>Ga0265339_10000314_pt1 | contig 39563 bp, 38 predicted proteins | sample 4CB219metaG_FD_202085 | JGI IMG/M metagenome (GOLD analysis project Ga0265339, IMG submission 202085) | Rhizosphere microbial communities from Carex aquatilis grown in University of Washington, Seatle, WA, United States - 4-CB2-19 metaG | ecosystem: Host-associated > Plants > Roots >... | reverse complement strand
GCAAGCGCAACGGCAAAAGCATTGGCAACGGGAGATTCGTCCAACCCACCCTAAGCGCAAAGAGCGCGCTTAAGGATGGGGCACGGCGCTGGTGGTTTGAGTGGAAGAGCCCCGAACAGCAGATTCCTTTTTCGGCTTCTTGGGGGAGATTCGTCCAACCCCACCCTCAACCCCGCCAATTCCCCTGCTTCCCCTGTAAACTTGCTCCAGCCCACGTAAACTTGCTCCAGCCCACGTAAACTTGCTCCAGCCCACGCCGTCTACCTGAGTGATGGCAGCTGGAACCGCACTCCAACCGATGACCAGGTCCACGGCACCGGAGATCGCTCGACGGGAGTTCTCCCAGGTTGTCGCCGATCATCGCCCACAGCTGTTCCGGTTTCTGCTGGCCTCGACGCGCGACCCTGACCTGGCCGAAACGCTGACCCAGGACTGCCTGTTGAAGGCGCATCGCAACTGGGCCGGGTTCCGCGGCGAGTCCAGCGCGCTGACCTGGCTGATGCGCATCGCCATCAACGTGCAGAAGGATCACTGGCGCAACCGGCGCATCCAGTTCTGGCGGACCACGCGCACCAACTCGGTGGACGTGGACGAGGCCAGCGACTGGCTGCCCTCTGGCGCCGGCTCGCCGGAGCAGCATCTGCTGGCGCGCGAGCAGGTAAAGCAGGTGTGGCGCGCGGTGGACGGCCTGAGCCCGCGGCAGAAATCGGTCTTCCTGCTGCGCCACGTGGAGGAGATGGATATTGCCGAGATTGCGGTGGCCACGGGTCTGAGCCAGGGAACGGTGAAAGCGCACCTGTCACGGGCATTGGCCAGAGTGCGCGCGGAAATGGAAGGGACGCGATGATTTCAAAGGACGAGGCTAAAAAGGGATTGGAAATGACGGGGACAGAATCCACGCTCCGGGGCACGCGGGAAGCAACGCCCACTCGTGGCGCGGGTCCTTCGCTTTGCTCAGGAGCGGTGAATGGGGCGCAGGATGCAGTGGAGGAAGCACTCGGCAACTTTCGCTTGAGCGTGCATGCGTGGAGCGAGGCGGCAAAGCGCCCGATCGCGCTGGAGGCAGCCACTCGGCCACATTCCATGGCCTGGCGGCGCACGCTGGCCTGGGCTATGGGAGTGGTACTGGCTGCTGGAGCCGCCTCGGGCGGCCTGTACGAGCGCCATCACCGGCAGGCGATGGCGGAGCAGGCGCGCGAGCGCCAGCTTCAACTTGAGCAGCGCGAGGCCGCACAGCGCGCCGCGGAAATGGACCAGCTGCTGGCGAATGTGGACCGCGACGTCTCCCAGGAGGTGCCTGACGCCCTGGAGCCGCTGGCGCGGATGATGACGGATGACGGCGGGAGCAAAAAGGAATAAGGCCAAGGGAATCAGCGAAATAAAGGTATGCCCTGAAACGGCGTAACGCCTGGAGTGTGTTTCGTTTGAGACCGGCGACTACGAAAGTCAACGCAGAATTGAACCATCGGGGAGAGATACAAATGAGGAGAAACGGAATGAAATCATTGGCAAAGACATTGATGGGAGTGGCATTGGCATTGGTTCTGGCCGGGGCGGCGGGCGCACAGCCCGGTCCAGGAGAGGGACCCGGGTTTGGGATGCACCGCCCGCCCATGGAACGGATGCTGGGCGCGGGAGGCGTGGCCGGCCGCTGGTGGAACAACCCCAAGGTGATGGAGCGGCTGAAGCTCACCGACGACCAGCGCAAGGAGATGGACCAGATCCTGCTGGAGCATCGCGAGAAGCTGGTGGATATGCGGGCGGGCGTGGAGAAGGCAGAGCTGGCCATGGAGCCGCTGGTGGGCGCCGACCAGCCCAACGAGCAGGCCATCCTGGCGCAGATTGACAGGATTGCGCAGGCGCGGGCGGAGCTGGAAAAGGCCAACGCGCGGTTCCTGCTGGCCATACGGGCCAAGCTTACGCCGGAGCAGTTCAAGGAGCTGAAGAGCATGCGCGACGAGCACGGAGCGCGTGGAGAGCGCCCAGATCGAATGGAGAGATGGCGCGACCGCAGGCCGGGAGGGCCGGGGGCGGGCAACCAGCCCGGACCTGACGGGGGCCGGGCGCCGGCGCCGCAGGGCGGTCCGGGAGGCGCTCCGCCGCCGCCCTCCGGCCCCGACGATCCTCAATCATTGCAATAGATGCGGCCGCTGGCCGGATCCAACCCGGGATTCCTTCCTCGATTCCGGCCCCGGCGACCATCCTCTGGCGAGTTTCTGCATCAGAGGAAGGTAGGCAGAGAGCAAATACGGTTGAAGCCTAAAAACCGATGGCGGCGGGACAAGCTCCCGCCGCCGATTTTTTTGGGGCAGGGGGCAGGGATCAGGGAACAGGGAACAGGGATCAGGGATCAGGGATCAGGGGTCAGGGATCAGGGGGCAGGGATCAGGGATCAGGGATCAGGGGGCAGGGACTGGGGACTGGGACTCGGGACTGTGCCAATAAATTACAGTTGCTGTCCCGGGGCGGGCACATACTGCGGCGAAACGAGACAACTGCTGTCTGAAAGCCGGACGGTGTTGTTTCGAGAGGAGGCAGAGTGTCTGAAAAAGATTCTTTCGCTCATCACTAAAGTTATTTCGCTGTTTTCCGATGAAGGGGGTGGATGCTCGAAGGCTCAAAGGCAAATCGCCAGCCGGTCAGTCAAGCAGTCAAGCCAGCGGCGAATCGGGCATCACAGGAGAACTTCCATGGCCCTCGGAGTATTAAATAATCTGTCAGCCATCTATGCTGAGAACAATCTGAACAACACGAGTTCGAGCCTGCAGAAGGTTCTGCAGCAGCTCTCTTCGGGTTCAAGGATCAACTCAGGTGCAGACGATGCCGCGGGCCTATCGCTGGTGAACGGTCTGCAGGCCAACTCAACCGCGCTCACGCAGTCGGCAACCAATGCAACGGAGGGAGTTGGCCTGTTGCAGGTGGCGGACGGCGCCTTGTCGCAGGTGACGAACCTGTTGAACCGCGCTATCACGCTGGCCACCGAGGCTTCCAACGGAACCCTCAACAGCGTGCAGCTGGGAGCGGCGGATCAGGAGTACCAGTCGATTCTGGCCGAGGTGAACAACATTGGCTCGACGACGACGTTCAACCAGCAGCAGGTTTTCACGGGGCAGAATGTCGCTATCTATACGGGCGACTCGTCGCAATCCGGATCTTCAGTGGATAATCTGAGGATTCGCGGGCTCTCGTCGGCTTCAGTGGGCGATACGGGCGGCTCCATGTCATACACCAACGGCCAGAACAACGTATTCATCGATTTGTCGACCGCGGCCAAATATGCGCAGAGCACCGATACGCTGGCGGCAGGGGGCACCACCAGCCTGAAGGTTGCCTACCTGGTGGCGGGCACCAGCACGGTGGCCAACACCACCATCACGGTGACGGGCGCGAACAATACCGCGCAGGGACTGGTGGACGCGATCAACAATGCGGGGCTGGGCGTGACCGCCAGCTTTGGCACGGCCAAAACCGCGGGGGCTGCGGCAATTGCCGCGGCGGGCGGCGTGGCCAACGAGAGCGAGACCGGCCTCATCCTCTCCGGCAACGTGAACTCCGGCACCAATCCGACGCCCGGCACGTATGCGGTGGGCGTGAGCCAGGACCAGACCAACGCGGCCACCGACCTGGTGTACGACAATTCAGTGGGGCAGACGTTCGTTCCCGGTGTTGGCGTTCCCTCTACGGCGGCGCAGACCACATTCACGCAGGACGTGAATGCGGCGGGCACCGCTACCATCTCTTATACGGATGGGTCGGGGCAATCATTGACCGGAACCAACCTGCTGTCGCAGGGGAACGCGCAGACGGCGCTGAACGATCTGAATCTGGCGATTGGAGACGTAGCGTCGCTGGACGGGTATATCGGGGCGCAGATCAACACGCTGAATTCGATCAGCCAGGTTATGACGACGCAGCAGGAGAACGTGGTGTCGGCGCAGAACGCCATTCAGGCTACGGACTACGCATCGGCGACTTCGAACATGTCGAAGTTCGAGATCCTCTCCCAGACCGGCATTGCGGCGCTGGCCCAGGCCAACAGCGTGGAGCAGGAAGTGACCAAGCTTTTGCAGTAGGCAGTGGTCAGTGATCAAGTTTGGATTCAAGCAGCACTGAAGCACTTCAAAAGAAAACCCAGGGACAGGGCGGCGGCGAGCGAGAGCTTGCCGCCCACTTTTTTTGGGCAGGGAACAGGGAACAGGGAACAGGGAACAGGGAACAGGGAACAGGGAGCAGGGAGAGTCTGTGAGCCGGTTTTTCAGTACGGCGCGCGAAAGAGCCCGGGGCTGAAGCCCGTGATATTCAGTGCTCGATTCAGGGGCCTGAAGGCCCCTGCTCCATCCTTACGCTCCCAATCCGGATTCGTCCAAACGGGGGCTGTTGATTCCTGCAAAAGAAATGCGCTTGCGCGGATCGTTACGCTGCTTTGTAATCATTGCGGGCCTTTTCGATGCGGCGTGCGGAGGGTTATGCTCTGGCCATGAGCAAGACAGAGACGGCGGCAGGTGAAGTGCACAACCGGCTGGAGCAGTCCGGTTCGTCGTACCTTAGATCGGCGCGGCATCAGCCGGTCGAGTGGCATCCGTGGGGCGAGGAGGCCTTTGCGCGGGCGAGGGCGGAGGACAAGCCGATTCTGCTGGATATTGGCGCGGTGTGGTGCCACTGGTGCCATGTGATGGACCGGGAGTCGTACGAAGACCCGGAGATGGCGAAGGTGATCAACGAGCACTACGTGGCGGTGAAGGTTGACCGGGATGAGCGGCCGGACGTGGACACGCGCTACCAGGCGGCGGTGCAGTCGATCAGCGGGCAGGGGGGATGGCCGCTGACGGCGTTTTTGACGCCGGACGGGCTGCCGTACTTTGGGGGAACGTATTTTCCGCGGGACGACCGTTACGGGCGGCCGGGTTTCGGGCGGGTTCTGCTGACCATGGCGCAGGTGTGGAAGGATCGGCGCGAAGAGGCGCTGGAGTCGGCGGCGAGCGTGATGGCCGCGGTGGAGCACAACGAGAGCTTCAGCGGGCGGGGCGGCGAGCTGACGCTGGGGCTGGTGGACAAGATTGCCGGCTCGGCGCTGAAGCAGTTCGATCCGCACAACGGAGGGTTCGGATCGCAGCCGAAATTTCCCCATCCATCTGTGCTTGACCTTCTGCTGGAACTGGCGATGCATCGGGACAACGAGGCGGCGCGGGATGCGTTTTTGACAACGCTGGAGAAGATGGCGCGGGGCGGCGTGTATGACCAGCTTGCGGGCGGGTTCCACCGCTACTCAGTGGATGAGCGCTGGGTGGTGCCGCACTTTGAGAAGATGCTCTACGACAACACGGAGCTGCTGCGGAACTACGTGCATGGTTTCCAGAGCTACGTGCGGGAGGACTTCAAGACGGTGGCGCTGGAGGTGATGGGTTGGCTGGATGCGACCATGACGGACCGCGAGCACGGCGGATTCTATGCGTCGCAGGACGCGGACATCGACCTGGACGATGACGGCGATTACTTTACCTGGACGCTGGAAGAGGCGAGGGCGGTGCTGACGCGCGAAGAGCTGGAGGTGGCTTCGCGGTATTACGACATTGGCGAGCTGGGCGACATGCACCACAACCCGGCGAAGAACGTTCTGCACGTGCCGTACACACGGGAGCAGGTAGCGGCGCAGTTGGGGGTTTCGCTGGAGGAGTTCGCGAGGCTGCTGGCCATTGCGAAGAGCAAGATGCTGGCGGCGCGGATGGAGCGGAAGACGCCGTTCATCGACAGCACGCTGTACACGGGCTGGAACGCGATGGCGGTGACGGCGTACCTGGAGGCGGCGCGGGTGCTTCGCCTGGATAGCGCGCGGGAGTTTGCGTTGCTGACGCTGCGGCGGCTGCTGGTGGAGGCATGGGGCGGAGCGGACCTGCTGCATCACGTGATTGCGTATCCGCATGAGGCGGCGGGAAGCGGGCAGGAGCGGGTAGCGGGGACGCTGGACGATTACGCGTTCACCGTGCATGCGTGTATCGACGGGTGGTTTGCCAGCGGGAGGATGGAGTTCTACCAGGCGGCGATGACGCTGGCCGAGGGGATGATTGCGCGCTTTTATGACCGCGCAGCGGGAGCGTTCTACGATACGGCCGGTGATGGAGGGGAAAAGCTGGGCGCGCTGACGGCGCGGCGCAAGCCGTTGCAGGACTCGCCCACACCGGCGGGAAATCCGACGGCGGCATCGGCGTTGCTGCGGCTGGAAACGCTGTCAGGGCGCAAGGATTTTCGCGAGATTGCGGAGGACACGCTGGAGTCGTTCGCGGGAGTCGTGGAGCACTTTGGTTTGTACGCGGGGAGTTACGGGCTGGCGCTGGAGCGGCTGCTGCTGGACCCGATGCAAGTGGTGATTGTGGGCTCAGGACCGGAGGCGGCGCGGCTGGAGGCGATGGCGGTGGCGCGGTACGGGGTGCAGAAAGCGGTTATGCGGATAGGGCCGTTCCGGATTGTGCCGGGCGGGGTTCCGCCGGAGCTGGAGCAGATGCTGCTGAATGCGCCGGCGCCGGAGGGGGCGAGCGTGTGGGCGATTGTGTGCCGCGGGCGGACGTGCCTGCCGCCGATTACGGATGCGGAAGCGCTGCTGGCGGCGCTGGGGGGCAAAGAGTAGGGATTAGGGATTAGGGATTAGGGACCAGGGATTAGGGACTAGGGACTGGGGACCAGGGACAAGGGACTAGAACTGGTTGCATAAATGGCATCAAGGAGAATTCATGACGTCCCTCAGGGGCTAAAGCCCGCGTCTTTATTGGCTCTTTTACGGCACGGCTAAAGCCGTGCCCTTTCAAGGACCCATTTATGCAACTAGCTCTAGAGGCCAGAGACTTGGAAGCAGGGCGAGCTGAGTCAGCTTGTTTGCATGCCCTCTCATCATGTGGGTCCTTTGCTTCGCTCAGGAGTGATGAACTGGGCAAAGTTTGGATATCAATTGGAAGATGCTCTAGCTTTGATCGGCGCCGAAGATGCGGCGGAAGAATATGCCGACCTTCTGGAAGAAGCCGTGGTGCTTCTTTGCTGGTGGCGGCGTGAGCTTGGCGACTTGCGTGGCGGGCTGGGGCGGCGCGGCGGCGGGCGGAGGCGCGGATTCCGCGGGCTTGGGCGCTTCGTAAACCAGAGGCACATCGATTGCCGCGCGCGCGGCTGAGTTCTCAGCGGGAGTTGATGGTTTTACGGCTGGCGCCAGCGGTGAGAGGCCGGCGCTTTGGGCGAGCGGGAAGTCGTTGGTTCCCGGGCGCGGCGCGGGCGGGCAGCCGCAGGGCTCCTTTTCCTGATCGACGACTTCCTGCAGGCTGCCGTGCTGAAACATGACGCGCTGGCCGGGCTGGACGCGATAAGCGCCGCCTTCAAAGACGCTGCTGACGAGGACGTAGGGGGCGTTGACGCCGGGATTGTCAACGCAGGTGTCGCCGTGCGGGCCGAGGCGAACCTTGACGTCAACCGCGCCGGGGCCACCGATGAGTATGCGGAAGTCAGGGGTGAGGAGGACGTCAGAGTTGCGGCCGGCGGCGTAGCTGGCTTCAATGGCGCCGTGATCGAGCGCCATCATGAGGCCCGGCGTTTCATCGGAGGGAACACTGGAATCGGCAGCCAGTTTGACCGTTGTGGAAGCACAGACGCGGAGCGTGCCGCGGCGGGGAAGAATGACATCGGTGGGAGACGGGCCGGAGGTGACGGTGCCGGTGGTGGCGATGACGGCTTTTCCATCGCTGACCTGGAGCGCGCCGGAGACGCTGCCGGACGCATCAATAGGGACGATTGCGATGGGGCCAAGCTGGGGCGGTGCTGCGGGCTGCTGCGCGAGGGAGGCGCCGCGGATGCACGCGGCCTGAAGCAATGCGAAGAGAAGCGGCCCGGCCGGCCGCCGGCAGTAGTGCTTCATCACTCCATTTCCAGGAAGTTGCGGATCATGAGGCGCCCGCCTTCAGTGAGCACGCTTTCAGGATGGAACTGGACGCCTTCAATGGGCAGAGAACGATGGCGAAGGCCCATGATGATGGAGCCGTTGCCGTTCTCCGCGGTGCGGGCGGTGACGGCAAGCTCGCGCGGGAGGGTCTCCTCCGCCACAATCAGCGAGTGATAACGGGTGCAGGTGAGCGGCGAAGGCAAACCGGCGAACACGCCTTTGCCGTCGTGCGTGACGGAGCTGGTTTTGCCGTGCATGAGTCGATGGGCGCGAACCACGTCTCCGCCGAAGGCTTCACCGATGGCCTGGTGGCCGAGGCAGACGCCGAGGATGGGCGTTCGCCGCGGCAAAGCGGCTATGTGTCGGATGAGCGGAACGAGGATGCCGGCCTCGGCCGGCGTGCAGGGGCCCGGCGAAAGAAGGATGCGGTCAGGGTGAAGCGCTTCGACTTCTTCAACTTTCAACTCGTCGTTGCGATGGACAACGACTTCAGCGCCGAGCTCGCCCAGGTACTGGACGAGGTTGTAGGTGAAGGAGTCGTAGTTGTCGAGAACGAAGACCATGACTGGATTCAGTGTAGCGCGGGAGTGGATGCGAGCGGCGGACTGGAGAGTGGACGAATTCGCCGGCGCGCGGGGGGCTGGAGGCAGCGCGTATGCGCGCCGATTCCAGTGAATGAGGCGGCGGGAAAATGTGCTGAGCCGGCATTGAGAACTATTGGAACCAGTAGACAAGGTTGTTTGTGGCGCGCCGCTAAGTTACTCAGAAGGCACCAATTTTGAGTTACATGCGTACCGAAAGCACGATGAAGATTGTATGCATTTCTTTGCTACACTTCTCGCAGCTTTTCCGAATCACGGACTGAGCTGAGACTTATCCCAGCGGAGAATTCATGTCAGTCGTCGAGCTTGCAGGCGTAACCAAAGCCTACGAAAGCAAGGTAGCTGTGCATCAGCTCAGCGTCTCAATTGAGGCGGGGCAGATGTTCGGCCTGCTGGGTCCCAACGGCGCCGGCAAGACCAGTTCCATCCGCATGATGATGGGTATCACGATGCCCGATAAGGGGCGCGTGATGTTATTCGGCCAGCCGTTTGAGCGCAAGAGCCTGAACCGCGTGGGGTATCTTCCTGAAGAGCGCGGGCTCTACAAGAAGATGAAGGTGATGGACCAGCTTGTGTTTTTCGGCGAGATGCATGGCCTGGACAAGCACGAAGCGCGCAAGAGGTCGACGGACTGGGCCGAGCGCCTGGAGATTGCCGAATCACTGGGCAAGAAGACCGAAGAGCTTTCAAAGGGCATGCAGCAGAAGATTCAATTCATTGCAGCGCTGCTGCACGATCCGGGGTTGATTGTGATGGACGAGCCGTTTACCGGGCTCGATCCGGTGAACGCGACGCTGCTTGAGCGCACGTTGATCAAGCTGAAGGAACAAGGCAAGGCGATCATCTTCTCAACCCACCGCATGGACCAGGTGGAGAAGCTATGCGACTCGATCTGCCTGATCAACAAGGGCGAGGCCGTGCTGTCAGGAACGATGCGCGAGATCAAAGGGCGCTACGAACGCAACCGGGTGATTGTGGAGTTCGAGGGTGACCCCTCATTTCTGAACAGCGCGGAGATTGCGGAGGCGCGGAACTTCTCAGGCCATGCGGAGATCCGGCTGCATCCGAACGGCGATGCGCAGAAGCTTCTGCATGAGGCCGCGGCCGCGGCAAAGATTTATCGATTTGAACTGGTGGAGCCCTCGCTGGAGGAAATCTTCATTCAGACGGTGGGAGGCAAGGCCGATGCGTAATCTGCTGCTGGTGGCGAGGCGCGAGTACCTGGAACAGATTCGCGGGCGTGCGTTCAAGGTGACTACCATCCTTGTTCCCCTGTTATTCGGGATCGTCTTCACCATCATGATCATGGCCAGCCGGGGAGCGGCCAGCGGCAAGCACATTATCATCGCGTCGAACGATGCGGGGCTGGCGGGTGAAATCCGCGCGCAGCTTGTGGAGCATAACACGAACAACTCCAGCATCGAGGTGCTTGCGCCAGTGGGGGCGAGCGATCGCGCGGGGCTGGTGGATCGCGTCCGCATCGGCGGCATCGATGGCTTCCTCTGGGTGGATGCACCGGCGGGAGCAGCGCCCACCGCCGTATATGAAAGCCAGTCGTCCGGCGATTTTATTACCGATGAGCTCCTAAGCACAGCATTGAATCGCGCGGTGGTGCGCCGCCGGCTCACATCAACGGGAATTCACCCCGGCGACATCGACGCGCTGCTCAAGGACATAAACATCGATACGCTGCAAATCACCAAGAAGGGCGACCAACTGAAGAGCAACGCCATGGGCTCGTTCTGGAAGGGCTACGTGATGGCGTTCCTGCTCTCCATGACCACCATGGTCTACGGCATGAACGTGGCGCGGTCGATCATCCAGGAGAAGACCTCGCGTATTTTTGAGGTAATGCTGGCCACGGCAAAGCCAAGCGATCTGCTGGCTGGCAAGCTGATCGGGGTGGGGGCCGTGGGCCTGACGCAGATTGGCATCTGGTTCGTGGCGGGCGGGGCCATTGCCGGCGCGTTTGCGGCGCGGATTCCTTCAGCAAAGCTCACAGTGCACTTTTCCTGGACTGAAGGAACTTTCTTCGCAGTCTATTTTCTGCTGGGCTATCTGCTTTACGCGTCGCTGTTCGCGGGCCTGGCGGCATCGTGCGAAACGGAGCAGGAACTGCAAATGTATACGCCGCTGGCAGCGCTGCCCATCTGGCTTTCATTCGCGATGATTGTGGTGGTGGTGAACAATCCAGGCTCGGCGCTGTCGATTGCGGCATCGCTCTTTCCGGCGACGGCGCCCATCATCATGATGCTGCGCATGGGCTCCGCGATACCGCCTGCATGGCAGTTTGAGGCGTCGATCGGGATCATGTTGCTGAGCATCTGGGGCGTGCTCTGGGTTTCATCGCGACTCTATCGCGTTGGCATCCTGATGTACGGCAAGCGAGCCACCATTCCTGAGCTTCTGCGGTGGCTGCGATACAGCTAGACGGGGGCCAGCCGTCAGCTTTCAGCTATCAGCTTTCAGTCGCGGGTCGCGGTCTTCAACGCGACAGCGATTTGACTGAGAGAAGGCAGCGGCGGGCGAGAAGCTAAAATCGGGGCAGTGACCGAAGAGACGAGCAGCAGGTTTACCCTGGGGCAGCGCATTGCGCTGGCTGTTGTTCCGCGCCTGGTGTGGGCGCTGTTGTGGATCGTGGGATTCACCTGGCGCTACGAGGTGATTGCTGAAGAAGGCGTGGTTCCGGTTCGCTTTGGAGAGAAGGCGGGCGGCGAAATCTATTGCTTCTGGCATCAGTGCGTGCTTCCCACCGCTCTTTATTACCGCCGCACGCATGCTGTGATTCTGATCAGCCGCAGCTTTGACGGCGAACTGATTACGCGGACGCTGCGACTTTTTGGCTTCGACGCGGTGCGCGGCTCCAGCTCGCGCGCGGGCGGCGAAGGATTGCGCGGGCTGATGCGCGTGGTGGCAAGCGGGCGGCCTGCGATTTTTACCGCCGACGGGCCGCGTGGGCCGATTTACCAGACAAAGATGGGACCAATCAAGCTGGCGCAGATGACGGGGGCGCCGATTGGAGCATTTCATTTTCAACCGGAGCGCGCGTGGGTGGTCAAGTCCTGGGATCGCTTCCTGGTGCCCAAGCCGTTTACGCGGATCGTTGTAAGTTGGGCGCAGTGGACGCGCGTGCCGCCTGACTTATCGAGCGACGAGATGGAAGCGAAACGCGTGGAGTTGAATGCAGCGCTGGAGCGCGCGCGGCTGCGGGCTCTCAAACACCTGGGGCAGGCATGAACGGCAGCAGCGATCTGCGCGTAGCGGACTTTGACTACGAGCTGCCGGAGGAATTGATTGCGCAGCAGCCGCCGGCGGAGCGGGGGTCGAGCCGGATGCTGGTGATGGAACGCGCTTCAGGGGCGCTGCGCGACGCCGTGTTTGCCGATTTGCCCGGTCTCTTGCGTGCGGGCGATCTGCTGGTGCTGAATGACAGCCGCGTGATTCCGGCCCGGCTTTACGCGCGGCGTACGCTGCGGCGCGAGAAGGAGAAGCCGACGGGACGCATTGAAGTGATGTTGACCGAGCCGGCGGGTGAGAACCAGTGGAGGGCGCTGGTGCGGCCGGGGCGCAAGGTGGCGATTGGGGAGATTCTGGAATTCCCCGGGCGAAGCGGCGGAGTGGAACTGAGCGCTGAGGTGCTGGAGCGCGGAGCATACGGCGAGCGGCTTTTGCAATTTGAGCCGGTGGACGATTTCTACGCGAGTCTTGAGCGCATCGGCCATATTCCGCTGCCGCCATACATCCATCGCGACGATGCTGCCGCGGATCGCGAACGCTACCAGACGGTGTACTCCGAGGAGCGCGGGTCAGTGGCGGCGCCAACGGCGGGACTGCATTTTAATCCGGGGATGCTGGCGCGGCTGGCGGAGATGGGGGTGGAGACTGCGCGGATTACGCTGCATGTCGGGCTGGGCACGTTTGCGCCGCTGCGCGTGGAGCGGGTGAACGAGGTGCGCCTGCACAACGAGCGGTACGCGCTGAGCGCGGATGCGGCGGAAGCGATCAACCGCGCAGTGCGCGAGGGGCGGCGGATTGTCGCAGTGGGCACAACGGTGGTTCGTACGCTGGAGCACTGCGCGATTCAAGCCGGCGCAGGGCCACTGGCCGCGCATTCGGGATCGACGGATATGTTCATCTCGCCGGGGTTCCAGTTCCGGCTTGTGGGAGCGCTGCTTACGAACTTTCATCTGCCGCAATCGAGCCTGTTGATGCTGGTGAGCGCGTTTGCCGGGCGGGAGAGCGCGCTGGCTGCATATCGCCATGCCGTGGAGCAGCGCTACCGCTTTTTCAGCTACGGGGATTGCATGTTTATTGCGTGAATGAACGGCCGGGGCTGGACTCGCGATGGCTGTCCCGGCTGCTAAACTCTACCCGTGCCAGACCAAGACAAGCCGCCCGTTTTTCTGCTCGACGCAATGTCGTTCATCTTCCGCGCGTACCACGCGATGCAGCGCTCGCGGCCCATGTCCACGCGATCGGGGATGCCCACCGCGGCCACTTATGTTTTTGTGAACATGATCAAGAAGCTGCGGCAGGACTTTTTGCCGCACTATTTTGCGGCAGTCTTCGATGTCAGCGGGAAGGTTTTCCGCGACGACCGCGCGCTGGCCATCGGCACGCTGCGCAAATGGAATGGGAAGACCAAGTGCTTTGATGAAGTGGGCTACGAGGGCTATAAGGCCAAACGTGAAGCCATGCCGGAGGATCTTCGCCGGCAGATACCTTACATCCGGCGCTCGCTGGAGGTGTTCCGCATTCCCATCCTGGAGGCCGAAGGATTTGAGGCCGACGATGTGATTGGAACGCTCAGTTGCCGAGCCTCAGAGCGGGGACATGATGTCTTTATCGTTTCCGGCGACAAGGACATGATGCAGCTTGTGAATGAGCGGGTGAAGGTGCTGAACCCGCAGAAAGACAACCTGGTTCTTGACGCGGCCAAGGTGACGGAGACGCTGGGGGTTCCGCCGGAGAAGGTTGTGGATGTAATGGCGCTGCGCGGCGACACCATTGATAACATTCCCGGCGCGCCGGGGATTGGCGACAAGGGCAGCGTTGAGCTGATCAAGGATTTTGGAAGCGTGGAGGCGGTGCTGGACAGGGCCGCGGAGGTGAAGCGCAAGAGCTATCGCGAGAGCCTGGAACAGAACCGCGACGCCGTACTGTTGTCGAAGGAATTGGTGACCATCGACTGCAACGTTCCGCTGGAGCTTGACCTGGCGGCAATGGAGACGCAGGAACCGGATCTGGAGGCGTGCAGGGAGCTGTTCACAGAGCTTGAGTTTACATCGATGCTGAAGGAACTGGCGCCGGCCGCGGACGGCGTGAAGTTTGAACTCATTGAGAGCCCGAGCGTGGAGCAGAGGGAGGCATTTTTTGCGGCTGCGCGGCGGAATGGATTTGCGCTGGCTGTGGAGACGGCCGCGCCCGCGCCAGAAGAAGACGAAGCGCCGGAGCCTCCGACAACGTCGCTGCTGGATTTTGCCGAAGCTGCGGAGCGGAAGCCGAGCACAGTCATTGGCGTTTGTGCGGAGCCTGGGATTGCGCTGACTTTGCCGCTTGATGATGACTTGCGGAAGCTGCTGGAAGATTCATCCGTGGCCAAGCAAGCGCACGATGTCAAAGCGGCAATGCATGGGCTGTATGGGATGGGCGTGGACCTTGCGGGGCCGGCGGATGACACGATGCTGTTGTCGTACGCACTCAACCCTACCCACTCCACGCAGTCTCTGGCGGATGTTGCTGCGCGACATGGCCACGCGCCTCCGGCTGGGCTGGCATCGGCCGCGGCTATAGTGCGGGCGCTGGTTCCGGCGCTGCGCGCGCATGCGGACGAAAGCAAGGTTACAAGCGTTTACACCGATATCGATTTGCCGCTTGCGCCGGTGCTTTATCGCATGGAGCAGGCGGGAGTGCGCATCGACAAGGGCGTTCTGCAACGGCTTTCAACGCGCTTTGCCGCGGAGATGGAACGCGTGGGCGAGCGCATCTTCGAGCTGGCGGGTCGGAGGTTCAACATCAATTCGCCCAAGCAGCTTGGTGTGGTGCTGTTCACGCACATGGGATTGCCCGCGCCGATGAAGCACGGGAAGGGCAAGGCGATTTCGACGGCGCAGGATGTGCTGGAGACGCTGGCCGAAAAGCACGAAGTGCCGCGGCTGGTGCTGGAGTTCCGGCATCTTTCCAAGCTGAAGTCCACTTACATTGATCAACTGCCGCTGATGGCCGATGCCGATTCGCGCGTGCATACCACGTTCCAGGCCGCAGCCACGGCGACGGGAAGGCTGTCGTCGATCAATCCGAATCTCCAGAATATTCCCATCCGCACGGAGCTTGGCCGGGAGATTCGCGCGGCATTTACGGCTTCGCCGGGGACGCAGTTGCTTTCGGCGGATTATTCGCAGATTGAACTGCGCCTGCTGGCGCACTTCAGCGACGATCCGCTGCTGGTGCGCGCCTACCAGAACGATGAAGACATTCACACGCTTACGGCCAGCGAAGTGTTCGGCGTGCCTGCGGAGAGCATGGACAAGGAGACCCGCGGGCGAGCCAAGGCGGTAAACTTCGGCATCGTGTATGGAATTTCGCCTTTTGGGCTGGCAGCGCAGTTGGGCATCCCGCAGGCCGAGGCGAAGGCGTACATCGAGCGCTATTTCGCGCGCTACCAGGGAGTGCGAGCGTTCATTGAGAAGACGCTGGAGGAGACACGGAAAACGGGGAGCGTGCGCACGATGTTCGGACGTCTGCGGCCCATTCCGGATATCGAAAGCCGCAATCAAAACCAGCGCGGGTTTGCAGAGCGGACCGCGGTGAACACCCCTCTGCAAGGTACGGCGGCGGACCTGATCAAGCTGGCCATGATTGCGCTGGACCGCAAGCTGGCGGAGCGAAAGCTGAAGACGCGCATGGTGCTTCAGGTGCACGACGAATTGCTTTTTGAAGTGCCTGAGGAAGAGAAGGAAGGAGTAGCGACGCTGGTGCGCGAGGAGATGGAAGGCGTTGTCAAGCTGAAGGTGCCGCTGGTGGCGGATCTTGGCTTTGGGCCGAACTGGCGTGACCTGTAGGACAGCAATCGCAGTCGCCGCAACCTGCTTCGAACAAAGCGCAACGGAACGGCTGAACCTTCAATTGCGTTTCAAACCAGAACCGTGGAGCTGAACACGATGAGTACAGCACAATCCGCGCCCGCCGCGGCTGCGGGCACATTCACGCTGGGTGGCGACCTGACGGTAAACCGGCTGGCCTACGGCGCCATGCGCATTACGGGCAAAGGAATCTGGGGACCGCCGGCGGAAAAGCCGGCAGCGCTGGCCGTGCTGCGGCGTGCCGTCGAACTTGGCGTAAACCTGATCGACACGGCCGACTCGTACGGTCCTAACGTGTCACAAGAGATGATTGCCGAGGCGCTGTACCCGTATCCCCCGGGGCTGGTGATTGCCACCAAGGGCGGATGGGAACGTGTTGGTCCCGGTCAATGGACGCATAACGCGAGTCCCGAACATTTGACGCGGGCGCTGGAAGGCAGCCTGAAGCGGCTGCGATTGGAGCGGATCGATATCTATCAGCTTCACGTGCCCGATCCGGCGGTGTCATTTGACGCGTCCATGGAGTGCCTGGCGCGCCATCGGGAGGAGGGCAAGATCCGTCATGTGGCGCTCTCCAATGTTGCTCGCGAATACATTGAACGGGCGCGGCGAATCGTTCCCATCGTCTCGGTTCAGAACCGCTTCAGTTTCGCGGATCGCGAGTGGGATTTTGTCGTGGATTATTGTGAACAGCATGGTATCGGCTTCATGCCGTGGGCGCCGATGGGGCAGATGCGTTTTGCCCACGAGACGCTCGATCGTGCGGCAAAGGAGTTGAATGCAACGCCGATGCAGGTGGGACTGGCGTGGCTGCTGAAGCGCGCGAAGAACATCCTGCCGATTCCCGGAACGGCCAACGTGCAGCACCTGGAGCAGAACGTGGCTGCGGCTGCGGTTGAATTGCCCGACGACATTTTCAAACAGCTATCCGCGGTGCAACCGCCGCCCGCGGTGTTGCGCGGTTAACGCGGAAGCTCAGTGCCGGGCAGTATCCGGTGAATCAGTTTTTCAGCGCACCGCGCGTTGTTTTTGAGCGGATGATCCGCGTTGGCTGGGCCGGGGAGTGTATTCTCATCCCTGAATGAAGAGAGTGCTAACGGCTGTCATTCTGGTTCCAATTGTCCTGGTGCTTGTTTTTCTGCCCCCTTATCTGCAGTGGCTGTTCACGGCGGCAACGGCGCTGGTGGCGGCCTTGGCGGCTTGGGAGTGCCTGGGGCTGGCGCAGGCAAAAGGGGCCAATCCGCTGCGCATCGTGGTGGTTGTGGCCACCCTGGTGCTTTTTGCGGCATGGGGAGAGTGGCAGGATGCGGACCGGTTCCTGCCGGTGTACGGGCTATTGTGTTTGGCGCTGCTGCTGATCTGCACGTTTGCGAGCCCCACGGAGCGGATGCTGCCCGATGCAACCAGCTCAATTTTTTGCCTCTTCTACACCGGCCTGACCATGGTGGCGCTGCCGGCGCTGCGCGAGCAGGCCAACGGACCGTCGCTGGTGCTGTATCTCCTGCTTGTGGTTTGGGCGGGAGACGTTGCCGCATATTACGTGGGGAGCGCGTGGGGGCGGCACAAACTGGCGCCGCGGATCAGTCCGGGTAAGTCCTGGGAGGGTTCGATTGCCTCGGTTGCGGGCAGCATGCTGGTGGCGGCGGGGCTGGTTGGCCTGGCTGAGCTGCTGGCGCGGTGGAACATAGCCGTGCTGTTCTACGCCGAGGAATCGGTGTGGTACTGGGTGGGACTGGCCGTGCTGGTGAACGTGGCGGCGCAGGTAGGCGACCTGGCCGAGTCGGCGCTGAAGCGATCCGCGGGAGTGAAGGACTCGGGTTCGCTGCTGCCTGGTCACGGCGGGGTGTTGGACCGCATTGATGCGCTGCTCGTGGCCGCGCCGGTGCTTTGGTATGCTCAAGTTGTTCAACATTCATTCTGAGCCAATCCCTTTGAAGAGAATTGCCATCCTCGGCTCTACAGGATCCATTGGACAAAGCACCCTTTCCATTGTGGAGCAGTTTCCCGAACGCTATGCCGTGGCCACGCTGGCGGCGGGGCGGAACGTGGACGAGGCGTTTCGGCAGGCGGAGCGCTGGCGGCCGCGCATGGTGTCAATGGGATCTGAAGAATTGGCAAGCCGGCTCGCGGCAAAGCTGAAGGCTGCCGGGATCACCGGGATCGACGTGGTTCACGGGACTGAAGGCACGGTAGCGTGTTCGACGCATCCTGAAGCAGATTTTGTGGTATCAGCCATTGTGGGCGTGGCGGGGCTGGAGGCGACGCACGCGGCGATTCTGGCGGGCAAGCCGGTGGGGCTGGCGAACAAGGAGTGCATGGTGGCGGCGGGTGAGATCCTGACCCGCGCGGCGCGAGAGCGCAATGTGCTCATCCTGCCCATCGACAGCGAACATAACGCGGTGCACCAGTGCTTGCGGGTGGGGCAGCACGACGAGGTGAAGACGATTTGGCTTACGGCGTCGGGCGGGCCGTTCCGGCAGACGCCGCTGGAGCAGTTTGCGGCCATCACGCCGGAGCAGGCGCTGAAGCATCCGACCTGGGTGATGGGACGGCGGATCACGATCGACTCAGCGACGATGCTGAACAAGGGGCTGGAAGTGATTGAAGCCTGCCGGCTGTTTGACGTGCCGCCCAGCAAGGTGCGGGTGATGGTGCATCCGCAATCGACGGTGCACTCGCTGGTGGAGTACGTTGACGGGTCGATACTGGCGCAGATTTCGGTGACCGACATGCGGTTGCCGATCCTGTATGCGCTGGCATACCCGGAGCGGCCCGCGTCGACGTTGACGTTCGATCTTTCGGCGCTGCGGCACCTGGAGTTCGAGGAGCCCGATTTTGAGCGATTCCCCTGCCTGCGGCTGGCATTTGAAGCCGCGGAAAAAGGCGGGGCGCATTGCATTGCGCTGAACGCGGCAGACGAGGTGGCGGTGGAGGCGTTCCTGGAGCGGCGCATCCCTTTCACCGGAATCCCAGATACAATTGGAAGAGTGCTTGCCTCCACGCCGGAGGCGCATCCGGAGACGATAGCCGAGGTGCTGGCGGAGGACCGCGAGGCACGGCAAAGGGCCCTTGCTCTGGTGGGCTAGAGAGAATAAGCCAAAGGATTTGTCAGGAGTTTATGCAGGATCTTCACACAGTCGTGGTAGCCATCATCGCGTTCATCATCCTGATTGGAGTGATGGTGGTGGTCCATGAATTCGGTCACTTTGCGGTGGCCAAGCTTTGCGGCGTGCGCGTGGAGTCATTTTCAGTTGGGTTTGGGCCGCGGCTGTTCGGCATCAAGTACGGCGATACGGATTACAAGGTTTGCCTGCTGCCGCTGGGCGGTTACGTGAAGATGACGGGCGAACTGGCGGAGCAGAACCTTCAGGTGCCGGGCAAGCCGGTGATGCAGCAGATGGCAGAAGGCATCGGGAAGGCGGCGTCCAGGACCGAGGGTCAGGGAGCCGTGGATCCGGGCTCGTTTTCAGAGCATCCGCGCTGGCAGCGCGTGCTGATCAGCCTGGCTGGACCAGCAGCGAACTTTGTGCTGGCGTTCGTGCTGATGGTGTTCTATTACCACTGGATCAATGAAGTTCCCCAGTTCGTGGTTCACTCCACGACGGTGGAATGGGTGGTGCCCTCATCGGATGCGGCGCGAGCGGGTTTCCAGGCCGGCGACGTGATCAAGCGTTTTGATGGAGTGGAGAACCCCGACTGGGTGCAGGTGGGCAACCACGCCCAGTTGAACCTGAACCAGACGGTAGTGGTGACCGTGAATCGCGATGGGAAGGAGACGCAGCTCTGGCTTCACGTTCCGCCGATGCCGAGGGGCGAGGACGAGATTGATTTCAGCGACGTGGGAATCCTGCCGCAGATCATGCCGGGCCCGATTGGAGTGCACGATGTGCAGGCGGGAACGCCGGCGCAGAAGGCGGGATTGCAGGCGGGCGATCAGATTGAGACGGTCGATGGACATTCTTTCCATTACGTCGCCACCCTGCTGGCTTACATGCAGGCGTATCCGGGCAAGGCGCTGGCACTGGGCATACTTCGCCATGGGCAGCACATCACGCTGAACGCCGCTCCGGAGATGATGTACAGCACGCGGGGCAAGGGGCAGACGGCCGACTCGGGATGGAAGCTCGGCTTCGAGGCTGAGGGAACTCCGATGCGCAACGACCCCCAGTCGATGCGCAAATCCATTGCACAGGCGAGCGATTACTGCACGGGGAACTCGACGCTGATTGTGGAGGTTCTGGGACGGCTGTTCACGCGCCAGGTGGCGGTTTCACAGCTCTCAGGGCCGGTGGGTATCGCGCGGATGGCGGGGCAGGCGGCGGAGATGAACGGGTGGTTCCCCAAGTTCGGTCTGGCCGCGGCCATCAGCATCAACCTGGGCATTCTGAATCTGCTTCCTTTCCCGATTCTCGACGGCGGGATGATCCTGCTGCTGCTGATTGAGAGCGTGCTACGGCACGACATCAGCATCAACGTGAAGGAGCGGATCTACCAGGCGGCGTTTGTGGTGCTGGTGGTGTTCTTCGCGTTTATTATTTTCAACGATGTGACCAAGCTTCCGCTGTTTAACCATGTGAGGCCGTAAAGGCAGGGATCAGGGAACAGGTGTCAGGTGTCAGCGGCCGGGGGCTGCGGACGACCCTGCGGATTGCTATTCTGACATCTGTAACCTGAAAGCCTGAACTTCCCACTTATGTCCATTGTCAGCCGCCAGCGCGTGCGTTATGCCGAAACCGACCAGATGGGCATTGTGTATTACGCCAACTACCTGGTGTGGTTTGAGATTGGGCGCGTGGAGTTGTTGCGCTCTCTGGGACTGGCGTACAGCCAGATGGAAAAGGATCACAAGCTGATTCTGCCGGTGGTGGAGGCGAGCTGCCGCTATCGCGCGCCGGCGCGTTACGACGACGAGATCCTGATTGAGACGAAGCCGGCGATGCTGCGGGGATCGGTGCTGAAGTTTGCTTACCGGATTCTGCGCAACGGCACGGACGGTACGGAGCCGCAGCTGCTGGCCGAAGGCGAGACGGTGCACGTAGTGTGCGACGAGACCCTGAAGAAGCGGCCGTTGCCGCATGAGTACGCCGTGGCGCTGCGGAAGCTGATGGAGTGATTCCGCGGTGTGATTCGTAGAATCGCGGTATTCTATCCCCAATGGAAGTTATATTTGAGGTTCGCGAAGCTGAGGAGGGCGGGTATATTGCCCATGCTCTCGGTCATTCCACATTTACTGAGGCCGAATCCTGGGAGGAACTTCGGGAAAACGTCCGCGAGGTGACTGCTTTGCACTTTGAGGATGAAGAAGTACGTCCGAAGCTCATCCAATTGCATTTCATCAAGGATGAATTGATTCCTCTCGAAGCGGCAAGAAATTCCCCAGCGATGTTTCAGCCCATCAGCTTGTTCGCACACTCGAGCGACTTGGATATCACAAAGTCAGGCAACGAGGAAGCCACATCCGGCTGCGACATGACGGGCCGCCGGCGCATTCCGTTTCGATTCCAGACCACAATCCGATCAAGAAGGGGACGTTGCACGGAATTCTGACGGAGGTGGCACGGGCGCGTTCCAGCCTGCTCGAAGGGATCCTCGATCTGCTTTGATGGGCGGCGATCGGATCGAGAAACTTCACGGAAGAACCAATGCGATGGCGAAACCATCATATCCACGCGCGCCGACGGTGGGAATCGCTGTTGCGCTCAGTCGCGGATTGGCCGCGAGCTTCTCAAGGAATTGCTGCACGCCGCGGACGTGCGGGTCGCGGGTTTTTGCATTGAGCACTTTGCCGTCGCGGACAACGTTGTCAGCGATGATTACGGTTCCGGGGTGGGAGAGTTTGAGCGACCAGTCGAGATATTCGGGCATGCGTTCCTTGTCGGCGTCGATGAAGATGAAATCGAACGCTGGCGAATTGGCTTCGTGCATTGCGCGAAGCGAGTCCGAGGCCGGTCCGACGAGAATCTCGATGCGATCGGACACTTCAGCGGTTTCAAAGTTGGCGCGCGCAATCTCCGCGTGGCGAGGCTCCAGTTCCAGGGTGATGACTTTGCCGCCGTCGGGCAGGGCGTGCGCCATCCAGATGGTTGAGTAGCCGCCCAGCGTGCCGATCTCCAGAACTCGGCGTGCGCCGGAGATACGAATCATCAAGTCAAGGAATTTGCCGAGGAGCGGAGGGACGTCGATGGAGGGCAGTCCCGCTGCGTGGTTCGCCTCAATGGAATTCGCAAGGCCGGCATCGTGTGGAGCGAGAAGATCGCCGAGGTAGAGGTCCACCTCGGCCCAGATTTTCTGCATGGAGATCTCCGGGGGAAGTCTATTTTTCGCGGGCTACGACGAAATCCGGCACCCAGAGGAGCGCGCGTTTGAAGTCGGAATCGGGCATTGACTTGAGCGCCTGGCGCGACTGCTCCGCGTAGCGATCGGCTACGTTCATGGCATAGGAGACGGAGTCGTTGCGCACCAGAATGTCCTTGATCTGCTGGCGGCTGACGTTTTCAAAGCTGCGGTCATCGAGCACTCGCTGAATGGTCTGCCGGTCGGCGGCGGTGCCGTGATCGGCGGAGTGAATAATGGCGAGCGTGGCCTTGCCCTCGCGCAGGTCGCTGGCGACGGGCTTGCCCAGCACTTCTTCGGTCGCGGTCAGGTCGAGCACGTCATCCACAATCTGAAAGGCGAGGCCGACAGTGCGGCCGTAGGTGCCGAGGGCGGTTTCCTGCGCTTCCGTTGCGCCGGCCAGCACCGCACCCAGGCGCATGGAGACGGAGAACAGGCACGCCGTCTTGCGGAAGATGAGGTCGTAGTATTCGGCTTCGCTGACGGCTTTGCCCAGCTTTTGAATCTGCAGCAGCTCGCCCTCAACCATTTGCTGAGTGAGGCCAATGAGGAGGTCGAGCACGCGCAGGTTGCGCTCTTCCAGCGCGACCCTGAAGGCCTGCATGTAAAGCCAGTCGCCGGCGAGCACGCATTTCTCATTGCCCCATGTGGTGTTGGCGGAGGGGCGACCGCGGCGAGTGTCGGCGCCATCGATAATGTCGTCATGCACCAGGGTGGCGGTGTGCAGCATTTCAACCACGGCGCCCAGGCGGATGGCGCTGGGACCGGAGAAGCCGAGCATGTGCGCGGAAAGCAACAGCAATGAGGGGCGGATGCGTTTGCCTCCGCCCTCGCGGAGGTATTCGGCAATCTCAGTGATGGTGCTGACGCCGGAAGCCGCGTCGCGGCCCAGTTCCTGCTCGATGGCCACGAGGTCGTCCCGCAGCAAATCGAAGACCTCTCTCGCCGTCGCTATCGCCATTGTGCTCAAATCGGTTCGTTCCTGGTTGTGCGCCCGGGCGGGCCCGGAGCGTTCCCTGAGTTGCTGTCGCTCCATCATATTCAATTTGTCCGGTAGTTGGTAAATTGCAAATCGACGCCCAGGTCGCGGCCGCGCAGCAGGGCGATGATGGACTGCAGGTCGTCGCGATCCTTGCCCGATATCCTCACCGTATCTCCCTGGATGCTGGCCTGGACCTTCCTTTTGGAATCCTTCACCAGGCGCACGATCTCCTTGGCTTTTTCAATGGGAATGCCCATCTGGAGGCTGACTTTCTGGCGCACGCTGGAACCGGTTGCGGGTTCGATCTTCCCATAGGTCAGGTTCTTGAGCGAGACGCCGCGCTTGACGAGCTTCTGGCCGAGGATTTCCTTGACCGCCTCGAGTTTGTATTCGTCCTTTGATGCCAGTTGGATTTCCTTGTCCGCCTCGGCCAGATTGATCTCGGACTTAGAATCCTTGAGATCGAAGCGCTGGCGAATCTCCTTCAGGGCCTGATCGATGGCGTTGCGTACTTCCTGAATATCGACCTTGCTGACAATGTCGAACGAATTATCCTGCGCCATGGCTTCCCCTCGCTTGCCGGCGGCGGAAATGCGCCGGAGGTTTTCTTTATCAGTGTCCCACGTCCGGGGCAAATCCGGTCATGCAATCTGATGCAGATGGAGGCCGAACAGACGCGAGAAGTTTGCCGTGGTGGCGGAGGCAAGTTCATCCGGAGTAACACCATGAAGGCCGGCGAGGGTTTCCGCGGTGTGCACCACCATGGCCGGCTCATTGCGTTTGCCGCGCATGGGGCCGGGGGCGAGCCAGGGAGCGTCGGTTTCCACGAGGACTGATGAGAGCGGCAGGCGGGCGGCCACGTCGCGCAGCGGCTGCGCCTTGGGATAAGTCAGGTTGCCGGCGAAGGAGACCAGGAATCCGAGGTCGAGCGAGCGCGCGGCCTGGTCCCATCCGCCGCCGAAGCAATGCATGATACCGCCCAGGCCGGTGTGGCGCCAGTAAGTATCGAGCACCAGGAAGAGTTGATTCCAGGCGTCGGCGGATTCATTGGTTCCGCGGCAATGAATCAGAATGGGGCGCTTGCGCGCGGCTGCCACTTCAAGCTGCCAGATCAGGCCGGCACGTTGCACGTCATGCGGTGCGCCCTCGTGGTAGTAGTCGAGACCGATTTCACCGCAGGCAATGACTCCCGGCTGCGATAAAAGGTGATCCAGCTTCTCGATGGCGGCATCATCCGCGTCCGGCGTGTTGTGCGGATAGATACCGGCGCTCGAGAAGAGTCGCGGCATGCCGGGCTTGCCGTTGAACTCGCGGCAGATATCGAGGGCGCAGTGCATCTCCGCAGGCCCCTCGCCGATGCCGATGGCTAGCACCGCACCCACACCTGCCGCGGCCGAGCGCCGTAGCATGTCCGCGCGGTCGCCGTCATAGCGAGGACTGTCGAGGTGGGCATGGGAATCGATGAGCAACGGCGGATTGCCTCCCGATCGGCACGGACGTTGCGCGGAATGCGCAGTCGCTTACGGCCATTTTCATTCTATTTGCAGGCGCGAGCGTGGGACGTGTTGGAGAGTCGTCGCCTGGCGGGGATTTGCGCCTACTGTGCCGCAGAGGCATATTCCGCTTTCGCTTGCTTTTTGGGATAGGCCTTGTGGAACAGGTAGAAAAGCGCGGCGAGCACGGCGAAGACAAGCAAGCTGGCTTCAGTACCGCGAGGACCGCCGGTAAGCCAGTCGGGCCCGTGGAACTGGACATTCAACAGATGGCCCGGCAACCCATTGCCGGCGTTCCCGGAGTTTGGTTCGGCGAAGACCACCATGTCGGTGTAATCCGATGCGGCGTGGAACCCGATGGCAAACCACAAACTACCGGTACGGCGCAACGTGAAGCACCAGAAGACTCCGTAGAGGGCGACGGACAACGGATCGATCCAGCCGTCGTTGGGCTTGAGAAAGTGGAGGAAACCGAAGATGGCCGACATCACGACCGCCGCAGGCCAGAATCCAATGCCCTTTGCCAGTGTCTGCAGCGCATAACCGCGAAAGGTGAATTCCTCTGAGAATCCCACGGCAAGAAACGCCAGCGCCCATAACGCGGCATATTCCAAAAGCGGCCCTGGCGCCAGAGCCAGACCATGGAACGAGCAACCGCCGGCGAGCCAGATCGGAATCAGAATCACGATGGAGGGGACGACGCCCCATAGAATTCCCTGGCCGAAGAGCTTACCTGAGCCGGGCGCCGGCGCGAGTCCGAATGACGAATATCGGCTGCGTTCGATGCGGCACATGATCAGTGTCAACGCCGCAATCAGAGCAAAATCCAGAGCTTCGTTCAGCAGCATGGCCGACCAGTTCATGGCGAAGTCGGGGAAATGAATTTTGGGCAGGAACCAGTCAAAGAGCGGGCCACAGGCAAGATAAAGGCCTATGAAAATAGCAAAGCGCCAACCCGGTCTGATTCCCTGCTTGCCGATGAACACAGTCCGCACGCCAGGCACCTCTTGCACCTCCAATTCAAGCCTCAACGTAGCAAAACCGGGGCGCGGAGGGAATGGAATTCGTTGTGGATGGACGCTGGTTGTGGCCGTGGCAGCCGCTGAACATCGCTACCTGCTAACCTGATTTCCATGACGAATGTGAAGGCGCGACCACGTTCCCCGCGGCTCCGGCCGTTCATCCAGGCCCTGCACTATCACGAGACTGAACTTGAAGGCGGGCTGGAGCGCATTGTGCCGACCGGGCGAGCGCACCTGATGGTGAATCTTGCGGCGGAGGAATTCCGCATCCACGATCGCGCACATCCGGAAAAGATGTCGCGCCTGCGCGGTACGATTTTCGCCGGTCCTCATTCGCAGTCCACGATCCTGGATTCGACCCAAATGCGCTGGCTGGCCGCGGTCGAGTTCTGTCCCGGAGGGCTCGGTTATTTCCTGGGCGTTCCCGCGAACGAGGCCGGCAACCAGGTTGTGAATCTGGATGATCTTTGGCGTGCTGATGGCGCAACTTTGCGAGAGCGGCTGCTCGATGCGCCATCGCCGCGAGAGCGGTTGCTGATTTTGGAAGAGCTATTGCTGGAGCACCTGGAAGGGGAGTTCGACCGGGCTTTGGCGTTGGCCATCGCCGCGCTGGAGCGCGGCATGCGCGTCTCTGAAGTTGCGGCGCGTCTCGGGCTTCTGCCGCGAACGCTGGAGCGGCGCTTCAGCGCCCGGGTGGGGCTAACTCCCAAGCGCTATGCCCGGGTACGGCGTCTTCAGCAGACGATGCGCACGATCCGAAACTCCCAGGCGTGCGACTGGAGCTCGCTGGCGGCGCAACACGGCTATTGCGATCAATCGCACCTGGTGCATGAATTCAGGGAACTGGCGGACATTACGCCTACGGATTACAAGCCGCAATCGCGGGCGCGCAACAACCACATACCGCTTGCTGCGCGATGACGCATTTCTACAATACAGATCGCAGGCCGTTCGCCTATGCTCATCGTTGAACGCCAAATGCCCTTCCCTGGAGCTTCCCGATGCAATTCAACCGATCAGTCCCCGTCAGCACAGTCCTGCCGCACGTGCGCTATCGCGATCCTGCGCAGGCGATCGCGTGGCTGGAGCGGGTTTTTGGATTTGCGGAGCACTATCGCTATGGCGATCCGTTGAGCGGCGCGCAGCTGAACCTGGGCCACGCGTGCGTGATGGTGAAGCAGGCAGCGGCGCAGGAGCAGTCGCCAAGGGAGCTTGGCTTTGGGACGCAGAGCCTGACCGTTTTTGTTGACGATGTTGAGGGACACTACGTGCGCGCGAAGGCTGCGGGCGCAGTCATTCTGGAAGAGCCGCACGAGACCGTTTACGGTGAGTTCCATTATGCCGCTGAAGACATTGAGGGCCACCACTGGCTGTTTTCGCGGCACGCGAAGGATCTTGATCCGGCAGAATGGGGGGCAACGGTATCTCAGCCAGTGACGGAGCCGCCGCTTATTGCTCCCATGCTTTCTGTACGGCGCGGCAGCGCTGCCGTGGACTTTTATGCAACAGCATTCGGAGCCGAGACGCTCTTCCGCATCGATGCACCCGATGGGGCCGTGGTGGCCGAGCTGGCTGTGGGCCAATCGCGGTTCTGGGTGGCGGACGAGTCGCCGGAGCATAAGAACTTCAGTCCTGAGACTCTGGGCGGCGCCACAGTGCGCATGGTGATGGTGGTTGCCGATCCGGATACTGCGTTTCAACGCGCGCTCAACGCCGGAGCCACAGTCGTAGAACCGGTTGCGGATCAGGAATACGGCTGGCGCGTGGGGCGCCTGGTGGACCCGTTCGGGCATCACTGGGAGATCGGCAAGCCGCTACAATAACCTGTTGAACCGCGGAGCACCATGAAAAAGCGCCCCATTGCTGTAACCATCATTGCCGTTCTGCTGATTCTGGCCGGCATCGGCGGACTTGCCGGAAATGCCATGCACTTCAAGTCGCTGGCCGCAGACCACTACGCATCCGTCTGGATCGCCGCTGTCGATCTGCTCGCGATTGTCGCCGGAGGGTTTGTGTTCCGCGGCCGCAACTGGGCGCGCTGGCTGGCCGTCGCCTGGATCGCGTTCCATGTGGTCATCAGCATCTGGAACCCATGGCAGCAGCTCCTCATGCATGGGTTGATCTTTGCGCTGTTTGTCTGGGTTCTGTTTCGCCGGGATTCTCGCGCTTTCTTCTGCACGCCGCAGGTTTCGGCCTGATTCCATCAGCAAGAAAGAGGCCGGCGCGGATGGACCTTATTGGGGCCCTTCCGCGCCGATGCTGACTGCGCGATCTACTTTTCCGCACCGCCGATGAACTTCTCGAGGTCAGCATGCAGCTTGTGCAGCGCCTCCACGTTGAGATAGATCATGTGACCTGACGGATAGTAGCCGAATTCGACATTCTTGCGCAGTTCCTGGGGCAGTTGCATGTGATCCAGGTCGAACTCGGTGAGGAAGAACGGCGTGGCGAGGTCGAAGTAGCCGTTGGCCGAGAACACCTTGAGGTGGGGGTTCTTGCGCATGGCGCTGGCCAGGTCCTCGGCCACGTCCGGTTGTGACTGCTCAGCGCCACGTCCCTGGAACCCGCCGCCGCTAGTGGGCCGATGCTTGAAATCCCACTCGAACATTCCGTAGGCAGTTGGGCGGTAGGTGTCAGTACTCTGATAGTTCAACTCTGTTTCCAGGTAGTTGTGGATGGCGGAGACAAACGCGCCGGTAATGCCGGTATCGGATGGGTCGTAGCTCGGATTCTCGCCGGCGGCATCGACGTCCTCGCCTTCAAAACGCATGTCGTAGCGGCCCAGTGTCATGCGCTCGTCGCGCAGCACCTCCTTGCGGAAGCGCGTGGGCGAGATGCGCAGGTTGGATTCCTTCACGTAGTCGACGCTGAGGCCGGTGAAGTGGCTCACCTGCGTGGCCACTGAGTTCAGTTCCTCGGGCGAGAGCCGGTCGCCCTGGAACAGCGCATGCGCATAATCGCCGCCGGCGAATTCGCGCGCCTGCTGAACCCAGGCGGCGACGTCCGCCGGCTTGTTGGGAATCTTGTTGTAATACCAGGCAGCAGCGGCAAAGCTGGGCAGATTGCCGATGAACATCGTGTCGTAACCCGGCGTGCGGATGCCGTAGTTCAGGATGGACGAGATGAGCACTACACCATTCAACTGCACGCCGTCGTTGCCCAGCATGTCAGCCAGCGCGGCGGAGCGCGTGGTGCCGTAGGACTCGCCAATGAGGAACTTGGGGGAATTCCAGCGCTGGTTCACTGTGACATAGCGGACGATGAAGCGGTCAAAGGCGCGCAGATCGGGGTCTACGCCGGCGAAATCCCTGGGCGCACCTTTGCCCACCGCGCGCGAGTAGCCGGTTAGCGGCGCGTCGATGAAGACGAGGTCGGACTTGTCCAGCAGCGAATCCTGGTTAGGCACAAGCTCGAACGGAGGTCCCGCGGTGGCCTTGGGGCTGTCAGTCTGAATGCGCACGGGGGAGAACGAGCCCATATGCAGCCATAGCGTAGACGAGCCCGGGCCGCCGTTGTAGAGGAAGCTCACGGGCCGTGACTTGGCCTCGGCGCCATCCAGGGTATAGGCGACGTAGAAGATGCTGCCGTAGGGCTTATCTTCTTCATCGCGGATGAGCAGCGTGCCGGCCGTCGCGGTGTACTTCAGTGCCTTGCCGCCCATCGCCAGTTCATGGTGCGTGACCGAGGAACGCTCCGGGGGAATGGGGGCGTTTTCATTATTCTGGTGCTCGGCTTGGCCCTGCTGGGCGCGCGCGGGCTCGGGATTGCGCGCATTTTCCTGGCTGCGCGCCTCCGGGTTCTGCTGGTCGCGATTTCGCTGGTCCTGCGAGCGTGCGGTGGCGGGAATCAAGAGCAATGCTGCGGCGAATGCTGCAAATGTGGTCAAGCGTCGTGGCTTCATCGATACGACCTCCTGAGCGGATCAAAAAAAGACGGCGGAATGGCGGGGAAGTTCCCCAGCCGCATAAGCATAATGCAAGCTTGTTCCCAAAGACGAGTTCATTTGCGATGGGGACCCAGCTTACACTGGATCACTCGCCCCGTTTCACGAAAGGACAGGTTATGAAAACACTGATTGTTTGCGCACTGATTGCCGCTTCGGCAGCGGCCGCGGCGCAGGAGACGCGCCGGGAAGTCACCCTTGCTTCAAAGAACGCTGCCGACGACCGGCGCGCCAACAGCGATGCGGTGCCCGCGGTGCAGTCTTTTGACGCGACCATTCAGCGGGTGGTGATACTCCGGTTCAAGTTCGACACCGATCTGCTTGCGGGACTGCAGGCGGCCATCCGCGAGCACAAGATCCGCAATGCGGTGATTCTTTCCGGCTTTGGATCGGTGCGCAGTTACCAGGTGCACCAGGTGAGCAACCGCGATCTGCCGCCAAAGGAATTCATGGTGAAGAATCCCTCTGCTCCCGCGGACATCATCAGCATGAGCGGGATCGTGATGAATGGCCGGGTGCATCCGCACATGACGCTGGCAAATGCGGACCGGGCGTTTGGCGGACATCTTGAGCCGGATACGAGGGTGTTCACTTTTGCGGTGATTACGCTGGGCGTGCTGGATGACCCGCTGGACCTGAGCCGGCTGGACGACTGGAACGACCGGTGAACGCGTACGAGCCTTAGCGGCGCTAGCGGGGTTTTGCCTCCGGTATCATGCCCAAACCACGCAGCCATGTTTCCAGCAGTACCGGCCATTGATCGAGCGAGGGATCGCCGCTTCCCATGCCCGATCCGTGAGGACCGTGCTTGAAGACATGCGCCTCCGCCGGCACACCCGCTTTCACTTCCGCTTCAAAAAAACGCAGCCCTTGCTCCACGGGCACGGTTTGATCGTCGGTGGTGTGGTACCAGAACGTCGGCGGGGTGTCTTTGGTGACGAAGAGATCGGGCGAGTACGCCTTGCGTAGTTCCTCGCAGCGATCCATCACGTTGTACTGCTTGCAGTAGCTCAGGTGTGAGGTGTCGCTGGAAATAGCGCCGATCCAGGGATAACCCAGCACCAGGAAATCGGGGCGGCTGGATACGCGCTCGATGGGGTCGTCGGCGTTGGCTTTGCCGGGAACAGGCTGCACCGATGCCAGCGCGGCAAGGTGGCCGCCCGCGGAGAATCCGATGATGCCGATGCGATTTGGATCGATGTGGTAGTCCGCGGCCCGCGCCCGAACCGTTTGCATAGCGCGCCGCGCATCGAGCAGCGGAACGGGAAGCAGATAACCGTTTGAACTCAGCCGGTACTGCAGGATGAAGGCGCGAAAGCCGCGGGCAGTGAACCAGTCCGCAACTTCACGGCCTTCAAGGTCCGCGGCCAGCATTGCGTACGAGCCGCCGGGCAAGATGACCACAGCCGAGCCATTGGCGTGACCGGGCCGCGGCCCAAGAATGGTCAGCGTGGGGACGTCCTGGCACGAGTCTCCCTTTGCCTCCGGGGCGTTGCCCGGCCACAAGCGGATGGTCTGGATGCCGAGCCAGGCGTTGTCGTCGCCCGCTTGGGTGCAAGGGAAATGTTGTGCCCAGCTGGAAACTCCGCCCAGCAAAACCGCAAATGAGACAACGCAGATTCGTTTCATCCGACTCCTCAGGATTTCCGGCACAATTGTAAGCTACGAACCCCGGGGACTCCCGCGGATTCGTGAAGGCAGAGCAGTGTGATCCCGTGCTGCAGGCGCCATGTCGGCGACTGCGCAGGTGATAGCATCGAAGATGGAAGAGAATGCAAACTAAGAAGCTGAAAATCATACCTTTGGGCGGACTGGGCGAGTTCGGAATGAACTGCCTCGCCCTGCAGTGGGAAGACCACATCATTGTCATCGACGCAGGCCTGATGTTTCCCGAGTCCGAGCTGCTCGGCGTAGATATCGTGGTGCCCGACATTACCTACCTGGTGGAGAACCGGCAGCTTGTAAAAGCCATCGTCCTGACCCACGGACACGAGGACCATATTGGCGGGCTGCCGTGGATCCTGAGCGAAATCAAGGTTCCGGTTTACGCCACTGAATTCACCCTCGCCTTTGTGGAAGGCAAGCTGGAAGAGCATCACCTGCTGGATGAAACGAAGCTGATCGAGATTACTCCCCAGAAGAAGTTCACCATCGGTCCCTTCACCATTGAGCCGATCCGCGTAACGCACTCACTGGTGGATTGCGTGGCCCTGGCCATCGAGACGCCCGTGGGCGTCATCATTCATACCGGCGATTTCAAGATCGACCTCTCGCCGCTGGATGACAATGCATTTGACCTGCACACGTTCGCCGAGTACGGAAAACGCGGCGTGCTGGCGCTGCTGCAGGATTCCACCAACGTGGAGCGGCACGGCTACACACCTTCAGAGCGCGCAGTAAGGCCGCGGCTGGATGAGATCTTTTCCCGCGCTCACAAAAAGCTGTTCTTCGCATGCTTCTCATCGTCCATCTACCGCATCCGGATCGCGATGGAGCTGGCGCGCGAGCACAAGCGCAAAGTGTGCATCATCGGGCGGTCCATGGTGGAAAGCACGGAGATTGCGCAGGACCTGGGCTACCTGGACGTGCCGACGGGCATGGTGATCAATCCCAACCAGATCAAGGACTACGGGGTTGACCAGGTGATGGTGCTGATCAGCGGCACGCAGGGCGAGCCGATGAGCGCGCTGAGCCGCGCCGCCGTGGATAACCACAAGCACGCGCGGATTGAGAAGGGCGACACGGTTATTCTCAGCTCGCGCATTATTCCCGGCAACGAGAAGAGCATCTTCCGGGTGATCGACCACCTCTACCGGCGCGACGCCAACGTGATTTACGATGACGGCTCGCATGGGCTCATCCACGTGAGCGGCCACGGCAGCCAGGAAGAGATGCGTCTGCTGATCAACCTGGTGAGGCCCAAGTTTTTTGTTCCCGTCCACGGCGACTATCGCTACCTGCGGCGCCACGCGCAGGTGGCCATGGAGACCGGGGCAGTGGAGCATGCCATCGTGATTGAAGACGGCGACGTGCTCGAGCTGGATAAGGACGACGCGCGCAAGGTGGACAAGGTTACGGCGGGACGAGTGCTGATTGATTCGGGCTCGTCAATTGACGTGGTGGAGGATCTGGTAATCCGCGACCGGCGCATCCTGAGCGAGGATGGGCTGGTGCTGGCGGTGCTGGCCATCAACAAGCGGACCGGTTTTGTGGAGCGCGCGCCGGAGGTAGTGATGCGCGGCTTTGGAGGCGCGGATATTACCGAAGAAGCGCGCCAGGCGGTGATGCGCACCCTGGACGGCTTGAGCGGGGAGCAGAAGACCGACTACGGCATGGTGAAGGAGAAGGTGCGGGTGGAGCTGAAGCGGCTGATCCAGAAGCAGACCGGACGGCGGCCGCTGGTCATGCCGGTGATCATGGAGATTTGAGCGGTACAATTCTCTACCATGAAAGTGCTTACAGCTTTTCTGGTTCTTTCCGCGGCGGTGCTTGGGCCGGTCGCCTTTGCACAGGACAATCCGCCGGCCGCCAAATCTGCAGCAACGGCTTGCCCGCCGAGCACCACGCTCGATGAACTAACCAAGGCTCTCGACGATGCGGTCAGCGGCCCCGCCGGCAAGGATCGCACTTGCCTGCGCGATCTCTTGTTGCCTGAAGCTCGCTTGACCCCTATCCGGAAGGCCGAGGACGGCACTTTCGCGCCCGCGATGCTGACCGTCGAAGACTGGATCAACGCCGTGGCAATACGCGGCGGCGAGTTCTACGAGCGGCAGGTGAAGGTGCGATCGGAGAGTTACGGCCATTTCGCGCACCTGTGGAGCACGTACGAAATCCGGCCCACACCCGACGGGAAAGCGACCGTGATGGGCGTCAACAGCGTGCAGGCCGTGAATGACGGCAAGAGATGGCGCGTGCTCAGCGTGCTGTGGGAGCCTGACAGCACAGCGGGTCCGATTCCGGAGAAATACCTGCCTTAACGCTGGTCCGCGCAATAAATGTGCCATTTCGCGGATAATGATCGTAGAGGAGTTTGGGCATGACGATCCAAATCGAACTCGACGCGGAGACGCAAGCTCGCCTTACAGTTCTGGCTGCGCGGAACGGCATGGCTCTGGAGAAGTATGCCGTTGAGTTTCTGCGAGAGAATCTACCTTCGTACGGAGGAACAGGCATTCTCAAACCAGGAGACGTGGACCAGATGACGAAGGTGATGACTGCCGGATCGGAGAATTTGCCAGTCCTGCCGCCAGAGGTGAATGATCGGGAAAGCTACTACGAGGATCGGTGGTAGATGCCCGGAAGTCTCGTCCTCATCGACAGCAATGTATTGATTCGCTGGGTTCAGCCTGAGGATCTTCAGTTTCAAGTTGCTCAACGAGCGATCCGTCGTCTTGAAGACATCGGCGACTTTCCTTGTTACACCTCGCAGAATCTGGGTGAGTTCTGGAATGTCCTGACTCGTCCCGCGGTTCGAAACGGCTATGGCCTTTCGCCCGAGCAGGCGAATACCAGAGCGAACGAAATCGAAGCCAAGTTTCGACTCATTCCTGACAGCCCACTTGTATTCCGAGAATGGCGCAGGTTGCTGGTTGACTATCGCGTTTCCGGCGTGCAGGTCCATGATGCTCGGCTGGTTGCAGCCATGCGCGTCCACGGCGTAGGCCGCATTCTCACCTTTAACACGAGGCACTTTGAGCGGTTCGACGGGATCCAGGCGATTCATCCGCTCCAGGCGGTTTGAACCTTATACTTCCGGAATGGGAGATCGACTGGTTTCGATCGACGAGATTCGCGCAGCAGCTCAGCGCATCGCCGGCATTGCGGTCAAAACACCCTTGGTGAGAGCGTCTCTTGACGGCGTGGGCGGCCAGGTTTGGCTGAAAGCCGAGAGCCTGCAGCCCATCGGGAGCTTCAAGTTGCGCGGCGCGTCGAACAAGATCCTGCAACTGTCACCGGACGAGATCCGCCGCGGAGTCATCACGTATTCCAGCGGCAATCACGCGCAGGGTGTGGCCTACGCCGCGCGCCAGGTGGGCGCAAAGGCTGTCATCGTGATGCCGTCGAACGCGCCTGCCGTAAAGCGCGCGGCAACGCTGGCGCTCGGCGCCGAAGTGGTGGACGTGGGCGTGGCTTCAAGCGAACGGCTGGCCAAGTGCGAAGAGTTGGTGCGGGAGCATGGGTACGTTGTGGTGCCTCCGTACGACGACGAAATGATCATCGCCGGGCAGGGGACGTGCGGACTGGAGATCGTGGAGGCGCTGGAGGATGTGGACCTGGTGCTGTCGCCAGTGTCGGGCGGAGGGCTGCTGAGCGGCGTGGCTACTGCGGTGAAGCTGCTTCGGCCGGAAGCAAAGGTCTACGGAATCGAGCCGGAGCTGGCCGGAGATTCGGCTGAGAGTTTTCGCACAGGGAAGCTGGTGACCTGGCCGGCGGAGCTGACCAGCCGAACCATCTGCGACGGGCTGCGCACGCAGAGCCTGGGCGAGCGGAACTTTGCGCATATTCAGATGTACGTGGATGGAATTGTGACCGTAACAGAAGCGGAGATTCGTGCGGCCATGCGGGCGATAGTGGCCACGACACGGCTGGTGCCCGAGCCAAGCGGGGCGGTCACAACGGCGGCACTGCTGTTTCACGCTGCGGAATTGCCGGAATACCGCAAGGCCGTGGCCATTCTGAGCGGCGGCAACGCGGATCCCAGGTTGCTGGCACAGGTGCTCACGGAAAGCGCATCGTAGCGTCGTTTGAACTATGATGCCGTTGATGAGAAACCGTGTTTTGCTGGTCCGCATTGCCTGGATTGCCGCCCTGACCGCGCTGCTTTCAACTCCGATCTCCGCGCAAAAGAAAAAGGATCAGATGGTGAAGCCGATTGCCGGGCCGCGGGCGACGCCGCTGCAGGTGACCTGGCTCTACGTGTCGCCTGACAAGGGATCACAGAAGCTTGACCGCGTGCAAATCGGACGCGAGATGGTGATCGCAGAGCGGAGCAGCCCATGGCTGCGTGTCTTCGCCAACACCGACATCCAGGAAGTGCATAACCAGGACGATGAACCGGTTATCAGCGAGGAAGCGAAGCCGCCTATCTCGGGGTGGATTGAGGCGCGCGGCGTGGTGGAGGAATCGACTCCCAGTGGCGATCAGGTGATCATGGGCGAGGCGGAGAATCAGGAGGCGCTGGCCAGCGATCCCCGGGGACCTGCGCATGCCGCGCAAAGCGCGCGGCTGCTCTACCGTCGCCTGGCGGAGATGTTTTCCACCTCGCCGCTGGCGCCGGAAGCCGCCTGGAGAGCCGCCGATATCGAGTGGCAGTTTCAGAAGGCAGACTCTGCCTCCCGGCCTTCAGCCAAGGAGCGCGACCCTTACATGCGAGACCTGATGGACGAGGACGAGATGAAGCGGATCATCAAGGATTTTCCGCATACTCCGCAAGCGGACATTGCGGCCTTTGAGATCCTGGACAACAAAATGTGCGGCGATTGGCAGGGCCAGGAGAAATGCCCGGAGAAGGAGTCGGCGGTGTATGAGAAATACGCCGCCGATTACCCGGATGGCCCGCGGACAGCAAGGGCGCTCTACGAAGCGGCCTACCGGCAATGCGTGCTTGTGGACATGTTCCACGCCGATGAAAACGACAAGAAGGCAGACCAGGCAAAGGACCATGCGCATGCCCTTGCAACGCGCCTGAAAGACAAGTTCCCCACGTCGGAGTTCACTTCCCGGGCCACGGACCTGCTGTTCAAGATTGATCAGGGCATACCGGTTTACGGCATCGACAGGCAGTAGGTCCTCCGGTTTTCAAGTGCCCCCCGTTGCGAGCATTTCCTCTACGTGTTGCTGTCTCAAGGCCTTATGATCGAGAGAGATCGTACACTACAAGGAATGCCACCGAGACCGGCACAACCGGAGGCCATTTGAACGTCTACATCATTTCAGTCATTTTGGGCATTGTTGAAGGCCTTACCGAGTTCCTGCCCGTCAGCTCGACCGCGCACCTGCGCATCGCCGAAGCTTTGCTGAAACTGCCCATGAGCGAGACCGGTTGCGCACTCAGCGGCTCGGGGGACTGCCTGCAGGCGGTGGCGTACTGGAAGATGTACACCATCGTGATTCAGGCCGGCGCCATTCTTGCATTGCTGCTGCTTTACCTGGGGCGAATCCTCGAGTTCATGCGTACATTTCCGCGTGGAGACCGGGGCGACCGCAACTTCATCACTCACCCTCTTTCGCTTACCATCTGGGCCTTCGGCTGCACGTCGATTCTCGCCCTGGTGTTCAAAAAATGGAGTGACCGCAATCTGGGAAGCCTTACTGTCATTGCCGTCGCGCTGGTGGTGGGCGGCATCATCATGTGGATCGTGGACGCGCGGTCTACCCGCTATGAACCGAACACAACTCACGTGGAAGAGATCGGGCTGGGGCAGGCGCTCTGGATCGGTATCTGCCAGTCTCTCTCCGCCATCTTCCCCGGCACTTCACGGTCGATGTCGACCATCGCGGCGGGCCAGATGGCAGGCATGGATCGGCCTACGGCTCTGGAGTTCAGTTTCCTGCTTTCAATCCCCACCATGCTGGCCGCCACGGCATACGACCTCTGGAAGGAAGTCATTCATCCCGGCAAGGCGGCGTTGGCGGCGGGAGCCGTGCACGTGACCATGAACGGCCAGCTATGGATTGTGCTGGCCATTGGCTTCGTGGTTTCGTTCATCGTCGCATATGGGGTCGTGGAGTGGTTCCTGGCCTGGGTGCGCAAGCACGGGTTCACCGTCTTCGCCATCTACCGCATCCTGCTTGGAATTGTGCTCCTGATCTGGGGCGCGAAGATTGTGACCAGCTGATCGTTTCTTTTGGTATTCAGTTCTGTGTCGGACTTTCCAAAGTTCTACACACGCGAATGTGTGATAAGATACACAGCGAGGGAGTTTTCCCACCATGGCGACCAATCTCGCGATCGACGACCGGCTGATCGACGAAGCTCGGCAAATAGGCCACCACCAGACTAAAAAGGAGGCTGTGACTGCGGCTTTGAAGGAATATATCCGTAGGCGAAAACAGGTTGAGATCCTTAAACTGGCGGGAACAATCGACTACGATCCGTCCTTCAACGTGAGAAAGATGCGGCAGCTAGATCGGATCGAGATCGAGCCGTGAAGGTATTGATCGACAGTTGCGCCTGGTCAGTCTTGTTGCGGCGGAGGAGCCGGACTTCCATCAGCGGAGAACAGCAACTCGTCCTCACGTCCCTTGAAGAAGCAATTCAGGATGGCCGGGTCGTAATCATCGGCCCAGTCCGGCAGGAAGTCCTGTCCGGCATCAAAGTCCAAGCTCAGTTTGACAAGCTCAGAGCAGCGCTCGAAGCCTTCGAGGATGAACCGCTCACATCCTTCCATTTCGAGGAAGCTGCCCGCCTGTTCAATCTCTGTCGTAGCCGTGGAGTCGAGTGTGGATCAACCGATATTTTGATTTGTGCCGTCGCGGTTCAAAAGCAATGCGGCATCTTGACCTTCGACCAGGGCCTGAAGCGATGCATGGATGTCTTGCAGGCAGAAGGGATCATGAAGTAAAGACGCATCGGGGGTCCACAGCATGGTTCCCCCATGCCTTGTTTTCTACAATTCCGGCCTTCACGCCTCTCATAATTAAGGCTGCTCTGGGATTCAAGTCTCCGACCCTGACTCATGCTTGCAGGTTGCGGTGAGCCAGGCAGCGGAGGCCGCGTTCGCATGATCAAGCCGATTCAGATTGCCCTTGCGCCCACGCGGAATCGCCCCCTGAACGTGTTCTTCGGGGTTGTGCTGGGGCTTGCCTCCTTGTTATTTCTCCTTGCACTGGCCACCTACCACGCGACTGACCCCTCGCTAAACACCTCCATCGATCCCGGCGCGCCTCTGGCAATCGGCAACTGGATTGGGCCTTTTGGTGCGTACCTGGGCGATCTGGCGCTGCAGACGCTCGGCTTCACCGCATTTTTCCTGCCCGTATGGATGGCTGCCGTGGCCTGGGGATGGATGCGCTCGCGATGGGCCGGGTCCGGCTGGCTCCGCGCAATGGGGGCTGTACTTACGCTGGTGTTTCTCCCGGCGCTCTTCGGGCTGCTTCCCTGGCACTGGCAGTGGATGCGCGCCGTTCCGGTGGAAGGCGTTACGGGCCGGCTAACGGCAGGGCTCTTGGTGGCGTGGCTTAACCGGCAGGGAGCGTGTCTGGTGGCTGTAGTGTTGGCTGTTGCCGGGGTGTACTTTGCCATGGCGGTCAGCTTCCGCGCAATTCTTGAGTCGCTGGAGGACCGCTGGGTGCGTATGCAGGCCTGGCACGACCGATGGCGCAACTGGCGCGAAGAACGCGCCGAAATGCGGGCTGAACGCGAACTGATCGAGGATGAGCAGAAGCATCCCGGGCCGGCGCAGCGGATTTTCTCCGGCGCGATGGATCCGGCGGAAGCGGACTCCGGCTTGCAGCCTCCTGGCCGTTTCGCCGCCTTTTTTGGACGCCGCGCAAAAGCCGCAGAGCGCAATACGGTGGATGAGATTCCGGCTTTTCAGCGGGTGGTAGAACGGCCAGACGAAATGCAGCCTGGTGCACCCATCCCGATGACGGAGTCCGCCCGCCGCGCCAGCATCTGGGAGCGTACACCTGCGCCGGTGAACGCGCGTATGGAGCCGGTTCCATTCCCAGCACCGGGCGTGGCGCCGGTTTCCGCGTCCACATCCATCCCGGTTGAGGGAAGACGGGAACCCGCTGCTGCGGGGGCGGAGCCCCTGGCGCGTGCCGGCGTCCGCGTTTCCCAGCCGCATGCCCCGGCCGAGATCTCTATACACGAGCGCGCCGATGCTGATGTGAAAACCGTGACAATGGCGCCGAAGAATGTGAGCGGCTTCAAGCTGCCGCCGAGCACACTGCTCACCCCCGGAGGCGCCGTAAGCGCCGTACGCGAGGACGAACTGCGCGAGGAAGCAAAAGTGCTGGTGGAAAAATGCGCGGAGTTCGATGTGCGCGGGCAGGTGGTGCAGATCAACCCCGGCCCCATGGTCACTACTTATGAGTTCAAGCCGGAAGCCGGCGTCAAGTACTCCCGCGTGACCGGCCTGGCTGACGACCTGTGCCTGGCCATGCGCGCGGAAAGCATCCTGATCGAACGCATGGCCGGCAAAAGCACCGTCGGCATCCAGGTGCCCAACCACGAACGGGAAACCA
>Ga0265339_10000313_pt1 | contig 39589 bp, 39 predicted proteins | sample 4CB219metaG_FD_202085 | JGI IMG/M metagenome (GOLD analysis project Ga0265339, IMG submission 202085) | Rhizosphere microbial communities from Carex aquatilis grown in University of Washington, Seatle, WA, United States - 4-CB2-19 metaG | ecosystem: Host-associated > Plants > Roots >... | reverse complement strand
TGCATTTGGTCGAAGCTGGAAAATCGTTCTATGGGGCAACGCCCGTCTTGGTCGGCAAGGCGGCCCGGCAATGGAATCCGGTGCGCGAAGTGCCGGCGGCCCGCGTTTCAAGCCTTTCTGGTCCTTTCGAAAAATGAAAGTTCCGTCATAGAGAGCCGCTAGTTGAATTTTTCAATACTTTGGGAGGCATCACGTCTTCGCGTGGGCCGTATGCCAGAATGCGCCGCCATCCGAACGACACTTCGTTTCCTCAGCATTCGCCTCGTCTGTGCTGGCCGCATTACATTTGAAAGAAAATCTGCACGAAAGGGTGATCGTCCCGTCCTTTCATTTTCGCAATTGCGCCCTAACTCCTGCTTGCGCCGGACGGGCCCGGCGAAAACTGGAGGACATCATGAGATTCGCAAAAACGGCCGCGACGGCCGCCGCACTTTGTCTTGCGCTTGGAGCCAGCGGCGCCTATGCCGACGACGAACCGGTCAACGCGATCGGCTGCCATCATCTCGACAAGCAGGCGAGCCAGGCGCTCGGCGCGAACGCAGCGTCCGCCAATATCGAGACCGCCAAGCATGAAGCCGATCTGGGCCGTGACGCCTGCCTGTCCGGCTACTACAAGATCGGCATGACGCATTATCGCCGCGTGATTGAACTTCTGGCGAGCAAATAGCCAGGCGTTGTCTTTCCAATCGGGCGCGCGATCTCGTCCACAAGGGACGCCCGCCTGGTTCGGATTCCGGCGACAGCGCCATGGAGGCAAGGGCCTGAGAGATCAGCCGTCCGGCACTGGGCCGGGCTCAGCCAGATTTCGCGTCCTCACCCCTCAGAAGAAAGATGGCGCCGTTAGCCAACAGGTTTGGTCCCCACGCATCCGCATGCATTGGCTGCGTGCGGCCATTCTCGTCGAGAGAGAGCGAGCGTTCTATCGTCGCGCCCATTTCGGTGGCCAGTCCGACGAAGTCGGCAATGGTGCAAAGGTGAATGTTGGGCGTGTCGTACCAGGCATAGCCGAGCGCCTGCGTCTTCGGCATGCGTCCGTTCACAAGCAGCGCGAGCCGGACGCGCCAGTGGCCAAAGTTCGGCAGCGAAATAACGGTTCGTCGGCCGATGCGCAATAGATGGCCCAAGACGTCGCGCGGCGCGAATGTCGCCTGGATCGTCTGGCTGAGAATCGCGACATCGAATGCGCCGGTCGGATATTCGCCGAGATCGGTATCGGCGTCGCCCTGAACCACGGGCAAACCGCGCGCGACGCAGGCGTTCACATTTTGCTGTGACAGTTCCAGTCCGCGGCCATCGACATTTTTGGTTGCCGCAAGATGCTCGAGCAACGCGCCGTCGCCACACCCGACATCGAGCACGCGCGAACCATACGGAATCATCTCCGCAATGGCAGCGAGGTCTGGTCTCAGCGCGCTGTTCACGCGCCCACCTTGACCGCGACGGAATTCAGAAATCCGCGGACGGTGGCAAACATTTCCGGCTCATCGAGGAGAAACGCATCGTGACCGCGATCGGTCTGGATCTCGACGAAGCTGACGGTCGCCGCGGTCGCATTGAGCGCGTGGGCGACGCGCTTGTTCTCGACCGTCGGGAACAGCCAGTCGCTGGTGAACGAGATGATGCAGAAGCGCGTCTTGCTGCCGCGGAAGGCCTCGGCAAGCTTTCCGTCATGTTCAGCCGCAAGATCGAAATAGTCCATTGCTCGCGTGATATAGAGATAGGAGTTGGCATCGAAGCGGTCGACGAACGTCATTCCCTGATGACGCAGATAGGATTCGATCTGGAAATCCGGACCGAAGCCGAACGAGACGTGCTCGCGGTTCTGCAGGTTGCGGCCGAATTTCCGCTGCAAGGCGGTTTCCGACAGATAGGTGATGTGCGCGGCCATGCGCGCGACGGCAAGGCCCTTGCCCGGCTGCGTGCCGTGCAACTGATAGGTGCCGCCCTTCCAGTCCGGATCGGCCATGATCGCCTGGCGTCCGACTTCGTGAAAAGCGATGTTCTGCGCGGAGTGACGCGCGGCGCAGGCAATCGGAACGGCCGAAACCACGCGGTCAGGATAGTCGGCCGCCCATTGCAGGACCTGCATCCCGCCCATTGAGCCGCCCGTAACGCACATGACCTTCTCGATGCCGAGCGCATCGAGAAGCATCGCCTGCGCCCGCACCATGTCGCGAATGGTGACCAGCGGAAAATCGAGTCCGTAGGGCTTGCCCGTAGCGGGGCAGATGTCAGCCGGTCCCGTTGTTCCCATGCAACCGCCGACGACGTTGGCGCAGATGACGAAGAAGCGATCCGTGTCGATCGGCTTGCCCGGTCCGACCATCATTTCCCACCAGCCCGGTTTGCCCGTGATCGGACTGGCGCTCGCCACGAACTGGTCGAGGGTCAATGCATGACAGATGAGAACGGTGTTCGATCGGTCCACGTTGAGGTTGCCATAGGTCATGTAGGCAACCGTGAGCGGCGACAGCGTCTTGCCGCAGTCGAGCGTCAGCGGCTTGTCGGGACCAAAGGTCATGGCCTGGCCGATATCCGCGTCGGCTGCGGTGACGGGCCGCAGGAATTGGGGATTTCCGGTCTCGGCCATATGTTTGCGGTTTCCTGCCAGAACCAAGGGCGGTTTTGCTAAGGCCCGCGGACCCTACTGTCAAACGCAGGGCCGGATTGCTTTGATTTTACCTCCCCGCGCCCGTATCAATACCGCCCCTTCAGGACGGCCGGCCTGAACGCGTAAACCCAGCGGCCAGTTAGGTGTATTTTCGAATTCGGCCATGCCCCCGCGACCCACCACCACGCCAGATGCGCCGGCCCGGCTAGATGCGATCGATGAGAAGATTCACGATCTGCTGATCCAGCGGGCCGCGCTTGCCGAAAAGCTGCCGGTCGCCACGCCGGCGCAGCAGGCCATGTCCCTGCGCAGGCTTGTGATCCGTCACAAAGGCAAGCTCGCATTGACCGGACTGGTCGGCATCTGGCGTGAAGTCCTGGCGTCGATGCCGGGCGCCGCACCGCAGGCGCATGTCTTTGCCGGCAATCAGACGGGCGACTATCGCGACCTGGCGCGCGCCTATTTCGGTTCGGCCGCGTCCATCGAAGGCCACCCTTCGGCTTCCGCGGTTATTCATGCGTGCGCGCAGGATCCGGCTGCGGTCGGGTTGGTGCCGCCGCCCGATAGCGACGAGAACCAACGGCCCTGGTGGGCCCAATTGACACCTTCCGGTCAGACGGGACCGCGGGTGATCGCGCGCCTGCCGCTCGTGCAGACCAGGGAACCCAAGGCCGTGGCGTACGCGATCGGCTCGATCGAGCAGGAACCGACCGGCGCCGACACGACTTTGATCATCCTGGAAGCCAAAGGCGATCTAAGCCGCACAAAGCTGCAATCCCTGATCAAGCAGGTCGGGCTCGACGCGCAACTCGTGGCGGTCGGCCGCGACTCGGCGCGCAGCGCATCGCGGCAACATCTGCTGGAGATAAAAGGCTTCGTGCCGCGCGACGATTCCAGGCTCGGCACGCTGCTGGAGCAGGCGGGCGATACGATCGTGCGGCTGGTCTGCGTCGGCGGCTATGCCGATCCGCTTCCCCCGCCTAAGGCGTCCTGACCATGAATCCGACGCCCAAGCCAGGCATCCTCGACATTTCGCCCTATGTCGGCGGCCGCGCGCATGTCGAAGGCGCCGGAAAGGTCTTCAAGCTTTCGTCGAATGAATCCGCGCTCGGCGCCAGTCCGATGGCGGTGGCGGCTTTCAAGGAAACCGCAGGCGGCCTCGACTTCTATCCGGAAGGCAGCGCGAAGATCCTGCGCGAGGCAATTGCCGAGAAGTTCGGACTTGATGCAGACCGCATCGTCTGCGGCAACGGTTCGGACGAACTGCTGACGATGCTCGCGGCGGCCTATCTGCGCCCGGGCGATGAAGTGTTGTTCAGCGAGCACGCCTTTCTCGTCTACAAGATCACGACGCTCGCCAACAGCGCAGTGCCCGTGATCGTTCCGGAGAAGAATCTTCGCGTCGACGTAGATGCCATGCTCAAGGCGGTCACGCCGAAAACGCGCATCGTCTATCTCGCCAATCCGAACAATCCGACCGGAAGCTACCTGCCGTTCGACGAGGTTCGCCGTCTGCATGCTGGGCTGCGCCCCGATACGCTGTTGGTGATCGATGCGGCTTATGCCGAATATGTCCGCCGCAACGACTATGAATCTGGCATCGAGATGGTGGCGAACTTCCAGAACGTTGTGATGACGCGCACCTTCTCCAAGATCTACGGACTTGCGGGTTTGCGGGTCGGCTGGGCCTATTGCCCGGCGGCTGTTGCCGATGTCCTCAACCGCATCCGCGGGCCGTTCAACGTGTCGGTGCCGTCGCAACGCGCCGCCGCCGCCGCCCTGAAGGATCGCGCGCATCTCGAAGCGGGCGTCGCGCACAATGAAAAATGGCGCGCCTGGCTGACGGCGGAGATCCGCAAGCTTGGCTTTCGCGTCGACGACAGCGTCGGAAATTTCATTCTCATTCACTTCGGCAAGGACGGGACCGCACACGACGCCGATCAGTTTCTCACCAGCCGCGGGATCATCCTGCGCGGTGTCGCAAGCTATGGATTGCCGGATTGCCTGCGTCTGACCGTCGGTCCCGAAGAGGCCAATCGTGCCGTGGTCGCGGCGCTGGCCGAGTTTGCGGGCCGCAAATGACCAAGCCCCTGTTCGGCCGCGTCGCCATTCTCGGCATCGGGCTTATCGGCTCGTCGATTGCGCATGCGATGCGCAGAGGGCACGTCGCCGGAGAGATCGTCGGTCTTGCCCATCGCGCTGAAACTCTGAGACGCGCCAGGAAGGTCGGCTTTGCCGACATGCTGACCGACAACGCAGCCAAAGCGGTGAAGGGTGCGGATCTGGTGATCCTGGCCACGCCGGTCGGCGCATTCGGTGCGCTTGCCAAGGTGATTGCACCGCATCTCAAGCCCGGAGCGATTGTTACGGATGTTGGATCGGTGAAGGGCGCCGTGATCGCGGATGTCGGCCCGCACATCCCCAAGGGCGTGCATTTCATACCGGCCCATCCCATCGCGGGTACCGAGCGATCGGGCCCGGAAGCCGGTTTTGCGGAACTGTTCGACGGGCGCTGGTGCATTCTCACGCCGCCCAAAGGCGCCAACAAGCGCGCGCTCAAGATGCTGCGGACGTTCTGGGAAAGACTCGGCAGCAAGGTCGATGTGATGGACGCCAAGCATCACGACCTGGTGCTCGCCGTCACGAGCCATGTGCCCCATCTGATCGCCTACAACATCGTCGGAACGGCCGATGATCTGCGAAGCGTCACCGAAGGCGAAGTGATCAAATATTCCGCGGGCGGTTTTCGCGACTTCACGCGCATCGCGGCATCGGACCCGACGATGTGGCGTGACGTGTTCCTCAACAACAAGGACGCGGTGCTCGAAGTCCTGGGCCGCTTCAGCGAGGATTTGAGCGCCCTGCAGCGTCAGATCCGCTGGGGCGACGGCGATGCGTTGTTCAAGCTGTTTACGCGCACGCGCGCCATCCGCCGCGGCATCGTCGATGCCGGACAGGACAGCGCCGAGGCGAATTTCGGGCGCAACGCGCCGGCGAAAAAGACAAAGTCCAAGCGCTAGACTCGGCTCCTATAGAGGTATTCAGTGCGCCTGCCGTGCCGGGCGCACGCGTCAGGCATGACGATCCTCAACATGTTTGAAGGAGCACTGTCGATGGCCAAGAAAGCAGCCGAAAGCGGCGTCTATCGCGTAACCGAAATCATCGGGACCAGCCAAACGTCGTGGGAGGACGCCGCCAGGAACGCGGTGAACATCGCCGCGAAATCGCTGCGCGATCTGCGCATCGCGGAAATCACCAAGCTCGACATGCGAATCGAAAACGGCAAGGTCGCTGCGTTCCGCGCGCGAGTGTCGCTCTCGTTCAAATACGAGTCCTAGCGTCCCGCCGCACAGCGCCTTCTCAGTATAGCGGCTCTTCCGTCGTGGCCGGCTCGTCGCCGACGCTCACGATGCCGCCGTGAAATCCGACAACGGCGCCGAGCAATCCGGCGTCGTTGTTCCCGGCTTTCGCGGCGCGGTCGATCAGCGCCGCGGCGATGCCGTGGCTGGGCGCGCCGCTCAGGTGCTGGCGCGAAGCGATCTCGAGAAACGCTGGCATGCCGCCGATCTTGAAGTCGAGCGCACCGTCCACGGCGTGCGCCTTGTCGAATGTCAGTTCGCCCCTGGCGATACCGCCGAGCCGGTTCCAGTCGAGTTCCAGTTGATCGACGTGCAACACGCCGCCTGCCCTGCGCCAGGATTCCAGGGCGTCCTGCCAAGTGGCGTTCGCGGCGCGGATTTCACCGAACGCCTTCGATGGTGACGCCGACGCATTGAGCCGGGCCAAAGTGATGGTATCGCCGAACGGTGAAGCCAGAGCCTGAGACGGCCGCAGCATGTCTGCCTCTCCCGCCAGATCGACACCCTGTCCCTTTGGGTCGAGGCGTGCGTGCAGCTGGAGGCGCGCGGCTGTGAACGCGGGAGATCCGAACCCGATCAGGTCCATGTCGAAACGCCTCAGGCCATGCTCGTCCGCGATGGAGCTGGCGTGCCATTCGCCGACCTGAAACGGCAGCACGTGATGCACGCGGTCGAGATCGGTCCAGGTGAACACCTGTTCGCCCGCGGCCTCGAAAATCATCTGCTCGCGGCCATAGGTGAGCGCGTGGATGGCAAAGTCGTGGGACTTCCACACGGACGGGCCGTGATCCGTTGCAACTTCGATACGGAAGTCCTGGAACACCACATCGAGATTGAACGGAAATCCGCTGATCCGCTTGGACGAGAAATAGAGCGTGACGCCCGGCATGGACGGCCGGCCGTTGAGCGAGTCGAGCTTCCTGGAGAGGGCATTCGCCACGATCCACCAATTGGCGCCCGCACCGGCGGCGAGAAGAAGAAACAGCGCGAGAGGAGCGTAGAGGAAAAACCGGCTGGAATATTTCATGTCTCTGGAGACTCGAGTCGAAGTGGGGTGGATTTCGCCGGCTTCGGCCTTCGGCCTACGACAAGCTCCGGGTGAGGGCCGATCTAGTCCTCATCCAGAGCTCGTCGAAGGATGGAAGGCAGGCGCGCGTCGATACAATCCAAACGTACACTAGCCTGATTTGACCGCCGAGGCAGGGAAAACGATGTCGCGTACATCGCCCAACTTGGCCTGGCGCGCCAGCTCGTTTTGGAGCTTGGTCCGGCGCGCCTTGCTGAGCGAGAGGCGCGGTTCCATCCAGAGCGCTTTGACCGCGAGCCGGTCCTTGCTCCGCTCGGCCTTCATGTCGATGCGTCCCACAAACCGCGAACCCTCCAGCAGCGGAAAAACGTAGTAGCCGAATTCGCGCTTGTGCTGCGGCACGAAGATCTCGATGCGATAGTCGAAGCCGAAAATGCGCTCGACCCGCGCGCGGTCGCGCAACACCGGATCAAAGGGCGACAGCACGCGCAGGCGGCTGGTTGGCGCCGGCAGTATATCTAGATGGTCCTCGATATCGGGCCGTGCCACCGCAGCGAAGCCACGCTTGCCGGATACGCCCTCAAGCGTCACGTCGATCAACCGGCCCTTCTTCTTTTCACGCGCAATCCATGCCGCGGCTTCGGGAATGGAGGCATGGCCCCAGAAATCGGACAGCATTCTTGCCGTGGCGGCGCCAAGCCGATCGAGAGCGGCGTTGCAGGCCCAATCGATCGTCTCGCCGCGCGACGGCTGCGCCTGGCGCAAGGCGTCCGGGATGCTGCGCGCCGCAAGGTCATAGACTTTCTCGAAGCCCTCGCGCTGCAGGACGGCAAGCTCGCCGGACCGCCAGAGATATTCCAGCGCCGCTTTTGCCGGTCCCCAGCCCCACCAGGGTCCGGTGCGACCGCCAAGATGCGCGAAGTCGCGGGCGCGCGAGGCGCCGTGCTGCTCAATGTGGTCGCGCACCGTCCTTAGCACGCGCGCATCACCAAAGCGCTCGCGCCAGACGACGACGTTGGACCGCGTCCGCGCAAAGCGGTGAGTCCAGTGCGGATAATGTTCGATCGGGATGAGCGAGGCGTCGTGCGTCCAATGCTCGAAAAGCACCGGCGTTTTCGCCTGCAGCTTTTCAAGATGGCGCGGCCGATAGGTCGTGTGGCGCGAGTAGAGGATGTGATGATGCGCGCGTTCGACGATGCGGATGGAATCGAGCTGCACATAGCCGAGCTTTGCGATCAGCGGCGCAAGCGGGGATGCGCCGCCTTCCTGCCTTACGCCGGACAGGCCGCTTCGCGCCAGGATCAACGCGCGGGCTTTTTCGTTGGGTATCAGAAAAGTTTCGCTCACCTTGTCAGCCGCAGCGCGAATAGCCGCAGGCAAGACACGTATCGCAGCCTTCCATCTTGACGAAGCTGGGCGAGGAGCAGCGTGGGCAGAAGCGCGCCGGTGCACCCTCTGCGGCAACGGCGACGGCCCGACGCTCCGGCGTCAGCGGTTCGGACGACGGCGAGGCTATGAATCCGATATTGATCATGTGCTTTTCGATCACTTCGCCGATCGCGGCCATGAGAGAGGGGACATAACGTCCGCCGCTCCATTGCCCGCCGCGCGGATCGAAAATGGCCTTGAGTTCGTCGACCACGAAGGAGACGTCGCCGCCGCGCCGGAACACGGCGGAGATCATGCGCGTCAGCGCCACGGCCCAGGCATAGGCTTCCATGTTCTTGGAGTTTATGAAGACCTCGAACGGCCGTCGCCGACCGTCCTTCTCGATGTCGTTCACGGTGATGTAGAACGCGTGATCGGAATCGAGCCACTTGATCTTGTAGGTCTGGCCGATCAGCACTTCAGGCCGGTCGAGCGGCCGCGTCATGTAGACGACACCGCCAGAGCTCTCGCGCGGCCGTGGTGGCGCGGTGAATGTTACGGGTTCTTCGGGTGCATGCGCGGGTGGCGCGTCGGTCATGCGCAAGACGGATCCCGTCACCTCGTTGGGCCGATAGGTCGTGCAGCCTTTGCAGCCCAGTTCGTAGGCGCTGAGATAGACGCCCTTGAATTCCTCGAAGGAAATTCCGGCAGGAACGTTGATCGTCTTGGAGATCGAACTGTCGATATGGCGCTGCGCCGCGGCTTGCACGGCCAGATGATCGGCGGGCGACAGCGTCTGTGCGTTGACGAAATAGTCCGGCAACGCCGCGTTGGCGCCGAAGCGGGCGCGAAAGGCGCGATGCGCGTAGTCCTCGACCGTTTCGTCCAGGCTCGAGCCGTCGACCTGCAGAACTTTGCGGGTATAGCTGTAGGCGAACACCGGTTCGATGCCGCTCGACACGTTGCCGGCAAACAGCGAAATCGTTCCAGTCGGCGCAATGGATGTCAGAAGGCCGTTGCGCATGCCGCTTTTGGCAATCGCGGAGCGTACATGCTGGGGCAGGCGCAGCGTAAATGGCCGCGACAGGAACTCATGTGCGTCGAACAGCGGGAACGATCCCTTTTCGCCGGCGATTTCGGACGAAGCGAGATAGGCCGCATCACTGATCACGGACAGCCATGTGTCGATCAGCGCCACGCTCTCGGTCGAGCCATAGCGCGTCCTGCAGAAGATCAGAGCATCGGCGAGGCCGGTGACGCCAAGGCCGATGCGGCGCTTGGCGACGGCTTCGGCGCGCTGCTCCGGCAACGGGAATCTCGAGACATCGATGACATTGTCGAGCAGGCGCACGGCGCTGCGTGTCAATGCCGCCAGTTCGCCGAGATCGATATGCGCGTCGTCGTCGAACGGATGCCTGACAAGCCTTGCCAGATTGATCGAGCCGAGAAGACATGCGCCATAGGGCGGCAGCGGCTGCTCGCCGCACGGATTGGTCGCGCGGATCGTTTCGCAATAGCCGAGATTGTTCTCTTCATTGATGCGGTCGATGAAGATCACGCCCGGCTCTGCAGCGTCGTAGGTCGCGCGCATGATGCGGTCCCACAGCGCCCGCGCCTTCACGGTGCGATAGACCTTGCCGTCGAACTTCAGGTCCCAGTCGGCGTCGGCCTTGACCGCGTCCATGAACGGATCGCTCACCAGCACGGACAGGTTGAAATTGGTCAACCGACCACGCTCGCGTTTCGCGTCGATGAACATCTCGATGTCGGGATGATCGCAGGCGAGCGTCGCCATCATCGCGCCGCGCCGTGAGCCTGCACTCATGATGGTGCGGCACATCGCGTCCCAGACATCCATGAACGAGACGGGGCCGGACGCGTCGGCGCCGACACCTTTCACCGGCGAACCCTTGGGGCGCAGAGTCGAGAAGTCGTAGCCGATGCCGCCGCCCTGTTGCAGCGTCAGCGCCGCCTCGCGCAGGTGGGAGAAGATGCCGTCCATGGAATCGTCGATGGTGCCCATGACGAAGCAGTTGAAGAGCGTGACGTTTCGGTCCGTGCCCGCGCCGGCAAGGATCCGGCCTGCCGGAAGGAAGCGGTAATTGGCCAGGGCCTGCGCGAATTCGAGGGCGTGCTGTTTGCGCTTTTCCGGAGCCTCCGCGGCCGCGGCGGCGAGCGCGACGCGCGCCCAGGTCTCGGCCACGTCGCCGTCCACGGGCGTGCCATCCGGCTGTTTCAGCCGGTACTTCATGTCCCAGATCTGGCTGGAAATATCGCTCATGGCCTCAGGTCTCGTACCCGCCCAGGCGGGTGAGACAGCTAAACCCTCAAGGGCTAAAAGTCAATGAATGTTCTCTATTCGTTCTTTTGATGGGATTTAGCCAGTAAGCTGCTTTTGTCCTTCCGCAACGAGCTTTTGTGTCGCCCCTTCGATCTCGGCCTCCAGCCGGGGCATGAATTCGCGGCGGTGCAGGCCGGGCGGAATGGGCGCGAGGAACTCGACGATGATCGTTCCCTTCTTCTTCACGAACCCCATCGGCCCGGTCCAGAACAGACCGGAGTTCAGCGCAACCGGATAGCAGGGAACGTCGAGTTGCCCGTAGAGCCCGGCGACACCGGATTTGTAATCGGGCGGTGCGCCCGGCTTTTTGCGCGTGCCTTCGGGGAAAATTGCGATCGAGCGACCGAGTGCCATCTCCGCACGCGCTGCCGCCGCCATGGCGCGCAAGGCGCTCGCCTTTCCATCTCGGTCGATGGGGATCATCCGCGCCTTGTTGAGATACCAGCCGTAGAAGGGAATGCCGAGCAGGCTGCGCTTCAGCACGATCGCCGGATCATCGAGCAGCACATAGATCGCCATTGTGTCCCACATGCTCATGTGCTTGACGGCGACCAGCACGCCTTTGGGCGGCAGGGCGCCGCGGACCTCGTAACGCGTGCCGGCAAACACGCGCAGGCCCCAGAAGCTCGCCAGCGACCAGTTGCGGCCGAGCCAGACGGCGCCGGCGCGCGACATAAGGAGGCTGGGCAGGAACGCGATCGCAAGCACCGCCGTCATCAGCGCGAAGTAGACGAGGAAGAGAGCGGAGCGAATGATCGTCATCAACGGCGTCACGATGTCGGCGCGGGCTTGCTGTCGTCGCTGCGATGGTCGACCGCGGTCATGACGAAGCTCGCTACATATTTCAGATATTCGTTGTGCAGAAGATGAAGCGTGCCAGGCCGCCACCAGGCGGCCATGTTCACGCCTTCCGGCTCCACCGGATAGGGCACCAGCCGCACGCCCGGCATCAGGCTGTGAAAAAAGCGCAGGCTGCGCGGCATGTGATAGCTGGCCGTTACGATGATGAGGCTCTTGTAGTGGTGCAGCGCGGCCCAGTCGGCCGCTTCTTCCGCATTGCCGTAGGTGTCTTCGGCCGCATAGCCGATATCGGCGCAGCAATCGAAGCGCCGGCCGCCGTTCGACAGGCGCTTCAATTCTTCCTTGGTCGAGGTCTTGTTCACGCCGGTGATCAGAAGTCGCTTGCCCGTTCCGTGTTCGAACAGGGCAACTGCCGTGTCGAGGCGCGCATCGCCGCCGGTCAGCGTGACGATTGCGTCTGCCTTGGGCGTGCCGTGCGGGGTCGACGGCAGGTTCATGACGAACAGCAGAAATCCCGCCACATAGAGAGCGACCAGACCTGCGATGACCTTCAGCAGACTCATGGAACGGGACTATGCCATCAAACGAAGTTGGCGCGAAAATTCCGGCCAGAACCGGACCGGCGATGGGCGCGCGCACACTGCGGAATACGCTGCGCCACTCAATAGATGCGCCGTACGACGGACAAAACCGACAGCCGCGCCGTCGCCCAGGCGATGATCGCCGCCGCGACCGGAACCGCGGGGAACCACGCGACTTCGGTCAGCTTCAAAGCGATCGGCGGCAGGAAAGGTACGGCCTCGACGCCGACAAATTCGAGTCCGCCGGCCGCGAGAAACAAGACGGCCGCCAGCAATGTCCCGACCGCGCTGGCGCCGAACGCCGTCAGTGCGAAGTGCTGCTCGAAGCCGCGCGCGATGAAGCCCGCGCGTGCGCCCATCTGGTGCAGCAGAGCGACCATTTCGTGATGCGCGGCAAGACCGGCGCGCGTCGCGAACGTCACGGTCGCGGCCGTCGCGACGGCAATCAGAATCAGAATTCCGTATGCCGTGTATGAGATCGTGTCGGACAAGCCTTTCAGCCGCGCCAGCCAGCGGCTGTGATCATCAAGCTGTGAATCGGGCGCCGCCGCTTTCAATTGCGCGCCGAGCGTTGCGAGATCGACATGCGTTCCCGGCGTCACATCGGCGTCGATCAGTTTGGGCAACGGAAGTTCGGCCACCAGCGAGCCCTTGCCGAGCCATGGCTCCACGAGGCTCTGCATTTCCTCTTCCGACAGGGGCGCGGCATGGGCGATGCCGGGCGTCGCGCGCAGCACGGAAAGCGCGGCATCCGTTTCGCGCGCCAGTTCACTGACCGCATCGCCTTTTGTCGGCACCAGGATTTGCACAGTCAAACGGTCGGAAAGGCCAGCGCGCCAGCCGAGCGAGGCACGGTCGGCAAGCAGCGACGCGCCAAGCGCCAGCGCGGCGAGAAACGCCATGATGCCGATCATCACGTCGAGCGGCGCGGCGCCTCTTTCGCGTGGCAGGAACGGCGCAGGCGTACGGTTCATGCCCGCGCCGCCGTTCGAAGTTCGACGAGTCGGCCATCGACCAGCCGCATTTCGCGCGCCTTGGTGCTCTCGATCAGCGCGCGATCGTGCGTTGCGATCAGCACCGTCGTCCCGAGCCGGTTGAGCTCGCCGAACAGGCGGATGAGCCTGGCACCGATTTCCGGATCGACGTTGCCGGTCGGTTCGTCCGCGATCAGAAGGTCGGGCCGCGCCACGACGGCGCGCGCGATGGCGATGCGCTGCTGCTCGCCGCCCGACAAGGTCGGCGGCCTCGCATGCATGCGGTCGCCAAGGCCGACCCAGGACAGGAGTTCCTCGACGTCGTGCTCATAGTCGCCTTCGTGGCGACCGGCCAGACGCAGGGGCAGGGCGACATTGTCGAAGGCCGACAGATGTTCGAGGAGGCGGAAGTCCTGGAATACCACGCCGATGCGGCGGCGGATGGCGGGAAAGTCCTTGCGGCGCGTCGTCGCCATGTCGTTGCCGAACAGGGTGATGAGGCCGCGTGACGGCGGTTCAGCGACATAGATCAGCTTTAGGAGGGTCGTCTTGCCTGCGCCCGAAAGACCGGTCAGAAAGGTGAAAGAGCCCGCCTCCAGAACGAAAGTGACGTCACGCAGGACCTCGGGTCCCGCGCCATATCTCATACCGACATTTTCAAATCGAACCATGGGCTTGCAACATAGCTGCGGCCCGCCAGCCTTGCGAGGGCTTGAACCTTAAAGCTATTTTTCCTTTGTTCGGAGAAGCTTGCATACATGATCCTGACGTGCCCGCAATGCGCAACCCGCTACCAGGTGGACGGCGCCAAGTTTCCGGCTGCCGGCCGCAACGTCCGCTGCGCCAAGTGCGGCAATGTCTGGCACCAGCTCGGCCCGGTCGAAGAACCCGACCCCGATGCTGAAATCGAGGTTCACGAACCTGCCGAACCGCAAAGGCCGGTGACCGATTCGCCTGCTGCGCTGCGCGCTGCGACCTTTCCGCCCTCGGCGATGGCCCAGCCCGCACAGCAGGTCATCGAAGAGCCGGCGCCCTGGCTCGGCCGCGCCGCCGTCGCAGGCGGCTGGGTTCTGCTCGTCGTGCTGATCCTCGTCATCGGCTGGGCCGCCATCGCGATGCGCGACAGCATCGCAACCTGGTTGCCGCAGACCTCTTCGCTCTACAACGCAGCCGGCCTGCCGGTGAATCGCCGCGGCATGGATTTCTCCGACGTGAAGTATGAGCGGCAGGTCGAGGACGGCCAGGTCGTGCTTGCCGTCACGGGGATCATCGTCAATCGCAGCTCGCACGAACTGCCGGTGCCGCTCGTGCGGGTCGGTTTGTACGACGGCGACAAGCACGAACTCTATCACTGGACGTTCACGCCCACGCTCGCGACATTGAAGCCGGGCCAGGCGTGCAATTTCCGCACGCGGCTCTCCAGTCCGCCGGCCGGCATTCACGACATGGAAGTCCGCTTCGCCGGGGCGGGCGAGTGAGTACGCCGGAGCTTCTCTTTTCCGAAGACGAGATCGCCGTGCGCGTGTCCGCGCTTGCGAAACGCATTGCATCGTCTCCACCGCAACTGCTCGTCGGCATTCTCGTCGGTGCCTTTGTGTTCGCGGCCGATCTGGCACGGGCGCTGGCGCGCGAAGGCGTCTCGCTGCCGATCGAATTTCTCTGGCTTCGCAGCTATGGCGATGCGCGCACCGGCGGCGACGTGCAGGCACTTGTCGGTCCCACCGAGAGTGCGCGCGGCAAGCATGTCCTGCTCGTCGACGGCGTGCTCGATCGCGGAACGACGCTCGTCAAGGCGAGGGCGATGCTTGTCGAAGCGGGCGCGAAGTCCGTGACGACAGCCGTGGTGGTCGACAAGCTGCGCGACGATGCGCTTCTGACGGCCGACCATGCGGCGTTCGAGGGTGTCAGCGATTTTCTCGTCGGCTACGGCATGGACGACGCCGGCCTCAGTCGCGGCCTGCCCTATATCGCGCGCGTCAGAATTGCCTGAGCAGACGGTCGATGTAGTCGAGCTCCTGCTGCGGGCGGCCACGCTCGCCGGCACGGCGGCGCAGCTCCTGAAGGATGTCGCGCGCACGCTGCAGCTCCGATTGCGTCGGCACCTTCACGTCGCCGCCGAGCGCCGAGCCGTTGGCGCCCTGCTTGCGGCCGAGCGGATCTTCGTCACCCTGCTTGCCCTGATCCTGGCCCATCTGCTTCATCAGCTTGTTGGCAAGATTGGTCGCGGCGCTGCGCATCGCGTCGAGCGCGTTCTTCTGGTCGACCGCGGAACCGGGCAGGTCGTTCGTTCCCAGCTCCTGCTGCGACTGGCCCATCGAGCGGCCGGCGCGGCCGAGATCGGCGGGCGGCGCGATCTTCTGGCCGCCAAGACCCTTCAGGATGTTGTTGAGCTGGTTTTGGATGTCGCCCTGTTCCCTGGAAAGGTCGTTCGGCTTGACCGCTTCGCCCTGCTGGCCGCGAAAGGTCTTGTCGAGCAGGCCGCGTTGCTTGCCCATCAGATCGCCAAGGCCCTGGATGGCGTCGCTGAGCGCCTTGTTCTGCGGCGTATTCGCCTGGCCGTTACCGCCTGATCCCGAACCGCTCAACCGCAGATTTTCGAGCAGGTTCTGCAGCAACGCGAGCAGCTGCTGCGCCTGCGCGCGGTCGCCGGACTGCGCGAGCTGCTGGATCGCCTTGAGCAAGGTCTGCAGGTCGGTCTGGTTGAGCACCTTTGCGTCGGGCGGCGGCGCGCCCTGCGCCTCCTGCGGGTTGGCGGCAAGCGCCTGCATGTAGCGATTCATCGCATCGTTGTAGCGCTGCAGCAGCGCGTCGATGACGTCCTGCGGCGCGCCTTGCGCCAGCGCCTCGGCCAGCATCGCCTGGATGCGGCGCAACTCCTCCGCTGCCGAGAGCAGGCCGCCGCGTTCCAGGCTGACCGCGATCTGCCAGAGAAGCTCTTCGACATGATCGACCTCTTCGCCGCGCCTGGCGTTGGCAAGGGCCCAGCGCGCCGCGCGGATGCCGGTAAAGACGCCGTCGGAATTCGCATAAAACAGGTCCGGCGCGATCGTCAGCGCATCGAGCATGCGCACGACGCGGCTGCGGTCCTGTTGCGTTGCGCTGGTGGCGAGGGTCTGGCGCTGTTCGATCAGTGCGCGCGACAGCGGATTGGTGAAGACGCGCGCGGGAAGCGTGTATGGCACGGGTCGCGTGGAGGTCGTCTGTCCGGCGCCGTCCGTCGCCTGAAGGACGATGTCGACATTCAACCCGGCGTAAGGATGCGCTGTGAGATCGCTGAAGTTGGTTTCGGCGACCGACTTCTCGGACGTTCCCGCGAGCGGCAAATCGACGATCAGCGGCTTGGCGTGCTTGCCGTGCGGCGTGATGAGCGCACGGATCGCGGTGACGCCATAGTCGTCGCTCGCCTTGTAGGACAGCTTGAGCGCGGCATGCTCGGTCTTTCCCGGCGGAGCCGTGAAGGCGATGGCCGGCGGCTTGTCGGCGATCGCCGTGAGCGACCAGTCGCCGATGGCGCGGCCGCTGCTGCGCACCCGCACATGCGCATTGCTGCGCACGGTCCAGGCCGCGGAATATTCGCCGTTCGCGCCGCTGAAGCCGTTGTCCGAGTCTGTGAGCGAGTCGAGAGCAAGACCCGGCGTGTGACCCGCGCCATGCACGCGCAGGTTCAGCACCGATCCGGCCGGGACGGCGATCGCCATTCCATCGGTCAGATAGATCGGCGCAAGGCCGGTATAGGGCGGCGGATCGATCCAGGCATCGACGGTGGAGACCGCGCCGCCACCCGAATCGTTCAGGCCCGTCCACAGGCGGCGGCTCCAGTCCGATCCTGCGGCCAGGAGTGCAGCCAGAAGTATGAGAAGAACGGCGAACCGCATGGCGCGCGGATCGCGCTTGGCCAGCCCGGGCGCAGGCAGCGCGATGCGGAATTTTCCGATGGCGGCCAGACGCTGCGCCAGATGCAGCTTCCAAAGCTCCTCGGCCCAGCGGTCGCCGAGCCCCGCAGCCATCTTGTCGTTTGCTTCTGAGACGGGGCGGTGCGCAAAGCCGCTTCCGCGTTCAAGACGCCGCGCGCCCTCGGTCCAGTCGGGCAGGCGCACATCGCGAAGTCCGAAATAAAGCGCAAGACCCGTTGCGGTGATCGCGCCAGACAGGATCAGCGCGTGAAGCGTCCAGGGCAATGGCGCAAACAGATCGAACAAGGCCGCGGCGGCGAACAGTCCCACGATGCCGCTCGCCGGCCACAGCGCTGGCCAGACGCGCTCCCACAGCAGAGCGGCGCGCGAGAGCGCGACAAAGCGTGCGGTCTCTTCAGCCCGCGAGCCAGTCTGGAATGTGCTCGGATCGGAGTAGTGCGTCATCGTCCTGTCTTGGCCGCACCACGCTCCACAAATGGCCCTTCACAAGAACTTCGGGCGCGGGCGGCCGCGCATTGTAGGCCGAAGACATCACCGCGCCATAGGCGCCAGCCGTCAGGATCGCCACAAGCTCGCCCGATTTCAGCTCTGGCAGGTCGCGACCGGCAGCAAAGATATCCGATGTTTCGCACACCGGTCCCACCACGTCATAATGTTTGTGCACGGCGTCGGGTGAAGGTTCGTTAACGCGCACGATCTCGTGATGGGAATCATAGAGCGCCGGGCGGATCAGATCGTTCATGCCGGCATCCACGATGGCGAAGGTCTTGGCCTCACCCTGCTTGATGTAGAGCACGCGCGTCACAAGGATTCCGGCATTGGCGGCGATGAGCCGTCCGGGCTCGAGGATGAGCTGGCAGCCAACACCGCCCGTGACCTTCGTCGCCATCCTGCCATAGGCAGACGGATCGGGAGGCGGCTCATTGTTCAGGATGTAAGGCACGCCGAGCCCGCCGCCGAGATCAAGGCGCGAAATGGTGTGGCCATCGGCGCGCAATTGTGCCGCAAGATCCACGACTTTGCCGAAGGCGCGCTCGAACGGTTCCAGATCGACGATCTGGCTGCCGATATGAACGTCGATGCCGACGACCTTGACGCCTTTCAGCCTGGCCGCGAGCGCATAGGCACTGCGCGCGCGGTTCCAGGGAATGCCGAACTTGGTTTCCGCCGTGCCGGTAGTGATCTTGGCGTGCGTCCTGGCATCGACGTCGGGATTGACGCGGATGGTGATCGGCGCGGTCGCGCCCATGGCAGAGGCGACTTCGCTCAGCGCCTCGAGTTCGGGCTCGCTCTCGACGTTGAACTGATAGATCCCGGCGTCGAGCGCCAGCTTCATTTCGGCCCCGGTCTTGCCGACTCCCGAAAAGACGATGCGCTCGCCCGGGATGCCGGCGTGCAGCGCCTTCTTCAGTTCGCCGCCTGAAACAACGTCGGCGCCGGCGCCCAGACGCGCGAGAGTCCTGAGCACGCCGATATTGCCGTTCGCCTTGACCGAAAACGCGACAAGCGTGCCCTTCGGGAACGACTCCGAAAAGACTCGGTAATGCCGTTCCAGGGTCGCGGTGGAGTAGCAGTAGAACGGCGTGCCGACCTTGTCGGCCAGCATGTTCAGGTCGACGTCCTCGGCGTGCAGAACGCCGTCCTTGTACGAAAAGTGATTCATCGGCCGGTGGTCGGCGCTGGCGGCTTGGACGGATCCTTCTCGCCTTTCGGATTGTTCGATCCGTCGGGAAGCTGCAGATCGCTTTTCACGCCGCAGCCCGAAACACTGAGCGCAAGGGCAAACACGAGAAGGACGCGCAGCTTCATTTCAGCTTTTCTTTCCAGAAGCGAAGCTGTTCGCGCACGCGGTCCGGGCCGGTGCCGCCATAGCTCATGCGCGCTTTGACGGAGGCTTCGAGCGGCAGGACCGCGAAAACCGCGTCGGTGATGCCGGGTTCGATCTTTTGCATCTCGGCGAGCGAAAGTTTTTCGAGCGGCAGGTTCAACTCCTCGGCGCGCCGCACGATGGAGCCTGCGATGTGATGCGCATCGCGGAACGGCTTCTTGAGCGTGCGCACGATCCAGTCGGCCAGATCGGTCGCCGTCGGATAACCGGCTTCGGCGGCCTTTTTCATGGCCTCGGGATTGACGGTCAGGTCGGCGATCATTGCCGCCATGGCGGCAAGCGAGACCTCGATCGTGTCGGCCGCGTCGAACACGCGTTCCTTGTCTTCCTGCAGATCGCTGCCATAGGCGAGGGCGAGGCCCTTGACCACGGTTGCCAGCGCCACGAAATCGCCCAGCACGCGGCCCGTCTTGCCGCGGATCAATTCGGCGGCATCGGGATTGCGCTTCTGCGGCATGATCGAAGAGCCGGTCGTGAACGCATCGGACAGCCGCACAAAACCGAAAGCCGGCGTCGACCATTGCACGATCTCGCCGGCAAGACGTGAAAGGTTCGTGGCGCAGATCGTGGCCGCCGCGAGATATTCGAGCGCGAAGTCGCGCGCCGACACGGCGTCGAGCGAGTTGCGCATCGCGCGCGCAAAGCCGAGCGCCTTGGCCGTCACGTCGCGATCGATCGGAAACGGCGTGCCCGCAAGCGCCGCCGCGCCGAGAGGGCATTCATTCAGCCGCTTGCTCGCATCGGAAAAGCGGCCGCGGTCGCGATAGAACATCTCGACATAGGCGAGGCAGTGATGGCCGAACGTCACGGGCTGCGCCGGCTGCATATGCGTGTAGCCGGGCATGATCGTGGCGTAGTGTGCCTCGGCCTGCGCATGCAGCGCGCGCTGCAACGCTTCTAGCGCCTGGTCCGCGCGCACGCAGGCTTCGCGCACCCAAAGGCGGAAATCAGTGACGACCTGGTCGTTGAGCGAGCGCCCCGTGTGCAGCCGCCCGGCCGCATCGCCGATCAATTCCTTGAGACGGGATTCGATGTTGAGATGGATGTCTTCGAGCTTACGGCTGAAAACGAATTTTCCGTCCGCGATTTCCTTTTCGATGAGGTCGAGGCCGCGTATGATTTCCTCGCAATCGAGATGCGATATGATCTGCTGGACGGCAAGCATGCGAGCATGCGCCTTCGAGCCGGCGATATCCTGTGTTGCCAGCCGTTTGTCGAAATCGATGGAGGGCGTTATGACCTCCATGATGGATGCGGGACCACCGGCAAACCGGCCGCCCCACATTTTGTTCGTAACCATGAGACGCCCGTGACGCCCTATCGTTGGTCTTACATTGCTATCGGTGCCGCCGTGCTGACAGTGGCAGTCGCGACATTTCTATATGTGATGCTGGGCCGCACTGTCCACGCGTACACCGTTCCTCCGGCGTCTTTGGCGCCGTTTACTGCCGATAAGAGCCCCGCCGCGGTGCCCCAGGTCGCAATCAGCGATGCCAGCGGACGGCGCATCGCGCTGTCCCAGCTCAAGGGGCGTTATATCCTGCTCAATCTGTGGGCGCCCTGGTGCGTGCCCTGCGTAAAGGAGCTTCCCGCGCTTGCCAGGCTCGAAGCGGCCGTCCCGAACGCGCATTTCAGCGTCGTCGCCGTCGATGTCGGCCGCGGCACTGCCGCCGACGCGCGCAGCTTTCTCGACGCCAATCAGGCCAAGGCGCTTGCGACCTATGTCGATTCCAACCTGGCGCTGCTGCGCGCTTTTGGCGCCTTCGGGTTGCCGCTCAGCGTGCTGATCGATCCGCAAGGGCGTGAGATCGGCCGCGCGCTCGGTCCGGCTTCGTGGGACTCTCCGGAATCGATCGACTATTTCCGGGCACTGGCGGCGCCGCGCGCAGCGTCGTAGTCGTCCCACATCGCGGTGCAGTCGATCAGCGCGCGCTCGCGCATGGCACGGTCGATCGCCATGACGGTGAGGCCGGCTTCCATCGAATCGTGTGCCGTCACCGGGAACTTGGCGCGACCTTCCAGTGAATCGAGCAGGTCCTTCGCCATGGCCTGGTCCGCGCCGTTGTGATTGTCGTCGGTGCGATTGGCGTAGTCGATGCGCTCGGGCTTCTTCTTGTCCATCGCACCGCGCACCATCAGTTTGTTGCGCACCAGGTCTGCCAGCAGGGTTCCGTTCGTACCGGCGATGTACCAGCGCCGCTCGCCGAGGCTGACATGACTGTTGGAGTGGAACGAGAGCTGAAAGCCGCTGGCATATTCCACGATGGCGGTCTGGTGATCGGCGACATCCATGTCTGACTGGAACGCATCGTTCGCGCCGGCCCAGCCCGCGTCGCGCATCGCGTATGCCGGCGAGCCGTCGCTGTAGGTGCGCGGCACATCCTTGCGGCTGGAGTCGAATATGCGCTTGCCGCCGAAGCTGGCCACGCGACGCGGCCTTGCGCCTGCGAGCCTGCCGAAGATATCGAAGTCGTGACACACCTTGTCGAGGAAGTAGGAGCCGCCCCATTCTTCCTTGCGCCGCCAGTTGCGCGCGAGATAGCCGCCATGCTCGGGCGGCAGATGTTCCGTCGCATCCATCGAAACAAGCGCGCCAAGCTCGCCGGAGTCGACGCGCTTTATCGTCTCGCGCACGATCGGCATGGAGCGCATGACAAGACCGATGTGCAGCGGGGGGACTTTCTTCTCCGACAAATGGCGCGCGAGGGAGAAGGTCTCCTCCTCCGTGCGCACGATCGGCTTCTCGGCGAAAATCGGGTAACCGGCTTCGAATGCAGCCAGGAGATGCTCATAGTGCAGATGATTGGGCGAGCCGATCATGACAAGATCGAACGGCCCGTCGGCGAACAGCGCCTTGATGCCGGGATAGGATTTGCCCGGTGCGATGTCCCGTTCGGCCAGGATCGGCAGGCCCACCGGCCTTGGATCGACATAGCCTGCGACGTTCAACGCCCAGCCGGTTTCCTCCATGGCGCGCAACACATGCGCGATGCGCTGGCCAAGGCCGATGACGCCGATGCGATAGGTTTTCATGCCTTGCACGCTAACGGTTGGATGCGGCATGAGAAAGTCTCTTTTTTGCCGCCGCCGCGGTGAATTCGCCGTCCTCTGAATTGTGCCGTCCCGTCGAATGAATTTTAATCTGGCCGCGGGCAGCACGAATGAGGAGTGATGGCATGACAAATCACCTTGTCGTCTCGCATGATGCGTGGATCCAAGCGCGCACGGCGTTTCTCGAACAGGAAAAGCAATTCACCCGCGCGCGCGATGCGCTGAGCGCCGCGCGCCGCGCGTTGCCGTGGGAGAAAGTCGAAAAGCCCTATCACTTCACCGGCCCCAACGGCGAAGCGACACTATCCGATCTGTTCGCAGGCAAGAGCCAGCTTGTCGTGTACCACTTCATGCTGGGGCCGGACTGGGCCGAAGGATGCAAATCCTGCTCCTTCTGGGCCGACAATTTCGACGGCATCGGCGTTCATCTGAAGCATCGCGACGTCAGTTTCCTCGCCGTCTCGCGTGCGCCGCTGTCCAAGCTTCTCGACTATCAGAAGCGTATGGGCTGGTCGTTTCCCTGGGTGTCGTCCTATGGCAGCGACTTCAACTTCGACTACCAGGTCTCGTTCAGCAAGGAACAGCTCGACGCCGGCAAGGCCTATCACAATTACGAAGTGCACCCGAACACGATGTCGGAACTGGCGGGCTTCAGCGTCTTCTTCAAGGACGAAGGCGGGAACGTCTTTCACACCTATTCGACCTATGCACGCGGTCTCGACATGCTCAACGGCGCCTATCACATCCTGGATCTCGTGCCGAAGGGCCGCGACGAAGCCGGGTTGAAAAGCACGATGGAGTGGTTGCGTCGCCACGACCAGTATGAGGACTAGCGCAGCTTCGTCGCGTTGATGATCAGCGACAGCGGGATGGATGGCGCGCCTGGCGGCAGCGTCCAGTAATCGTCGTCTTCCCTGATGAGCTGCTGCAGGCCCTGCCAGGGAATGCGATTCCCTTCCGCGATGCCGTCTATGCGAAAGCCCGCTGCGATCGCTGCGTTCAGGATGCTCGCCGTGCCGTGCAGGAAGACGACGTTGCGATGCGCCTCGAGCGTGCCGGGTCCGGCATAGTCGCCCTGGTTTTCCAGCTCCAGCGGAACTCCGCTCTCCCAGTCATAGCGCACGGTGAAAGGAAGCGTCGGCACCGGCGGATAGTCGTCGAGCGTCATGAGATAGGGGTGCGCCTCGGCGAAGAACAGCCGGCCGCCCGGCTTCAGCGCATTCGCGGCCGTGCGCATCCAGGCGTCCATGTCGTGGATCCAGCAGATCGCGCCCCAGGACGCGAAGACGATGTCGAAGTCTTTCAGGTCTGCCGGCGGCGTCAGGACGTTCGACTGCACGAACGTCCCATTCACGCCGGTCTCGCGCGAAAGCCGGCGCGCGATCGCGATGGCGTCGTCGGAGAAATCCAGCCCCGTTACCTCTGCACCCATGCGCGCCAACGACAGCGTGTCGAGGCCGAAATGGCACTGCAGGTGCAGCAGCCTTTTTCCATGCACGTCGCCGATGCCGTCACGCACGATGGGATCGAGGATGTTGTCGCCACGCTGGAACGCCGCCGTACGGTAGCCGGGCGACTCCACGTGCCGGCGTGCCATCTCGTTCCAATAGGCGAGGTTGGTTCTGGTGTAGTCGCTCATCGCGCGCCCCGTTTCAGGCGCGCTTCCTAGCAGCGCGCCGCAGGACGCGCCATGCGTGAGCCGCTCAGCGCGTCGGAACCGGGTGCTCGCCGCGATAATCGTAAAAACCGCGGCCGGTCTTCTGGCCGAGCCAGCCGGCTTCGACATACTTCACGAGCAACGGGCAGGGGCGGTACTTGGAATCCGCGAGGCCTTCATACAGCACCTGCATGATCGACAGGCAGGTATCCAGGCCGATGAAGTCGGCAAGCTGCAAAGGACCCATCGGATGGTTGGCGCCGAGCCGCATGGCGGTGTCGATCGCCTCGACGTTTCCGACGCCTTCGTAGAGCGTGTAGACCGCCTCGTTGATCATCGGCTGCAGGATGCGGTTGACGATGAAGGCCGGGAAGTCCTCCGCATAGGCGGCGGTCTTGCCGACGCGTTTGACGATCTCGAGCGCGGCCTGGAACGTGGTGTCGTCCGTCGCGATGCCGCGGATGACTTCCACGAGCTGCATCATCGGCACCGGGTTCATGAAATGAATGCCGATGAAATGTTCCGGCCGGTCTGTCGCCGTAGCCAGACGCGTGACCGAGATGGAGGACGTGTTCGTCGCCACCAGCGTGTTGGGCCCGAGGCGCGGGCACAGTTCCTGGAAGATCTTCTTCTTGGTGGCTTCGTCTTCCGTCGCAGCCTCGATGACGAGGTCGCGATCCTTCATGTCGTCGAGAGCCTGCGTGACGCGGATGCGCTTGAGCGCCGGGGTGATCAGATCGTCTTTGATCAAGCCGCGTGCCGCCTGGCGATGCATGTTCTTGTCGATCCGCTCCAGCGCCTTGGCGAGCGTGTCCTTGTTGATGTCGTCCAGGACCACGTCATACCCGGCGAGCGCGAGAACATGCGCGATGCCGTTGCCCATCTGGCCGGCGCCGATTACGCCGATGCGTTCAATTGCCATGCACGTTAATCCTCGGACTATTTGTAGCCCATTTTTGACAGTTCTTCGTCCATCTCAGGCACTGCCTTGAACAGGTCCGCGACAAGACCGTAGTCGGCGACCTGGAATATCGGCGCCTCTTCGTCCTTGTTGATCGCAGCGATGACCTTGGAATCCTTCATGCCCGCCAGATGCTGGATCGCGCCGGAAATGCCGACGGCGATGTAGAGATCGGGAGCGACGACCTTGCCGGTCTGTCCGACCTGGTAGTCGTTGGGAACAAATCCGGCATCGACGGCCGCGCGGCTGGCGCCGACGGCGGCGTGCAGCTTGTCGGCGATCTTGTCGAGCATGTGGAAATTGTCACCCGACTGCATGCCGCGACCGCCGGAGATCACGATCTTTGCGGAGGTGAGCTCGGGGCGTTCGGATTTGGACAATTCCTCGCCGACGAACTTGGAAAGTCCCGGATCGGCGGCCGCTGCGATCTTCTCGATTGCGGCGGACCCGCCTTCGGCGGCGGCCTTGAACGTCGTCGTGCGGACCGTGATGACCTTCTTGCCCGCGGGCGCCTGCACGGTGGCGATGGCGTTGCCGGCGTAGATCGGGCGCTGGAACGTGTCCGGGCCGTCGACCGCGATGATCTCGGAAAGCTGCGCCACGTCGAGCTTGGCGGCCACGCGCGGCATGTAGTTCTTGCCGTTCGTGGTGGCCGGCGCGAGGATCGCGTCATAGTTCGGTGCGAGCGACAGGATCAGCGTCTCCATCGTCTCGGCGACCATCTTGGCGTAGAGCGCGTCGTCGGCGACGAGCACCTTCTCGACGCCTGCGATCCTGGCGGAAGCGGCGGCGACCGCATCACAGCCCTGGCCGGCGACGAGAACATGTACCGGTCCGCCGATCTGCGTGGCCGCCGTCACGACCTTGCCGGTCGCTTCCTTGAGGGTCGTGTTGTCGTGTTCCGCGATAACGAGCGAGGCCATTGTCAGATCACTCCCGCTTCGTTCTTCAGCTTGTCGAGCAGCTCGGCCACGGTCTTCACCTTGATGCCGGCCTGGCGCTTGGGCGGTTCGGTCACCTTGAGAACCTTCAGCTTGGGCGCGATGTCGACGCCGTAATCGGCCGGCGACTTTTCGTCGATCGGCTTTTTCTTGGCCTTCATGATGTTGGGCAACGAGGCATAGCGCGGCTCGTTGAGGCGAAGATCGACCGTCATGACGGCGGGAAGCTTCACTTCGACGGTCTGCAGGCCGCCGTCGATCTCGCGCTCGATAGTGGCGGTGGTATCGCCGAGATCGAGCTTGTGCGCGAACGTACCCTGCGCCCAGCCGAGCAAGGACGCGAGCATCTGGCCCGTCTGGTTGCTGTCGTCGTCGATCGCCTGCTTGCCGGTGATCACCAGTGCAGGCTTCTCGCTGTCGCAGATCGCCTTGAGGATCTTGGCGACGGCCAGCGGTTCCACGTCCGCGTCGGTCTTCACGAGGATGCCGCGGTCGGCGCCCATGGCGAGCGCGGTGCGGATGGTCTCGGACGACTGTTGCGGCCCGATGGAAACGGCGATGACTTCCGTCGCCTTGCCCTTTTCCTTCAGCCGCACGGCCTCTTCGACGCTGATCTCGTCGAACGGGTTCATGGACATCTTCACGTTGGCGAGGTCCACACCGGACTGGTCGGCCTTCACGCGAACTTTGACGTTGTAGTCAATCACCCGCTTGACGGGCACCAGTACCTTCATGTCTGCGAATTTCCCTGATCGATGGCGGTTGGTTTAGCTTGGGCGCGCGCTGCGCGCGCCGCGTTTTTTGGTGACCGCCCCCTGTTGTGCGGCGCAAAAACTAGGACCGGCCTTTGGCGCTGTCAACGAACCGTCATTCCGGTTTCGTTGAGGAAACAAGGCCAGCAAACTCCTCGCTTATTTGGGTGCAGTGCAGCATTTTGCTCACCAGTGCGTCATTCCGCCGCAAGCCTCCGGACTGGCTCTCGAAGTCGTCCGTCGCCGTTCGACAAGCTCAGGTTAGGACCTTGGTTCAATCCTCGTCCTGAGCGTGCCGACGGATGACTTATGGTCTCGATGCTTCGAGCTACTTCAGCGTGCTCAGATAGGCGACGACGTCGTCGGCCTGCTTGGGGCTGCTGAGACCGGCAAAGGACATCTTGGTGCCAGGCACCATGCGCATCGGTCCCTGCACCCATGCCTTGATCTTGTCCGGAGTCCAGGTGATCCCGGAGCTCTTCAGCGCGCCGGAATACATGAAGGTCGGCAGCGAGGCAGACTTGCGTCCCACGACGCCGAACAGATTTGGGCCAAGGCCGTTGGGTCCGCCCTTCTGAACTGTGTGGCAGATGGCGCAGCGGGCGAACACGGTTTTGCCGTTGGCGGCGTCGCCGGCCTGGGCGGCCGTCGCGACAAGTGCCAGCGCCGCTGCAGTGAGGAAAATGTTGCACATGAAAGTCTCCGTTTGGGCGGCGTGAATCAACCGCAATCGCGATTCATTGCAAGCGCAAGCACGCCGCAGGGGTTCAGCGCGCCGGCGCGCCGGACTTTGCCGTCTCGATCGCCGCGCGGAAGGCGACGGGGTTTGCGATGTCTGGCAGGTCGACATGGTCGATGCCCGTGCCCTCGATGCGCAGATGACCATAACCCAGCAACTGGCCCCAGAAGGTCTGGGTGACGCTGACGCCCTCGATGTTGGGCAGGGCCACCTCGAAGGTCTTGAGCGTGAAGAGACCCTTCTTCTCGACGAAGCGGTGCGTGGTGACGGCGATCTCGGTGGTGAATTTGCGGATCATCATCTGCGCAAAGATCACGATGCCGATGATGCACCAGCCCAGGAAGATCAGCGCCAGCACCGCCTTCAGCGTGTACCACCAGTGAAACTGGCCATAGGCGACGACGGTCTCGCCCTGTCCGAGCGACTGTTCGATGTAGGACATGCACCCTCCGCGAAGCTGCGGGGACTTTAGCGCCCAATGCGGAGAAATTGCAGCCACCCCGCGGCCGCCGCAGCGCCCGGATCGTCAGGCGTCCGGCGCATAACGTCTTGACGAGGCCGCGCGGCGCGCTGCCCAATCCGGCGCGGGGGATGACGCATGGCGTTCGCAATCAAGGCCGAGATACGCGATCCGCGGACAAGGGCGTTCATCTTCACCGCGCAAAAGACCATGTATGGCGGCAAGCTGATCGCGGCAGGCGACACGGTCTTCGTGTTTGCGAGCGAGAACGAAGGCGGGCAGGGACTCATCGCGCGCGGCATCGTCACATCTGCGCAAGCCGTCGCGAAAAAGCGCGGCATCGCCCGGCAAACCCCGCGCGTGAGCATCGCCGTCCGCTACACTGCGCGCACAAAGCGGCCGTTGGGGCGAAGCGCGCTCAAGAAATTCGACGACTGGCATGACGGCCGGCCCGAAACCGAACTCAACTTCAAATTCTATCGCCAGGCGACGAACAAGATCGTCGGCATCTCCGACGAAGCAGCGGTGTTTCTCCGCCAATTTTTCTAGCGTCGTTCAGATCATGGCGCGCAAGTACTCGGCGCAGGGAGTGGCAGTCCTGCTCAGTGCTCGTCGTGATCGGGAAGCAGGACTTCGCGCAGGCCCTTGTGATTGGGCTTGGAGACGACGCCGTCCTGTTCCATGCGCTCGATCACGCTGGCGGCGCGGTTGTAGCCGATCTGCAGGCGCCGCTGGATGTAGCTCGTCGTCGCCTTGCGCTCGCGCGCGACGATGGCGAGCGCCTTGTCGTAGAGATCATCGCCCGAATTGCCGTTGCCGGAGCCCATCAGCGCATAGGGATCATCGCTCTCCTCGTCCGGCTCTTCGGTCACGGCATCGAGATATTCCGGCGTCCCCTGCGTCTTGAGGAAGCGCACAACGTCTTCCACTTCGTGGTCGGTGACGAAAGGCCCGTGGATGCGGCGGATGCGGCCGCCGGCCATCATGTAGAGCATGTCGCCCTGGCCGAGGAGCTGTTCGGCGCCCTGTTCGCCCAGGATGGTGCGGCTGTCGATCTTGCTCGTCACCTGGAACGAGATGCGCGTCGGGAAGTTCGCCTTGATCGTGCCCGTGATGACGTCGACCGACGGACGCTGGGTGGCCGCGATCAGATGGATGCCGGCGGCGCGCGCCATCTGCGCGAGTCGCTGCACCGCGCCTTCGATCTCCTTGCCCGAGATCATCATCAGGTCGGCGACTTCGTCGACCACGACGACGATGAACGGCATGAACTGCAGATCGAGCAGTTCGTCTTCGTAGATCGGCTTGCCCGTCTCGCGGTCGAAGCCCGTCTGCACCGTGCGCTTGAGCTGCTCGCCCCTTTCCTTGGCCTTGCGGATGCGGTCGTTGAACGCTTCGACGCCGCGTACGCCGAGCTTGGACATCTTGCGGTAGCGCTCTTCCATCTCGCGCACAGCCCATTTGAGCGCGACGACGGCCTTCCTCGGATCCGTCACGACCGGCGAGAGCAGATGCGGGATGCCGTCATAGACGGAGAGTTCGAGCATCTTGGGATCGATCATGATCATGCGGCACTGGTCCGGCGGCATGCGGTAGAGCAGCGACAGGATCATCGTGTTGAGGCCGACGGACTTGCCCGAACCCGTCGTGCCGGCAACGAGCAGGTGAGGCATCTTGGCAAGATCGGCCATGACCGGTTCGCCGCCGATGGTCTTGCCGAGCGCGAGCGTCAGCGGCGCGCGCGCCTTGTCATACTCCGTGCTCGCCAGCATCTCGCGCAAATAGACAGTTTCGCGCGTCTGGTTGGGCAGCTCGATGCCGATGACGTTGCGGCCCGGGATCACCGCGATGCGCGCGGCGACGGCGCTCATGGAACGCGCGACGTCGTCTGAGAGGGAAATCACGCGGCTCGACTTCACGCCGGCTGCGGGCTCGAATTCATAGAGCGTCACGACCGGACCGGGGCGCACCGCCATGATGCGGCCCTTGACGCCGAAGTCGGTCAGCACCGCTTCAAGCATACGGGCGTTTTCTTCGAGCGCATCGTCCGACAGCGCGGTGGTGTCGTGCACGACGACGGGCTCGTTCAGGAGGCCGAGCGCCGGCAGCTGATATTCGCTGGAGACGAGATCGAGCGCGGGTTGCTTGCGCTGCTGTTTGGCCGGCGCGAGCGCCCTCCTGGCTTCCTCGCGCTTGACGCGGCTTTCGCGGCGCTCGGCGAGGCGCGTGGCTGCGATCGGCTCGGGCGCCACGTCGAGCGAATAGCCGTCTTCGTCCGTTTCGTCCTCGAATTCCGGTTCGTGCTCCTCGTCGTCATAGTCCGCCGTCTTGCGGAACGAGAGTTTTGGAACGCGCAGCATCGACCCGGCCCACAGGAACGCTGCGGGAATGTTCGCCAGGAAGCGCAGAATGGGACGCGCCTTCAATCCCGTGGCGACGAACGAGAGAGGCAGTCCCGCCAGCAAGAGCACCAGCGGCAGAACGATGCCGATCCAGGCCTGGTGATAGACGACGCCGACATGCGCCGAGAGCGCGGCGACGGCGATGCCGATCAATCCGCCGGTGCCTGCCGGCAGCGTCATCGGCGCGGGAAGGATTCCGAGGCCCGCCGCGAAGAGCACGCAGCCAAGCGGCCAGGCAAAGGCGCGGCCCATCGTGTGCGTCAGGTGCTGGCCCAGCAATGCGCGCACGCCCCAGACCATGGGCGGTGCGAGCGCAGCGATGGCGGCGATGCCGAACGCCTGCAGCAACAGGTCGGCGGCGGTGGCGCCGAAACCGCCGAGCAGATTCGATGGCTCGATGCCCGTCGCATTGTTGAGGCTGGCGTCGTGCGAGTCATAGCTGACGAGCGCGAGCAGGGCTGCAAAAGTGCTGAGGAAGAGCACCACGCCGGCGCCGCGCATGATCAGGATCTGGGTCAGTCTTGCGAGCGAGCGGCGCGCATCGGCAAGCGCGTCGGCCATGGCCGCACTCCTGGAACGCGGCTGATAAACGCCGCCCGCCATAACGCGCCGCGTGGCCTGGCTCATGCGTGCTCCGGTCCGAGAACTTCAACCATCCTTTCGAGTGCCGCCATAATGGTTGACGAATCGTTAACAAGCGCCACCCGGATGTAGGAAAACCCAGGGTTTGTGCGGGTTTTTCCTGATTCGGTTTCTCGTCCCATATGGGCGCCGGGCAGCACCCGGACCCCGGCCTCCCGCCACAGCCTGAGGGCCGTTTCCTCGCCATTGCCGACGTTCAGCCAGACGAAGAAACCGCCTTCTGGCACGCGAAATCCGGCGCGGTTGCCGAGCATGCGCTGGGCAAGTCGAAACTTCTCCTGATAGCCGGCGCGATTGAGCGCGACATGCACTTCATCGCTCCATGCCGCCGCCGATGCCGCGATGATCGGCAGCGGCACCTGCGGACCTGCATAGTTCCGAAAACCGCGGAAGCGTTCGATCATCTGCGCGTTGCCGGCGACGATGCCGGAACGAAGACCGGGAAGTCCGGAACGCTTGGAAAGCGAATGGAACGTGAGCAGACGTTCATAGGGCGCGCCGCGCATCGGCAGCGCGCTCACCGGCGGCCGGTCGAGATAGATGTCGGCGTAGCACTCGTCGGCGAACACCGCGAAATCATACTGGTCGGCCAGCGCAAAGAGCGTGCGCCAATAGTCCGGGCCCGCGCAGGCGCCCTCGGGATTGGACGGCGAACAGATATAGACCGCAGCCGTGCGCTCCAGCAGCGGCTTCGGCAGGGACGCGTAGTCGGGAAGAAAACCTGTCGCCGCCGTCGCCGGCACGAACACCGGCTCACCCCCTGCGCTCAACGCCGCCGCCGCATAGCATTGATAAAAGGGATTGGGCAGCAGGACGGCGGGACGCTGTCCGGCTTTCGTCTCGGGCATGACGGTGAACAGCGCCAGGAACAGTCCCTCGCGCGTGCCGTTCAGCGGCAGCAGGTTTTTGTCGGGATCGATCGATGCGGCCGGCAATCCGAAACGCCGGACCAGCCAGGCCGCCGCCGCCTCACGCCAGTCCTTGCTGCCGTTGATCGGCGGATAGATGCCGAAATCCTTCGCGTGCCGTGCAAGCTCTTCCATCACGAAGCCGGGCACGGCGCCGTTCGGATCGCCGACCGCCAGGCTGATCGGCGTCATCCCCGGCTGATGCGGATCGAGCAACGTCGCGAGCTTGGCGAACGAAGACGGCGGCAATTCCGAAAGACGGCCAGGAAAGAGCATGGCGCGGAGAATAGTCGGTCGCGTCGCATTGGTCTAATCAGACGCGGCCACGGTTCCTCCCCCGTTCATGGGGAGAAAGACTTCCGACAAACAAAAAGGGCGCTCCTTGCGGAGCGCCCAAGTTGGGGGGAAATGCCCGCGGCGACTAGCCGTGGATGGTTTCACCATGAAGGTTGATGTCGAGACCCTCGACTTCGACCTCGCGCGAGACGCGGATGCCGATGACCAGGTCGATCGCCTTCAGGATGATGAACGTTCCGATGCCGCTATAGAGGAACACAGCCGCGACATCGTAGAACTGGATCAGCATCTGTCCGGCATTGCCGTCGATCAGCCAGCCCTTGGAGGACGAATTGATCGCGTTCGATGCGAACATGCCCGTCATCATGGCGCCCAGTGCGCCGCCGACGCCGTGCACGCCCCAGGTGTCGAGGGCATCGTCATAACCGAATGCCTTCTTGACCCAGACCGAAGCGACATAGCAGACCACGCCCGCTGAGACGCCGATGATGAGCGCGCCGACCGGGTTGACGAAACCCGAAGCCGGCGTGATCGCCACAAGACCTGCCACCGCGCCGGAAATCATGCCGAGCACGCTGGGCTTCTTGTTGATGATCCATTCCGCGAACATCCAGCCGAGCGCCGCAGCAGCGGTTGCGATTTGCGTCGCAGCAGCCGCCATGCCGGCGTTGACGTTGGAGGTGACCGCCGAACCGGCGTTGAAGCCGAACCAGCCGACCCACAGCAGCGATGCGCCGATCAGGGCGAACAGCAGGTTGTGCGGCGCCATGTTCTCGGTGCCGTAGCCGACGCGCTTGCCGAGCATCAGGCAGGCGACGAGACCAGCGGTACCTGCGTTCAGATGCACGACCGTGCCGCCGGCATAGTCGAGCGCGCCCAGCGTGCCGAGCCAGCCGCCGCCCCAGACCCAATGCGCGATCGGGACATAGACGATGAGCAGCCACAGCGACATGAACCACATGAAGGCAGAGAACTTCATGCGGTCCGCGATCGCACCGGCGATCAGCGCCGGGGTGATGATCGCGAACGTCATCTGGAAGAACATGTAGACCGATTCAGGAATTGTCGGCGCCAGCGAGCTGGTCGCGTTCAAGCCCATCGGCCCGAGCAGGAAGTAGTTGAAGCTTCCGATGAACCGGTTGATGCCGGCGTCCGAATTGGTCGTGAACGCCACCGAATAGCCGATGATCATCCACAGGACGGTGATGATGCAGGTCGCGCCGAAGCTCTGCGCGGCCGTGGCAAGAATGTTCTTCTTGCGCACCATGCCGGCATAGAACAGGGCGAGGCCCGGAATGGTCATCAGTAGGACGAGTGCGCTGGAGGTCAGCATCCAGGCCGTATCGCCCGAGTCGATTTTCGGCGCGGCGGCGAATGCCGGCGCGGTCGTCAGCGCCAAGGCGCCTAGGCTCGCGGCAATGCCGAGGCCCGTTCGTTTCACGTTCGAGAAATTCATTGAAAAGCTCCCCTGAGTTTTGACTGTTCGAAGTTGGGCCTAGAGCGCATCGCCATCGGTCTCGCCGGTTCTGATGCGCACGACCTGTTCGAGCGGCGTGACGAAGATCTTTCCGTCGCCGATCTGGCCGGTCTTGGCCTTGGAGGTGATCGCCTCGATCACCGCATCCGCCATCTCGCTTTTGACGGCGACTTCGATTTTCAGCTTGGGCAGAAAGCTCACCGCGTATTCGGCTCCGCGATAGATCTCCGTGTGCCCCTTTTGCCGTCCGTATCCTTTGACTTCCGTCACCGTCATGCCCTGAACGCCGAGCGCTGACAGCGACTCCCGGACTTCGTCGAGCTTGAAGGGTTTGATGATCGCCGTGATGAGCTTCATCTGCCGTCCTTCCGTGTTTGTTCGCGCCCGGACCCAACCCCGGGCATTAACACTTCATCAAGAAACGTGCCGCGATGCAGCGAAACGGGCGATCATTGATATCAAAAGGATATTCCGGACTTCGCCGGAATCCAGTCTGTGGGAAACTTCGAGTTCCGCCCAATTTCGCGGCGATTTACGAAAGTCGCCTAAATTTTGGGCTTGTTTCGAGCCTCGAAATGTAGGATAATATTCTTATGAGCGGGATCACGGAAAACTTTCGTCGCGCATAGCCGCAGTCTGGCCACGACGAGGACCAAAACCGGCATTCGAATGTACGCACATCGTTTGAGTTCAAGGACTTAGCAGGGACGGATTCCGATTGAGACATTTTGGCGTTCCCCGCTGCCCCTGCCGGAAAATCGCACTAGGGTCGCTCCATGAAAAACTGTGACGTGATCATAGGCGGTGGCGGCATGGTCGGCATGAGCCTGGCCATCGCACTCGCCAAGGGCGGTCTGGACGTGGTCGTGGCGGACCCCGTGCCGCAGAGCGCGGCGACCGACGCCAAGTTCGACGGACGGGTATGCGCCCTCGCCTACGCCTCGGTGCGCATGTTTCAGGCGCTCGGCGTATGGGAGCATCTGGCGCCCCTCGCGCAGCCGATCAACGACATCCTCGTCACCGACGCCAAACTCGGCAGCGAGCCTTCGCCATTTTCACTGCACTTCGATGCGGCAGAAGCCCATACCGACGCGCTCGGCCACATCGTGGAGAACCGTCATACGCGCACCGGCCTGTTCGCTGTCGCCAACACACTCTCCAATCTCAGCTTCGTTGCGCCTGCTGCGCTCACCAATCTCGAATATGAAGGCGCCGCCGTCGTCGCGACGCTTGCCAACGGCGAGCGCTGCAAAGCCCGTCTCGCGGTTGCCGCAGACGGCCGTCCGTCCCCGATGCGCGAGCTGATGGGACTGTCGATCGTCTCGTGGTCCTATGCGCAGTGGGGCATCGTCGCGACGGTCGAGCACGAAAAGCCGCACAATGGCGTCGCCTATGAACATTTTCTCCCGTCGGGTCCTTTCGCCATCCTGCCGATGACGGGCAATCGCTCGTCGCTGGTGTGGACCGAGAAGGACAAGATCGCTCCGGCAATGATGAAGCTGGACGCCGAAGGGTTCGACGCGGAAATCGCGCGCCGCTTCGGATCGCATCTCGGAAAGGCGACGGCGGCGGGGCCGCGCTGGTCCTACCCGCTGAACTTTCATTTGGCGCGAAGCTATGTGAAGCCGCGCTTCGCGTTGGCCGGCGATTCCGCGCACGGCATTCATCCGATCGCGGGCCAGGGCTTCAATCTTGGTCTGAAAGACGCGGCGGCGCTCAGCCAGATCATCCTCGATGCGGCGCGTCTCGGCCTCGATATCGGCAGCCTCGATACGCTCAGGAAATATGAGCGCTGGCGGCGGTTCGATTCCCTCGTGATGGCGTTCGCCATGGACGGACTCAATCGGCTGTTCTCGAACGACGTCGCGCCGCTGCGTCTGTTGCGCGATTTGGGAATGGGGCTCGTCGATGCCGTGGGCCCCGCGCGCCGTTTCTTCATGCGCCATGCTGGCGGCGACATCGGCAAGCTGCCGCGTCTGATGAAGGGCGAAGCGGCCTAGTTCAGCTTGTCGTCGCGCGTGCGCTGCGCCAGCGCTGTCGGCAGTTCCCTGTAGAAGCCGCGCGCGATGGTGCGGATTTTTTCAGCCCGGACCCGTTCGGCGTCGAAGCGGGTGGCGAACTGCTCGCCTTCGAACACAAAACGGGACACGGGTGTGCCGAGCCTCGGGTCCTGAACCGTGATCTCGCTGATCTCCTCCACCTGTTCCTCGGCAACCTTCAGCGTGTGGCGGAAATGGGCTATCGGATCGCTCTTCTCCCGCTCCTGTTCCTGGATGCGCCGGACGTTGCGCTGGTCGAAACGCACGAACGCCGCAACGATGTCGCGGCGGAAACGATAGATGACGAGCATCACGGCGATGAACGCGCTGGTGGTCAGAAGGTCGCGCAGCAAGGTCGGTCCGGGTTCGATTTAGCTGGCGATGATACCATGCGTGCCGTGACCGCGCTTCAGGTAATCCTCGCCCTGCATCTCGTGCAGCCGCGACGCGGTCCGGCGGAACGCCTCTGCGCCGTCGCCGGTCTCGTACAGCGCATCCGGCGCGGCGGCCGCGGAACAGATCAGCTTCACGCCCTCGTCATAGAGCGTATCGACCAGCACGACGAAACGGCGCGCCTCGTTGCGCTGCTCCGGTCCCAGTTTGGGGATGTGATCGATCAGGACGGTGTGAAAGGAATGCGCGATCGCGAGATAGTCCGCGGCGGCCAGCGGCCTGGCGCAAAGATCCTCGAACGCAAAGCGGGCCACGCCCTTGGCGGCTTGCGGCACGACCAGCGTCCGCCCGAGCACGGTCAGCTTCAACGGCGCGCCATGCTTGATGTCGGTCAGCCGCAGCCAGGCCGCATCCATCGCCGCATCGGCCGCGTCGCCGAGCGGGTATATGTAGACGTTGAGGCCCGACATGCGCTGCAGGCGATAATCGACGGGTCCGTTGAGCTCGACGATTTCCAGACGCTGCTTGATCTGATCGACAAAAGGCAGGAAAAGCTGCCGGTTGAGTCCGCCCTCGTAAAGCCGGTCGGGCGGTGTGTTGGAAGTGGCGACTATCACCACGCCGCGTTCGAACAGTTGCTCGAACAACCGGCCAAGAATCATTGCATCGGCGACATCGCTCACCTGGAACTCGTCGAAGCAGAGCAGGCGCGCTTTCTCGGCAATGGCGCGGGCGACAGGCGGAATCGGATCGTTGCTGCCTTCGCGCTGTCGCTCCTCGTGAATCCTGGCGTGCGTCTCGACCATGAAGGCGTTGAAGTGGATGCGCCGCTTGGCTTCGACCGGCGCCTCGGCAAAGAACAGATCCATCAGCATGGACTTGCCGCGTCCGACATCGCCCCAGATGTAGAGCCCCTTCGGCGCTGGCTTCGGCGCAAGGAACAGGCGCAGGCCCGGCCGGTACCTGCCGACGGCGCGCGCCAGCGCGTTCAGCTTCTCGGCCGCGCGCCGCTGGGCCGCGTCGTCTTTCAGCTCGCCTTTGGCAACGGCGGCGCGATAGCGATTGAAAAGCGTCATCCGCGCGGCAGGATCGCCCAATAGTCAAAATCGAGGATGACGTTTTCCGGATAGGCGCCCTTGTCGTCCTTGTCCGGAAAGTCGCCGCAGGGAAGATTCTTCGTCGCGATCAAACGCAGGCGCAGCGCACCGGCGTCCTTGCGATGGCCGAGCGCTTTCTTGTCGACGACCTGGCTCCAGGCGAACACGGTATCGCCGGCGAATAGCGGATTGACGTGCCGCCCTCCATTGATCGCAGCAATCGTGAAGGCGTTGGCCAGTCCGTTGAACGAAATCGCCCGAGCCAGACTAATGACGTGGCCGCCATAGATCAGGCGGCGGCCGAAGCGGCCCTGGCCTTCGGCGAACTGGTTGAAGTGCACGCGCGCCGTGTTCTGGTAAAGGCGCGTCGCCATCATGTGCTCGGCTTCCTCGACGGTGATGCCGTCGCTGTGATCGATCTTCTCTCCGACCTCGTAATGCTCCCAGCGATGGGAACTGCCGGACAGAACCGGATCGAACAAGGTGTCGAAATTCATGTGCGGCGCGATATGCAGGTCCTCGACCGCGACCGAGTCCGCAAGCTTGGGGACCACAGCCTCCGCGACCGCAACATCGGCGTCGCGCTTGCGCACCATCACCCAGCGCACATAGGAAAGGACCTGCTCCTCCTTTTCGTTCATGCCGTGCGTGCGTACATAGACGACGCCGGTCTGCTTGTTGGAGTTCTCCTTGAGTCCGATCACTTCGGAATGCGCCGTGAGCGTCTCGCCGGGATAGACCTGGCGCAGGAATCGGCCCTCGGCATAGCCGAGATTGGCGACGGCATTGAGCGAGATGTCGGGAACCGTCTTTCCGAACACGGTGTGAAAGACCAGCAAATCGTCCAGCGGGCTCTTCGGCAAACCGACCGATTGGGCGAACGTGTCGGAGGATTGCAGAGCAAAACGCGAACCGTAGAGCGCGGTGTAGAGCGCAGCGTCACCCTGGGTCAGCGTGCGCGGCGTCGCATGCGCGATCTTCTGGCCGAGCCGGAAGTCCTCGAAATAGTTGCCCGGATTGGTTTTCATGCTCATGCCGCCCCCAGCGCCGCGATGGCGTCGGCCATGGCGACCGTTCCGCGCGCGATTTCAGCGTGCAGAAGCTCCGCCATCCGGCCGTCGAGCTTGATGGCGCCCTTTCCCTTGTTCTCCGGAAGCTCGAACGCGGCGATGAGCTTGCGCGCAGCTTCCACTTCTTCGGCAGACGGCGCGAAGACCGCGTTGCAGGGTTCGACCTGGCTCGGATGGATCAGCGTCTTTCCGTCAAAGCCGAAGCTCTTGGCCTGCTCGCAGGTTGCCTTGAAGCCAGCTTCGTTCTGGATGTCATTGTAGACGCCATCTATCACGGCGATCCCATTGGCGCGCGCCGCAAGCACCGACAGGCTGAGCGCCGCCGAAAGATTGGCGCGGTCCTGCGTATGGAAGCCGCGGATTTCCTTGATCAGATCGTTGGTCCCCATGACGAAGCAGGCGAGCCGTCCGCCTGAAGCCGCGATGGCGCCGACATTCAGGATCGCGATCGGTGTCTCTACCATCGCCCATACCGCGATTCCGCGATCGGCGTGATGACGCACCAGATGCTCTTCGATCACATGCAGGTCTCTGGGCGATGAAATCTTGGGTACGAGGATCGCGTCGGGCTTGGCCGCAGCGGCGGCAGAGAGATCAGCTTCACCCCAAGGAGTCGCAAGACCGTTGACGCGGATGATGATCTCGCGCTTGCCGAAGCCATGCGCTTTGACCGCATCGCACACCTGCTGGCGCGCAATTCCCTTTGCGTCCGGCGCAACGGCATCTTCGAGGTCGAGGATGAGTGCATCGGCCGGCAGAGTGCGCGCCTTTTCGAGCGCACGGGCATTGGAGCCGGGCATATAAAGCACTGAGCGGCGTGGCCGGATGCTTGTCATGAAATCCCCTCGAATATTACGCAACGATATTAGTGCGCAAACTTGCGGCGCGCGATGCGGTTTGTCGTCTGCCGGTCAAGCCGTCTGCTCACGCGCCTTTTTCAGGAGCTTGCGGTTGATGAGGCACTCGGCGATCTGCACGGCGTTAAGCGCGGCACCCTTGCGCAGATTGTCCGCCACGATCCAGAGCGACAGGCCATGCTCGACCGTTGGGTCCTTGCGGATGCGGCTGACGAATGTCGCGTCCTCGCCGGCGCAATCGACCGGGGTGATGTAGCCGCCGTCCTCGCGCTTGTCGACGACTAGCACGCCCGGCGCCTCGCGCAGAACCGCGCGCGCCCGTTCTGCGGTGATGGCTGATTCAAACTCGATCGTGACAGCCTCGGCGTGACCGATGAACACCGGCACGCGCACGCACGTCGCAGTGAGCTGGATGTCGGGATCCAGAATCTTCTGCGTCTCGACCATCATCTTCCATTCTTCCTTGGTCAGGCCGGAATCCAGGAACACATCGATCTGCGGGATGACGTTGTAGGCGATCTGCTTTGGGAAATATTCGACTTCCATTGCATCGGCGACCAGCACAGACCGCGTCTGGCGGAACAGTTCGTCCATCGCATCCTTGCCGGCGCCCGACACGGACTGATAGGTCGAGACGACGACGCGCTTGATTTTGGCAAGATCGTGCAGCGGCTTGAGAACGACGACGAGCTGAGCCGTCGAACAGTTTGGATTGGCGACGATGCCTTTCTTGATGCCGCTCAGCGCGTCCGCGTTCACCTCCGGCACGATCAGCGGCACGTCGCGGTCCATGCGCCAGGCGCTGGAGTTGTCGATGACGATCGCACCTTGCGCCACGATCTTGGGCGACCATTGCTTGGAGACTGTGCCGCCCGCGCTCATCAGCACGATGTCAGTGCCCTTGAAGTCGTAGTGCTCGAGCGCCTTGACCTTTAGGATGTCGTCGCCAAACGAGACCTGTGTGCCGACGGAGCGCGAGGAC
>Ga0265339_10000309_pt1 | contig 39911 bp, 20 predicted proteins | sample 4CB219metaG_FD_202085 | JGI IMG/M metagenome (GOLD analysis project Ga0265339, IMG submission 202085) | Rhizosphere microbial communities from Carex aquatilis grown in University of Washington, Seatle, WA, United States - 4-CB2-19 metaG | ecosystem: Host-associated > Plants > Roots >... | reverse complement strand
CATTTTGGAAGGACGCGAGTTTACGCCGGATGACGATGAAAAGGCCCCGAGGGCACTCATCGTGGATCAGACCGCTGCGGGGCGCTACTGGCCGGGACAGGATCCACTGGGAAAGAAACTCAGGGTGGGGGGCAGCCTTTTCACGGTTGTCGGCGTTGCGAGGAATTCAACACATACTTTCGTGAATGAGTCACCGGAGCCTATGGTCTATATGAGTTTTTTCCAGCACCCGGGGTACGAGACTATGGTGCAGGTGAAAACCGGGGGCAATCCGGTCGACCTGGAGCCAATGGTGGAAAACGCCATCCATGGGATCGATTCGCGACTGCCAGTTTTCGATGTGCGTTCCATGCGAGAGAGTACCCAGATGGCGAGCACTTTCACCGTCATCGAGAGCACCCTGGCGGGGATGTTCGCGCTGATCGGGCTGGTTCTTGCGATAACCGGGATCTACGGAGTCGTGGCATATCGAACCCAAATGCGGACCCACGAGATCGGAGTGCGAATGGCTCTGGGCGCTTCGCGCGTCGATGTGCTGCGGCTCGTGCTGTTGCAGGGATTGTGGCTCACAGGCATCGGGCTGGCGCTGGGATTGGCGTTTACGTTGGGACTGACACGTCTTATCGCCCGGCTGTTGTACGGAATCGGCGCCAACGATCCGGTCACCGTCGTTTCCGTCGTCATGCTCCTGGGAGCAATGTCATTGGCAGCATGCTACCTTCCCGCACATCGAGCGATGCGCCGGAATCCCTTGACCGCGATTCGCGAGCTGTAAGCCGCAGTTCAAACTCGACGCGAATTGGACGAATTCGGAGTATGCATGGCGCTCCACTTGGTTGGCAAGAAGGGTAACCGGATTCCACCGGTCACAAACCAATCTCCGCGAAGTAGTTCTTCCTTGTGCGTTGACGTGAACAGAACAATGCGCTCATCGAACCAGGTTTGGACGCAGCCGACCGAATGAGTCCCCTTATACGCCCTTGCAGCCCTAAGTCGCATAGGTCCATTCGCACGCAAAACGAGGGCAGGGATTTCTCCCTGCCCTCGTTTGTTTTAGCTAGATTCTGCCGGAATCCGGCCTATCGGCTACAGAGGCTGAACGTCTGCCGCCTGCCAGCCCTTGGGCCCCTTCACCACGTTGAACTGCACGGCTTGACCCTCTTGCAGGCTCTTGAAACCACTCGAGTTGATCGCAGAGTAATGCACGAATACGTCTTCGCCGTTCTGGCGCGAGATAAAGCCGAAGCCCTTCGCGTCATTGAACCACTTCACAGTACCTTGTTCCATTGTGCTCGTATTTCCTGAATTGAATTGCGCTGGATGAATCGGAGCGACCACTGGCAGAATCTTGCTTGCTGGGGCGAGTGCTGCTCACGCCCGGTTCGACTCTAACGCTGCACCCAGTGTACCATTCTCTCCTGGAAAAACAGCACCCTTTTGCTCCAATCGACGTGACTTCGGATTTTTGCCACCGGAAACCTGCTTACAATCAGCAGCTTATAAGGGCACCCGATTGTGATAGGGTGGAGGGTCTCTATGTCCAACGATCCTGTTCCCGGCTTGCTTGCGCGCGCTGCTGCGGCCCTGGAGAGGGAGTTCGAGGCGCTGCCGGCGTTTGAGCCGATCCTCCCCGGGGCGACCGATCTGGCAGCCCAGGCCAGGGTGCTGGAGACGGTCACCCACCGCCTGGGCAACAACTATCCCTACTTCCATCCTCTCTATGCCGGCCAGATGCTGAAACCGCCGCATTCTTTGGCGCGCGCCGCGTATGCCCTGGCCATGACGCTCAATCCCAACAACCACGCACGCGATGGGGGCCGAGCCAGCTCCGAGATGGAGATTGAGGCAGTTCGCCAGATTGCCGGGATGTTCGGCTGGGAAGAATTCCTGGGGCACCTGACGTCGGGCGGAACGATGGCGAACCTCGAAGCACTATGGGTCGCAGGACAAGTCGCGCCCGGCACGCGCATAGTGGCGTCAGAGCAGGCGCACTACACGCACAGTCGGATTTCGGCGGTGCTGAAGCTGCAGTTTGCGGCCGTAGCGGCGGACCAGCGCGGGCGCATGCGGCTGGATGCGCTGGAAGACGAGCTGCGCAAGGGCGATGTGGGCACGGTTGTGGTTACCCTGGGCACGACGGGCATTGGCGCCGTCGATCCGCTCGACGAAGTGCTGGCGCTCCGCGAGCGATATGCATTTCGCGTGCATGTGGATGCGGCGTATGGCGGGTATTTCCGGCTGATCGCGGATGTGCTGGACGATCCCGCGCAACGCGCCTACGCGGCGATGGATCGGGCCGACTCGATCGTGGTCGATCCGCACAAGCATGGGTTGCAGCCCTATGGGTGCGGGTGCGTGCTATTTCGCGATCCGGGGATGGGGCGCTTCTACAAGCACGATTCGCCGTACACCTATTTCACGTCGAAGGAGTTGCACCTGGGCGAGATCAGCCTGGAGTGTTCACGGGCCGGGGCGGCGGCGGTGGCGCTCTGGGCCACGCAACAACTGCTTCCCCTGACACCGGGCGGCGAGTTTGCCCAGGGGCTCGCGCAAGGGCGGGCCGCGGCGGTCGAACTGGACCGGCGGCTGCGGGCCGATGCGCGCTTTGCTCCTCTGGCGGCGGGTGGGCCGGAACTGGACATCGTGGTGTGGGCGGTGCGCGCGGCGACGGTCGAGGAGTCTTCGGCCAGGGCGCAGCAAACTTTTGTGGCCTGCGCCACGCGCGATTTGCACCTGGCCCTTGTACAATTGCCGCAATCCTGGATGGGGCTGTCAGTACGTCACGAAAGCACTGACGGATATATGAGTTGCCTGCGGTCGGTGCTGATGAAGCCGGAGCATTTGGGCTGGCTGGACACGATCTGGGAGAAGTTGACCGCGAGTTGTGGGTAGGGGTGAGGAATGGCGGAGCGCGGGATGGTTGGGGTCGAAAAAGAAAACGTTCTCATCGCTGCCGGCGACTTCTCGCTGACACTGCTGCCGCAATTTGGCGGGAAGATCGCCTCCATTCGCGTGAAAGGCAAGGAGTTGCTGCAGGCGCCGCTGTCTCCTATTGCGCCCCGCACGCAAACCACGGCGTTTGACGCGTGCGACGCCAGTGGTTGGGATGAGTGTTTGCCATCGGTCGCAACTTGCCTTGTCGAGACCACGGCGGGAGTTGCGGAGATCCCGGACCACGGCGATCTGTGGCGTGTTGAATGGCAGCCCATGGTCACCGAACCCAATTCAGTGACATACCGCGGAGAATGCTTTTCGTTGCCGCTCCGGCTCGAGCGAACGTTGACGCTGAGTGAGACGGCCCGCGGATGGACTTTGAGTTGCCATTATTGGGTCACAAACTTGAGTTCTGAGAGCGTGCCGTGGTCGTGGGCGGCACACACGCTGTTTGCCGCTGAACCGGGCGACACGATCGAGCTGCCGCAGTCGATTCAATCGCTGCGGCTGGAAGGCTCGGGCGGCGGAAGACTGGGCGTGAACGGCGATGAAGTGCGTTGGCCCGTTGCTGAGCTTGCACACGGCGGTCGGACGGACTTGAGTGTTGCGCAGGCCGCTGCGTCCAAAATAGGCGACAAGTTATTTGCCGGGCCGCTAGCAACAGAAGATTGCTGGTGCGCGCTGCGCCGGCCCAGCGCCGGCGTTCGCATCAAGGTCAGCTTCGAAGCGGAGGCCACACCTTATCTGGGATTGTGGATTTGCTATGGTGGCTGGCCCGACCGGCCCGGCCCGAAGCAACAATGTGTGGCAATGGAGCCTTCGACGGCGCCGGTGGATTCGCTGGCCGAGACGGGGCCCTGGTCGCGTGTGCTCGAACCGGGTGACTGCTTCAGTTGGCCGATGGAAATTGAGATTGAACGAATCGTGAGATGAACAACGATGCATGATCCTGCTGTTTTGCGTTCTACACACACTGCCCGTTTTGGGGTAGAACCAGCGGTGTTTGCCGCACCGGGCCGAGTGAATCTGATTGGCGAACACACCGACTACGCTGAAGGATTCGTGATGCCCGCGGCGATTGACTTTGCGACGCTGGCGGGCATTTCGCCGCGCAGCGATGGAAAGGTCGTTATCTACTCAGAGAACTACGGCGAAGAGCGCGTGTTTGATGCGGCGGCATTGCCGGCGAAGGCGAGCAAGCACTGGAGCGACTATCCGCTCGGTGTGGCTGCGATTCTGGCGGGTGACGGGCACAGAATTCCGGCATTTAGCTTGTCGCTGTGGGGCGATGTGCCGCTAGGCGCGGGGTTGTCGAGCTCCGCGGCACTCGAAGTGGCGACGGCGCTGGCTGTGTTGTCGCTCATTGGGGCGAGCTATCCTGGGCCGCAACTGGCGCGGCTGTGCCAGCGTGCGGAGAACGAGTTTGTGGGCTCGAGCTGCGGCATCATGGACCAGTTCATCTCAGCGAACGGCAAAGAAGATCATGCGTTGCTACTGGATTGCCGCGATCTGAGTTTCAAACTTGCGCCGATTCCCGCGGATGTCGCGTTGGTCATTGCCAACACCATGGTGAAGCATGCGGTGACTGGCGGCGAATACACCAGCCGGCGCGCGCAGGTGGAAGAGGCCGCTGCGGTGATCGCACGCCACCGGCCCGAAGTGCGTTATTTGCGCGATGCGACGGTGGAGGATTTGGCAAAGTGGGGAACGGAGATGAGTGCCAACGCACTGAAACGTGCGCGCCATGTGATCACTGAGAACACTCGGACGGTGGCAGCGGCGGAAGCGCTGATCCAGGGCAACAAGAGAGAGTTGGGCCGCTTGATGGCGGAGGCTCATGCGAGCTACAGCAAGGACTTTGAGGCGAGCTGCATGGAGGCCGATGCGATGGTGGCATTGGCTCAGGACTTGCCGGGCTTGATCGGGGCGCGGTTGACCGGAGGCGGTTTTGGCGGCTGCACCATCAACCTGGTGGAACGTGCGCATGCCGCGGGGTTCTCTGCGGCTCTGGGCGCGCGCTACAAGACCGAAGTGGGAATTGTGCCGCAGATTTTCGTCTGCCACGCATCGGGTGGAGCGCGGCGGTTGAGCTAGGGCCTGTTCACGCTGCTGGGTAGGCTGTCGCCGGGGGCCAATTTCTCTCAGTTCCAGGAATGAGGAGCGACGCATACGGGGTGTCTGCTCGCGACGATGGACGACGAAATGAGGAAAATTGACCCCAGCCCTCCGGATTCCACCCCAACGCGCAAAGGTCGCGTGCCGGGGACCCCGGGTTGCGGCGCAAATCCGGCCACACTTCATTTTCGCCCTTGACGTGGGCCCGCCACAGCCTGCGGGCTCGGCTTCGTCTCCACCCCACGGACCAAGACCTGTCCGTGGGGACCCCGCGTCTGGACGGATTTTCGTTCGCAACGACAGCCAACCCAGTAGCGTGAACAGGCCCTAGATGCATCAAATGAGACAGATGGGGTGTTTCGGCACCCCAAATGTCTCTACTGTGCGGCAAAAGTAACGTTCCAAAGTGAATATCCGTACCGAGGACCCCGGCGCGTGAGAAGCTCATTCCTTGCTAGAATCGTTAGAGTTTCAGCCGATGAGACCGGAGGAGATCATCCAACTCCGGCGGGCATTTTAATTTGAATTCGGGGCAGCCGGTTTCGGCCGCCCAGTTGGGCCGCAGAGAGACATACGATGCAACTTAAAGCAGATAAGCCTTTTTCCTACGAGACATTTCCCATCTCAGGCCTGGTCGCTTATTTCTCAATGGAGATCGCGATCAACCCTGCCATGCCCACGTATTCGGGTGGTTTGGGCATGCTTGCCGGCGACACGCTGCGTTCGGCGGCCGACCTAGGTGTCCCGTTGGTGGCTTTCTCGCTGGCGCACCGCAAGGGCTACTTTCAGCAGCACCTGAACGGATCGGGCGAACAAACCGAAGATGTGCAACCGTGGAACCCGGCCGATTTCTGCACCGAGGAATCGGCGCGCGTGACGGTGTCCGTTGAAGATCGAGTGGTCACGGTGCGGTCGTGGCGCTATGACCTTGTCGGCCGCTACGGTCACATCGTTCCGATCTATCTGCTCGACACCGACATTGAAGGCAACTCTGGGTGGGATCGCGGACTGACCGACCACCTGTATGGCGGCGACACCAACTACCGGCTGCAGCAAGAGATTGTGCTGGGTATGGGTGGTGTGCGCATGGCCAATGCACTGGGCCTGACTGTAAACGTCCATCATATGAACGAAGGCCACGCAGCGCTGCTGACCCTGGCCTTGCTCGAAGGTCAGCTCGGCGGCGGCCCGCTGGGCAATGCGACCGAGAGCGACATTGAGCAGGTACGCCGCAAATGCGTGTTCACGACGCACACGCCGGTGCCCGCGGGGCATGACCGCTTCTCGACCGAGCAGTCGATTCGCATACTGGGAGGCGACCGGACGGCGCGACTTGAAAAGCTGGGCTGCTTCCAGGAAGGCCTGCTGAACATGACGCTGGTGGCGCTGCGGTTTTCGCGCTATGCCAACGGCGTGGCCATGCAGCACGGTAAAGTTTCACGAGCCATGTTCCCAGAGTTTGCGATCGACTCAATCACCAACGGCGTGCATGCTCCGACGTGGGTGTCAGATCCGGTGCAACAAATGCTGGATGTGCACGTACCTGCCTGGCGCCGCGATAATCTCTATTTGCGCAACGCGATCGACCTGCCGGAGAAGGAGATGCTCAGCGCCCATGCGCGCGCCAAAGAAGCCTTGTTTGCTGAAGTGGCCACGCGCAATGGATTGGTGCTGAATCCCAAGGTGCTGACGCTGGGCTTTGCGCGGCGCGCCGCAACCTACAAACGGGCGAGTCTGCTGTTCACGGATCCCGAACGGCTGGTGAAGATTGCGAAGGACGCTGGCGGTTTGCAGATTCTGTACGCGGGCAAGGCGCATCCCCAGGACTTTCCGGGCAAAGCGCTGATCCACGACGTGATCGAGACGGCACGCAAGCTATCGAACGATCAACTGCGCATTGTCTATCTTGAAAACTATGCGTGGGACTTGGGCGCGTTGCTGACGGCGGGCGTGGATGTCTGGGTGAATACGCCACGGCGGCCGTACGAAGCATCGGGTACCAGCGGTATGAAAGCGGCGCTGAACGGCGTGCCGAGCCTTTCAATCCTGGATGGGTGGTGGATCGAGGGCTGCATTGAGGGCGTGACCGGCTGGGCCATTGAAGACGGCGCCGACGACGCGGAAGAAGCGCTCTCGCTGTACAACAAGCTGGAGAAATCCGTGGTGCCGCTGTATCTGGATGCGCCGGAAAAATGGGCGCGCCTCATGCGCACAACGCTGGCCTTCAACGGATCGTTCTTCAACACCAATCGCATGGTGAAGCAATACACCCGCAATTCCTACTACCCGGTGAAGCTGATTGAGCAGACGAAAGTGGAAGAGCCTACCCTCGTGAGCTGATCGATTCATCAGTGCAAGTTGAGAAACAAAAAAGGCGAGCCAAAATTGGTTCGCCTTTGTCTTTTGCGAGTGCGCTTCCCCTCAGTCGCCGGGGGCTTCTTCGAGTTCCGAGCCGACGCGGTGGAGCTTCATGACTTTCCACTGCAGCTTGTCGAAGAAGAGATACACCACCGGGGTGGTCAGCAGGGTCAGCGCCTGCGAAACAATGAGGCCGCCGACGATCGTGATGCCGAGGGGCTTGCGCAGTTCCGAGCCGACACCCATGCCGATCGCCAGTGGCAGCCCGCCGAAGAGCGCGGCCATTGTGGTCATCATGATGGGGCGAAAGCGCAACAGGCACGCCTGATAAATAGCTTCGACGGGCGGCAGTCCCTGGTCGCGTTCCGCCTGCAGCGCAAAGTCGATCATCATGATGGCATTCTTCTTCACGATGCCAATCAGCAGCAGAATCCCGATGAGTGCGATGATGCTGAGGTCCGTGCCGGTGATGAGCAGTGCGAGAATGGCGCCCACGCCTGCCGGCGGCAGCGTGGAGAGAATGGTGAGCGGGTGGATGAGGCTCTCATAGAGAATGCCGAGCACGATGTAAACCGCGGCCAGCGCCGCGAGAATGAGGTACTTCTCGTTCGCCAGTGAATCTTGAAACGCCTGCGCGGTGCCTTGGAATGTGGCGTGAATGGTGCTGGGCATGCCCATCTGGCCTTGCACGTTCTGCAGCGCGGTGACGGCATCGCCGAGCGCGACGTTGGGCGCGAGGTTGAAGGTGAGCGTAACCGCCGGGTACTGGCCCTGGTGATTGACGGCCAGCGAGGTGCGCTGCGTTGCGAAGTGGGCGATAGCCGAAAGCGGCACCATCGCTCCGGTGCTGGCTGGGGCAGCAGTCGGACTGCTCGACGGCGCACCCACGGCCGTAAGTGCCGAACTGCTGGAGGAACTCGAGGATGCGGATGCCGCCGCCGCTCCATTCGAGCCGGTCAGGGTTCCCCCCGCAACTGGGTTGATTGCAGAGGCGCCACCGGCCGAGCTGACAGCAAGATTGCCCCCCGCCGTGGGAAACGCGGCTGTAGCTCCCGTCGACACGATTGAACTGATCGAAGGTGCTGTCGTCCCCGAAGACCCAGTCGAGGTCGAGGAGGCCGTGGTTGCGGAAACCGTCGCGGGCATCGACGTAGTTGCCCCAGTGACATTGCTGGCCTTGATGTAGATATTGTTGAGCGCGTCGGGGCTGAGCTGGTATTGCGGGTCGACTTCCATCACCACGAAGTACTGGTTGAGGCCTGTATACATGGTGGAGACTTCGCGCTGGCCGAAAGCATCGTAGAGGACGTTGTCGATGGTCGAGGCGGAAATGCCGAGGCGCGAAGCGGTGTCGCGGTCGATGACGAGATTGGCCGCGAGCCCCTGATTCTGCTGATCGCTCGAAGCGTCGCGCAACTCCGGCATTGCCTTCATGCGCGCCAGCAACTGCGGAGCCCAGGTGTTCAGCTCGCTCAAGTTTTCGTCCGAGAGAGTGTACTGGTATTGAGCGTCGCTGCCGCGGCCGCCGATTTGAAATTCCTGCTGCACCTGCAGAAACAGCGTCGCCCCCGGGACGCTGGTGAGGCGGCCCCGCAGACGGTTGACAACCATGTCCCCTGTGACTTGTTTGCCGTTGGCGTCCTTGCGCTCTTTGGGGGGCTTCAGCGCAATAAACATGTTGCCCACGTTGGTGCCACCGCCGCCGGGTCCGCTGCCGCCCACGAATGCGGTCACCGACAAAACGGCAGGATCGTCGAGCACCATCTGCGCAAGCTGGCGCTGCTTGATGCGCATGGCCTCAAAGCTGATATCCTGCGCGGCGCGGGTACGGCCGCCAAGACGGCCCGTGTCCTGTTGCGGAAAGAATCCCTTGGGCACGACGTAGAAGAGAAATCCGTTGAGCACGACGGTGCCGAGGACGACGAGCAACATCAGCGGCTGGTGGCGAAGAACCCAGCGCAGCGTCCGGTTGTATTCGTAGTGCAGCCATAAGAAGCAGCGCTCACTGAACCGGTAGATTGGGCCGTAGCGGGATTCGTCGCGCTGCTTCAGAAACTTGGCGCACAGCATCGGCGTGGCGGTGAGCGACACCAGCAGCGAGACGGCGATAGCCACCGAGAGGGTGACTGCGAACTCGCGAAAGAGCTTGCCGACAATGCCGCCCATCAGCAGGATGGGAATGAACACGGCGATCAGCGAGGTGCTCATGGAAAGCACCGTGAATCCTATTTCGCGCGAACCCTTCATGGCCGCGTCAAACGGTGTCATTCCCTCTTCAAGATAGCGGGTGATGTTCTCAATCACGACAATGGCGTCGTCGACGACAAAGCCGGTGGAAATCGTGAGGGCCATCAGCGACAGGTTGTCGATGGTGTAACCCAAGAGGTACATGACACCGAAGGTGCCGACCAGCGAGAGCGGAACGGCGACCGATGGAATAATGGTGGCCCAGATCTCGCGCAGAAAGAGAAAGACGACCAGCACCACCAGCAGGACGCTAATGATGAGCGAAACTTCAACGTCGTGCACACTGGCGCGGATTGTCGTGGTGCGATCGACGGCCACGCTCATCTGGATCGTGGGTGAGATTTCCGACTGCAGGCGCGGCAGTTGGCTCAGCACGCTGTCGACCGTTGAAATCACGTTGGCGCCGGGCATTTTGAAAATGACGAGCAGCACTGCAGTCTTCAGTTGGGCCGGCGGCCCCTTCGCGGGATTGATGGCCGCAACACCCGCGGTATGCAGATCGGCAACGGAGTCGGTGACAGTTCCTAGATCGCCGACGCGAACCGGCGCGCCCGTCTGGTGGTTGTAGCCGACGATGATGGGCGCGTAATCGCTTGCCTTGAAGATCTGGTCGTTGTCGTTGACAGCCCAGCGATGGGTCGCATCCTGGAATGCGCCTTTGGGTCGGTTGGCATTGGCGTTCGAGAGCGCGGTACGCACTGCATCAAGGCCGACGCCATTGTTGCCTAGCTGCATCGGGTTCAGCTCAACGCGCACGGCGGGCTGTGACGTGCCGCCGACAAAAACCTGGCCCACGCCCGGAATCTGCGAAATCTTCTGGGCCAGGATGGAGTCGGCCATGTCGTAGATTTCCGCCTTGGGCACCACATCCGAGGTGAGCGTGAGAATCAAGATGGGCGCTTCCGCCGGGTTGGCCTTGCGGTAACTCGGGTTCTGCGGCAGATACGAAGGCAGTTGACTGCGGGCCGCGTTGATGCTGGCCTGCACGTCGCGCGCCGCAGCATCGATGTTGCGGTTGAGGTCAAACTGCAGCGTGACGCTCGCCGAGCCGAGCGAGCTGGACGACGTCATCTGGTTCACACCTGCGATGCGTCCGAACTGGCGCTCCAGCGGCGTGGCCACGGCCGACGCCATGGTTTCAGGACTGGCGCCCGGCAGGCCCGCGCCCACGCCAATCACGGGAAAATCCACATCGGGCAGCGAGGCCACCGGCAACGCGGAGTAGGCAATCGCGCCCGCCAGCAGCAACGCAAGGCTCAGCAGCGATGTGGCGACCGGTCGTTGAATGAAAGGCGCGGAGAGATGCATGGGCTAATCCGCACTCGCAGGTTGGTAACGCGCCTGCGCGTCGCGCGGCTTCATATGCTGCGCAAGCTTGTCAAAGTAGAGGTACACCACAGGCGTGGTAAACAGCGTGAGCATTTGCGAAACGATCAGCCCGCCAACGATGGCGACACCCAGGGGAACACGCAGTTCCGCGCCCACGCCGCCACCGAGAGCCAACGGTAGTCCGCCCAGCAACGCGGCCAGGGTGGTCATCAGAATAGGCCTGAAGCGCAACAGGCACGCCTGGAAGATGGCTTCTTCGGCGGGCTTGTTTTCGTTGCGTTCCGCGGCCAGGGCAAAGTCGATCATCATAATGGCATTCTTCTGCACAATACCGATCAGCAGGATGATGCCTATGAGCGCAATCACGCTGAATTCCACGCGCGTGATCATCAGGGCCAGCAACGCGCCCACGCCCGCCGAGGGCAGCGTGGAGATAATGGTAATCGGGTGAATGTAGCTCTCGTAGAGCACTCCCAGCACAATGTAGACGGTCACCAGCGCCGCCAGGATAAGGATCGGCTCGTTGGCCAGCGAAGTCTGGAAGGCCGCGGCAGTGCCCTGGAAGCTGGCGTTAATCGACGCGGGCATGCCGATGCGTTGCTCCACTTGGTTCACGGCCTTCACCGCATCCCCGAGCGCTTTGCCCGGCGCGAGGTTAAAGCTGATCACGGTGGACGGGAACTGGCCCTGGTGGCCAATGGAAAGCTGCGCGCGCGTCTGCTCCCAGTGCGCCAGCATGCTCAGCGGAACTTGCGTGCCGTTGCCGGATTTGACATAGAGATCGTTGAGCGTAGAAGGGTCGCTCTGGAAATTCGGTGCCACCTCCATCACCACGTGATACTGATTCAACTGCGTAAAGATGGTGGAGACTTGGCGCTGGCCGAAGGCGTCGTAGAGGGTGTTGTCGATATCGGCCATGGCAATGCCCAGTCGCGCCGCGGTATCGCGATCGATGACCAGTTGCGCCCCGAGGCCCTGGTCCTGCAGATCGCTGGCTACATCGGTCAGAGAACTTTCCTTGCTCAGCCCGTCGACCATTTTATTGGTGTAAGTGCTGAGTTCGGTCTGGTCGGGATCCTCAAGCGCGTATTGAAATTCTGTCCGGCTCACGCGGTCCTCAACCGTGAGGTCCTGCAGCGGCTGCAGAAACAGTTGAATGCCACGCACCGCATTGACCTGAGTCTGCATGCGGTGAATCACTTCAGTGGCGGAAACCTTGCGCACATCGAGCGGCTTCAGGTTGATCTGGATGCGTCCGGAGTTCAGCGTGGTGTTGGTGCCGTCTACGCCTATGAACGACGAGATGTTGTCGACGGCCGGATCCTGCAGCACCACATCGACCAGTTTCTGCTGACGCTCGGCCATGCTGGCAAAGCTGACCGTCTGGGGCGCTTCACTGATACCCAGAATCACGCCCGTATCCTGGACCGGGAAAAAGCCCTTGGGAATGACGAGGAACAGCAGGACCGTTGCAACGAAGGTCGAGATCGTCACCAGCAGCGTGACGAAGCGGTAACGCAAGATGACTCGCAGCGCGCGCCCATACGACGCAATGATCGAATTGAAGACTTTTTCTGACCAGTAGTAGAAGCGCGTCTGCTTCGCCGTCGCCTTGTCCTGCAGGATGCGCGAGCACATCATGGGCGTCAGCGTCAGCGACACAACCGCAGAAACAAGAATGGTGACCGCCAGCGTGATGGCGAATTCGCGAAAAAGGCGCCCTACCACGTCGCTCATGAAGAGAAGGGGAATGAGCACGGCGATCAGCGAGACCGTCAGCGACATGATGGTGAAGCCGATTTGTTCGCTGCCCTTGAGCGCCGCCTGCATGGGGCTCATGCCTTCTTCAATGAAGCGCGAGATGTTCTCTATCATCACAATGGCGTCATCGACCACGAAACCGGTCGAGATCGTGAGGGCCATCAGCGTGAGGTTGTTGAGCGAGTAGCCCAGCAGGTACATCACCCCGAACGTGCCGACGATCGATAGTGGCACAGCGACCGACGGAATGATGGTAGCGGCCACGTTGCGCAGGAAGATGAAGATAACCATCACCACCAGCGCGATGGTGAGCATCAGTTCAAACTCGACATCCTTGACCGAGGCACGGATAGTGACGGTGCGGTCCGTGAGCACCTTCACCTGCACGGTTGCCGGCAGGCTGAGTTGGAGTTGCGGCAGCAACTTTTTAATGTGGTCGACGACCGAGATGATATTGGCGCCCGGCTGGCGTTGGATATTAACAATCACCGCGGGCTGGCGATTCATCCATGCGGCTTGTTGCGAGTTCTCCGCTGCGTCGACGATGGTGGCCACGTCGGAGGCGCGAACCGCGGCACCGTTGCGGTAGGCCACGATTACAGGCTGGTAATCGCTGTTGGCGACGAGTTGATCGTTGGCGCCGATGGTGTAGGACTGCCTCGATCCATTCAGCGTGCCCTTGGCCTGGTCGACGTTTGCCGCGGCCAGCGCCGTGCGCAGATCTTCAAGAGAGAGATTGTAGGCAGCAAGCTGCGTCGGGTTGGCCTGAATGCGCACAGACGGTTTCTGTCCGCCCGCGATTGAAACGAGCCCGACCCCCGTCACCTGCGAGATCTTCTGCGCCATGTTGGTGTCGGCGGCGTCTTCAATCTTGTCCAGCGGCAACGAGTCCGACGTGAGCGCCAGGGTCATAATCGGCGCATCGGCGGGGTTCACCTTGCTGTAGATGGGTGGATTGGGCAGGTCGCTGGGCAAAAAGCTATTGGCCGCGTTGAGGGCTGCCTGTACCTCCTGCTCAGCCACATCGATGTTCTCGTCAAGATTGAATTCGAGGGTGACGACGGAGCCGCCGCCGGAACTCACCGAGGTCATTTGCTTGAGGCCGGGCATCTGGCCAAACTGGCGCTCCAGCGGCGCCGTGACCGACGATGCCATCACTTCAGGTCCAGCGCCGGGATAAAAGGTCAGCACCTGGATGATGGGATAGTCCACCTCAGGCAGTGCGGAGATGGGCAGTTGCAGATAGCCCACCGCACCGGCGAGAAAGATCGCCGCCATCAGCAGCGACGTGGCCACCGGCCGCAGAATAAATGGGCGAGATGGACTCACACTCACTGCGGCCCCTTGCCATGGCTGCCGGAGCCGCTCTTCGTCGCATCCGCGGGACTGCCCGGCGCGCCGCTCGGTTGGCCCGCGCCCAGCCCACCCGATTTTTGATGCGCGGCTGTGATGGTGACCGGCTGGCCGGGTTTCAGGCGATCCGCCCCGTCCACAACCACGTTTGTGCCTGCCGCGGGGCCGCTATCGAGAATGCTCACCTGGCCTTCGGCCAGCGCCACGGTGATCGGTTGCATCTGGGCGACGGCATTGCCCTTGTTATCCTTCGCCACGACCCACACGAACGACCCCTGCACGCCGCTCTGGATCGCCGCCGAGGGAATGACGATGGCGTTCGGGCGGTTCTCCAACTGCAGATGCACGTTGACGAACTGGTTCGGGAAGAGAGATTCGTCCTTGTTGTCGAAGACGGCTTTCAGCTTGTCCGTGCCCGTGGTGGTGTCAATCTGGTTGTCGACGGTGAGCAACTGGCCCGATGCAATCTCCTGCACGTCGCTGCGGTCGTAGGCGTCCACAGGCATGCGCTTGTCGGCATTCAGCTTTTTCAGCACCTGGGGCAGCTCGTTTTCGGGCAAAGTGAAGTAAACCGCGATCGGCTTCAGCTGGTTGATAATGACCAGATTCGTCGTGTTGGCCGAAATGATGTTGCCGGGATCAACGAGGCGCAGGCCGATCTTCCCATTGATGGGCGACTGGATGGAGCACCAGTTCAACTGCAATTGCGCGGTCTCGATGGCGGCGTTGTCTGACTGAATGGCGCCTTCATATTGGCCGAGAGTGGCCTGATCGGCATCGAGCGTCTCTTTTGAGACCACCCCGGCGTCGAACAGCGCCTTATAGCGGTTGTACTCAGCCTGGGCGTTCTTGAGCAGGGCCTGGTCATGAGCCAGTGTGCCTTTGGCCTGGTCAAGCGCGGCCTGGTAAGGCTTGGGGTCAATCACCATGATGGTCTGGCCTTCGCGCACTTCCTGCCCCTCGGTGAAGTGGACAGGCAGCAGCTGGCCGCTGACGCGCGCTTTCACGGTGACACTCATATAGGGGGTCACGGTTCCCAGGGCGGTCAGGAAGATGGGCATCGGCTTCTGCACAGTGGCAGTCACCTGCACCGGAACAGGACGGCCCTGCAGCGCCGCCGCCTGGTTGGCACTCTGCTTTTGCGCGGCCTGCTGATTCGAATAGATCCGCCATGCAACAAACCCGGCGAGAGCGATGAGCACCGCGTAGACCGCTAGGCGAAGGGCGATGTTCTTGCGGGCGGTGGGTGGTTCAGGCGCGCCTGAGGTGGGCGCGTAGGGTTCTGCGGCGTTTTGAGTCGGCATCGTTTGGTTTCTCTTTGGTCTTGATCGTCAATTGGCTGAAAAGAATTGCATCGGCTACCTAGTCAGCAAAAAAGGGAAAAGAACTCTGTTTACTGTTACGGACGGGAAACGCACCGCAATTGTTTCCGTCCGTGTACCTCGACCGGCGTGCTTCCTGGAAATGTTTCAACGCACGATTCCAACGGCTCGCGGAACATCCACATTCTATGCGCCCTGACCCACGACCCGCGGCCCCCGCCCTGATTCCCCGTTCTCCCCGGGGAGTTCCACTGCCGCGTATTCCTTCCGGCACGCGCAGTTGAACCAGATAAAGAACTTTGGATGCCGCCGTTGCTTGCGACCGTTGCCACCAGACGAATTCCTGCCGCGCGCGAGCGGGATTTTTCCCACCGCCAAACGTCAACACGAGCCTTTCCTCTCGGCTTTCAATCCCCGTCGTTCGCCTTTCCGATTTCCGGTTCAGCGGCGGGCCAGAGAGAGGGTCAGCTCAGTCCATTCATAGGTTAGTTTCGGCGCATATTATACTTACTTAAAGTGCTAATCAATCCTGCGTTGAGGCGGCTGGTCATGCCGCATCGGCCCGCAATTTGCTCCAATGCGTTGCAAACTGGCGAAGAGTCGCGACGGGCTCGCCGGGGTGTTCGTGCCAACCCCAATCTGGCCAATACCGCACCATCGATCGGAGCCGCTTTGTGAGCCAGGCCGCCACTCCCGTCCAATCCGAAAGTGCTCTTCCGCCGCTGTGTGTCGACCTCGATGGCACGCTGGTCAAATCCGATACGCTGGCGGACGGCCTCTGCCAGCTGATCCGTCGTCGACCTCTCCAAATTGTGCGTGTCCCCCTGTGGTTGGCCGGCGGCCGCGCGCGGCTGAAGACTGAGGTAGCCCAGAGGGCTCCTCTGGATGCGTCGCGGCTGCCCTACAACAATGCGGTGCGGCGCTACCTGCAGACGCAGCGCCGGGAAGGGCGCGCCATTTACCTGACGACCGGCGCAGACAGTGCCCTGGCGGAACGAGTGGCCACGCACATCGGGCTATTTGATGGCGTACTGGCTTCCGATGGCGTAACGAACCTGACCCGTGCGAAGAAGCTGCAAAGCCTGAAAGCGCGGTTCGGGCAGTTTGACTACATCGGCAACGCGCCTGCCGACTTGGTTCTGCTCGCCGGCGCGCGCAGGGCCATGGTGGCCAATCCTACCTTGGGGCTGCGGCTGGGGCTCGCCCTGCGCAGCATCCCAATCGCGGAAACCTTCACCGATCGAAGGCCCATTGCGCCGACCCTGCTCAAGGCCATGCGCCTGCATCAGTGGGCCAAGAACATTTTGCTGGTCGCGCCTTTGCTGATGTCCCATCAAGTGGCGTCGGGCTCGATTGCCGCCGTGATAGCCGCCTTCTTCGGCTTCAGCTTCATTGCATCGGCCAACTATCTTGCCAACGATATGCTCGACATTGAGAGCGATCGGCGGCATCCCTCCAAGCGGCTTCGCCCCTTCGCCGCTGGCGACCTGTCCGTGGCTGCGGGCATCTCCCTGGCTGTCGCGCTGGTGGCGGCCGCGGCGGCGTTGCTTCCGCGGCTCGATAGTGCTTTCGCGCTATGGCTCGCGATCTACATTGTCGCCACCATGGCTTATTCGCTCTATCTCAAGCGCATCGCGATCGTGGACGTGCTGGTGCTGTCGGGGCTTTATACGCTCCGCTTGCTGGCGGGCGGCGCGGCCACGGGCACGCCGATTTCGCAGTGGCTGGCGGGCTTTTCGACCTTCCTCTTCTTGTCTCTGGCCATGGTCAAACGCTTCAGCGAACTGGAGAGCCTGCGCGAGCGCGGCGTTGCGGCGCCGCATGGGCGCGGCTACCTGGTGTCCGACATGGATCAGATTCGCAACTTCGGCACCGCCAGCGCCTACGCCGCCGTTGTGGTCTTCATGCTCTATATCGGACGGCCCGATGTCACCATCCTTTACCATCATCCAACGCGGTTGTGGCTGATTGTGCCGCTGCTGATCTATTGGCTGAACCGGGTGTGGCTGCTGGCCTCGCGCGGCGAACTGGATGACGACCCGCTTGTGTTCGCGATGCGCGATACAGTGAGCCTCGCGGTGGGCGCCGTGGTGGTCGCTGTGGCCTTCTTCGCGGCCTGAGGCGGCGCACTGCACACTGCACGATTGAATGCATTGAATCGCTCCGGTGGCCCGTTCGTTGTTCTGCTGCAGTGCTGCACCCCAGGTTCAAAGGCATTTCCCTCAGGAGGTCCCCATGATCCGACAGACGATTCTCAGCTACGGCTCGATCCGCGCTCTTTGTGCGGCGGGGCTGGCCCTCGCCGCCACCTTTCCGGCCGCAGCGCAGGCGAGCCGGTGGGCCGATGACCACGACCCAACCGCAAAAGAGATGATCGCCCTGGAGCATCAATGGACCGATGCCGATTGCACCCACAGCACGATCGTGGAGACGCTGCTGGCCGACGATTTTCAGGGAACCTCGCCAGAGGGCCTTCTCTATTCCAGGCAGGACGCCCTGACCGGCGAAAAGGATTTGAAAGAGCTGGCGCACGCTTGCGAGACCTACGAAGTGAAGGTCCACTTCTTTGGCAAAAGCCCGGCAATTCTCTACGGGAGCGAAAGTGCCGTGAGAAAAGGCACCGATGGCAAAGACCACCCCCGCAAAATGATCTGGACCGACACATGGCTCAAGCGCAACGGGAAGTGGCAGATTGTAGCGGCTCAGGACATGCCGATGGCGCCCAAATGCAGATAAAGTGCGTTGTTAGAAGCCGCTCTAAGTGGCTCATATGCTGGTGCGGCTCGTCCCCAAACTGCATCTTTCCGGCTTGCACGAGCGTCCTACACCTGTGACTCAAGATCGCGATCGGCGTGCGTCGAGGGCGCGTCTTCGTCTACCATTGTAATTTCAGCGGATGTGTCCCTGGAGCAGTTTGGGAATTCACGTAGTTTTCCTGGAAGCGTCGCAAGGTCGCGTTTTCTTCGCGGGAATACGACTCGGTTAAGTGCTTTCGGACTACACCAATTCAGAGACTGCGATAGCCGCGGCGAAGCGGCGGCCCTGCATGAAGTCAAGTGCAATGGGCCTTTCCTGATGAAGCCGCAGGAGCGAGTACCAGCCTTATGATGTGGATTGTCAGGCTAGCCCTGCGCCGGCCTTACACGTTTGTCGTCTTTGCGCTCTTGATCCTCATCCTTGGTGCCTACAGCATCGAGTCGATGCCGACCGATATTTTTCCCAATATCGATATCCCGGTTGTCACGGTCGTCTGGCAGTACACCGGTCTCTCCGCAGAGCAGATGGCCGACCGCATCGTCTTCAACAGCGAACGCGGCATGACCACTACAGTCAACGATATTGAGCACATCGAGTCGCAATCGTTGAACGGCATCGCCGTCATCAAGATCTTTTTTCAGCCGCACGTGAATATCGCCAGCGCGGTGGCGCAGATTACTTCCATCAGTCAGGTGCAGTTGCGCTCGCTGCCGCAGGGGACAACGCCGCCCTTCATCATTCAATACAACGCATCGAGCGTGCCGGTTTTGCAGGTGGGACTCTCCGGCAAGGGACTGAACGAACAGCAACTCAACGATATCGCCACCGTCAATATCCGCACTCAGCTTGCAACCATTGAGGGCGCGCAGACTCCCTTCCCGTATGGCGGCAAGCAGAGGCAGATCCAGGTCGATCTGGATATGCATGCCCTGCAGGCAAAGGGGCTTTCGCCGGCCGACGTTGTCACCGCGGTGAGCGCCCAAAACCTGATTGCTCCGTCAGGCACCATGAAGATCGATCGCTGGGAATACGCCGTCGAAACCAACTCGGCGCCCAGTGTCGTGGCTGACCTCAACGATCTGCCCATCAAATCCATCAACGGCGCAGTCGTCTACATCCGCGACGTCGCCCATGTGCGCGACGGAAGCCCGCCCCAAACCAACATCGTCCGCGTCGATGGCAAGCGCGCCCTGGTCATGAGCATCATGAAGACCGGCTCGTCTTCCACGCTCGACATCATCGCCGGCATTCGCTCAAAGATCGATGGCATGAAAGACAGGCTGCCGCCGCAACTTCAAATTGCCTACCTTGCCGACCAGTCCATCTTTGTGCGCGGCGCCATCAGCGGCGTCGTGCGCGAAGCCGTCATCGCCGCATGCCTCACCGGCGTGATGATTCTCGTCTTCCTGGGCAGCTTCCGCTCCACTCTGATCATTGCGGTCTCGATTCCGCTGTCGATTCTTTGCTCCCTGGTGGTCCTCTGGTGGCTTGGGGAAACCGTGAACATCATGACGCTGGGCGGCATGGCTCTGGCCGTCGGCATCCTGGTGGACGATGCCACCGTCGAGATTGAAAACATCAATCGCAATCTGGAAGCGGGCAAGGAAATCGAACAGGCCATTCTCGACGGCGCCGCGCAGATTGCCACCCCGGCGCTGGTTTCCACGCTCTCCATTTGCATTGTGTTCGTGCCCATGTTCCTGTTGAGCGGCGTGGCGCGCTACCTGTTTGTACCCATGGCCGAAGCCGTGGTGTTCGCCATGCTGGCCAGCTACCTGCTCTCGCGCACCGTGGTGCCGACCATGGCGCGCTACCTCCTGCACGAGCACGATGACGCGCAGGCGGAGCGGAGGAAGGCGAGCCGCAATCCGCTGGTTCGCTTCCAGATGGCCTTTGAAGAGCGCTTTGAGAAGATGCGCCTCGGCTATCTGAGCCTGCTCGGCTTGTGCGTGGACCATGCGGGATTCTTTCTGATTCTCTTTTTCGTCTTTGCGCTGGCATCGATTGGCGTACTCGCTCCGTGGCTTGGCCAGGATTTCTTCCCCTCAGTCGATTCGGGCCAGTTCAAGATTCACCTGCGCGCCCGCACCGGCACCCGCATTGAAGAAACGGCCGCGCTGTGCGACCACGTCGAGTCGACCATTCGCCAGGAAATTCCGGCCGACGAGATTGTCACGGTCATGGACAACATTGGCCTGCCCTACTCCGGACTGAATCTTTCCTATTCCACTTCTGCGCCCGTTGGCCCCGCGGATGCGGATATCCAGGTCCAACTCACCGAAAAACACCACCCGACCGAACAGTATGTGCGGGACCTGCGCGACCAGTTGGCCCACGACTATCCGGGCATCACCTTCTACGTGCTGCCCGTGGACATCGTGACGCAAATTCTCAACTTTGGTCTGGCGGCGCCGATTGATATGCAGTTGGTGGGACCCGACCTCTATGGCAACCGCGCCCTCGCCGAGCACATGCTCAACGATGTCCGCACGGTTCCCGGCGCGGTGGACGCGCGTATCCAGCAGCCGTTTGATTTGCCCAACCTGACGGTGAATGTGGACCGGACGCGCGCCTCGTCGGTCGGTCTGACCCAGCAGAACGTCGCGCAGAGTCTGCTGGTCGCATTGAGTGGGAGTTTCCAGACCACGCCAAGCTTCTATCTCGATCCGCGCAACGGCGTCAGCTACAACGTTGCCATCATGGCGCCGCAATACCGGCTCGATTCCATGTCGGACCTGAACAGTCTTCCCGTCACGAGCGCTGCCGCCACACAATTCTCAAATACGGCGGTCAGCGTGGGCGTTGCAGCCAGCGCGGCTCCGGGCAGCATGCCTGCAACCCAGACATCCGCCACCGGCGGCGCACCCACCGGCGCTCCAGGGGCCCCGCCGCCCAACCAGGTGCTGGCCAACCTGGCCACAGTGCAGCCCGGAGCGGAACTCGGTACGGTGAGCCACTACGACGTGCAGCCGGTTCTCGACATCTATACCAACGTGGACGGTACCGACCTCGGCAGCGTGACCCGCGCGATGGAAAAAATCATCGCCAAATATGACAAGCAGAAACCCCGCGGCACCCGCATCGTGCTCCGCGGGCAGAGCGAGACCATGTACAAGTCGTACATCGGGTTGTTGGCCGGCCTCGCATTTTCGATCTTGCTGGTGTACCTGCTCATCGTGGTGAATTTTCAATCGTGGCTCGATCCGTTCCTCATCATTGCGGCGTTGCCCGCGGCGCTGGCCGGCATCACCTGGTTTCTCTTCCTCACTAACACCCGGCTGAGCGTGCCGGCGCTCACCGGCGCCATCATGTGCATGGGCGTCGCCACGTCAAATTCAATTCTCGTCATCACCTTTGCCCGCGAGCAGCTTGAAGTGCTGGTGGGCGATGCGCGCAAGGCCGCGTTGAATGCCGGCTTTGTCCGTTTTCGTCCGGTGCTGATGACCGCCCTGGCAATGATGATCGGCATGGTGCCCATGGCCCTCGGCCTCGGCGACGGCGGCGAACAGAATGCCCCGCTGGGCCGCGCCGTGATTGGCGGATTATTGGTGGCGACCGTTGCCACGCTTTTCTTTGTTCCCGCATTCTTTTCCATCGTTCACGGATGGCTGGAACGCCGCAAAAAGACGAAGGCCCCGGTCAGGGCCAGCGTTATTGACGAGTTTGACCATTCTTCGGAGTAGCCTGCATGCCTGATGAAACGAAACCGCAACCCCAGCCCGCGCACGATCACGAGTCGGCGCCCGAACACGAGCCCATCTCGCCGCGCAAGGCATTGATTGGTGTCGCCATTGTGCTGATCGTGGCGGTAGTGCTGGCCATCGCCGGCATTTTGCCACGCCAGGCGGCGAACGCAGCGCTCGCAAAGCACACCGACGCGATGGCCGCCCCCGCGGTCATCGCACTGCCCCCCAGGCCCGGTGCGCCCATTGATAATTTCGTGCTACCGGGGAACGTAACGGCCTACTCCGACTCGCCGATCTATGCGCGCACCACCGGCTACCTCACGCATTGGTATTACGACATCGGCGCCCACGTCAAAGCCGGTGCTCTGCTGGCGGAGATTTCCACGCCGGAATTGGATCAACAGGTGGCCCAGGCCGAGGCTGACCTGGCAACCTCGCAGGCCACCGCCACCAACGCGAAAACCCAGGCCGACCGCTACACCGGCCTTGTAGGGTCGAATGCCGTTTCGCGGCAGGACACCGACACGTTCGTCAACCAGGCCGCATCCACTGCGGCTGCTGTGCGTTCGGCGCAGGCCAATCTGCAACGGCTCAAAGAGCTTCAGGCGTTTGAAAAAGTGTATGCGCCGTTTAGCGGCGTGGTCACCGCGCGCAATGTCGACACCGGCCAGTTGGTCACCGAGGGCAGCACCAGCGAACTGTTCCATGTGCAGGCGCTCCAGGTCTTGCGCGTCTACAGCAATCTTCCCCAGGCCTACGCGTCGGCAGCGAAGCTGGGTTCCAGGCTCGACATCACATTTCCCGAGCATGCCAGCAAGACATTTCAGGGCACACTGGTCCGTACTTCGCAGGCCATCGATCCCGTAAGCCGCACGCTGTTGGTGGAGCTCGACGTGAACAATCGCGATGGGGAGCTGTTTCCGGGCTCGCTCGCACAGGTCCACTTCAAAACGCCCGCGGTTAACCAGACGTTCATCGTTCCCGTCACCGCGCTCATCTTCCGGCGCCAGGGCATTCAGGTCGCCAAGCTCGTCAACGGCAATGTGGCGCACCTTGTTTCTGTGGTGATCGGTCAGGACGATGGCGCCACCGCGCAAATCATCACCGGGCTCAGCCCAGACGATAAGATCATCCAGGATCCTCCGGACTCGCTGATCGACGGAGAAAAGGTCAACCCGGAATCCCCCTCCGCCGACGGCACGGGGGGCGCCTAGCAATGGCGGAGTTGCCGATCATTCCGAAGCGGGATCCAGGCCGGCTGCGCGGCGGCACAGCGCTAATGCCCGTGTGTGCGCTCGCTGCGCTTGTTGTGCTCGCCGGCTGCAAGCCCGTCGGCCCTGACTACTCCCGGCCCAACACCACCGCGCCCGCCGCGTATAAGGAGATGGGCGCTCAAAACATCGCGCCGCCTCCGAATCCTGCGGGAGGCGGAAGCTGGCAGCCCGCTTCGCCTTCCGACGGCATGCTGCGCGGCAAGTGGTGGGAAATCTACAACGACTCCGAACTGAACAAGCTCGAAGAGCTGGTGACGCCGCAGAACCAGACGCTACGCGCTGCGATGGAGACATATCTTGCCGCGCGCGACCAGGTGAAGATTGCACGCGCCAGCTTCTATCCCACATTATCGGCGGGGCCGGGATTCGCGCACGACAAAGTCTCCGCGCATCGGCCGCTGGCCACTCCGAGTTCCCCCACCAACTACAACGACCTGACGCTGACGGGGCAGGCAAGCTGGGAGCCGGATTTCTGGGGACGCATTCGCCGCACCGTTGAAGCTGCGCGCGAAAATGCACAGGCCAGCGCCGCGGATGCCGCAAACATCGACCTGAGCCTGCATGCTGAACTGGCGCAGGATTACTTTGAATTGCGCGGCCTCGACTCGCAGAGCCAGTTGCTGCAGGCCACCGTGGATGCGGACAAGAACCAGTTGGACCTCAATCAGCGCTTGGTGAAAGGCGGCGTGGTCACAGACGTCGTAGTGGCGCAGGCCTTGACGCAGCTTGAAACCGTGCGCGCGCAACTGATCGACGTGAATGAAGGCCGTGCGCAGTACGAGCACGCCCTTGCCACGCTCACCAACCAGGAGGCCGCCCAGCTTACGCTCCCGCCCGCCCCACTCAATGCTGCGCTACCCCAGATTCCCGTCGGCATCCCATCGCAACTCGTCGAACGCCGGCCCGACATCGCTGCGGCGGAGCGCCGAGCGGCCGCGGCCAATGCGCAAATCGGCATCGCTGTTGCCGCCTTCTATCCCAATATTTCGCTCAGCGGCACCGGCGGATTTGAAAGCACGCATGGCGGCACGTGGCTGCAAGGCCCGAGCGCGCTGTGGAGTTTGGGCGCGCAAGCGACCGAGCTGATCTTCGATGCGGGGCAGCGCCACGCCGTGACCGACCAGGCGCGTCATAACTTTGAGGCGCAGTCAGCTACCTACAAGGCGACAGTGCTCAGTGCGTTCAACGAGGTCGAAGACCGGCTGTCCGACCTCCGGGTGCTGGAGCAGGAGTCGACCGGGGAGGATCGCGCCGTGGTAGCTGCGCAACAATCGCTCGACCTGTCGAATCAGCGCTTCAAGGGCGGTGCCACCAGCTACCTCGAAGTGTTAGTCGCCCAAACCACGCTTGAGACCAACCAGCGAACCCAGGCAGACCTGCAATCGCGGCGGTTCGCAGCAAGCGTCCTTCTCATCCGCGCGCTCGGCGGCGGATGGGATACAACAAAACTGCCTAAGTAGTTTTGATCCGGCCCACCGAAGGCAGAAAAAAATCAGACCAGTCGATAGCGCCCCATTGCACGAAGGCCGACGCGAGCCGCACCCATTGTGTCAATCTCCGCGCGAATCACCTGCCTGGACGGCCAGTCCATCAACCGGTGTTGCGCAACCCTGCGGAGATGCCGCTGATTGTCGCCGCAATCGCGCGATTCACTTCCGGTGTATTCTCGCCGGCGCGCTTGCGGTGCAGCATGTCCACCTGGATCAGATGCATAGGATCCACATACGGATTGCGCAACCGAATCGATCGTGCCAGCACCTGGTTCTTTTCCAGAAGGTCCTTCTGCCGCGTAATGGCGAGCACCGCATACACTGTGCGATGCAGCTCGGCCTCCAGCATTTCGTACACCCGATCGCGCAACGCCGGGTCACGAACAAGGGTTGAGTACTGCCATGCCGTGGCCAGATCAACCTTGCCCAGCGCCATCTCCACGTTGCGAATAAGGTCGATGAACAGCGGAAACTCTTTCGCCATCGTCTGCAGCAGTTCCAGTGCGCCCGGCTTTTCAAGGTAGCGGCTGAAGGCATAGCCCACGCCAAACCATGCGGGCACCAGCAACCGTGACTGCGTCCACCCGAAAACCCACGGGATGGCGCGCAGATCGGAGATGTGCGTCGAAGCTTTTCGCCGCGAAGGTCGCGACCCGATCATCGCGTGTTCCAGTTCGGCCACCGGCGTCGATTCCTCAAAGTAGGTGATGACGTCCGCGTTATCGAGAATGTTAGCGCGGTAAAAGTCAAACGAAAGCGCAGAAAGCTCGTCGAGCGCCGTCTCCCACTGCGACTCCAAAATGCCGGTGAAATGCCCTTCGGGATCGCGCGCGTTCGGCCGTGCCAGGGCATCGAGCGAAGCCGCAATCATCAATTCGAGATTGCGCTCCGCCAGCACTTCGTCCGCGTATTTGAAGTTGAGCACTTCGCCCTGCTCGGTGATGCGAAACTGGCCCTCAAACGAATTCATGGGCTGCGCGAAAATGGCGCGGTGCGTCGGCCCGCCGCCGCGACCCACTGTACCGCCGCGGCCATGGAAGAGCCGCAGCTTCACGCCGCATTCGCGTGCCACCGTGTGCAGGTCGCGGTGCGCGCGAAAAATCTCCCACGTACTGGTCAACATGCCGCCGTCTTTGTTTGAGTCGGAGTAGCCCAGCATGACTTCCTGCCAGTTGCCCCAGCTTTCCAGCAGCCTGCGATAATCCGGGCGGTTCCACAATTCGCGGCACACAGCCGGTGCGTTGCGCAGGTCGTCGATCGATTCGAACAGAGGCACGGGCATCAGGCCCGGATCGCGATCGGATCCTTCAACGCGTACGCCACCAAGCCGCGCCAGCCGCACCACAGCCAGCACATCGTCCACGGTTGCTGCGCCGCTAATAACATATTGACGAACGCCTTCGGGTGAGCAGCCGTTCTTGGCCTCGGCGATCACACGGAAAGTTTCAAGCACGCTGGCAGTCTCATCGGAAAGACCGGCGGGCAGCGATGGCGCCATCGTATCCGCAATCGCCTCTTTCAGCGCCGACGCATGTACACGTGCGTGCTGGCGAACATCGAGGGTGTGCAGATGCAATCCAAAAGTGCGCACCTGCAGAATCAGCGGATCGATCAGCGTGCGCGCGATCCGCAATCCCGCATGTGCAGCCAGCGAGCCACGCAACACCTCAAGGTCGTCGAGAAATTCGTCGACGGAGCAATAAGCTGGCAGCACCTGCGCCAGCTTGTCCTGCCCCTGTGACAGCGTAAACGGCGTGATGGGCAGCGGCGTTCCCGAGGGCAACTCGCTCGATTGCTCCAGCGTCCGCTGGATGCGCGCCTTGAGGCAAATGAGGAATCGGCGATAGTACTCAAACTCGTATTGCGCGCCGAATACCTGTGACTCCGGCGTGTGCACCTGCGCCACGTACGCGCGCAGCCGTTCCAGCAGTTCCTCGCTCACCGGGCTCTGCTGCGCACTGCTGGTCACCAGGTCGATGAGATTATCGAGCTGCCGCTGATAGAAGAGCAGCAAATGCCCGCGCGCCAGGCGGATGGAATCGCGCGTCACCTCAGGCGTGACAAAAGGATTGCCGTCGCGGTCCCCGCCAATCCACGAGCCGAAGTGGAGCACAAGGGGCAGCGCATGCGGCTCAATCTCAAGATCGTAAGCGGTGCGGAGCGCCTCGGCGATTTCGCGATAAAGCCCGGGCAGCGTCGCAAAAATCGCAACATCGTAATAATCGAGCCCCATCTTCACTTCGTCATATACCGTGGGACGCCGTGAGCGCACTTCATCCGTCTGCCACAAGCTGGTGATCTCGGCGCGAATCAGTTGCTGCAGCCGCTCCAGATCCTGCTCCGGAATCGGAATGCGATCGAGAGTCGCTAGAAATTCCCCGATGCGCCTGCGCTTCACCATCACAGATCGCCGCGCCGTCTCAGTGGGGTGCGCCGTAAAGACCGGCACGATCAGGACCCGCCGCAGCCAGCCCATCGCCTCATCTGCGGTGATACCCACGCGGCGCATCTCGCCCAGCGTGCCGGCCAGCGAACCGCGCTGCCGCTCCGCTTCGCCGCTCAACTGCAACGCGATACGGCGGCGCTTACGGTGATTGGTCTCGGCCAAATTAATGAGTTCAAAATAAAAGGCGAACGCGCGCGTCAGCAGGATGGCCCGCTCCACCGGCAGCGAGTGCACCAGCTCCAGCGCCTTTGCAGCATGGCGGGCCGCCTCCTCATCGTTACCGCGCGCCTCGGCATCGCGGCGGCGAATGGTGCCCTGGCGCAGCGCCTCCACATGGGCAAACAAATCCTCACCGGCCTGCTCGCGCAGCACCTCGCCCAGCAGCGTGCCCAGCGAACGCACGTCGCGGCGCAGAGGCGCCTCTTTCAGGTCGCCGGTGCGAGCCTCTAGCTCCGCCAGCCGTTGCGACCAGCTTTCAGGGTTCCACAAAAGAGCCATCGTCTTTAGATTATGCACGACCGGATATAAGGGCCGTCTTAGGGGGTGGCCGCCTGCGCCTCAAGTTGCATCGTGATGTCCTCCCACTCAGCCGTGAGAGCGGCGAGTTGGCTTCGCTGTTCCGCCGCCAGGTCTGACAGCCTCTGCGTTTCAATAGCCGACACATAGACGCCCAACTGCTCCTCGGTATGAGCAATCGCGGCCTCAACCCGCGGAATCTCCTCTTCCAGAAACACGCAGCGCTCTTCCATCTGTTTCTGCTTGATGGGATTCAACCGGCGCGTGCGAATGCCCGTCTCTTCGCTTTCGGCCTTGCCGTTGCCCCGCGAGTCCGGCGCGGTTTCTTCAGCTGCCTGATTGGCTGGCTTTGTCCTATCCGTATCCGATTTCTCAACCACTGCCGCCCCGCCGGCCTGCAGTTCCTTGCGGCGCAGGTAATCCTCGTAATTGCCCTCGTACGTTGTGATCGCGCCGTTCTCCACTTCAATCAAACGCGTCGCCAGCCGATCGATAAAGTAGCGATCATGCGAAACGAAAACAACCGTGCCTGAAAAGGCCGCCAGCGCGTTCAGCAATACGTCCTTCGCACGCATGTCCAGGTGGTTGGTCGGCTCGTCAAGCAACAGAAAGTTCGACGGCGACACCAGAATCCGCGCCAGCGCATAGCGATTGCGCTCCCCACCCGACAAGACGCCCAGCGGCTTGAATACATCATCGCCAGAAAACAGGAAGCATCCCAACAGCGAGCGCAGCTCCGACTCCGGCACTTTGAGCGCCGCGCGACTCATGTCGTCCAGCATGCGCGAGTCGCCGTCCAGTACCTTGTACTGGTCCTGCGCGAAGTATTCGCTCACCACGTTGTGGCCGAGTTTCACCGCACCCGCCGTCGGTGCTTCGTCGCCCGTGAGCAGCTTGATCAGCGTGGATTTGCCCGCGCCGTTGATGCCGACCAGCGCAACGCGATCGCCCCGCTCAATCGAAAAGCGCGCGTCTTTGAAAACCTGCTTCGCGCCATAACTCTTTGCCAGCCCATCCGCCTCCACCACCATCCGCCCCGAGGGCGGGGGTTGCGGAAACCTGAAATGAATGACAGGCTCGTCTTCTGGAATCTCGATGCGCTCAATCTTTTCCAATTCCTTGATGCGCGACTGCACCTGCTTGGCCTTCGTTGCTTGAGCGCGAAAGCGGTTGATGAAGGATTCGAGATGCTCAATCTGCATACGCTGGTTGCGATAAGCGGCCTCAAGCTGCGCGCGCCGCTCGTCCTTCTGCGAAAGATATTTGGTGTAGTTGCCCTGATAAATCGTGAGGCGCTTGTTCCAGATCTCCACCGTACGGTCGATCGTCACGTCGAGAAAATAACGATCGTGCGAAATCAGAATGTAGCCGAAGGGATAGCTCTTGAGATAATCCTCAAGCCAGTTGCGGGTTTCAAGATCCAGATGATTGGTCGGCTCATCGAGCAGCAGCAGATTGGGCCGCGCCAGCAGCAGCTTGGCCAGCGCAATGCGCATCTGCCATCCACCGGAAAATTCATCCGTCTGCCGCGTCCAATCTTCCTTGCTGAATCCCAACCCACCCAGCACAGCGCCGACCTGCGCATCCAGCGCATAGCCGTCCAGCGCGTGAAAACGCTCCTGCAGCATCGAGAAGCGCTCGGCGGCAGCTTCGTACTCGGGGCTGGCATGGTCGAGCTCCGTTAGCTGGCCGGCCAGGCGCTCGATCTCGCCTTCCATCGCGCGCAGTTCGTCAAAGACCGTCAGGCATTCCTCAAAGATGGTGCGGCCGGCCAGCCGAAGTCCCTCCTGTGGAAGATAGCCAATGCTCATGCCGCGCGTCTGCTGCATCGCGCCGTAGTCGAGTGACTCCAGCCCCGCAAGCACTTTCATCAGCGTGGATTTGCCGGTACCATTGGCGCCAACCAGCGCCGTCTTCTCTTTGCTGCGGATCAGCCAGTCCGCTTCAAGAAAAAGAACGCGCGGCCCAAATCGCTTGCCGGCATGTTGCAGTGAAAGCATCCATATCTATTTTCGCAGAACGCTGCGGAACCCCTCATACCGTTCGAGCCGGAAGTCTGCAAGCCAACGTCTCGAGCCTAGGGCCTGATCTCAACAGGCGTTCCCACCGGCACGAGGTTCCAAATTTCATCGATCTCTGAATTCGTGACGGCGACGCAACCAAGCGTCCAGTCGTAGAGACGTTGCGAGGCGCCAAACCATCCTTTGCCATTGGGAAGGCCGTGAATCATGATGGCTCCGCCTGGAGAGACACCAAGCTTTGCCGCGCGTTTGCGATCGTCAGCGTTGGGATAAGACACGTGCAGAGCGCGGTGATAAGCACTATTTGCATTGCGAGAATCAATGATGTAGCGACCTTCCGGAGTGCGCGCGTCCCCTTCGCGTTCCTTCGGCGTAAGACCCCCGCGACCAAGAGCAACCTTATACGTGCGAATAGCTTTTCGGCCAGACATCAACTCAAGCAGGTGATCCTTTTTCAGGATCAGAATGGAATCTATTTTGGTAGGAGCAGTCTGTGCCTTTCCGGTAGAGGTGCCGAACGCCAAACAAAGTGCAAAAACAGTCGCGATGCGGACAAGACGTCGCCCGAAGTCCACACTGAGTTGATTCACCTGCATGCCGAAATATTATACGAATTTGGACACGACCTCACGTTTTGCGAAAGTCCTCGGACAAACATAGCAAGCGGTTTGTGCTCGACTAGCACAGGGAATCGAGGCTTCGATCAGTGTCACGCCCCTCGATCACGCGCACCCCACACGCCCGCCGTCCCGCTACCTCCAATTACCCATCAACACAAACGGAGCCCAATAATAAGGATGCGAATAGCCCACGTGCGTGTTCTCAGTGGGCACCTCCATTGCCAGCCCCCTGCCTGCCGCGGCGGCTGTGGGCCTCTCCTTGCCCAGCAGCAAATCCAACTGCGCCTGGCGCAGCGCCTCCACCTTCATCACTTTGCCGCCGCCCTTCGCCCACCGCTTATAGAAGTCTGCCATCAGCTCGCCGGTACTGCTATCGTTCACCGCCCACAGCGACGAGATCACGGCCTTGGCCCCTTTCAGTTGCGCCGTTGTTCCCAATCCATCTACTTCGCGGCCATTGCTCGCGTCGCCGCCCACGCCCGTTTCGCAAGCCGACAACGTCAGTAAATCCGTATCGTCCAGCGCCAGCTTTTGATTGTCGCGAAAATCGGCGACCGTCAAATGAAATCCGCTGCCCGCTTCATCCTCGCCCGCCAACAGCAGATACGATTGGCTGTCATCGCCCGGCTTGAAAACGAAATGGCTCGCAATATGCACCACTCCATGCGCGCTGTCGAGCTTGCCTTCCATCGCCTTCTCGGTAAATTGGCCGTCAAGCAAAAGCGTTCCCGGCAAGACACCACGCGCCCCCTGCACCTGCGCGTCATTCACAATGTCGTCTAGCTCGCCCACCACCGACGGCAACGCGGGAAGGTTGCTCTCATACGCTCGCGAAATGCCCATCGCCAACATGCTCAAGTTGCTCACATCGGGTTGTTCGGCCAGATGCGGAATGCTCACCGGAGTGATCGTGACCGTGCTGTAGTTCTCCACCAGGTAGTGCTTGCCGTCGTAGAGCGCAGCCATCGGAACATAGCGCAACACGCCGTCCAGCGACCACACCAGTGTCTCCGCATGTGCCTCATCGAGGTCCGCTTTCACGGGACCAATGAGAATCTTGTACAACTGCTCTGCCGGTGGTTTCGGATCCCCCTCGGGCCTGCGCAGCACTTGCTGAAACGCCGCCACCGCCTGGTTGAGATCTTTCTCCGGGATCGCGTATTCCCGTTCCAACATCGCCGCTCGGGAAATCACAATCACCTTGTAGCCTTCGCTTGTCACCATCGTGTAAAGTGCGACGGTGCGCGGCATCTTGGCGATAGTCTGCTTCAGCAGGCTCACATCTCCCTTCACATCTGCCACCTGCTTGTTGGCCTCGTTGTTGTTCCCAAACAGAACATAGAGCCGCGCGTAGTAGGCATTGAGACCTTTGCTCGCTTCATCCAGCTGAGCGGAGAGCTGCTGATAGTTCTTCTCCTGTTCCGGTGTGCGCGAAGGAACCTTCTTCAACTCGGCCCATTGCTCACCCAGCATGACAAGTTGTGCAGTCGACTTCTGATACTCCTCTGCTGCATGCTGCTCCGCGGGCGTAAGTGTCAGCGGGCTCCTCGTGTCGGCCGCCGCGCCGCGCACGTAATCGGAGTATTCCTGCTCCTTCAGCAGATCCAGCACCTGCTGCGCCTCCGGCAGGCGCTTCTCCGCAATCAAAAGGTCAGCCAAGGTGTGATAGTAATCTGTCTTCGAAGCCAGGAAGCTCGATTGCAGTTCCTTGTCGAGGCTCCTTATGTTGCCCCGCACTTGCTGCAACAAATTCACTGCCAACTTGCCATAGAAGATGGCCAGCCCGGGTTGCATTGTCTTTTGCTCGAACTCTAAGCCGGAGAGAGTCATCGCTTCCAGCAGAGGGTCGTTGACCGCATTCGCCAACGGTAGCGCCTGGTTCAGGTAGTCGACTGCCTTCTGCTCCTCCCCCAGCTTCGAGTAGATCGCGCTGATGTTGCCCAGCGCCGTCGCCTCGGCGGCGCGGTCACCCACTTCCCGCAAAATTTGCAGCGACTGGTTGTTGTACTCAAGCGCTCCTTTCAGTTCTCCAAGATTGAAATAGGCAGTGCCAATGTTGGCCAGTGTTCGGGCTTCGCCGCTGCGGTCACCCACTTGTCGTTCAATCGGCAGCGACTGGTTGAAGTAGTCCAGCGCCTTCTGCCGCTCCCCAATATCGGCATACACGCTGCCGATATTGTTCAGTGTCAACTCTTCCATATTGGGGTTGATTAACTTGCGAAAGATCGTCAGTGCCTGGTTGTCGTACTCCAGCGCCTTCTGCGGTTCGCCTAGATTCCAATAGACCATCCCGATGGCATCCAACGTGACCGCTTCCGTGTCGGGGTTATTGATTTGACGGAGTATGGGCAGCGCCTCGTTATAGTTCTCCAGCGCCTTCTCGAACTCTCCAAGTTCAGAGTACGCAAAGCCAATGTTGTTCAGCGTCATCGCTTCCATTTTGGGGTTGCTCAATTGCTGGAATATCCGTAGTGCCTGGTTGTAATACTGCAGCCCCTTTCGCGGCTCTCCGAGATTGGCGTAAGCCCCGCCGATATTGTCCAGAGTCGCGGCCTCGCCGGCCCGGTTGCCCACCTCGCGCAGGGTCGGCAGCGCCTCATTGAAGTAATCCAGCGCCTTCCGTTTCTGTCCAAGATCGGAGTAGAGAATGCCAATGGTGTTTGCAGTCAGCGCCGCATCGCTGCGGTCGCCTGCCTCCTTTTGAATCGGGAGCGCTTGGCCGTAGTACTCCAGGGCCTTCTGCTTCTGTCCGAGAGCGGAGTAGACGCCGCCTATATCGTTCAATACGCTGGCCTCGGAAAGGCGATGGCCAAGATCGCGAATGATCGAAAGCGCCTGTTTGAAGAGCTCCAGTGCTTTCTCCCTCTCTCCAATCTGGAAGTCGATCCCACCCATGCTGAGCAAACCATTCGCTTCGAGACCGCGGTTCCCCAAGGCGCGATCCATCAACAACGACCCGTTGAAGTAGTCCAGCGCCTTCTGCGTTTGCCCCAACCCCGCTAAGGCGTATCCGATCGCATTCAACGTTGCTGCCGTCATCGGTCGGTCCCCCACCTCGCGAAAAATGGGCAGCGCCTGGTTGTACATTTCCATAGCCTTCTGCTGGCCGCCATACGCTGAGGCGCCAAGACCGAATTCGAATAATGCGTTTCCCTCGCCGTCCCGATCGCCTGCCTGTCTCGACAGCGCGAGGGACTGAGTCATGGATTCAATCGCCTTCTTTGTGTCACCTAAACGAAAATTCAAATCACTCATGCCGCGCAGGATCGTGGCTTCCAATTCGAGGTCCCCAGCTTGTTGCGCAAGCTGAAATGACCGAGTGACGTCATCGAACGCCTTTTGCGTGTGGCCCATCGTGGATTCAACCAGGCCAATGCCGCCCAGCGCGATAGCCTGGTCCTTCAAATCGCCTGAAGACGTCGCCACTGCCAGCGCCTGCTGAAAAGGGTCCAGAGCTTTTGGGTTTTCTTCCCCGCTCCATTCGCATACGCCGATACCGTTCAGCGCTGCCGCTTCCTGTTCTTCGTCATGCGCAGAGCGAGCCACCGTCAGCGCCTGCTTGTACCAGGTAAGCGCGTCCCGGAAGCCCGACGTATGAATGGAAAACTTGCCGATCTGGTTCAGCGCGGCTGCCTCGGCCTTCCCATTGCGCGCCGACCGCGCGGCCTTCAGCGCATCCTGCAACTGGTCCAGCTTTGCCTGCACATCGGCGGGCATCGGTGCGTTCATCGCCTCATCAATTTGTGCCCGAGACGACGGTTCCGTAGTCGTCGAGGGCTGTGCCGCGGCCGACGCCGTCTGACCCGCAAGCGCAATAGGCAGCACCAGGGCACCGGCAATCGCCAGCAGAAACCCACCGACAAGGAGCCGGGAATGAGCGGACGCGGAGAGCATTCGACGTTCCTCCCATCGCAGAAGGCCGGAAAGGCGAGACGATGCACGAAGCTTAAATCAGGCCGACGAAAACAAGCCACCTGAAAGTGAACGTCCTGGCACTGCCGTCCACCAGAACCAACACAATGCCTATGCAATCGCGATCGTCAACACGGTGATGTCATCTTCCTGGCCAAAGCTTTGCGCCGCATCGGCAATCTCCTGCGCGCCCTTCAACGTCAGGCTCGACAATCGCTCGAAACCATACAGCTCTCCCGATTGCGCGCGCGCCTCCAGCACACCGTCTGAAAACAAGACCAGTCGGTCTCCGGCTTCAAGAGACCCGTGCACCCGTTCATAGGTCTGCCCCGGCACAATCCCCAGCGGCAACGACGGCGGCGTTTCCAGTTCGCGGCCCTTCAGATACGGCGCGATGTGCCCGCCATTGGCCAGCGTGTACTCGCCCGACAGCGAAATCCGAATACAGCACGCGGTTGTAAAACCCAGTTGGCCTTGCGCAATCAACGTATTGTTCAACTCCGCCAGAATCTCATCAGGATCATTCGACGTCTCTCTGCGCAGCGCGCCCAGAATCATCGCAACCCGCATCGCCGCGGTCAGGCCCTTCCCCGAAACATCTCCCACCACAGCCGTTAGCGATCCATCCGGCGCCGACGAAACAAAAAAGAAGTCCCCGCCCACCTCACTAGCTGGCAAGTAGACCGACTCAACTTGAAATCCCGGCGTCGGCCGCGACGCGCCCTGCAGCAGCAGTTGCTGCACCGAGCTGGCCGCCTGCAACTCCGCCGCAAACGCAGCCCGCGCGCGCGCCGCATCCACCATCTCCGCGCAAAGCAGCGCATTCGCAATCGCCGCCCCCGTCTGCAGCGCGATCGTGTTCAGCAATTTCAAATCGGCTGCGGAGTACGACGCATCCTCGGCCGTGCTCGCCAGCGCGATAATGCCCACCGTCCGCTGTCCCGCTCGCAGCGGCGCGCAGATCAGCGCCTTCAGATCCCGTTCCCCATCCCCTGCCCGCGAATCCGTGCCACAGTCATTGACGATCTCTGCAATGCCCTTCTCCAACACCGACGAAGCAATGCGCGAGTCCGGCAGCAGCGGACCATGCTCCGCTTGCGCGCCGTTCGTCGCGTCTCCATCAAACGCAGCGCCGAGCTTCAGCGGTCCGCCTTCCGTCTCCATTACGAGAATCCCGCCGGTCGTCGCCGAAATCAGCCGCTGCGCCTGCGCCAACGCAAACTGGCTCACCGCCGACAAGTTCAGCAGCGCCGCGAGATGCTCTGAGAGCTGCTCAATCAGGTGAACTTCGCGATAAAGATGAAGTACCTCGGACGCCAGGGCGCGACCCTCCGTCTCGCGCGCCGCAAGATGCGTCAGCAGTCCCGCCAGCGCATGTGCCGCCGCATCAGGTCCTGTGACAAATCCCAGTGTCGCTTCTTCAAACTGAATCGGTACTTTGACTTCATCCGCGGAATCGACAGCATCGCTACCCAGCAGCCGTCTGCCCGCGGTGTCGAACACGCGAATGCCGGTGCCCATCGTTCCCTGCAACGCCACGCACGCTGCATAACCCGCAGTTCGGGGACCGAGCAGAGTCTTCAGCGTTACGCTCGGCATTCGCCTACGCTCCGGGAGTCGATAGCCCAAGCACAGTGCGCGCCTGCGCCACCAGCGCGTCTGGGTCAAACGGCTTCGTCATGTATTGGTCGGCGCCCACTTCCTGCCCGCGCAGCCGATCAAACTCCTGCCCCTTCGCCGTCAACAGAATAATGTGGATGTGCTCCAATCCCAGTTCCTTCTTCACAGCCTGGCAAACGTCGAATCCGTTTCTCTTGGGCATCATCACGTCGAGAAAAACCAGGTTCGGTTCCTCTTCCTTGATCGTCGCCAGCGCCTCTTCGCCATTGCTGGCCGTGTAAAGGTCAACGCCCTCGTCCTCCAGCTCTTCCAGGGACTGCTGGATCAGCGTGCGCAGATGTGGTTCGTCGTCAACTATGAGGATTTTCATGGTTTTCATTGGTAGATGAGGAAGAGTACGTTCTCCATGCCTTTCTCGAAGCGCAGCGCTCGTACCGCTTCGTCACTGGAGAGCAGCGAATTCAAAATGATGATGTCCGGCTTCGCCAGCACCGCTCGTGAAACCAGTTCCGAACCATTCGATTCCACCACCTGGTAACCCCGCGCCTGCAAAACATCCGTGATGGTGCGAATCGTCGACGTGTCCTCGTCCACCACCATCACTTTCTTCTTCGATTTGCCTTGATCCAGCAACGCATCAACTTCGTGGAACAGCGTCGCCGTATCAATTGGCTTCGTCAGGTAGCGGTCCACGCCCAGCCGGAAGCCGCGCTCTTTATCTTCGACAATCGACAGAATAATGATGGGGATGTCCATCGTCGCCGGGTCGTTCTTCAGCACCGCCGCCACATCGAATCCATTCATCTCCGGCATCATCACGTCGAGAATCACCAGCCCCGGAGTCTCTTCGCGAATCAAAGCCAGCGCCTTGCGCCCATCCTCCGCAAGCCGCACCGCATAGCCTGCTTCGGTCAACTCCTGCTGCAGCAGCGACCGGATATTTGAATCGTCATCTACAACCAGCACCGACTTGTCGCGCGGCTGATGCGTCGCCACTCGCTCGCGCAATTGCCGCACCAGGGACTCAATGTCCACCGTCCGCCGCACCGGCAGCAACTCCAACTGCGCCGCGTTCCCCGCGAGAGGCAGTGTGAACGAAAACGTGCTGCCGTGTCCCGGTTCGCTCTCCACCCAGATGTGCCCACCGTGATACTCCACGATCTCCTTGCAAATCGGCAGGCCCAGCCCCGTGCCCTTCGGCTTGTCCGTCAGCGTATCGCCCACCTGCTTGAACTTCTCAAACACCTTCGGCTGATCCGCCGGAGCAATCCCGATGCCCGAATCCTTCACGCTGACCACAATGCCGCCATCGCGCATGTGTGCCGAACACGTCACCGACCCTGCGTCCGTAAATTTCACCGCGTTCGAAATCAGGTTAATCACCACTTGAATCAGCCGATCTTGATCGCCCGTCACATTGGGCAAATCTGCTTCGATCTCGCGCACAAGCTGCAGTTTCTTCGCTTCAAATAACGAGGAGGTCGCGGCCGTCGCGCGCTCAATCACATCCGCAACAGACACGCTCGCCATGTTCCACGTGAATTTGCCCGCCTCAATCTTCGCCAAATCCAAAACATCATCGATCAGTTTGGTAAGCCGCTCGCCTTCGCTCACCACCACATCGAGATTCTCGATTACCTGCACCTTGGCCTGCTGCACCTTCCGATCCGTCTCGGGAATCAGTGGAAACAGCCGCTCGTCCAGCCGGCGGCGAATGATCTTGGCAAATCCCAGCACCGAAGTCAGTGGCGTGCGCAGTTCGTGGCTCACTGTCGACAAGAACGAGCTCTTGGCTGCGTCCGCTTCTTCCGCCGCCGCCCGCGCCTGGCTCGCATCCTCAAACAGTCGCGCATTGTGGATCGCCACGCCCACTGCCGACGCAATCGTCCCGAGCAGCCGCTGGTCGGCCTCCGTAAAGCGTCCCTCCTGGTCCGTCGACTGCACGCTGATCACGCCGATCGTTTGCCCGCCCGATGGAATCGGCACGCCCAGGTACGAAGCGCTCTGCCGCCCAATCTGCTCAATGCCCAGCTTCGCGCGATTGCGGTCCATGTCTTCGTTGATCAGCAACGGCTGGCCCGTCCGGATAATCTGCGAGGTGATTCCAGAGCCGTACGGCCTCGGCTGCGCGTCTTCGCCAAAGCTGTAGGGAAACTCCAGCATCATCGTCGTTCGATCCAGCAGCGAAACATACGCAATCGGCGCCTTGAACAGCTCGCGCACCTGGTCGCCTACGAGCTGAATCAAACGATCTTTGTCCAGTTGCGTGGCCAGCGCCTGCGTAATCCGATTGATCGTCACCAGTTCCGCGGCCCTTTCGCGCACTTCGTGTTCACGCTGATTGATCAGCAGGTACGCGTTCGCATTGTCCAGCGCAATCGTGGTATACGCCGCCAGGTTCTCCAGCAGGCTCAGATGCTGCTCGGTATAAGCATTCTTCTTGAAGCTCTGTACACTTAGCACACCCAGCACGCGCTCCGCCGCAATCAGCGGCAAATAAATCATCGACTCCGGCGGCTGCGCTACGCTGCCATCATCCAGCGCGCCGCCGGTATGCTTGTAGGCCGGGATGTAACGCGACGATTCGGCTTCAACATCATTGATCAGTATCGGCTTGCGATTCTCAATACACCACACCGCAAATTGATTCTTGTCGTCCGTGCTCCGCGTATACGGCGCATACCGCTTCCCGTTTTCGATGGCCAGCGAATACTCGATCAGATGCTTGTCCGGCCGATACATCCCCACGCCAAAAATGCTCGCGTCCACAATCTGGTTCACGCGCTCGTACAGCTTGAACAGGATGGTGTTCAAATCAAGAGACGCCGTGATCTCCTTGCCGATCTCGCTCAGCAACTCGATCGAGTCTTTTTGCGCCGCAATCTCCGCGGCCTGCGCGCGAATCTCCTGCGTGCGCTCGTTGACCGTCGCTTCAAGAACCTTCGCCTGCGCCACCAGCGCTTCGGTTCTGCGACGCGCCTTGCGCCGTTCATACGTGCTGATCAGGTGCCACCCATACAAGGCCAGCAGCACCAGCAGAACCGCGTACAAGATATAGGCAACTGTTGTCCGGTACCACGGCGGCAAAATCACGAAGGCATACGTACCCTCCGGTCCAACCTTGCCGTCAATCCCTCTCGAACGCACCCGGAACACATACTTGCCCGGTGCCAGGCCGCTATAGTTGGCCTCGTGCTGTGTGCCCCACACCGACCAGCTCGTATCCGCTCCGTCCAGCAAATATTGATACGTCGTGTCGGCCTTGTCCCCATACGCGGTCGACGCAAACTGAAACCGCACCGCGTTGCTCGCAGTCGGCAAACGCAACTCGGCAGCGCCCGGTACTGTCGCTCCTCCGAATATCACGTTCGATCCCACATTCACCTGTCGCACCAGCGTCGGATACTGCTCCGACGAAGCCGCGCGCAGATGGGGATTGAACCGCACCAACGCCTCACCCGCCTGCCACACCGACCCATCGGGATCGGCAAACGCGATCAGCCCCTTGAACCGCGTCAACGGGCGATATGTGTCCTCATCCAGCCGCACACTCCCATCGGCATTCGGGTACACCCGCGCAAACCGCCGGCCATCCGGCGACAACATCATCGCCCACGTGGCGCCGTCATCCGACTCATACACCGCCGGACTCGCGTCCGGCGCTTCAATCGGCAACTGCAATTGGTTGTCCACTACAAACTTGTGCGCCGCCGCATCCCAGCGATAAATATCCTTCTTGCGATCGATGCCGACATACAGGTGACCCAGTGCATACGCCACACCCGTCAACCCTGCAGGCAGCCCATCTTTGTGAGAGATCACTTCAGCTTTTGAGTCCTTCAACCCCGTGGGCGCCACCGTAATCCGCAATGCAGTGCCGCGGCCGCCTCCCACCCAAAGCGCCCCATCCGCGTCCTCCGCCAGATTGCGCGCCTCCACAATCGTCTTCGGCAGCCTGCCTTCGTCAATCCATGCGTGCCCATCCCAGCGCATCGAACCCACGCCGTCGCCATGCCCGATGTATACCCGTTCCGGCGTCTTTCTCGACTGAGATAGCGTATAAACCTGTTCATCCAGCGTATGCAAATTGGGCAAAGCGGCCACCAGTTTGTCACCCACCACCCGCATCACTCCTTCGCTTGTAGACGCC
>Ga0265339_10000308_pt1 | contig 39976 bp, 36 predicted proteins | sample 4CB219metaG_FD_202085 | JGI IMG/M metagenome (GOLD analysis project Ga0265339, IMG submission 202085) | Rhizosphere microbial communities from Carex aquatilis grown in University of Washington, Seatle, WA, United States - 4-CB2-19 metaG | ecosystem: Host-associated > Plants > Roots >... | reverse complement strand
CGCGTCAGGGTGAAGATGAGGACGTAGACGATCACGGCCAACATATTGCCGATCAGCTCGAGCAACCGATCGGCGGCGACGCCGGCTGCGGCGGGCTCGCCCGGTGTTCCGGCGGCGCGCAACAGCGCGACGCGCAGCGGCTCGCCGGCCATCTTGCCCGACGGGACCAGCGCACTGACCGCGTCGCCAGCCAAGCGCGCGCCGAACATGCGTCCCGGCGCCGCCGCGCCGCCGATGCTGTTGGCGACCAGCCACCAACGCAGCGCGCAGGCGACCCACACCAGCGTGGTGAGCACGGCATAGCGCGCCAGGCCCGCGGGCGACGCGTGGCGCAGCGTTGCGCCGACGTCGCGCAATCCGAACCACCATCCGAGGCCCGCCAACGCGACGAGGCCGGCAATCAATGCCGCGCCGCGCTTCATGCCGCCAGTTGCGGGAACGCCTCGGCGATCGAGACGAAAGTGCGCTGGTGCAGCAGCGCGGCGAGCCGCTGTGCCAGGCGCGCGCGACCGATGCGCAGCAGCCACCGCGCCGGTCCGGCGCCGGTCGGCGAATCGGCGTCGAGCTCCCACGGATGCAGATAGAAGACGCCGCTGCCGACGTCGCGCTCGAAGCGCGCCACGGCGCGCTCGAAGAGGCGCGGCGGCAAGACGCGCAGCCCGGCGCCGCTGGCCAGCGGCAGATGCCAGAAGTGCCCCAGCTGCAAGATCGCGACGGGTGCTTCCCACAGCCCGTTGTGATGGCGATACGGCGCCCGCGGCGAGACGAGCTCCAGCCCGGGCGGCCGATCGATGGCCAGGACGCTCGAGTCATAGCGAACGCCGAGCTCGGCGAGCAGCTCGAGCGGCCAGCGCACGCCGGCGCGGATGCCGAAGTAAGGGGCGCGAAACCCGCGCACCGGCTTGCCGATGACATCCTCCAAGACGCGCAGTGAGCGGCGGACGTCGTCGCGAAACTCCTGCGAGAGTTGGTCGCGCAAGTGCCGGTGCGCGAAGCCATGGCTCGCCACTTCGTGCCCGGCTGCGGCAATGCGGCGCACGAGCTGCGGATGCTGCGCGGCGACGTCACCGAGCACGAAGAACGTCGCCTGCGCGCCGGCCGCGCCGAAGACCTCGAGCAGTTGATCCGTATTGCGCTCGACGCGCCGCAGGCTCGGGGTCTCGACCGCACCGCCGCCGTCGTGAAACCAATCTTCGACGTCGACGGTCATTGCGTGGCGGATCGGCATGGGCGGCGCGCGAAAGCTCGGCGGTACTGCCATCAGCTATCGCGTTCCGCGCCGAAAAGAGAAGACTCGACGGAGAACGCGGCCCTCACCTGCCGTGCCCCGCGAACGGCCCTTCCGCGTCGCCGACCTGAGGGCGCGCCGAACCGTGCAGATCTGGGCTCAGTTCGGCGCGGAGGGAGCGCGCGGGCTCCGAGGCTCATCCGGGCAAATCTGCCTGTCCACCCCGAGCGGTCGCGTGCGCATTGACCCGACCGGTTTGCCCGGCTAGCCAGAGCCCGTGCTCGATCAGTTCCAACTCGATGCCGAAGCGGTGCACGCGGCGTTGCGAGCCGCGCCGCGGCGCAGTAGTGGCGATGCGCTCAGCGCCGTGCTGGCGCGGATCGACGCCGATACGCCCATGACGGTCGAGGACATCGCCGCACTGTGGGTCGCGCCGGGGCTCGACGCCGAGGCCTTGCTGGCCTTGGCGCAACGGGCGCGCGGCCGCCATCCGGCGCCGCTCGAGACGTTCGCGCCCCTCTACATGACCAACACCTGCGACGCGGAATGCCGCATGTGCGGCATGCGGCGCGACAACCGCGCCCTGGCGCGGGAAACGGTCGACATCGACGCGGTCGATACGCAGCTGCGCCTGCTGCGGCAGCGCGGCATGCACGGCGTCGCGTTGCTCACCGGCGAGTATCGTCCGGCCAAGCGCGGCTGGGCGCTCGATCTCGTGCGCCACGCCGTCGCGCGCACGCAGGCGCTCGGCTTCCGCCACGTCTTGATCAACGTTGGCGCGCTCGATGCCGCCGAGCTCGACATCGTCCTGGCCGACGTCGCGCGCAACGCCGACGGCGCGGTGGTGCCGAAGCTGACGATGTGCACCTTCCAGGAGACCTACTCGCGGCGCCACTACGCGCGCTTCATGGGCACCGACTCCGACAACCCGCGTGCCGACTACGATCGCCGCTTGGCGAACTTCGACCGCGCGCGTCGCGCCGGCATGCGGGTGGCGAATCCCGGCATTCTGGTCGGCCTCAATCCCGACCTCGGTTTCGAGCTGATGGCGCTCGTGCTGCACGCGCGGCATCTGCTGGCGCACGGCATGGAAGTCTATTTATCCGTGCCGCGCCTGCGCCAGATTGCCGGCAGCGCCAACCAACGCGGCGCCGACGATGCCTCGTTCATCCGCCTGGTGGCCTTGCTGTCGCTCGGCCTGCGCGACGCCAAGATCGTTCTGACGACGCGGGAGTCGGCGGCGATCCAGCGCCGCTTGGTCTCGATCATCAGCGTGCTCTCCGCCGGCTCGGCCGCGGTCGCGCCATACACCGCTGCGGGCGCGCGCTTCCCGCTCGAAGCGAGCCAATTCGAAGTCATCGATCAGCGGCCGTTCGAGGAGATCCTCGGCGAGCATCTGGTGCCCGGCCAGCCGATCGAGAACTACGATCCGGTGTAAAAACCCGCCGCTCGCTACGCGCGCGAGAACTGCAGGGCGGCGCCGCTGCCGCCGCGCGCCAAGCCGAAGACCAGCGCGCGTGCAATCGCCAGCGGCTCGGCGACGCGTCCCGCCAGCCGGATCGCAGCGCCAGCCGGCGTTTCGAGATGGCACAACGGCGGCGCGAGCTGGTGGCGCAGCGCCAGGCATGCCGCCGCGGCGCTCAGCGCGCCGGCGGCGCCGAATTCGCCGATTGCGCCCTTGATCGAGGTCAGCGTTGCGGCGCGCGTCGCCGGCAGTTCGCCGAACAGCGCGAGCTCGACGGCGTCGAGGTGCGGCGATGAGTTGGCCGCGCCGCAGACGAGCTGGACCGCCTCGCCGCCGCTGAGCGCCGCCAATGCCGGCGGCGGCGCCAGGCGCTGCGGCCAGTCGTAAGGCGGCGACGGTACGGCGAAGGCCGCGCTCTCGTCCAGACAGGCGTATACGGCCGCGCCGCGGCGGCGCGCGCGCTCGTACGATTCCAACACCAGCATCGCGGCGCCTTCCCCGAGCACGACGCCGCTGCGCGCGGCGTCGTACGGGCTGGCCCACTCGCGCCCGCCGCGCTGGCCGGCCAGTACGCGCAGGCGGCGCAGCGCGCGCATGACGACCGGCGCCAATTCGTCGGCACCGCCGGCGAGAATCACTTCGGCGCGCCCGGCGCGCAGCTGATCGGCGGCGAGGACAAGTGCCGCATGCCCGGAGATCTCGCCCTGACTGACCGTGAAGTTGATGCCGCAGGTGCCGAATTCCATTGCCGCGTAGCTGGCCGGCGCGTTGAGCACCAGGTTGGGAAACAGCATCGGGCTCGCCGCCGCAGGTCCTTTGGCGAAGACCTTGTCCAGGTATTGCGCCGAGTCGCTGACGTCGCCGAGCGCGGAGCCGACGACGACGCCGAGACGCGCCAGATCGAGCCCGGTCAGCGCGCGCGCATCGTCGAGCGCCATGCGGCATGCTGCGACGGTCATGCGCGAGAGCGCGTCCATGCGCCGATAGTGCGCCGAGGTGATGAACTCGCGCGCCGGAAAGTCGCGCACCGCCGCGGCGATGCGCGGCGCGCCGTCGTCGCCGGCCGGGCGGTCGAGCGCGCGCACGCCGGAGCGGCCGGCACACAGCGCGCTCCAAAACTGCTGTGGCCCGATGCCGATGGGCGAGACGACGCCGATCCCGGTGACGGCGATGCGGGCGCTCACCGTCGCACGCCCGCGGGACGCACATGCGCCGCGCTGCCGGCCGCCTGCGCGCCAGCGAGGGTCCGGCGCGCGCACGCGCGCAGCGCCGCCCACCGCTTCACGCCGCGGCTCCCAGCACGAGGCTCGTGTTGTTGCCGCCGAATCCGTAGGAGTTCGACAACACCGTGCGCAGCACGGCGGCGCGACTGACGCGGGGGACATGATCGAGCGCGCACTCGGGATCGGGCTCGGCCAGCGTGGCGGTCGGCGGCGCGAAACCGCCGCGCATGCCGAGGAGCGCCGCCAGCGCCTCGATGGCGCCGGCGGCGGCGAGGCAGTGGCCGACCTGCGACTTGGTCGACGACACCGGCACGACGGCGGCGCGCGCGCCGAGGACCTGGCGGATGGCGCGCGTCTCCGCCACGTCGTTGAGCGGCGTACCGGTCCCGTGCGCGTTGACGTAGTCGAGCGCGGCGGCCGACAGCTGCGCGTCGGCCAAGGCGCGCTCGATGGCCAGCACCGCGCCGGCAGCGTCGGGCCGCGGCTGTGTCAGATGATGCGCGTCGGCGCTGACGCCGTAGCCGAGCAGCTCGCCGAGAATGTGCGCGCCGCGCCGCTCCGCCGCAGACCACTCTTCGAAGACGAACAGCGCCGCCCCCTCGCCCAGCGACAGGCCGGCGCGCCGGCGATCGAACGGACGGCATGGCTCGCGATCGAGCGCCTGCAACGCGTTGAAGCCGGAGTACGTCGTGCGACACAGCGATTCGCTGCCGCCGCAGAGCACCGCCGCGACACGTCCGGCGCGAATCCAGTCGGCGGCCAGCCCGAGGGCGTTGGCGCCCGACGAGCACGCGGTCGAGACGGTGAGGCGAGGTCCACTGCTGCCGATCAGCAAGGCGATGAGATCGCCCGCCACCGCCACCGGCGCCTGCAGCCACCCGCCGACCCTGCCGCGCCGCGCACGGCTGTCGCACTCGGCGCGGTAGAGCGCTTCCGCCCCGGCCATGCCGCCGGTGGTGGTGCCGAGCACGATGCCCACCGCGCGGCCGTCGGTGAGCCCGGCCTGCCGCCACGCTTCGTCGGCCGCCGCCAACGCCAAGCGCGCCGTGCGTCCAGCGCGACGTGCCGCGCGCGCCGGCAGCCCCGGCGGCGGCGCGACCTCCGGCGCCTCGGCTGCGATCGTCGAGCGATAGCCTTCGTCGGGCAGCTGCGTCAGCCGGCCGATCGCGCAGCGTCCACTGCGCAGGCCGTCGGCGAAGGCGTCGACCCCGACGCCGAGCGCGTTCACCGAGCCGATACCGGTGATGGCAATGCGCACGCGCTCAGTCATGACGGGCGTTTGACTATGGCACAGGTGAACAGCTCGAACAGTCCCTTCGCAGCCGGGCTGCTAGCGCACGACTGGCTGGCGCGCCACCGCACCTCAGGACATCGTCAGCCCGCCGTCGACGGTCAGCGTGGCGCCGCTTACGTACGACGCCGCCGGCGCCGCCAGGAAGCGAATCGCCGCCGCGATCTCGTGCGGCTCGCCGAAGCGGCCGAGCGCGATCTGCTGCATGTGTCGCGCGCGCTCGGCGTCCGGCAAGCCGGCGATGAGCGCAGTATCGACGAGTCCCGGACATACGGCGTTGACGGTGATGCCGTAGCGGCCGACCTCGCGCGTCAGCGATTTGCTGAAGCTCAGCAGCCCACCCTTGGCCGCGGCGTAGTTCGCCGCGCCGTGCTGGCCGAGCAGTGCCGCCGGCGAAATGACATTGATGATCCGCCCCCAGCGCCGCTTGATCATCGGCCGCAGCGCCTGGCGCGCGCACAGGAAGGCGCCGCGCAGATTGACCGCCAGAACGTGGTCCCAGGCGTCGTCGGACATCAACATGGTGAAGCCGTCGCGCGTGACGGCGGCGTTGTTGACGACGATGTCGACGCCGTCCCAGCGCGCGCGCAGGCGGGCGAACATCGCCTCGACCTGCCCCGCGTCGGCGACGTCGGCCTGCTCCACCTCCGCCTCGCCGCCGGCGGCGCGGATCGCCGCCGCGACAGCGGCCGCTTCGTCCGCCGAGCGCGCGTAGTTGATCGCCACCGCGGCGCCGGCGGCGGCAAGCGCCTCGGCGGTGGCGCGGCCAATGCCACGACTCGCGCCGGTGACCAGCGCGCGCTTGCCGTCGAGGCGCAGCGGATCGCTCAGCGCAGCAGTCGCCATAGCTGTCCCTTGATGTGGCGGTCGCGCAGCTTGCGCAGCACGGCGACGTTGGTCTTGATGCCCAGCCCCGGCACGATCCAATTCGTGCGGCGGCGCGCGTAGGCGTCGATGCGCTCGATCAGCGCATCCTCCAGCCCGGGCGAGACGTAGAACGTCGGCCACAGCAGCGAGTCGTCCGGATGCATCTGGCCATCGCGCAGCGCGATCTCGACCATCCCCGTCCCCGGCAGGACGCGGATGCCGGTCATGGCGATCACCGCCGTCGGCTTGAGCTCGTCCATCAGCGCGATCGTCTCTTCGACCGTCGCCGCCGTCTCGCCCGGGCCGCCGAAGATCAGGCTGTGGCAGAACTTGAGGCGGTATTTGTGGCACAAGGCCGAGGTGCGGCGCAGGTCGTCGACTTCGAACTCCTTGCGCAGGTTGGCGATCATCGTCGGCGCCCCCGAATCGGTGCCGAACTCGATCGCTTTGCAGCCCGAGCGCGCCATCAGCGCGCACAGCTCGTCATCGACGAAGCGCGGGTTCAGATACGCCGACCACTCGATGTCGATCCGCCGATCGACCAGCTCGGCGCAGATGGCCTTGGCGTGGCGCGGCGGCAGATTGAAGATGTTGTCGACGAAGAACCAATGCCGGACGCCGTGCTCGGCGCGTGCCGCGGCGATCTCGTCGACCACCGCGCGCGGCGAGCGCATGCGCACCTTGCTGCCTTCGAGCTGCGGGTAGCTGCAGAAGACGCATTCAAAGGTGCAACCGCGTTTGGTCTGCACGTTCAGCGCGCCGCCGCGCTCATGATACGCGCGCCAATCGAAGCGCGCGCGCAGCGGCGTGCCGCCGTCGTCGAGCACGCTGAGCCGCGCTGCCGGTGTGACGCACACGCCGCGCCCGGCCGGCTCGCAGCGGAAGGCCGCTGTGGTCGCGATCGGCGCGCGCTCCGCCAACCGTTCGAGCAGCCACGGAAACGCCACCTCGCCCTCGCCGACCACGCCGATGTCGGCCGGCAGCACCGCCATCAAGGCGCGCGGCGCGACGGTAAAGCCGGCGCCGCCGAGCACGATCGCCGCATCGCTGTGCGCGCGGATCACCTCGACCAGCCCCCGGTAGTCTTCGATGTAGGAGGTGTTGTCGGGATAGGCGGAGGAGTCGAGATTGCGCAGCGAGAGGCCGACGACATCGGGCGCAAACTCCGCCAGCTTGGCGATGAGCGCGCGACGCGGCGTCGCTTCGAAGCAGCAGTCGAAGCTGTCGACGGTGTGCCCGGCGCGCTCCGCCACGGCGACCATGTACGCAGCGCCGAGCGGGAACACCGGATCCGGGCGCTGCTCGGTATTGGCGGAGATCAGCAGTACGCGCAGTGAGCGGTGAGCCATGCGATGCGGTCCGACGTTCTGCGACGCATGCGGCGCGCACGGACCATGCGGCGAGCCCTACACAGCGCGTGCAAGTCGGACAAGGGCCGCGTGCACGCGTAGCCTGCGAATGCCGTCGGCGAGCGGCTTATACCCCGTGTGTGCGGCGCCGCGCCGGCTCCTGCAGCAGCAACCCAACCACGCTACCGCCGTAACACAGCGCACTGACCAGCGCGGACTCGACCCGCAGCGCCCGACCGGGTAGCTGCGAACCGTTCAGATCGACGGCTACAGCATCGGCCAGCTCGTTGTCGCCGCGCAGTAACTCGACGCAGACCGCCGCCGCCAACGCACCGCTGGCGCCAAAGCTCTCGCCGAGCGCCGCCTTGGTCGCGATGACCGGTACGTCTGCGCAGCCAGCCTCGCGCAACGCCGCGGCCTCGACGGCGTCCAGCGGCGTACCATGCGCGCTGGCCAACACGATGCCGGGCGTCCGGGCGCCGACCAGGCTGCGCTGCAGCGCCGCGCGCACACCGATCGCCTCGCGCCTGGCGCGGGTCAGGGTCGGCTCGAAACCGGCCGCGTACCCGGCTGCGCGAGCCAGCACCGGCGCAGCGCGCGCCAGCGCGTGTTCTGCCGATTCCAGGACGAGCACGGCAGCCCCCTCCGACGGCACGACGCCGGGATGCGCGTCGACGAACGGCCGCGCCTGCGCGGTCGTTTTGAACAGCCGCATGTCGCGCAGGGCGGCGGCCAGCGCTGCGCCGTTGGCGTCGGCGCCGCCGGCCAGCATGACGTCGGCCTTGCCGAGGCGGATGAGATCGACGGCGTAGCCGATCGCGCCGGCGCCGGCGGCGAGGCCCACGTGGCTGGTGACGTTGGGACCGTGCACGCCGAAGGCGATGGAGACCTCGCCGGCCGCGGCGCTCGACACCGTATAGGCGAAGACGCGTGGACTGGCGGCGGCGACGCCTTGCGCGACGATCTTCTCGTAGAATTCGGCATCGCTCAGCAAACAACCGAGACCGGTGCCGAACGACACGCCAACGCGCTCGGGCGCGGCGAGCGGCAACGGCAAACGCGCCGCGTCGATCGCCTGCGCCGTCGCGGCGAGAAACAATTTGCACAGTCGATCGGTGCGCCCGATGCGCGCGCGCGCCGCGTCCGGCACGCGGTCGACCGCGATCTCGCCGACGCTGACCCCGTCATCACCGGCGGCGGCGCGCACACCCGCTGCGATGCGCCGCGCCACTTCCGCTGCCGAGTGGCCGAGCGCCGATACGACGCCGCTGCCGGTGATGACGACTTCGCGCATGTGCCTCGTCTCACACGCGCCGCAGCACCAACGCGGCGTTGTTGCCGGCAAAGGCCGACGAGGTCGACAGCACGGTGCGCACAGGAAGCACGCGCGGTGTGCCGCGCACGACGTCCAGGCGGCACGCCGCGTCGAGCTCCTCGCAGCCGGCTGTAGGCGGCACGATGCCATCCTGCAGCGCACGGGCACACAGCACCGCTTCGAAGCTGCCGGCGGCGCCGAGGGTATGGCCGATGGCGCCCTTGATGCCGTTTACCGGCGGCGCGGCCGGCTCGAAGACGGCGGCGAGCGCGGCCATCTCCATCGCGTCGTTGTAGACCGTGCCGGTGCCATGCGCGCTGACGAAGTCGACCGCAGCCGGCGCGCTGCCGGCGTCGCACAACGCCGCGCGCATCGCGCGCACCGCTCCGGCGCCGTCGCGCGCCGGCGCTGTCATGTGCACCGCGTCGCTCGACAGGCCCGCCCCGGCAAGCTCGATGACGAGGTCGGCGCCGCGCCGCCGTGCGTGCGTCTCTGCCTCGACGACGACGACGGCCGCGCCTTCGCCGAGCGCCAAGCCGTCGCGCCGCGCGTCGAACGGCCGCACGGCGGTGGCCGTCGTGGCGCGCAGGCAGTTGAACCCCGCGACGACGAACTCGCACAGCGCTTCGGCACCTCCGGCGAGCACGACGTCGGCGTGTCCGAGCTGGATCAGCTCCCGTGCCTGGCCGATGGCCTGCGTGCCGGAGGCGCACGCAATCGACGGACTGACTACCGGACCGCGCACGCCGAGCGCACGCGCCAGCGCTCCCGCCGTTTCCGCATAGGGCCAACCGAGCAAGCGGTGTGCGCGCGCGCTGCGCTGCGGCGAGGCGAGCGCGGCGCGCAGATATTGCTCGCCGAGGTCCATGGCGCCGAGCGTCGTCGCCATGACGACGGCGACCCGCGTCGCATCGCAGTGAGCGAGATCCAGCCGTGCCGCACCGAGCGCTTCGCGCGCCGCGGCAAGTGCGTGTTGATCGACGCGTGGCCGGCGGCGCTCGGCGGCGCTCAGCCATGGGTCGACGGCACCGGCCGGCACCTCGCCTGCCAGGGCGTGCGGCATGCTGCCGGTGTCGAAGCCGCGGATTGGCGCGATGGCGCTCGTACCGCTCAGCAGGCCGCGCCAGAACGCAGCGACGCCGCCGCCGAATGGAGAGACGGCGCCGCTGCCGGTGAGGAATGCGCGAATCATCGAGGGCTGCTCGTGCTGCGACTGGGCTGTCAGGGTGGTTCCCTAACAGCCCAGCCGCCTCACCGGCTAGCCGCCGATGGCGCGCGCCGGCGCTAGATCTGCAACGTGCCGGTGCGGATCAAGTACGCCAAGCGCTCGCGCTGCGAGGGCTCGAGCAGCGCGTGGATCTGGCCGAGCGCCTTGACCACCGCATCGCGCAGTTGCTCGGCCGCGGTGACGCGGATGGCGCCGGCCGCCGTCGCTTTGCCGGCGTCGAACGACTCGCCCGACAGCGCGTCGGCAAAAGCGGTGGTCGCCCGGCGCCCGTCGACCTCGGCTTGCGCGCGATCGGTCTTGAGCTCGCTAAGAATGCGCGCCAGCTCGCCCACCTGGTGCTCGTCGAGGTCGAGCTTGTAGGCGAGAAAGCGCAGCGGCCGCCGCACGCCGAACGCGCCGGCGCCGAGGTCGCCGTCGTGGTGGCTGGCTGCCCACTCGCGCCAGTGCCGGTGCCCGTGATGATGATGGCGCCGCCAGCCCTGGCCGTCGCCATACTCGGCGCTGGCTTCGCAATCGCCGCCACCCCGGTGGGTCTTCCACCAGTACATCATGCCTGGATGCATTTGTTTCTCCTCTCGCAGGGGCATTCGCTCCCGGCGGGTTCTCTGTGCGTGGGCGACATGCCTCGCGCGGAGCCGACCGTAATCGCGCGCTTGACGAGCGTCAACGCATGTCGTGCACAGCAGTCGCCGCCTGCTGGAACATGCGTCCCGATCCACAGTCGCCTCGCCGTTCTCAGCAGGGATCTTCGCTGGTGTCGCGTTCTGCCGATCGGCGAATGCGCTCGACGCGCGCAACGACACTCGCTAGCGGGATTGCATGTGGACGGTGGCGCCGTGCTGAAGGCGGTGTTCTGGGACAACGACGGCGTGCTGGTCGATACCGAGCACCTGTACTTCGAGGCGACGCGCGCCACGCTTGCAGAGATCGGCGTCACGCTGACGCAAGCGGCCTTCGTCGATCTGTCGCTGTGCCAAGGGCGTAGCGTGTTTGACATCGCGCGCGATCGCTTCGACGACATCGCCATCGAGCAGATGCGGGAGCGCCGCAATCGCCGCTACGCGGAGCGGCTGCGCGCCGGCGTGGCGCCGCTGCCCGGCGTGGAGTCGGTGCTCGCCGCCTTGCATGGCCGTGTCACGCTGGCGGTCGTGACCAGCTCCAACCTCGACCACTTCGAGCTTATGCACGGCGCCAGCGGTCTGCTGCGTTGGTTCGATTTCACGCTCACCAACTGCGACTACGCGCGCAGCAAACCGCATCCCGATCCGTACGATGCAGCCCTCGCGCGCGCCGGTTGCCGGGCCGACGAAGCCGTCGCCATCGAAGATTCCGAGCGCGGCCTCGCGGCCGCACGCGCGGCGGGCCTGCGCTGCATCGTCGTGCCGCGTGGCTTTACGCGCGGCGGCGAGTTCCGCGGCGCCTACCGCGTCCTGGAAGACGTGGGCGAGGTCGGCGCGGTGCTGAAAGGGATGAGTGAAGGGGGTTAGGGGGAGAGCTCCTTCACTCAAACAATCTCGTCATACGCATACGCGTAGCGCGGCGGGTTCGACCGAGATCTCGAAGCGGTTGGCCACCGGGCCCTCTTCGCCATCGAGTTGGCTGGGCAGCGGCGTCTCGAGCTCGATGACGAGGCGATCGAAGCGCTCGAGCGGCGGTTGGTCGACGGCGCGGCCGCGCTCGAACTGCACGTGACGACGCCACGCCGCGACGAAGCGGCGCACGTACGACGGCGCGCTGCAGAAGACATGCAAATCGAGCAGACCGTCACCGCTGTGGTCGGCGGCATCGAAGCGAAACTCGCCGGCGTAGAGGGCGGTATTGGTGACCAGGAGATTGTGCACGGGCAGGTCGCGCAACGCCCCAGCATGGCGCAAGCGCGCCGTGACCGGACGGTGCGTGGCGAGATTCGCCGCGCAGCTGGCCAGGTAGAGCGGATAGCCGCCGGCGCGGGCGCCCAAACGCCAACGCCGGCGCCAACGATTGCGCGCGGCGAGAATCGCCGCATCCATGCCGATTGCGAACGAGCCGACGAACCACACGCCGTCGACCCGGCCCAGATCGAGCGGCGGCGTGCGCCCGCTGGCGATCGCCGCGACGCTGCGCTCGATCGCGGCGCGACCGCGCTGGCGCAGGGCCAGCATGCCGAGCGAGCGCGCGACGTTGTTTGCCGTGCCGAGCGGCAGCAGGGCGAGCGGCGGGCGCTGCGCCGGCGGCAGTTGCATCAGCCCCGTCGCCACCTCGCGTATCGTTCCGTCGCCACCCGCGGCGATGACGACGTCGACCGGTGCAGCGGCCATAACCGCGGGCAGACGCGTCGCATCGCCGCCGTCGCCGCGCGTCTCCTCGATGCGCAACGCACCGAGTGCTGCCAGGCGCTCACGTGCCTCGGCCCACAATGGGGTCGCGGCAAGGCCGCGCGGATTGGCGATCAGAAGGAGATTCACGAATGTACACGCGTCGCGACTGACGGCGACGCGCCCAGTGTGCCATACGAAGGCGATGAGGTGCACCGCCCGTCTGGATACGTCTCGCAAGTCGCGTCGCAGCGGCTCGGTTTGCGCTGAGCGGCGCGCGATGCCGCGAGCTTGCGCTGAGCGAGCTCGAGGAGTGTGACATGACAACGCGCGTGCCTCCGCTGCGCGCCGATGGCGCGCCGACCCGGGTCGGCATTCTCGTTTTTCCCAATGTCGAGGTGCTCGACTTCTGCGGCCCCTTCGAAGTGTTCTCGGTGACGCGGCTCGACGATGCGCGCCGTTTCGAGACGCGGTCGCCGTTCGAGGTGCTGTTGATCGCCGAGCACGCCGCGCCGGTGAGCGCCACCGGCGGCATGCGCGTCACGCCGAATCACACGTTGGCGGATTGCCCGCCGCTCGATCTGCTGGTCGTGCCGGGCGGCTGGGGCACGCGCAAAGAGGTCGACAACCGCGCACTGGTCGACTGGATCGCCGCGCGCGGCGCGGCCGTAGAGACGCTCACCTCGGTCTGCACCGGCTCGTTCCTGCTCGCGCAAGCCGGGCTGCTCGGCAACAAGCGCGCGACAACGCATTGGCGATCGCTCGAGCGCATGCGCGACACCTACCCAAGCGTACACGTCGTCGCCGATCGCCATTGGGTGGAAGACGGCAACCTGGTCACCTCCGCCGGCATCTCGGCCGGCATCGATATGTCACTGCGCTTGGTGGCGCGCTACTACGGCGAAGCCGTCGCCCGTGCCACCGCGCGGCATATGGAATATCCCTACCCCGAGAGCGATGCGCGCCGCATCGAGATTTGACCAGACCGGCGATCGACACAGCGTCGCCGAGTTGCGGGGCGCCGTGATGACTGCGGACATTTCCCTGTGCTTCGCAGGCCGCCGCGCCCCGGCGACTGCGCGTTGATTGTCGGAGCGCTTCGATGAAGAAGCTCGCGATTCACTTCGACCCCGATCCCTCGCCCGCGACACAGCGGAAGATCGAGGATGGGGTCAATCTGCACAACGTCGCGGCGACGGGACTGCCCGACTACCACCCGATCGCCTTCATCTTGCGGGACGCCGACGGCGAAGTGTTCGGCGGTGTGCTCGGCGACGTGTGGGGCGGCTGGCTGCACATCGGCTTTCTGTGGGTCGCGCGGCCGCTGCGCGGCAAGGGCTGGGCGACGAAGCTGCTGCGCGCCGCCGAGCGCCATGCGGTGGCGCGCGGGGCGCACGACGCGGCGCTGGAGACGTTCAGCTTTCAGGCGCGACGACTGTACGAAGGCTTGGGCTACGCGGTGTTCGCGACCTTGGACGACTTCCCGCCCGGACACGCAAAGTATTTTCTGCGCCGGCGACTGGCGCGACGGCCGCCCGCACGCAGCGCGCGCAAAGCGCAGCGGCGCAGCTAGCCTGAGGTGATTTCACCGCGGAGACACAGCGCACACCGTGCAGAGGCAAACGCAGGCGATCAGCATTGTTTCCAAAAGTCATCGGCGAGGAGTTTGAAAGCCCTCAGGGGGTCGCGCAAAGGCAGGCCTACAACGCGATGCGGCGCGCCCCCATACCGGATTGCACCGCGCGCTGCCGGCGCTAATCTGCGGCGTCGTGCGAAGGGGACGAGCAGCTACAGCCGCAGCGCGCATCGTGGTGCGGCTGCACGACCGCCTGCGCGCCGAGGATCGGCGCGATCTGTTCGAGCAGCCGCTCGACGAGTTCTTGCGCTCCTACCGCCTCGGCGAAGTGGCCGGCGGGCGCGCGCAACAAGCAGACACCGGCGAAGTGCTGTCGTGCGAGATCGACATCGCGTTGCACCAAAGCGCCGACGCCGCCGTGCCGGTGCTCAAGGAGGCGCTGGAGCAGCTCGGTGCACCGCGCGGCTCGTTCCTGCGGCTGCCGATCTCCGGCCGCGAGATCGCCGTCGGCAGCGCCGAGGGCATGGCGATCTACCTGCAGACGCGCGGCCTGCCGGACGAGGTCTATGCCAACAGCGACATCAACTTCGTCTTCGAAGAGCTCAATCGCCTGGTGGCGCCACAGGCCAAGATCCACAGCTACTGGGAAGGCGACGGCGAGACGGCGCTGTACGTGTACGGCAAGTCCTTCACCGTCATGCGCTCACGTCTGGCCGAGTTCCTCGCCAGCTACCCGCTGTGCCAGCACGCCCGCGTCGAGCGCCTCGTGTAGCCTGCATCTGATTTGGAACACCACAGATGGATACGGAGGGATACAGATTAAAGCGGACGCGACGTCGTAGACCATCAGATCGCGATCGCTCGCGAACCGTCACTCCTGAAGATCTTAAAATTCGGAAAACGCGAGACAGTTGCGACGTCGCCTCTCAGGCCGTCGCCTCCGCTTCTATCTGTGTTCATCTGTGGCTTCCGATCTTATCGGTCTTCCTTCGTGAGACGTGATCGGCGGCGGGCGCTGCGGACTTGGCGGCGCGCCAAGTGCCAGAGCGTGTTGCGGTCGTACTTCGGCCACTCCAGCAGCGCTTCCAGGATGGTGACCGTCTTGCGGCCGGCGCCGCGCCAGTCGCTGATGACCGACGGCTTGTAGATCTTCGGTCCGCGATAGAGCGCACTGCGGTCGAGCACGTCGTTGCGCGCCACATACTCGATGCTGACCGGCACGCCGAGGCGATCGACGAAGCTGCGCTCGAGGGCCGCGTCTGGCGGCTGCTTCGGGTCGGCGACCTCGATGATCACGTGCAGATCGCGGCGCCGCATGACGATGAAAAAAATGCGCGTCCCAAGGCGATCGGCGAAGTCGTAGGCCGCGTCGAGTATGTCGTGCGCCGTGGTGCACGCGCTGCCGTAGGCGATCTCGTCGGCTGCGCGACCGAACACTTCCGCCACCGGCCCGCCGCGCCCGCACGCGCAGCCGTCCGGGACGATGCGCACCAAATCGCCGGTAAAAAAGCGCACCAGCGGCATGACTTCGTGCTGCAGGCTGGTGATGGTCAGCACGCCGCGCTCGCCAATCGCCACCGGCGCGTGCGTACGCGCGTCCAAGACTTCGAACGCCAGCAGATCTTCGCACAGGTGCAGCCGACCGCGCGTGCACCCGACGCCCATCAGCATGGTCTCATTGGAGCCGTAGATCTCGACGACGCGCGCCTGCCAATCCTGCTCGATGACCCGGCGCAGCGACGGCGGCAGGACGGCACCGCCGCAGAAGACGACGCGCACGGTGCGCAGCACTTCGCGCGGATCGAGGCCTTGATGGACGATCAAGTCGTGCAGCAGCACCGGCTCGAGCGGCAGGCTCGCCACGGCCGTGACGCCGAGGCGTCGGATGAAGTCGACGGCGCGGTCGAACGGAACGTCCCAGCTCATCGTGCCGGCGGCGATGTGACAGGCATTGGCGCGCCGCAGCGCTTCTTCGAAGACGAACGATACCGGCGCGAACAACGGGAAGCGGTTCAGCAGGATCGTCTCCTGCGACAGCTCCGGCACCATACCGTGCACGGCGGCCGCCATGGCGCGCAGCTCGGTGAGGCCGCACCAGGTCGATATGGGCTCGCCGGTGGTGCCGCTGGTCTCGTGATAGTGCCAGGCCTGATGCGCCGGCACCGCCAGCATGCCGAACGGCGTCGCGTCGCGCAGATGCGTCTTCAGCGTCAGCGGCAGGCGAGCCAGATCCTCGGCACCGGCGACCTCGTGCCCGGCGAGATGTGCCGCATAGAACGGACTGCGCCGCGCGTACGCCACCGCGGCGCGGATGCGCGCGTCGCGCTCGCCGGCGCCGGCCGATGTCTCGTTACGGTCCATGGTGTGTGCCGATCCGAAACCGCACATGACCACAGATCAGCGCGGATGGACACCGGGCCCTGCAGGCCGCGCACCGCATGCGGCTCAGCGCCGTGCAGTCGAGCTGGTGGCCTCAGCCGCCGGCAGCAATGCCGGCAGCAGGCCGAAGGTGGCGATGAGCGACAGCGAAAGCCCGAGCGCGACGAGCCGGCCCATGGTCGCAAGCGGCGGATACGCGGAGAAGGCGAGGAAGCCGAAGCCGACGATGGTCGTCAGCGACGACACGACGATGGCGCGCCCGGCGATGCGCACGGCGCCGTCGACGCTGCCGCGCTGCCGCGTCAGCGCCGTGACATAGACGCAGTTGTCGACACCGATCCCGAGGATGAGTGGCGTGACGATGAGATTGATCGGATCGACCGGCACACCGCTCAGCGCCATCAAGCCAAAGACCACCGCGACGATGATGAGATCCGGTGTCAGCGCCGCGATCGCGGCGTCGATACGCCGCAGCACCAGATAGAGCAGGACGAAGTTGGCCAGCGTCGACAGGCCGATAAACAGCAAGAGTTCGCGCTGTAGGACGCCGCGCAGCGTGGATTCGAGCAGCGCGCGCGCCGCCACCGCGACGCCGGGCAACTCGCGTTGGATCCGCGCCGCCAGGGCCGGCCAGTCGCCATGCGGATTGCCTTGGGCGGGAGCCGGCTCGAGGTAGGCGGCGACCAGCGCGTCGTTCGCTCGAATGCGCAGTTGGCGGTCGATCACCGGCGCCAGGGGCGCCAGCGCCGCATCGCCCGGCCGCAGCAGTGCCTCGTGCGGCGCGGCCAAATCCTGCAGCGCCGGCGCGAACGGCGCGGCGGCGAAGCCCGCCGTGTGCAGAGCCGTCTCCAACTGTTGCGCTGCCGCGGCGCGCGGCAACGCGTTCCAGGCCGAGACGCGCTGCCGTTGCATTGCCAGCGACGGCAGCAGTCCGTCGACGCTCTGTAGGCTGGCGATGTCGCCGGCATCGCGCCACTGGCGCAGGCGCGCGGCGACTGCTTCACCTTGCGCCAGCGCCGCTTCGGCGTCGGCGCCGCGCATCAATACGGCGCCGCCGGTGTCGCGGGCGAAGCGCGCCGCGATCTCGTCTTGCACGCGCGCCGCCGGCGAATCGGCCGGTCGCAGGCGCGACAGCGACGGGTCGAGACGAAGGTGGCGCGTCGCCAGCAGGGCCAGCACGAGCAGCCCCGCGCCGGCGAGACGCACCGGAAGCGCGTGACGTTGCGCCGCCGCCGACCAGCGCGCCAGGCGCGGCGTCTCGAACGTGCGCAAGGCGCCATGCTGACGCGACAGGAAGACGAATCCGAGCGCGGGATAGAGGATGAAAAACTCGGCGATGGTGACCAACATGCCGAGCGCGGTCAGCATGCCGAGCTGGCGCACGGTGCTGAGCACCGAGGTGGCGATGATAAGAAACGCCGCCGCGGTGGTGCCGGAGCTGGCGAGGTTGGCCGGCCCGAGACTGCTCAGCGTCGCGGCGATCGCGGCGGCGATGCGATCGCGATGTGCGGCGGGCGTTGCCACTTCCACTCCGGGACCCTGCGGCGCACCAATCGGCGGCGTCTCGACAGGCAAAGAGAGGCGCTGCCACTCTTGTTGCAGGCGGCTGTAGAAGTGAATGCCGGAGTCGATCGACAGCCCATAGAGGATGGCGGCGAAGCTGAGCGACAGGGCGTTGAGCTCGTCGTACACGAGCAGCGACAGGGCGAAGGCCAGCATCGTGCTCAGCAGCAACGGCCAGGCGACGAACGGCAGCACGCGCAAGTTGCCGTAGCCGAGCCAGAAGAGCACCAGCACTCCGAGGAGCGCCAAGACGGTATAGCGAACGATGTCGTGCTGCATCGTCGTGGCGTCTTCGAGGGCGAAGAAATAACTGCCGGTGACGGCGACGCGTAGCGGCGGATCGCCGAGCTGCGCGAGCGTGTCGGCCACCGCGGCGTGCACGTCGTTCGCCAAGCGCTGGCTGAACGCGATGTCGAACGCCGAGCCGGTCGGCCGCGCCAGCATCAGCAAGGCGTTGCCGTCGCGCGCCGTGATGTAGCCGCCGTCGAGCGCCGCGGCGGGCGACGACTGCGCCAGCGAGCGCGCGGCAAAGCGGCGCAGGCCGAGCGGATCGCCCGCCACCTGGCGCGGCAACGTCATGTCGAACGGCGCCGCTAACATCGCCTTGTCCACCGCCACTTGCTGCGCGATGCCGCGCGCTGACAGCCGCTGCTCGATCTCCGGAAATGCCTCGAGCGGCAGGTAGTTCGGCAGGTACGGTCCGAGCAGTCCGTCGGCGACGTCGAGCGGATCGAGGCGCGCCTGCACCGAGCCGATCTCGGGGAGCGCCGCCAGGCGTGCCGCCAGCGCGTCGGCGACGGCAATGCGTTCTGCCGCCGCCCCGTCGATCAGGATCAACAGCTCGTTGAGCTGGCCAAAGTCGGCGACAAACGTTTTGAAGTCATCGAACGCCGGCGTGCCGCGCGGCAACATCGACAGCACGTCGACGTCGAGCTTGAGCTGCGTCAGCGACAACGCCGCGACGGCGCCGAGGATGACTGAGGCGATGAGAATGAGGCGGTGATAGCGCTCGACCAGCACAGCCCAGCGATCGGCGGTCATGGCGCTAGTCGAGACTCGACGCGTCTGCGCCGGACGGCGGGATGAACGTTTGGGAATCGAGCGCAGGGTTTATCTCGTAGCGATCGATCGTCACCTGCACCGCCACGTTGCCGGGATACGACAACGCGATGCGGAACGGCAGCGCCACATTGTCGACGGAGCGTTCGTCATCGTAGCGGGCGGCGGACTGGTCTCTGAACCATTCCGTCGCAATGGTCGCGTCGCGGACGCGGATCGCCACGTGCCGGTCGCCACAGCGCGCGTCGATGGTTCCGGCGTCCGGCGGGGCAATCTCACACCGCGCTGCCTCGAGCGGCGAGGGCAGGAATGTATCCTTCAACAATGTTCCGTCGATCGACTGGCTCGGCGAACCGAGCGGCGTCAGGCGCCAGGAGCTCGCGCCGTCGCGCACTTCGTCGTAGACCGTGACGCCGAACGGCAGCATCAAGCGAAAGCGAAAACGGTCCGGCTTGGCGATCACCAGAACACCGGTAACGGAGCGGGTCGTGCCGGCGCGCACGACGTCGGCTGAAAAGGTCGCGCGCATCGTCCGAATGCCGGCCTCGCGCGCATTCACCGCCTCCACCAGGGCGATCGCCTGCGCTGCCGTCAGCGCGGTTGCCGTGGGTTCGCCTGCCGGCGGCGCCACACGGCGCGTGCACCCCACGCCGGCCACCGTGAGGACGACGCAAACCACCGCGCCAGCGCTACGGCGTCGTGAAGATCGCATCCGGCAGCTCGATGTTGCGCTGCACGTCGCGCATCTCGATCTCCAGGCGATCGCCGAGCGCATCGTCGAGGCGCATCGAATTGATGACGAGCGGTCGGCCGGCGAAGGTCAGACCGATGGTGCGGAAGAGGCGTTGCCACTCGGGCAACGTCGGCGTCAGCAGCACGGCAACGCCGTCGTCGGCGACGGCGCGCGCTTCGACTTGAAAGTGCGCCTGGGCTCGTTCGAACTGGCCGCCGAGCAGCGCGCCGAGCTCGGTGAACATGGCGGCCATGGGCGTCGCCGCCATGCCCTGCATGTCGGCGGCTGAGACACCCGGGATACTGACGTTGCGGCCGTCGATCAGCACCGTCGCCGCCTGCGGCGTCTCGAGGTCGAGCCGCACCTTGTCGGGTCGCTTGAAACGGAAGCGCCCGGTCGACACCAGCGGCTCGTTGAGCAGCGAGACGTGCTTGGTCTGTGTGAAGCGCGCATTGAGCGTGCGCAGATCGCTTTGCGCCGCTTCGAGTTGCTCGAGGCACGCCGGCGTCGAGTCGCATGCCGCCGTCGCGGCGCGCGCGCTCAGCCCGATCGCAACGGCACAAATGACCGGCAACGCGAGCCGTGCGCGATGAGCGCGGGCCGCACGCTCATCGCTCATCGCGGCGGGCTCACGCCGCGGCGCCGGCCTGGGCGCCGAGGATGAAGTCGGCCAGCGAGTCGATGGACGCGAAGGCGCGCTGGCCGACCTCCTCGTCGGGGATGGTGACGCGGAAGTTGTCCTCGATCAGCACGACCAGCTCCAGCGCATCGATGGAATCGAGCCCCAGTCCCTCGACGAAGATCGGCGCGCGATCGTCGATGTCCTCGGGCCGCTTCTCCTCCAGCTTCAGTCCCTCGACGATGAGGGTCTTCAGACGCTGCTTGAGCTCGTCGCGTTGCATGTGGGGTTCCTAAGGGACCGCTGGGTGCTGGATCAAGCTCTCGGTCGGTCGTCAGTTATTCAGTCGTTCGTCGTGAGGTCCGAAGCGGCAACCGCTGATCGTCACGGTAACGGCGAATTGTCGGGCAAGCCCATCAGGCCTAACAACTAGCAACCCAACAACCAACAACCCGCCTAGAAGGACTGCCCCGAGCCGAACAGCACCTGCACGTCGCCCTGATCTTCGTCGAGCCGGGTAGCGATCTCCAGATACATGGCCGCGGGGAAGAAGCCGAAGAACTCGTAGAAGAAGCCGGCGCCGACGCCCGCACCGACGGCCCAGTGCGTCGGGTCGTAGATGCGGCCGGCCGAGTTGCCGACCTGGCCGGCGTCGAGCAGCGCGTGCACGTTGAAGCGGCGCAGGATGAGCAGGTCGTGCAGGTTGAGGTCGACCTCGGGGTAGATCTCCTGGCGCAGCTCGGTGCGCAGCACGAAGATGTTGCGCGCCAGCTGCTTCTCCGCGCCGATGCCGCGAATGGTGCGATCGCCGCCGAGGCTGAAGAGGCCCTGATTGGGCGGATCGGTGCCGAGCGGCTCGCTGAAGCCGTTGACCACCTGCGCCGCCGCGACGGTGCGCGGCGTCCACAGTGGTACCGTGCCGGCGGCGACGTAGCCCCAGTCGATGTAGCTGTAGTCGCCGCCCAGGCTCTTGTCGTAGCCGTCGACGAACAAGCGCAAGCGGCGTTCGTCGCTCGGCGCCTCGCCCCAGAACACGTTGGTGTAGTCGTAACGCCCGCCGAAGCCGGCGAGCTGGCCGGTCGTGCGGACGCCCGGCTGCGCGTCGTTCTTGAACGAGCGGTCGAGCGCCTCGAAGTAGTAGAAGCCGTACAGATTGTGGCGGTAGCGCGTGCCGTCGATCGGCTCGCCGAAGTGGATGCGCGGGCCGACGGTGAAGCCGATGCCGCGGTTGGTGTAGAAGCCGGTGAGCGCGACGTCCTTGCGATAGTCGTAGCGCAGCCGCCCGACCAGCTGGCCGGAGAATCCGAACTCGGTCGAGCTGACTTCGACGTCGGCCGAATCGACGACCACTTGCAGGCGCGGCAGCCAGGCGTTGTTCGCGCGGTCGTCATCGATCAGTTGCCGCTCCGGATCGATCACCGCCTGATAGACGTGCCCATCGGTGGTGGTCGACATCAGCGCGACGTCGCCGCCGCTCTTCCAATGCAGATCGACCGTATCGCCACCGACGGTGCGCAAGCGGACGGTCACCGGCTCGGAGAACGGCCGTGAGCTGATGCGGCGAATGGCCACCGTGCTGCGCTGCGTATCGCCGTCCGGCACGTTGAACTGCGTCGACTCGACTCTATAGTCGATGTCCGGGTACGGCCCGAGCCAGTCGACCAGGCGCGCTTGCACCGGCTCGCTGGGCGCGCCGGCGGCGAGGCATTGGCGCAGCGGCGTCGTCGCCGTGAGGCACTGATCGAGCAACGGATCGAAGACCGGTGGATCGAGCAGCGCGCGCACCTTGGTCACCACGACGTGCCCCGGCGGCCCATCCTCGTTGACGCTCCACACCTGCTGGTGCAGCGGATCGGCGACCTTTGCGGCGTCGAAGAACGCGCCGCTGAAGGCGATCTTCGGAGCGCTCTCGAACCGGTCGACGGCGGCGAGAACGTTCAGCATGTCGATCCAGCCGTAGACCGAGCGGCGCTCCGGCTCGATGCGGTCCATGTAGCGGTCGGCCAGCACACGCGACACCCCTTCGCTGACCCACGGGTAGTCCAGCGCCGGCTCGCGCGGAGCCAGCTGCGGGCGCAGGCATTCGGCGTACGTTGCTTGCGCCAGTTGCAGCTCGTGAAACGGCCGCAACGCCTCCTGCACTTCGAGCAAACGATCGCTGACCACGACGTCGCCCTCGCCGGCGGCGGTGAGCTCGACGCGCAGCGGTGCCTCGATCACCATCAGCTCCGCCGGGGCCGGCACGGCGGCCGGCCGCTCATTGATGATGTCGCGCAGCGTGTCGAGCACGATGTCGGTCATGCTCGGGCCGAACGAGATGCGCACGCCGAGATCCTTCGGGCGGTGCAGATAGACGATGTGGGTAGCGCCCGCCATGGTTTCGTCGCGCAGGAAGCGCGGCGCGGCGACTAGTGTCAGATAGTGCACGCCCGGAACGGCGGCGTGGAGCAGCGGCGCGCCGGCCGGCGCATAGCGGCCGTTGAGGATCACGTCGACGTCCGACGCCGGCGTCAACGTCACGTCGTAATCGGCCAGCGGCGGCGGCGCGCCGACCTGCCAGTTGCCCCCATCGTCCAGCGGCACCAACTGCGGGTACCAGCCGCCGAGCATGGTGATCTGATCGTCCCAGTGCCCGAAGCCGCCGAAGCGATACGGCACCGAGGTCTCGAAACGCAGGCGCAGCGTGCGGGTTGCGCCCGGCGCCAACCGCGCGATCGGCACGCTGACGAACGTGCGCGCCGGCAAGCCCGGGACGGCGACGGCGCTCGCCTGCGCTGGCACGCCGCCGTCCAATACCTCGCGCAGTTGCATGCCGCCGCTGTCGAACTCCTGTTCCGGGTAGACCAGCGTGCGCAGGAAGTCGTTCAGATGATCGGCGTCCTGATCGGCGAATCGATTGGCAAAGAGCAGGAAGACGGCGTCGTACAGCGGCCGCGACGAATGATTGGTGAAGGAGACTTCGACGCTCCCGTCGACCTGCGGCTTCGTCGGCGACAGCGTCGCCTCGACGCGATACTGCGGCCGCAAGAGAATCGGCGCGGCCCGGGTCGGAGCGGCACACGAAAGTATTGCGACTACCGCGGCGCAGCTTTCGAGCAGTCGTGGCCACCAGGCGCGCTCGTACTTCCGCAACGGCCATGCCGGGGAACGCGCCCCGCATGCTCGTCCCCGGCTAGAAGACACGCGGAGCCGGCGCGATTGCCCGATCACTCTCTGCATGCGCGATCTCTGAACGAGCGCCGTTGGCAAGTGCTCCTGCGTCCCCCTGCGTCAGGAGGGACTGGCGAAGCCGGTCCCTCAATGGGGGATACCCATCAGGGTGCGCACGGCCTCGTCGAAGCGCGCGTCGAGCAGATTCTGCGGCGGCGCATCGCTGACGGAGAACAGCGAGCTGGTGTTGTCGAACGTCACGGCGCTGACCACCGCGCCACTGGTGACGTTGACCAGCTCCATGCGCACGGTGAGGTGATCGGCGGTAAACGGCGGCGCCTGGCCCTGCGACCACGCCGTAATCGCCGGCTCGATCAGATACGCCGCCTGCGCACTACGCGCGTCGGCCAGCGCGCTGCCGGCGTCGGTGGTGGGAAGCAACTGCACGTCGGCATGCGTCTGCTGCAGGACCTGCACGATGCGACCGGAGACGGAGCGGCCGCCTTCCTCGCTCTGCTTGCCGGGCGGCGGTAGCATGACCCGCACCTTCTCGCTCGGCGAGTAATCGGCGCGCGGCAAGGCGGTGTCGACCTGCAGAGTGCCCCGTCCACATGCAGCGAGCAGAAGCATGGCGAGCACGGCAGCGAAACGGCGCATGCGGGCGGTGCTAGGTGGCGCGGCGCAGGGTGTCAACTGCGACAGCTTTGCCGAAGAATGCCGTCCGCGGTCAGGCCACGCCTCGAATGCGTGCGCCGGCCGGGTGGCGAAGCTGGGGACGTATCGCCGGCCAGCGCAGGCGCTTGTCGGGCGGCGCCCGCCGCGGCGCACGTCGCCCTTGATCTGGACGGCGAAAAGCTGAAAGCGCAGCTCTGCGCGCTCGATTGCCCGCGGCAGCGCGCGACCTGCGTATGAACATCATCCTGCTGCATCCCGACGATTTCATCGCCGCCGATCGCGTACGGCTTTGCGGGCGGCGCCTGCAGCACATACGCAGCGTGCAGCGCGCCGCGGTTGGCGACGTGTTGCGCGTCGGGCGGATCGACGGACGGCTGGGCGACGGGCTCGTCGCGGCGCTCGACGATACGCGGCTCGAGATGACCGTTGAGCTGACGCGCGATCCGCCGGCGCCGGCGCCGCTGCGTCTGCTGCTGGCGTTGCCGCGCCCCAAGGCGCTGCGCCGGGTGCTGCAATGCGTCGCGGCGATGGGCGTGAAAGACATCGTCCTGGTCAACACATGGCGCGTCGAGAAGAGCTTCTGGTCGAGCCCGGCGCTGGCGCCCGAGGCGCTGCGCCAGGAGCTGCTGCTCGGCCTCGAGCAGGGCGGCGATAGCGTCGTACCCACCCTGACACTGGAGCCGCGCTTCAAGCCCTTCGTCGAGGATCGGCTGCCGCAGTGGAGCGCCGGCTCGCGCCGGTTGCTCGCCCACCCGCACGCGACGGCATCGTGTCCGCGCGGTGTCGCCGAGGCGGCGACTCTGGCAGTCGGACCGGAGGGCGGCTTCATTCAATACGAGCTCGACGCCCTGGTGAGCGCAGGCTTCGAGGCCGTCACCCTCGGCGCGCGGCCGTTGCGCGTCGAGCACGCGGTCGCCGCGCTGCTGGGCCGGATCTTATAGGGCCCCGTTCGCCGGCGGCGTGCCGGCCACAGATTCTACCGCATGCCGGGGTCGGCGCGTGCCGCGCGGCGTGCCTCGCTACCGAAGCGGCAGCGTCTCGGCTAAGGACCAGCGACATGATCATCGTCATGAAATCGGACGTCCTGCCCGAATCGAACGAGGTGCGCGAGGTCATCGCGCTCGCCGAGCGGTATCCCGACGTGCACGCCGAGGTGCGCAAGATCCAAGGCGCGACGCGCGTGCTGACGGAAATCTATCTGCTCGGCTCGACGGCGCAGATTCCGCTCGAGCCGTTCGAGGAATTCCAGGCCGTCGAGAAAGCCATTCGCATCCGCGAGCGCTACCGCTCGATCGGCCGTCACGACGGCGCCGAGGCGTTCGGATTCGACTATCAAGGCGTGCGCTTCAGCCAGGATACGTTTCATGTCTTCCCCGGGCTGTGCGCGGTCGACACGCGCCAGAACGTCGAGGCGATGTTCCGCGCCCTCAAGGACGCCGGCATCCACACCACGCGCGCCGGGGCGTACAAACCGCGCACCAGCCCCTACGATTTCCAAGGGCACGGCAAGGAGTGCCTGCCGTACTTGTTCGAGCTGGCCGGCAAGTACGAGCAGAAGGTGATCGCCATGGAGATCACCCACGAAACGCACATCGACGAGATCCGCGACGCGCTCCGCGCCGCCGGCAATCCGACCGGTGTGATGATTCAGATCGGCACGCGCAACGCGCAGAACTTCGAGCTGCTCAAGGTCGTCGGCGCGCAGCAGGACTTCCCCGTGCTGTTCAAGCGCGGCATGGGCATCACGCTCGATGAGTCGCTGAACGCCTGCGAGTACATCGCCTCGGGCGGCAACAACCGCATCATCGTGGGCCTGCGCGGCATGAAGACCAACTACGGCGATCCACATCGCAACTTCGTCGACTTCGCGCACGTCCCGGTGGTGCGCCGGCTGACGCGCTTGCCGGTGTGCGTCGATCCATCGCACTCGGTCGGCAAGAAAACCGTCTCGCCGGACGGCTTGCTCGATATCCATCACGTCACGGCGCAGGGCATCATCGCCGGCGCCAATATGGTGCTGGTCGACTTCCACCCGAACCCCGCGCAGGCCCTATGCGACGGCCCGCAAGCCTTGCTGCTCAGCGAGCTGGAGCTGTTCCTGCGCGACACGGAGTTGGTCCGCAAGGCGTACCTCGACCGGGTCGCTCTGCGTGAAAAGCTGTCGCAGTAGGATTTCACCACAGAGACACGGAGGCATGGAGCAGAACAAGTCATGAGCGCTTCTCCGTTCAGACTCGGGGCCTCTGTGCCTCCGTGGTGAGTCATTGTCTTCGCTTCCACTCTCCCGTGCTGAGCTCGATGCCGACGCGCAGTCGCCGTTGCTGTTCGACGCGTTGATCGCCGAGGACGACAGCAGCTGCACGTTCGAGATGACGCCGGCGCTCGACACACCCGGCGTGCGCGAACAGCGGCCGACGGCGCGCTGGCCGCACCATCTGCCGGGCGAGCAGGTCATCAGTTTGACCGGCCAGACCGGCGGCGTGCTGTTGCGCCGGCGCGGCCATATCGAAGCCGGCTGGCGCGGCCACGGCGTGCGCATCAGCGAGGCGCGCTTTTCCGCGCCGGTGCTGATCGGCGAGCGCGTCTACATCCGCGCCGAGCTGCTGCGCGCCCGCCGTCTGCGCGACAGCCTGCACGTGCGCTTTGCCTTCCGCATGTGGAAGCTCGCCGCCGACGGCAGCGAGATCGAGACCTACCGCTCGCAGCAGGATGCGATCTTCTTCCCGGGCTGACGCGAGCGCGGGGCGCGCGTCAGGAACAGCCGCGCAGCGCATGCGCGACCGCGCCGACGACGTCGGAGATGCCGACGGCGCACGAGCGCAGATCCTGCTTGAGCGCGGGGCAGCGCAAGAACGACGGATGCTCGGTCAGGGCGAGGTCGACGCCGGTGACCAACTCATCGACGGTGACGCGACCGTCGTCGTTGCAATCGCCCTGGCACGAGCCCACGTCGTCGACCCGTACGACCTGGGCGCGAATCCGGCACCCGTCGACGCCGCTCGGATCGCAATCGCTCCAGGCGACGGCGGTGTCTCCGCCGACCAGCGCGGCCGCGCTGGTGGCGGCGGGGAGCGTGTCGCGTAGCGCGATCGCGACGTGACCGCGCGGCGCACCGTGCGCATCAAAGGCGCGCACGACGACGGCAAACTGCGGCGACTCATCGCTCGCCGGCAGATCGCCGACGAGCAGCGTCACCCCCGACTGCGGACAGGCGACGGACGCCTCCCCCTGCAGCTCCGAGCACAGCACGTCGGTGAGCAACGCGCCCGACGCGTCGATGCGTCGAAACTGAATCGGCGCGTCCGTGTGCCACGCGACCGTTCCGCTCGCGGACGACGCATCGGCGCACAACGCCGGCCCGGTCGGTGCGTCGAGCCCGCTCGCCACATTGAACGAATCGCCGACGACGCCGGCGGCCGAGGTTCGCCGCGCCCAGATCGCCCCGGAGTTCTCCGCCACCCATCCGTTGAGAAACTGATCGTCCGCCAGCCCGGCGGCGGCCGGATAGGCCGGCCAGCTGTTGCCGACGCTCGAGTCCGTCACCACGTACGACTGCACAGCGCCATCGGCTGCGAAGGCGGCTGCGTAGACGCCGATGGGGTCGATGAAATCCCACAGCAGCTCGATCGTTCCGCTCGCCGCGGCAGCGAGGGTGCTGCTGCGCGTGAATGGCGGCGCATGGTTGGACTGCATGTGCTGCACGACGCCGTCGAGACCGATCCAGAGCACGTTGTCGCCGGTCGCGACGACGAGGGTGTCGCCAACCGTGGTCGCCGCCGGGACGCCGGTGCTCGGCAAAGGAAACGGTGCGGCGAGCGGTTGGCCCGCCTGGTCGAACGGGCTCGCCTGCGGTCCCTGCTGACTCGGCCACAACACCACGAATCCGCCGCCCGCCAACGGCAGCGCCTTCACCCACGGCGCGGCGGTGCGAGCGGCCGCGGCCGCCTCGATCGTCGACCCGACAACTTGCACGCGTGCCGCGACGGGCCGCGGGACAGCCGACACCACGAGTACCAGTGCCCCCAACGTCCCAATCCCAAGAACGGAAGAGCGGGTGCGAGACGAGCAAGTCATGTTCGCATCGATCTGCGGCGCGGCGGCGCTTCATTGCGCAGTCGCGGTCGCACCCGTCAATCGGTCAGCCAAGCCTCCCTCGTCAACTCCGCACAATGGCGGTGCGACCTCTTCCACGCAGATGGACTGTCGGAACGCGCCGTTCCGGGCATAGTGGGGTTGATGGCACACGCCCCAAATCGCGACGTCGCCGCGGCCGAGGCCAACCTGCCGCTGCCGCCGGAGGAGTTGGTCAGGCGGCTGCGCGACATGCCGTTCGTCATCGATAGCGTCGAGGCCGCCGGCGGCGGAGTCATGGGCGCGAAGCGGCTCGGCGTGACCTTTCGGGACGACGGAGTGCACCTCAGTGCAAAGTGGAAGGCGGCGCCTGCGGCGTGCGAGGGCTGGAACAATTCGCCACGGCGCGAGATCGGCGTGTACGAGGTACAGCGCTTGTTCCTCGATCCGGCGGACTATCCGGTGCCGCCGGTCGCGGCGCGTGCCATCCCGCTCGACGTCTACGGTCCAGTCGACCCGAAGGCGACGGCGACGCTCAACGGCACGCGCTGCGTGTTCGGGGCGCTGGCCGTCTGGTTGGAGAATGCCGAGCAGCCGAAGAAGGCTTTCGATCCGGAACGCTTCGCGCGCGATCCGGCGTATGCCTTCCACTTCGCCAACCTCAACCTGCTGGCCTATCTGGTCGCGCACCGCGACGCGCGCAGCAACAACTTCCTGATGTCGCGCGATCCGACCAACCCGCGCGTCTTCTCGATCGACAACGGCATCGCCTTCGGCGGCGTGCTGTACAACTTCTTCACCTGGCACTTCGACGAGATCCGCACCAGCGGTCTGCCGAAGCGCTCCATCGACCGCCTGCGCCGCGTCACCGCCGCGCAGCTGGCCAGCTTCGCCGTGCTCGGCCAGTGGGAGCCGGATGCGGACGGCGTCCTGCAGGCGGTGCCGCCGGACGTCAATTGGGATACGGCCGTCGGCACGCGCCTCGCCGGAACGCGCCTCCAGATCGGCCTGACCAACGATGAAATCGCCGCGCTCGCCGATCGCCTAGCGTCCTTGCTGTCGCGCATCGACGCCGGCGACCTCGCGCTGTTCTGAGGCCGAGAGCCCTCCGCTCACCGCTATCAACCGGCCAATTTTTCGGGCTTCCGAACTGAACCCCGACATCCAACACCTTCTTCAGCCGAGCCAACGAAATGCCCTTTCGAACGCGGCGCGGCCGCCGCGCTCCAAGACCTCGCCGTGCGTGACGGTGACGCGATTGAAATCCCACTGCAGGATGCGGTCGATCGACCGGCGCGCGGCGACGCGGTCGCGCGTGATCAGCTTGACGACGCGGTGCGGCGTGAAGCCGCGCGCGCCGACCAAGGCGAAAAACAATCGGGCGCGGCGCGAGACGGCCGGGCGCACAACGTTGAACGCCAGATCGGTGAGCACCAGCGTGCGCGTCGACGGATGGTAGAAGACGACCTCGTTGATCAACGGCGCGCCGCGGAACAGGTGTTGATCGATCTCGCCGGCCCATTCGGGCGGCGCGTCGTCGGACAGTACGGCGTCGAACTGCAGATCGCCGCGCTTCTTCGCCAAGCCCGGCGCAGCAAACAACTTCGCCTCGGGATAGGCCTGGCCGTAGTCACCGACGAAGAAGTGATGCACCAGGCTCGGCGCCACAACGGCGCGCACCGGGCCCAGCGCATCCAGCGCGGCGCGCGTTGGCGCATCGAGCTCGACCGGTGAGTGCAGCCACAAACCGCCGTCGCGCAAGCGCACCACCGTCATGCGCGTCCCGACGTCGCCAGTGAACAGCACCAGCGGTCGCGTCGCCACCCACAGATTTGGCGCAAGAGGAGTGAGTGCGTTCATGCGCGTGTTGTGACGAAGCTTCCGACAGGGAGCAATCAGGACGGTGTCTCGTGTCTGGGATCAAGGGGTCGGGCTGTGAACCGCAATCCTCGTTCTCTGGCAGCCCGACCCCTGACACCTGTCTTGAGCCTGTGCTACGCCGAACGACATGAATCGCACGCTCGACATCGCCACATCGCTCGCCGCCTCGATCGTTCGCTTCGGCGGCGGGATGCAGGTTGCTCCGCTCGGCAAACGGCCCGCGCAGCGATTGGAGCTGTTCGAATTCGAGGCTTGTCCATATTGCCGCAAGGTGCGCGAGGCGCTGTCGGCACTGGATCTCGAAGTCGTGGTGTATCCATGCCCGAAGGACGGCCCGCGCTTTCGACCGGAGACCGTCAAGCGCGGCGGCAAAGCACAGTTCCCGTACTTGATCGATCCCAACACGCAGCGTGCGCTGTACGAGTCCGACGACATCGTCACGTATCTGTTCGCCGAATACGGCGACGGCGCCGTGCCGTTGCCCTTGCGTCTCGGACCGCTGACCGACGTGTCATCGATGCTGGCCAGCGCCGCGCGCCCGGCGTTCGGCGCCCGCTACGTCCCGGCGCGGCAACCGAAGCAGCCGCTCGAGCTGTGGAGCTTCGAGGCCTCGCCGTTCTGCCGCATCGTGCGCGAGCGCTTGTGCGCGTTGGAGTTGCCGTACGTCCTGCACAACGTCGCCAAAGGCAGCCCCAGCCGGCCGGCCTTCGTGAAACGCTCCGGCAAGATGATGGTGCCGTATTTGTATGACCAGAATCACAAGGTCGAGATGTTCGAGTCGGCGGACATCGTCACGTACCTCGACCGCACGTACAAGAAATAGGACTCACCACAGAGGCACAGAGACACGGTGAGATGTCGAAGGACACTGCGTGCGCAAGCGGTGATGTGCGTGCCGTCGGCAACGCCGTGATCGGGTCTTTGTTTCTTTTTTCAACTCCGTGACTCTGTGTCTCCGTGGTGAGGATCGCATTGAAATGAATCGAACGATTGCGCTCGAAGGCTGTCTCAACTTCCGCGACCTCGGCGGCTACCCGAGGCGCGATGGGCGGCGCATGCGCTGGCGACAGGTGTTCCGCAGCGATGCGCTGCATCACTTGACGCCGGGCGATGTCGACAAGCTGCGCGACGATCTGCATCTGGGCGTCGTCATCGATCTGCGCACGCCGGGCGAGCGCGACAGCGACGCGGGCGACCTGCTCGCCAGGCAGCCGCTGCAATTCCACCACATCTCGTTGTTCGACGGCGAGTCGCGCCGCAGCAGTCCGCCGGCGTGGGCATCGTTGGCGGATCTGTATTTGATGATGGCCGAATTCGCGCGCGGCCCGATCGGCCGCGTCATATCGACCCTCGCCGATGCCGACGCCCCGGCGGTCTATCACTGCGCGGCCGGCAAGGATCGCACCGGCGTCATCTCCGGCATCCTGCTCGGCCTGCTCGATATTCCCGACGAGATCATCGTCGCCGACTACGCTGCGACGAAGGAGAATCTCGACGCCATCGTCGAGCGCCTGATGTCCACCGAAGGCTACCAGGAGATGTTCAAGTCGCTGCCGCCCGACACGCTCCACGCCGAGCCCGAAACGATGGTCGGATTTCTCGCGCGCCTGCGCGAGCGCTACGGCGACTTCGCCGGCTACGCGCGCGAGGCCGGCGTCAGCGACGAGGCGCTGGGCAAGCTGCGCGCGCGGCTGATCGAGTGACTGCCTCGGAAGATCAGAGACCAAGGACGATAGACAAAAAGACCGGACCGAGGGCGTCAATCCTTCCGTTCTCGGCGCCTTACCGACTGACCGCGGGTGGCGGTGTCGCGTAACGCTCCGGGTCCTGGTCTTTCGTCCTTTGTCTTGTGTCCGCCTGCCTTGCGCCGAGAACCGCGGCCGGGCTAGGCAAATTCGAATATGAGCACTGACAAGGGCTTCCTTCGGTTCCAAGGCACGGCGGGCTACATCGCGTCGGGACCGCTGGTCGACGCGGTGAATTGCGCCATCGCGCTGGAGCGTCCGCTGCTCCTCAAGGGCGAGCCGGGTACCGGCAAGACCGTGCTGGCGCGTCACGTCTCCGACGGCCTCGGCATGCCGATGCTGTCTTGGCACATCAAGTCGACCGCCAAAGCGGCCGACGGACTGTATGTCTACGACACCGTGCAGCGGCTCAATGACAGCCGCTTCGGCGGTGGCGACGTGTCCGATATCGCGCGCTACATCAAGCTCGGCCCGCTCGGGCGTGCCTTCTCGTCCGCCGAACGCCAGGTGTTGCTGATCGACGAAATCGACAAAGCCGACCTCGAGTTTCCCAACGATCTGCTGCGCGAGCTCGACGAGATGCGCTTCTCGATTCTCGAAACGAGCGAGGAAGTCGTCGCCCAGCATCGCCCGGTCGTGCTCATCACCTCGAACAACGAGAAGGAGCTGCCGGACGCGTTCCTGCGCCGCTGCATCTTCTACTACATCGACTTTCCCGACCCGACGCTGATGCGCAAGATCATCGCCGTGCATCATCCGCACCTCGACGCCAAGCTCCTCGATCAGGTGCTGGTGAAGTTCTACTGGCTGCGCGAGCAGAACGATCTGCGCAAGAAGCCTTCGACCTCAGAGCTGATCGACTGGATCAGCGCGCTGCTGCGCTCCGGCGTCAGCATGGACAAGCTCGAGGCACACATCCCCTTCGTCGGCGCGCTGCTCAAGACGGAACAGGACGTCGACGCCCTCAACCGCTTCGATCAAAAGGGCGGCAAGTATCCGACCAAGTGGGCGGACTTGGGGCCGCGGTACAATCAATGACGGGGTTAGGGGTTAGGGGATTAGGGGCTGGGGAGGATCAAGAAGGACCTGTTCTCGCGACCTCTCCGACCCCTAAACCCCCAACCCCTTAACCCCTAACCCCGTCATGTTCCTCGACCTCTTCTACGGCTTGCGCGACGAAGGCGTTCCACTGGCGATTCAGGAGTGGCAGGGCTTCCTGGCGGCACTGGAGCAGGGCCTGCACGGCTGCAACCTCCTGCGCTTCTACCATCTGGGGCGCGCCTGCCTGATCAAGAGCGAGACGTACTTCGACGCCTATGACCGGGTCTTCGCGCGCGTCTTCAAGGGCGTCGAGGGACAGTTCGGCGACGACGTCACCGAGCAGGTGATGGAGTGGCTCAAAGATCCGAAGAACTTCCCCGAACTGTCACACGAAGAGTGGGCGGCGCTCGAGCGCCTGACGTCCGACGAGCTGATGCGGCGCTTTCTGGAACGGCTGCAGGAGCAGAACGAGCGTCACGACGGCGGCGACAAGTGGGTCGGCACCGGCGGCAAGTCGCCGTTCGGTCACGGCGGACAGCACCCGACCGGCATCCGCGTCGGCGGTCAGAGCAAGGGTCGCTCGGCGATGAAAGTCGCGGAAGAGCGCCGCTACAAAGACTATCGCACCGACGACGCGCTCAACGTGCGCGCCGTGAAGGTATCGCTGCGCCGCCTGCGCCAGCTGACGCGGCAGGGCCAGCAAACCGAGCTCGACCTCGACGAGACGATCGATGAGACGTGTCGCAATGCCGGTGAGATCGAGCTGGTCTTCCGCGCCCCGCGCCGCAACAACGTGCGCTTGCTGCTGCTGATGGACGTCGGCGGCACGATGGATCCGTACTACGAACCGGTCAGCCGCCTGCTCACCGCGTTGCACGAGGATCACGGACTGCGCGAGTTTCAGCCGTACTACTTCCACAACTGCATCTACGACCACGTCTACACCAGCGCGCGCTTGATGAAGGCCGATGCCGTGCCGACCGGCGACGTCTTGCGCCGCCTCGACAACCGCTGGAAGTGCGTCATCGTCGGCGACGCCTCGATGCATCCGGCCGAGCTGCTCGAGCCCTACGGCAACATCGATCCGCGCCAAGGCTCGCAGACCGACGGCCTCACCTGGCTGCGCCGCATCGCCGACCACTTCGACCGCAGCGTCTGGATCAACCCCGACGACCCGCCGTACTGGGAAGGCTCGCACACCGGCCGCATCATCAAGCGCCTCTTCCCCATGTTCCACCTCAGCGTCGACGGCCTGAGCCAAGCTATGCAGGCGCTGGTCGGCGCCAAAACGCAGGCGGCGTGAGGCAGAGAGGGTTGCGGGCCAAGGGGTCCGGGGTTCGGACCTGACTGGAGATTTTCTGATCCTCCCTTGACCCCTAGACTCCCCTCACCCCTGTCGTCATGGCGCCTTTCGATCTCGCCACGCACGCGGCGCGTATCGACGAAGATGGTTTCACCATCATCGAAGACTTCCTCGATGCGCCGACGCTGGCCGAGGTGCGGCGCGTGCTCGGCTTTTACATCGGCTCGCACATGGGGCGGAACGACTTCGAAGGGACGCGCACGGAGCGGGTGTATACGCTGGTCGCGCGCGGGCGGGTGTTCTGGTCGATCGTGCTCGACGCGCGCGTCGCGGCGCTGTGCCAGCACTTTCTCGACGACGGCTACCTGTTGACCGCCAGCCAGGCGATCGAGATCCAGCCGGGCGAGACGCCGCAGCCGTTTCACTACGACGATACGTTCTACCGCTTGCCGCGACCGCGGCCGATGGTGTCGCTGTCGACCATCGTGGCGGTCGACGACTTCACGGCGGAGAACGGCGGTACCGAGGTCGTGCCCGGCAGTCATCTTTGGAGCGACGCGCAGCTCGGCCGCTCGTTCGACATCACGGAGCCGTCGACCCCGGAGATCGAGCACGCCGAAGCCGCGCTCGCCGAGCATGCCCGCGCCGTCGTCATGCCGGCCGGCGCATGCGTCGTCTTCTCCGGAACGCTGCTGCACCGCGGCGGCCGCAACCGCAGCCCTCGACCGCGCTGCGCATTCTCGAATCAGTATTGCCGCGCCTGGGGTCGGCAGCAGGAGAACTTCACGCTGGCGATTCCGCCCGAGGTGGCTCGCGAAATGCCCGAGCGCCTGCAGGAGATCCTCGGCTACTCGATCCACCCGCCGTTCATGGGCCAGCTGACCGCCAGTCACCCGCGCAAAGCACTTGCGCCCGACTACGTGTCGCCCATCGTGGCGCAGGCGCGGGCCGCGGGCGCGCGCTTGCCGGAGTAAGCCTCAGGTCGGCGACACGTACCAACGCCGAGCCGGCCAACGAACTACGTAGCGGCCGACCCTGTGTCGGCCTGGCGGCGCGGCGCGCCGCCGCGGCTGGGTGGTGTGGCGGCAGCCTGTCATCGTTGCCGCGACTCCGACCCCGCCCGCGCGCGCCGCTGACTCATACCGTGGCGCGCCACGCGAATGTCCCGCGCGTATCACAAGACCGCTCGCCGTGCGCCCCGTGCACCGCTGACGCCGTCAAACGAACCAGACGCTGCCGCCGACATAGCGGGCTGGCGACTGATCCGGCACGTACTCAGCTGCGCAGCGGGATCAGGGCGCGAATGCGCGGATCGCGCAGATAGAGCGACAGCCACACCAATACGCCGAAGCCGACGGCGAACCCGGCGTTGAACGCCGGTCCGCCGACCCGCACGTGCGTAAAGACCGCGCCGCCCAAGTAGCCGGTGAGCAGAATCGCACCCAACACCGACGTGGCCGGGATGACGTAGAGCACCGTGCTCGCGAGCAGCACGAGACCGATTCCCGCGATGGCGCCCTCCGGTATGCCGAGTTGCACGCACGCATCGAGGACCGCCTGGATCTTGATGACTTTGGTGACGGAGTCGAACACCAAAAACAATGCGACCAACGTGGCGATAATCCGCCCCGCCAATGCGCCGCGCGACGCCGGCCGCTCGAGTGCGTGTGCTTGCATGGGGTCTCCTCCTCCTCGATTCGAAGATCGCATACCGCGCGCCGCGGCTCACCATCTCGTCGAGCGACGCGGCCGCGAATCGACGGCGAGCCCGCGCCTTCGCGCCGGCGGCGGTGGCCGTGGCGGGTTGTCACGCCGCCGACGGGCCTCCTGCTGCGGGGTCTTGCACGACCATGCCGGGCGGGCGACTATCCCGCAGTTCCAGTCTCGTACAGGGGGTTTCACATGGCTCAGACCGCACAATTGCGCCGCATCGACGCCGAAGAGAACGAGGCACAGCGCGTCTTCAATCTGCAGCGCCAAGCCTATCTGCAGAAGCCGTTTCTATCGCTCGATGAGCGGCGCGAGAATCTGCGCAAGCTCGAGCGCGTGCTGGTCGACAACGCCGACGCCATCGCCGCCGCGATCAGCGCCGACTTCGGGCACCGCGCCGTCGAAGAATCGCTGATGGCCGAGCTGTTCACCAGCGTCGACGGCATCCGCGACGCGCGCAAGAAGCTGAAGAAGTGGATGCGCCCTCAGCGCCGTCATGTGTCGATTCTCTTCGCCACCGGCTCGAACCGCCTGATCCCAATGCCGAAGGGCGTCGTCGGCGTCGTCTCGCCGTGGAACTATCCGCTGTTCCTCACCATCGGACCGCTGACCAGCATCCTCGCCGCGGGCAACCGCGCCATGGTCAAGATGGCGAGCAACTCGCAGCACCTCTGCAAGCTGCTGGCGGAGAAATACGCCGCGGTCTTCCCGGAGGACATGCTGGCGATTTTGCCCGGCGTGCGGGCACAGGACTTCTCGACGCTGCCGTACGATCACATGATCTTCACCGGCTCCGCCGACGCCGGACGCAACGTGATGCGCTCGGCGGCGGAGAATCTCACCCCGGTGACACTGGAGCTCGGCGGCAAGTCGCCGACCATCCTGTGCGACGACTTCGACGTCGACGAGGCGGCATCGCGCATCCTCTACGCCAAGTTTCTCAACGCCGGACAAACCTGCCTGGCACCGGATTACTTGTTCGTGCCGGAGGCGAAGTGCGACGCGTTCGTCGCCGCCGCCAAGCGCATCATGCCGACCCGCTACCCGGACACGAATCAGCAGAGCTACACCTCGGTGATCGACGAGAAATCGTATCGCCGCCTGCGCAACACGCTCGAAGATGCGCGCCAGAAAGGCGGCGAAGTCATCTCGCTGGTCCCCGATGCGACGTTCAACGACGCGCTGCGCAAGATTCCACCGCACATGGTCGTCGGCGCCACCGACAATATGACCATCATGCAGGAGGAGATCTTCGGGCCACTGCTGCCGGTGAAGACCTATCGCACCCTCGATGAGGTGATCGCCTACGTGAACGGCCGCGACCGTCCGCTCGGCTTCTACGTCTTCACCAACGATCAGGCGACGCAGGACAAGCTGGTGTACTCGACCATCTCCGGCGGCGTGACGGTCAACAACTGCATGCTGCACGTCGCCCAACACGACATGCCCTTCGGCGGCATCGGCGCCAGCGGCATGGGCCACTACCACGGCTACGAGGGCTTCCTCGAGTTCTCCAAGCTGCGCCCCGTCTTCAAAAACCCGCGCCTGTCGCTGCTGCACCTCTTCTACCCGCCCTACGGCAAGCGCACGCGGCAGCTGTTGAATCTGCTGATTCGGTTTAAGAGATAGGGTTGGGGGTTACGGGGTTAGGGGTTGGGGAAAGCCGGATCAGCTTCCTCCCCAAGCCCCCAACCCCATAACGCCCAACCCCCTCAGAAAAACACTTCCCACCTCAATCCGCCCTCGATCCAATCCTGATCGAAGTCTCGGTTGCCGCTGATGTCGCCGCGCAGGTCCATTTGCGGCGCGAGCGTGAGGCGCAGATCGAGACCGCCGCGGTACCATTGGCTCTGGTCGCCGATGACGAAACCCGTGACCGAGCCGTAGAGCTCGGCGCGCCAGCGGTCGTCGTGCGGACCGGCGAACAGTCCGGCGCGGGCTTCTGGGCCGACGGCGAAGTTGTCGTTCAGCGCCGGGCTCCAATCGACGACGGCTTCCGCCAGGCCATAGGCGATGGCGCCCGGCCACGGCGCGAAGGCGAGCCCGCCGCCGAGGTGGTTGTGCCAGATGTACTCTTCCTGCAAGTCGTTGTGCCCGTTGGGCAGCAGGCGGTTATCCAGTCCGGTGCCGACGCTCCACGAGATGGGATGGAAGAACGCATCCCAGGGCGTCAGCGAGACGATGTCGACCAGCGTGAACCGCTCGACTCGGAAATCGCGATGCTTGGTGTAGTAGCGCAACGCCAGCGCCATGAAGTCGATTTGTGCGCCGGCGGTGTAGCCGCCGAGCGGATCGAGCAGATCGTGATAGGCGGGGCGAATCGCGGCTTCGACATAGTATTGGCCGTTGCGCACGCCGGTGCCGAGCGCGGCGCGATCGCTGCGATGCCCCTCGTCGGGGCGTACCGCCGGGGTCGGTGGCGGCGGCAGCGGATCGCCTTCGATCGGCACTTCGCTGCGCGCCAGCAAGATGGCGCGCGCGCGGCGCTGTTCATCGGGATCGAGCGCGCGCGTATTGGCGTAGCGGACGCGGAACAGCCGGTAGGCGTCGCCGAGCACTGCCGCGCGCGCGGGCGCCGCGAGCGCGGCAATCTCGGGCGCGTCAGGCGCCAGCCGCCCATCCGCAAGCGCGCTCACCAGCGGCGGCGCCCCACTCGGCAACTCCCGCGCATCGTGGCGCAGCTCGGTCGCCAGCGACGCTCGATACGACGGCGTGCCGATCAGCCCCGGCTCGCGCCCAATGGCGCGCACGGTGTCTGCGGGAATCACCCACGCCGGGAATTGCGCCGTCAGGCGCAGGCTCGGCCGCGCCACGTCGAGCAGCGCCAGGATCTGGTATGAGCAGTTCTCGTCGAAGAAGTAGTAGCTGAAGTCGACGCCGCGCAGCTCCCACAGATGCGCGATCAACAGGTCCACCTCCGCGCGCGTCAGCGTCAGCGGATACTCCCAGATGTCGCGCGCCTCGGTATCGCCGTAACGGCTGAGGATGTCGTAGTACGGATCGACGCTGAAGCGACCGGGATAGTAGCCGAGGATGCCCTTGTACGCGAAGGGAATGCCGCCGTCGGTGCCGGTATCGGCGGAGAAATTGACGCCGTAAGACAGCAGATCGCTGCGTGCCGTGCCATCGCCGGCGTCGAGCCGCAGCAGCGTGTGGCCGAAGAGGGACGACGGGTTGTTCATATACGCTTCCGGAAAGATCAGCGTCGCTGCTCTTGCGTCGAGCGCCGTACGCCACTCGTCGTACGCGTCGCACGACGGCTGCGGCAGACGGCTGATGTCGATGGCAAGGCGTTCGACCAGCCATTGGAAGCGCGCGCGCAAGGCGCATTGAATCGGCTCGTCGTCGCGCAGCGTCGCCTCGGCGTCGAAGAACTTCGCCAGCGTCGCGCGCAGCTCCGCCTGCGGATCGGTGCGGCCGGTTGGCGCTTGGAAGAACCACGCCGTCTCCGCCGTGCTGCGCACGCCGCGACCGAAGTGCAGCGGCTCGTAGTGCAGCAGCGCGATCCATTCCGGGTCGCTGGCCAGATGCGCCGCGTCGGCGGCGGCCGTGAGCTCGGCGAGATATGCGGTCGGCTCGTCGGCGCGAGCCGGGAGGGAGCCGAGGAGCGCGACCAATACGAGGCCGCCGAGCGGACGGAGCGCGCGGCAAGCGCGCAGGCCGCGGGCGCGAAGCAAGAGGCTGACTCGCGCGCCCGCGGCCGATCGCGTTGACTACGATACGTACTTGGCGAGTTGCTGATCGGTCTCCATCAAATCGGAGAGCGAACCGAGCAACTGGCCGGCGGTCACCTGCTCGCTGGGGAACAAAGTGCCGAAGTTGTGCTTCGCGAGGGAGAAGAATGCCGGCTTGTCCGCCGGCTTGATGCCGAGCAACGTCGCCAGGGTGTCGAGCGACTCGCCCTGACCCTGCGCCATGTCGTTGGCCAGCTTATCGATGTTGGCGCCGGCATACATGTTCAGGCGCGCGTCGGCCTGAATCGCGCCGCTCTTCTTGCAGCCAATGGTGCCGGAGCTGATGCCGAAGGTTTGATTGCCAAGGCAGGAGTTCGTCGTCGCCGCCAAAACCTTCGGCGCGACTCCCGTCTGTCCCTTGAACGCCTGCGTGCCCCAGCCACAGCCGACATCCGGATCGCCAGCGAGTGCCACGCTGCCGCTCGCCAGAAGTCCAACCGCCGCCAATACGAGTGTCCGCTTCATACGACCTCCAGA
>Ga0265339_10000307_pt1 | contig 40029 bp, 31 predicted proteins | sample 4CB219metaG_FD_202085 | JGI IMG/M metagenome (GOLD analysis project Ga0265339, IMG submission 202085) | Rhizosphere microbial communities from Carex aquatilis grown in University of Washington, Seatle, WA, United States - 4-CB2-19 metaG | ecosystem: Host-associated > Plants > Roots >... | reverse complement strand
GAAACCCACGACAGGGTCAGCGGTTGGCTGAGGACCCGACACGCGCGGAGACTACGCTGGATCATGGAGTCGAAGCTCGGCGTCTATCGGACCGTGGCAGCCCGAGGGATCGCGGCGCTGTTGCGGTCGACCGCGATCGGCGTATTACGCGACGCGCGGCGCGAGCTGGTGGCGTCTCACGCCGCGGCGCTGACAGTCGCCACCTAACGGAGATCGCGCATGGCATTTCTCGCCCTCGTCGCCGCGGCCGCGCTGGAAGTCGGCGGCGACTACCTCATCCGCAAGGGCTTGTCGCACGGCTGGTGGCTCATGGGCGCCGGCGCGCTGTTGCTTGCGCTCTACGGCGTTGCCGTCAATTTCTGGTGGCACGGCGACTTCGGCAAGCTGCTCGGCCTGTACGTCGTGCTCTTCTTCGCAGTCAGCCAGGTCTGGGGGGTCGTCTTTGAGCACGAAACGCTCGACGCGCCTCGCATTGTCGGCGGCGCGCTCATCATAGCCGGCGGCGCCGTGATCCAGTGGTGGCAGCCGAGCTGACATGACCGTTGCAGCGGTTGGCCGACAATCGACGTCAGGACGGAAATCGTGAAACTCAATCGGCGCTCCCTGCTCAAACATGCCGCACTCCTGCCGTTCATCGGCGCAGTGCCGCGCCTCGCATGGGCTGCCGTCGAAGCGCGCGGCGAAGCGGCCGACTACACGCTGCGCATCGCCAGCGGGTTGATCGAACTGGCGGCTGACCACATCGTCTCGACCACGCTCTATAACGATCAGTTTCCGGGACCGCTGTTGCGCTTCAAGGAAGGGCAGCGGGTGGTCGTCGACGTTTACAACGAGACCGACACGCCGGAGCTGGTGCACTGGCATGGGCAAGCGATTCCGAGCGATGTGGACGGCGCGGCAGAGGAAGGCTCGCCGTTCGTGCCGGCGCACGGCATGCGCCGGGTCAGCTTCGTGCCGCAACCGGCGGGCTTCCGTTTCTACCATACTCATGTCGCGGCCGGCGGCGATCTCAACCGCGGCACGTACACCGGCCAGGTTGGGCCACTCTATATCGACCCGAAACACAATCCTGGCGCCTATGACCGCGAAGTCTTCCTGGTGCTCAAGGAGCTCGCGCCCGTCTTCAGCCGCGGCGGCGACATGGCGATGGACGTCCTGGCTGGAGCTCCGATCAAGGCGCTGCAGGCGATGGGCAAGGCGGCGGATGACGAAGCGCAGGAAAAAACCAAGGGCTTCGAGGTGGGCTACGAGCTGTTCAGCATCAACGGTCGGATGCTGGGGCACGGCGAGCCAATCCGCGTGAAGCGCGGTGAACGGGTGCTGTTCCATGTGCTGAATGCAAGCGCGACCGAGATTCGCAGCCTCGCACTGCCGGGCCACGTCTTCCGTGTCGTCGGACTCGACGGCAATCCGGTGCCGACGCAAGCCGAGGTGCCGGTGCTCTGGGTCGGCACCGCGGAGCGCATCTCGGCGCTCGTCGAAATGAATCACCCCGGCGTGTGGGTGATGGGCGATCTAGCCGACGAGGATCGCCGGCGCGGGATGGGCGTCGTCATCGAGTACGCCGGCCAGAAGCACAAGCCGCAATGGGTGACGCCCAAACCGTTCCGCTGGGACTACGCACGATTCGGAGCGCCCAACCCATCGCCGATCGCGCCCGACGAGACGATCGAGATGACCATCGTCAAGCGCAATGCCGCGCTCAACGGCTTCAACCAGTGGACGCTCAACGGGGCCGCCTTTTCCATGGAGACCATGAAGCCGATGTACGTGCTGCGCGAGGGAGGCCGCTACCGGCTCAAATTCCGCAACGCCAGTGACGACATTCACCCTCTACACTTGCACCGGCATAGCTTTGAGCTGACCCGCGTCGGCGGCAAACCGACTGCGGGCATCGTCAAAGACGTGGTGATGCTGGCCGGGTTCCAGGAAGTCGAGATCGACTTCATCGCCGACAATCCGGGGTTGACACTCTTCCATTGTCACCAGCAATTGCACATGGATTTCGGCTTTATGGCCCTCTTCGGCTACGCCTGATGTCGATGCAGTCACGGCGCCGGAGCGCGACGATGGCGGCACTGCGCCGTGCGCCCGCTGTGCTGGAGCGGCCTCGAGTTGCGTACCGCGGGGCGCGCTGATTGCGTGTGCTGCTCAGCAGCGCGCGGGCCATCCGCGCTCTTCTTTCAACTGCGCGTCGGCCTGCCTCTGCACGGAGCTGGCATCAGCGCGCGAAGATTCGCGCGCCGCGTGCGAGGGCAGGTCGTCGGTCATCAGACTGCACCATCACATCCCGGCGAGCGGCCCAAGCAACTTCATCACTGCGGCTTTGAGCGGCATCTGCGTCGCGAACACGGGAATCATCGGGATAGCGACGGCGAGCGCCAGCGGAATGATCGCCGTGCGGCTGACCGGCAACGGGCGGATGCGACTCACCGCGTCGTACAAGGCGACGGTGTCGGCCACCGGCCCGATCTCCGGCGCGCCGAGCAGGCCGCCGTCGTCGACGGTTTCGTGTCGCATCCAGCGTCGATCGAAGAGGCGCCCGTAGTGGGCGAGCAGCGCGCCGATGCCGATCAAGCTGCGGCGCTTCAGCGCCAGCAGGGGGCCGACGAACATCAGCAGCGGCGCCAAGCCGAGCAGCACGCAGCCGGCGATCAGCACAGCGGCGGGAAAGCCCAAATCCTCGACCGAGAGCCCATGATAGAGGGCGTCGTGTGCCCAGCGTCCGGCGATGACCACGGCGATGCCGAAGAAGAAAGGGGCGAACGCTGCCGGAATCTTTTCGACGAAGCCGATGCCGCCGGCGCGATCGGGATGTGTCGGCGCGAAACGAAGACCGAGGTTGGCGATCTGTTGGAAGAGGCGCGTCACGACAAACAAGCGCCACAGCCAGGCGAGCACGACGACGAGGAAGAGCGGCCGCGAGATCCAGGTGAACCACAGGGACGCGAAGCCGCGCCCACCCATCGGCTGGGTCCAGACCAACTCGTGATTGTGTTGCGCCTCTTCCCAGCCGGTGGCCGAGATGAGCGCGACGAGGCCGACGATGACCAGCAGCGCCAGGCGCGAGTCGCGCAGGCGCCCCGCAGCGATGAGCACTTTGCGGAACGCCGGCAGCAGCGAGTCGTCGACCACGCCGGACGAGATGAACTGCGGCAACACGCGCTTGAGGGTTCGGTCGACCAGACCTTCGCTAATCAGAAAGAGCGGCAGCGCGATCAGGAAGCGGGCGTGGATGCCGAAATGCCGCGCCAGCGGTTCTTCAGCGACGCCCGCCAAAAATAGGCGATTCCACACCGCCCACAGCACCAGCGGCAGCCAGGTGAGACCCACGGCGACGGCGATGCGGCGTCCGGTGCCGAGGCCGCGCTGCGGGATCAGCCCGAGCATGCGCTGGGCGCGATACAGCGGGTCGCCGGTGACGAGGGAAAAATCGACGCCGCCGGCAGCCGCCGGCTCGGCGGCGCGGTCCGGCGGCGCGGTCTGCATCACCTCGCGCACCGCAACCGATGGCGACCGGCGTCCGTCACGGAGCCTTCGCGGCCGCTGCGGCGGGAGGCTCGACGCGCTGCCAACCGGTATCGGGGTTGAACGCTTTCATTGCCTTCGCGGTCGCGGCCGTATGCGGCCCGAGATCCTTCTCGAACACGACGCCGTCCTGGTTGACGATGAACGTCATGACGCCGGAGTTGTCCCACTTGGCCGGATAGGCGACCAGGCCGAAGCCGCCGATCAGCTCGCCGTGCGCCACGTAGTTATAGGCGCCACCGGCGGCTGCCGGGCCCTGCGCGGTGAGAATGAGAAAGTAGTAGCCGTGGAACGGCTCGCCTTTGCCAACTCCGGCGTAGCCCTCGGCGCGCGCGCGTGCGAACTCGGCGCCGAGAGGGCTCTGTGCCTCTTCGTCGTTGGTCTCCCAATAGAGGCCGTTGCGCTTGCCCGCCGTGCTGGCGATCTTCGCGGCGTAGTGCAGCAGCGCATTGCCGTCGGGATTGCGATCGTAATATTCGCGTTGCGCGTCGACGTACGCCAGGCAGGCTTGGATGGCGGCGAGCTCATTGGCGCCGATACGGCGATCGAGCACTTCTTTTTCGCCTGCGGCCACGTCGAAGTGCCATCCGGCATCCGTCTTCTCCAGCGGGATGGGAAACGGCCAGTTGTCGGCGCCGATCTGTAGAATCATTCGGCCCTTGTCGCCGGCGACCAGCGCGTGGCCCTGCTCGTAGGATTTCTGAAAGTGATCGCGCTTCTGGTCGTCGGCGACCTGGTCGCCGGAGCTGACGAGCGGCTGCGCGGCGCTGCCGAGCACCGCCAGGATCGCCTTGGTGTCGTGCGAGCTGATCGCCGCGGCGAGCGCCTGCGCGGCGTCCTCAGCGGAGGGAAAGGTTTTCGGGCCTGCCTGCGCGGCGCCGGCGGCGCGCGCGCCGATCAGCGACAGCAGCAGGAGGGCGATCGCGGCGCTGCGTTGGTGTGCGGAAGAGGCTGGAGTCCGATTCATCGTCTGCTCCTCGGTGTCCTGGGTGACGGTCTCTGCTGACGCTGTACGGGGCGGCTCTGTTTCAGCGCCGGCCGCCGCCGCGCCCGCCGCCACCACCACCGCGGCCGCCACCGCCGCCGCCACCGCCGCTGCGTCCGCCGCCGCCGCCACCGCCGCCGCCGCCGCCGAGCCCGCCGCCTTGGCGGCCCGCACTCTCGCGACTGGTGCGTCCGCGGTTGGAGTCCATACGGGTTTGTTCACCGCTGCCCATGCCCTTGAAAGCGCTGTCGCCGCGCTTGCTCGAGTCCGTCGCGCGCGTATTGGGTCGCTGCGGTTGCGCTCCCGCTTGTCGATCGCCGCCGCCCCTGTCGCCGGGCCCGGACCTGTCGAAGTTCGACGTACTCGGCCGCGTGCCGCCGCCTGCGCCACCGCCCGGCTTGTTGCCGAGCCCAGATTTGTCGCGGTTCGAGGTGCTCGGCCGCGTGCTGCCTGCACCGCCGCCTGCTCTGTCGCCTGCTCGGTCGCGATTCGCCCCCGGCTGCCGTGCGCCGCCGTTGTTGCCACCGACCGGCTTTGTTTTGAAGTCGTTGGCGGCACCACGCGCGATGTCTTGGCGGCCTTGCTCGGCGCGGCCGCGGAACGCCTCGCGCGAGTCGACACCGTTGCTGACGCCGCGATTGTATTTTTCCCGCGTCGCATTGTCGCGGTACTGCACGCCTTTGCGGTGGTCGACGTTGTGCTGCCAATTGCTGTTGTTGATGTTGGTCTTGTTGAAGTTGTTGTAGTTATTGACATTGACGTTGACGTTGTTGTTGCCGCCCCAGCCCCAATTGCAGCCGCCCCACAACGCCGCGCCGACCGCCATGCCGACGCCGAACGAGATGATCGACGTCGCGGCGACGTAGCCCGGCGGGTAGTAATAGTAGGGCGGGTAGGCCGGATACGGCCACGCGCCGTACACGACGGTCGGATTGTAGGTCGGCACGTACACCACCTGCGGCTGCGCCGGCTCGATCTTGACGATGGTCGTCGTCGTTGTCGCGGGTGCCGGCGCCGGCTGGCCTTGGACAGTCACATTCTGTTGCACGTTGGCCGGCGCGCGTTCGACCGTCACCGTCTGTTGCTCGTTGGACTTGAGATTGCCCGCCGCGTCGGCCTTGATGCGCAAGCGCTGCACGGCTTCCATGACGTCGCTTTGTTGCGCCAGAAACGCGTCGCCGAGCTTCTGCGTCCAGTCGAGCTTCTCGTTCATCATTGTCAGCACTGGCGGGAAGGCAGTGAGCGATTTGACGCTCGGATCCCACGACTGCTGCTGCAGCGCGTCTTCCAGCGCCTTGTCGGCCAGCGTCGAGTTCTGCTTGCGCCAGCGCGCCGCCTCGACCACCTCGAGCGGATACGTCGAGGCCATCAGCACCTGCGCCAGCAGCGAGTCCGGGTACAGGGCGATCGGCGCTACCAGCTGCTCGAGCTCTTCGGGCTTGAACGTCGCGGGCGCGGGAGCGGGTTCCGGGGCCGGCGCCGAGGCGGAGACGGGAGCCGGAGCGGAGACGGGAGCCGGGGCGGAGGCGGGCGGTGCCGCGTCGGGCGGTGCGGGATCGGCCAACGTGCGCAAGGGCACAACGTGCGCGATGAGTAGCGCGGCGAGGAACGCGGTGAGCCGTTTGTCAGGACGTCGCATGTAGCCTCCTTGGAGCCGTGTAGACGATTCGGCGCCGGATGTCGCCAGACGCCTCGCCGAGAACTTGCGATGCTATCGCGCCGGCGCGGCGGTCGCGCTCGGCCGATGGCTCTCGGTTCCTCTGGTCCGCGTGCTCGACGGCGTCGCGATCTCACTCGCGCACTCGCTGCCGAGGTTGCCGAGCCAGCTGCGGCGTAGTCGCATGCGAGGCCTCGCTCGAAGAAGCGCGACGCTACGCGCAGATCGGCTCGGCCGTCAATGCGAAACTGCGTGGCCGTCCTTTGGAAGGTCGCGCCCTGTCGCCGGCCGCGCCCGCCTTCTGCCGGCGCACAACAATCGCAGCGGCGGAGCGCTGCGCGCGCTCCATGCACCGCTCAGCGAGGGCGATGCAGCCGACGACTATCGGCGCCGGCGCGGGGTTGCGGCAGCGGCGGTGGCGCATCCGCAGCTGCCGGCGCCGGCGCGTCTTTTCGTAAGACGCGCGGCGCCGGCGTGACGGGTGGAAGGTTACGGCCGGCAGTCGATCGCCGGAGTGCCGAGCGGCGGCTCCTTGGCGCAGTCGCACAGCGCGGCGGCGTCGGCGAACGTCGGATCGTCGGGCGCCAGGTTCGCGGCGGGGAAGGGTGTGGTGCGCTCGTCGATGGATTTGACGAAGGCAATCAGCGCCGCCGCGGCGGTCGAGTCGGTGTCCAGGATGTTGGGATTGCCGCCGGTGCCGGCGCGCCAGTGCGCCTGGACGGCGGGCAACAGCGCTGCGTCGGTGCCGATGCCGAACAGTGCGTCGAGCGTCGGCACGGCGCCGTTGTGCAGGTACGGGGCAGTGTCGAAGACGCCGAGCAGCGAAGGCGCGCTGAAGCCCTCGCCACCGAAGGCGGCGTTGACCGCCAACGCCGGCGCGACGGTGTTGATCGGGCTGATGGCGTTGGCGCGCGCTTCGATCGGATTGGCGGCGGTGAAGGTGCCGACCTGGCGCACGATGCGGATGCGCTCGTTGTCGACGCCGGGCGGCGGCGGCACTTCGCAGATGCGGCCCGCGCCGGCGGCAGAGTTGAAGCCGTTGAGGTAGACCGAGATCGCCTTCGCCTCGGTGTCGTCGATGCTGCCGTTGTGATCGAGGTCGACCGGCGGGATGTTGACCACGCCGGTCTGCGTTCCCGGCACCGGGTTGACGTCGCTCGGGTCGTAGGTGACGCGGCTGACGGTCCACTTGCTGCCGCTGTGACAGGCGATGCAGTTGGCGCCGCCCGCACCACCGGCGAAGACGGTGCGGCCGCGCGCCGCGTCGGCGCTGGCGGGCGGTGCCAGCGGACTGCGGATGGCGAGTTGAATGTAGGCGGTAAGGTCTTCCTGCTGCTGCGCACGCCCGGAGCTGGCGGGCCCGAAGTTGTGCACGTTCGGATCTGAGTCGGGCGTGATGCCGTCGGCGTTTTGATCGGTGTCGGTGATGATGAAGCCGCGGCCGCCGAAGACGCCGCGCGTGTTGAGCTCGAAGTCCTGATTCTCGTCGCGCACCGGGCTCCAGTTGAGCGTGCGCTGATCTTCCGGATCGACGTGGCTGAAGGTGCCGTCGAGCGCGATCGTCTGGCGCGGCCCGGCCTCGAAGGCCCAGGTGACAGTGTCGCTGCCGCCGTCCGGATGACACGACCAGCAGGCGCCCCAGCCGCGATCGGACCAGAACGGCCGTGCGGTGAAGAAGTCGATCTTGCCGCGCCGGATGGTCTCTTCGACCGATCCGCTGGTGGGGAGCTCGCTGGCGCGCACGTCCTGCAGGACGCTGTTGCCGACCAAGTCGAGCACGACGACGTCGCGCGTGGTCGGACAGGTGACGTAGCCGCGCGTACCGTCGGCGCTGAGCGCAATGCCGCGCGGATTGCGGCCGGAGCGCAGCGGATCGGCGGGATCGATGGTGTAGAGGCGCGTGACCGGGCTCACGTCGGAGGTCCCGGCGGCGGTGGGCGCGTTGATGGTCGGTTTGCCGTCGGCGCCGAAGGTCAGCTTCACGACGAAGTCGCTGCCCTGGCTGACCACCCAGCAGCTATCGGTGGCCTCGCTGCAGTCGATGTCCACCGGGGCCGACGGGAACAGCCGATCGGTGTTGTCGCGGTTCTGCGCATCGGACAGGCCGGCCGGCACGTCGAAGTTGACGCCCTTGTTGAGGTTGAAGGTCTGGTCGGCGAGCTCGCTGCCGCTGGTCAGGTCGAACACCGACAGCAGGCTCTGCACGTTGGTGTTGAAGCGCAGCGGCGGTTCGGGAGAAGCCGCAGTGCTGGGTACGAAGCCGCGCTCGCCGAACAGCGCGATGCTGAGCAGCAGGTTGGGGAACGCACCGGTGGCCTGCGGTACCGTGCCATCGGTGCCGCCGTCGGCGAAGATGGTGCGCGGCGCGTCGCCGGCCATATTGGTGACGAAGGCGCCGCGCGCGACTTTGAAGCCGGTGTCGGCGACCGGCCCCAGCACGACCTGGTCGACGACGCTGTTGCTGGCGGCGTCGATGACGTCGATGACCGCTTCGCGCGAGTCGTCGAAGATGCCTTCGCCGACGACGCTCGCGTCGCGCGATCCGGACGGGAAGGCGTTGGCGGGGTCGGTGCCGCCGAGCGTCCCGGTGCTCGGCGGCGCGAATCCGACACGGGGGCGAGCGTAGAAGTTGGGGACGTAGATGCGCTCGTCGAGATCGTCCGCGTCGCCGTCATTGGTGATCGCCAGCGCACGCGGGCTGCGGCCGACCGGAATGGTGGCGAAGACGACGTTCGAGGCCGTGTCGATGGCGCTGACGGTGTTGCTGCTGGCGTTGGCGGCGTACACATAGAGGCCGTTGGCTGCCGCCACCACCGCCCATGGCTCGGTGCCGACCGGAATGGTCGCGATGGTGGAGTAGTCGAGCAGACTGATGACCTGCACGGTGCCGCTCAACGTGTTGGCGACGTAGACCCAGGGCTTGTTGGAGAGCATCGCGACCGAGCGCGGCTCGTGGCCCACGGCCACCTCCTTCACCTTGGCGATCAGCCCGCCGGCCCCGACGGTGAAGATCGAGATGGTGTCGGTGTCGATATTGGCCGTCACCACCAGACTCCCGTCCGGACTGACGGCAATCGGGCTCGATTTGCTCGCCTTGCTCGGTGGGCCGGCCGTGCACCCGTTGAGCAGATTGCCGACGGCGATGATCAGCTCGTAGATCTCGACCGTTCCAGTCGCATCGGTATCGAACACCGGGCAGGCGTCGATGCCGCTGTTGCCGAGGGCGATGTTGACGCCGGTGATGATCTCGTTGACCGCGACGGCGCCATCCGCGTCGCAATCGCCGATGCAGGCGGCGTGTACCGGCGCGGCGGCGAATGCCAGCAGGCTCACCAGCGCGGCGGCGAACGCCCAGGTTCGGTGCGAAGGGTTCGGATTCATGACCTCTCCTTCCACTGCGACAACATGTTGTGTGGGGTTTTTGCGCGCCTGCCGTTTGGCCAGCCGAGCGCCGTCGGCGTTCACGTTGCAGCCGAGGCGCGCAGTGAACGGGTCGAGCCCGGCGCGACGCCGAGCAGCCCCAGCCCTTGGGCCGTGGTCCAGCTCGACTCGTTGCTGGAGTGCCCCGCCAGTCGCCGGCGCGGGGCGTCGAGCGCGAGGACGACTGCGGCGGCCGCGAGTGATGGGATTGCGACGAGCAACCTCATGGTGAGGTTGCCCTGTCACATATGGTCTTCATGCCAAGCTCCCCGGTTCGGTGCGCGACTCGTCAATCGACGACTCGCGACAGAACCCCCACCGCACGGCGAGGTCGATTCACAACCTCGCCGCCCCTGTGCGGTACATCCTCGTCAGGGTGTCTAACGGTGGCGGGTGGTCCTGTGCAATAGAAATCCCAGCTCGCGCCCACAGCTGCCGAGCAGCCGAAAGCGATCGTTGCGACGCGTCGCGCGCTGTCACGCCGCGGGCGGAAGATAGATCGTCAGCTGCTCGCGCAACGACGAAGTCGGCTGCGGCGGCGGCGCGGCATACGGCGTCGGCACCGGGCGGCCCCAGCTTTGCACGGTGACCGCGCCCGACTGCGTCAGGGCGAAGACGCTATAGCCGTAGTAGGGCGAGATGAACGTGCTCGCGGTCGGGCTGCCGCCGTTGCCGGCGATGACTTGCACCAGCGTGCTGCCCGGCGGTGCGATCGCCGGCACGCTCTGATTCCACAGGTGGGCGTGCGCGCAGATGTAGGCGCGCACTTTGGATGGCGCGCGGTCCGTCGTCGGTGCGCTCAAGAGCTCGTAGAACGCCAGCGCCTGCGACGTGGCGATGCCCGCGTCGTCGGGATCCGGCGAGCTGATCGGCCGGTGACCGAAGACGAAGATGTTCTCGATACTGGGATCGCCGTTGGCCGCGGCGAGCTGCTCGTCGACCCAGTTGAGCGGCACCATTCCGGTCGCCGCCGGCGTGTCGCCGCCGACGTAGGTGTCGGTGTTGACGACGATGAACAGCGTCGCGCCGTCACGGAACGAGAACGACAGCCTGCTCTCGTCGCGCTCGACGAGATCCAGGTTCGGCGGCGCTTCGGTCGGCCCGTTGGCGGCAGGGATGTACGCCGCCATCGCGGTGCTGAATGCAACGCCGGTCGGCGGGTTGGGGATTTCGATCTTGACCTCGGCGCCGCTGTCGGAATCCGCGTCGCCGCCCGGCGTCGGCGTCGGGCCCGGTGTGACGGTGACCGTTATCTGCACGAGCATCTCGTGATTGCCGGCGGCGGCAATCAACGGAATCGAGCTGTCGCCGAGCGGTGTGGATTCATAAAGGGAAATCCATGCCTGCAGCTGGCTGGCCAACGTCGCGGTGCCGCTCGCGAAGTTGAGCACCAGGTCGCCGGTGAAGAAGACGTAGTCCGGCACCGGGCTTACGTGCGCCGCATCGACGATCTCGCCGAAGTCCTGCACCAGCTGCCCGATATTGGCAGAGCTCGGACTGTTGCTCGCCAACGCGTCGCTGGCGACGCGGTTGCAGCCGAAGCTGACGAACGAGAACACGGTGGCGTCCGCCGTGTCGACGAAGGCGGGATCGACGATCGAGGCGTCGCCTTGCAGGACGTCGACCGAGGTGCGGAAGACAGCGACGGGCGGGGCATCGGTAGCGTTCAGGTACTCGATTTGCAGAGTCGTGGTCGCACGCGGCACGCCGTCGAGCTCGACGGTCTCGGCCCGCGCGACATCGCGCGGCCCGTATTGCACCGCGCCGAAGGTGTCCCAGCCGGTGAAGCGAAAGCGCGTCACGTCGTGCGGCAGCGGTTGTCGAGCCTGCGGCGAGTGGACGACCGTGATGCTCGCGGTCTGCGCGGCGGGCGTCGGGGTTGGCGTCGCGGCAGTCGCGCGGTGATCGTCGCTGCCGCAAGCGGCGACGAACGCGGCAACGCAGAGCAGGAGCGCGACCTGCGGCAGGCGCCGCGGCGTGACAGGTGCGCGTTGCCCGAGCGCGCGATTTCGACGCGCTGTCGTGGTCGTGTGCGTCTGTCCCATCCGTCTGCGCCGCTGGATATACCAAATGTCGCGTCGCTCCGAGGGCCAATGCGCACGTCCGGTTTTGCGCGGCAGTGCGCTCAGCTGGCAGCGGTCGGCCGTCAGCCAGAATACGGAGCTTGCGTCATGGTTCTTCCGCAAGTCCGGTGGCTGGCGGCTGATCGCGGGTTTGGGCTGAAAGCGGTTTATTGAGCAATGCCCCGCCGACTCCATCCGAACCGGCCGGTGCGATTGTAAACTTGGCCGGCGGGATTTCGGACCTCGAACGTTCGGATGCGCAATTCGCATCAGGTGACGTACGGCGCGAAAACTGCTGCAGGGCACCCTATGACCATCTCGCGTCACACGGATGCAGGGCTGCGCGATGCCTGAGCTCGCCGCGGTGCTGCTCGACGTCGACGGCACGTTGCTCGACAGCAACGACGCGCACGCGCGCGCCTGGGTCGAGGCGTTGCGCGAGCAGGGCGTCTTCGCCTCGACTGAGCGCATCCGCTGGCTGATCGGCATGGGCGGCGACAAGATCCTTCCGCAAGTGGCGCAGGTGGAGGCGGACTCCGATCTCGGCCAACGCATCAACACGCGCCGCCGCGAGATCTTTCTGCAGCACCATCTGATGGACTGCCGGCCATTCCGCGGCGCTCGAGCATTGCTCCTGCGCCTGCGCGACGACGGGCGGCGCTGTGTCATCACCAGCTCGGCGCAGCCGCCGGAGCTGGGGCCGCTGTTGCAGCAGGCGGGAATTGCCGACCTGATCGACAAAACAGCGCAGGCCGCGGAGTCGAAACCCGATCCAGACATCGTCTGCGCGGCGCTGCGCCGCGCTGGGGTGGCGCCCGATCAGGCGATCATGCTCGGCGATACGCCGTACGACGTCGAGGCAGCGTTAGGCGCCGGCGTCTCGACCATCGCCCTGCGCTGTGGCGGCTGGGATGAAGATTCGCTGCAAGGGGCCTGCGCCATTTTCGCCGATCCCGCCGACTTGCTGAAGCACTACGCGCGCTCGCCGTTGGGGCTGGCTGCAGATCCGCTGGGGCGCCAGGAGCGCCGTCGCAATCAGCGACGTCACTAGCGGCCTGTCCTCGTAGCTGCGTGACCATTTCGCCGGCCCTCGACGCCTCAGGCGGCGTTGCACCTTCTGGAAATAGTCGGTCATCGCGGGTGGAGACGGCGATCGCCCGTCGAAATAGTGACCGAACTTCCGGGGGGCGACGACACAGCCACCGAAACCGGCCTTGTCTGTGGCTCTGGGGTGAAAAGGTTTCGTGTCGCGCAGTCCTATGCGGGCGTGGGAGCGGGCCGGTAGAGCCCGCGACCGGTGATCAGCGGCAGATCGAGTGCCGAGAGCAAGCCGGGAGCGGCTTCGCATACCGCCGGCACCGCGTTGATCAGACGCGTAGCGGTCAGGATGACGCCGCCGACCGCATGGTCGCCGTGCTCGTCTTCGAACTCCAGCTCGCAGCGCATCTTCGGGAAACCGCTGACGATGACGCGGTAGCTGCCATTGCCGGTCGGCCACTCCGGCGCGACGTCGTCGTCGAGCCGCGTCACGTGCTCGATGACGATTGCGGCGCGGCCGTCGACGATACCCTGCACCTCGAAGCGCATCGCCGCCAGCGTGCCGGGCGCGACTGTGTGCGCGCCGATGCGGATCGGCTTCAGCGCCGGTCGCTTCTCGTAGGTGGCGCGAATCGTATCCAGCTCGACGCCGAGGCCTTCGGCGAGCAAGCGGACGCTGCCGCCCCAGGCGAACTCCAGCGTGCCCGGCGTCAGCAGCAGCGGCGTGTCGTCCATCGGCTTGCCGAAGCCCATGGTGTCGAACAGCACCTGCGGCTGGTTGTAGGTCGCGTAGTTGATGATCTCGAGCACGCGCACCTCCTGCCAGCTGCCGCACAGCCCGGTGATGGTCAGTGGCAGCACGTCGTTGGCGAAGCCGGGGTCGATGCCGGAGGTGAAGAAGGAGCTGCCGCCCGTGCGGCAGGCCGCGGCGAGCTCGTCGCGCAGATCGGGCAGGAACGACTTCGGATGGACCAGCGGCACGATCGAGCTCGACACGACGTTCTTGCCGGCGGCGAGAATGCGGCAGATATCCTGCGCCGCTTCGAAGGGACGCAAATCGGCGGTTGCCGTGTAGCAGACGCAATCGGCGTCGAGCGCCAGAATGGCGTCGGCGTCGGTGGTGGCGCGCACGCCGACCGGCGGCAGGCCGCACAGCTCACCGGCGTCTTTGCCGGCCTTCGCGTCGCTGTGCACGCAGACGCCGACCAGTTCGGTCTCGGGATGCTCGATGATGCAGCGCAAGCTGAACAGCCCGACGTTGCCGGTGCCCCACTGAATGACTCGATACGCCACGCGACATCCTCCTCGCGCAGACCTCTCACATCGCTGCGCCGCCGGGCAATCGCCCTGAGGCTGTGCGGCTCAGTCGAGCGTCACCAGGCTGAGGTAGCGCTGCAGGTCCTCTTTGCTCGGCGTCAGCGGTGTGGTGGTGCCCTTGCCCATGCCGGTGACGCAGTGTCCGGCGGCGAGCGTGGTGGCGGCGCCGCCGCGCAACGTGCGCACCTGCACGGTGCCGTGCAGATCGCAGATGGCGTCGAGACCGGTATCGCCCCACAGCACGGTGCCGCGCACGCCGGCGATGGCCGTCGGCGTGGCGACCTCGTAATCGCTCTTGCCGCCGAGCCAAGCCGAGACGGCCAGCTTGAAGCGCCCGGCGAGGACGCGCAGGCGGGCGCTGCGGTCGGCGGAGCCGAGGAGCAGCTGGTCGATGACGACCTCCGAGTCTGGCCCGATCGCCAGCACCGAATCATCGCTGAGCAGCAGCTTCACCTTGGCGTCGTGATCGGTGCGAATATGGTTGCCGATCGCGACGCTCTCGCCGCGCTGCAGCGGCCGCGTCTGGTCGCCGAGCACCAGCGCCGGCGCGCCGTTGATCGCGACGACCAGTCCGGCATCAGCGGCGCCGGCCGCGTACACCGGTACGGCGCACCAGATCGCGAGAACGAACCTGGCGGTGCGACGCGCGGCCGCGCGATGCCTCGACTGTCGTCTGTGCATGATCATTACCGCTTCCTCCGCGAAGCAGTACGTGCCGTACGCGGAAGCGGATGCCAAGCCGCGCGCCGTTGCGATGAAGAACATGCAGCCTTGAGCAGTCAGCGCTCAGCTTCGGAAAACCAAAAGACGCAAGGCCTGAGTCGTGGCGGAACGTTGAAGGCTGATCGCTGACGGCACTCTTGCGGCCAAGCCGCTGTGCGGCAGAGCGGCAGGACCCGATTCCTGCGCCGGTCCGTCTCGATTTCCGTTCGAGCCGTTGCCCTGGCCGTCGCGCTGTAGTTTCAGACGCAGGGCCGGATGGAACCTCTGCGAGAACCGCGCGCTGCGAGGCGTGCGCCCAGGCATCGCGCCGCGTGGATTGTCGGCGCTGGGCAACGCATCGCCGCGTGGCTCTGCTTGCTGAGCGCCTACGGCTTCGCGACGACCGGCTTCCTGGACATGCGCTGGTTGGTCGCGGTGATTCTCTCGACCTCGGTCGTCGCGACGGCGTCGCCGCGCTGGTCGGCGGCCGACAGCGCCGCGCCGCCGCGGCTCGGCTGGCCGCTGTCGGCGCAGCTGCTGCGCAACTTTGCGCCTGGCTGGCTACTGATGGTCGCCGCGGCGACCGGCAAAGCCCTGGGCCTCGATCCGTACGCGGCGACAAAGACCTGGCTGGTCGGCATGCTGTGGCTGCTGATCGGTGCCTGGCTGTCGTCGCGCGGGCTGCCGCGCCGGCGTGCGCCGCGCGCCGTGTGGTGGTGGACCTTGGTCGTCGTCGGCGTCGCCGTCGCGTTGCGCGCCTGGCGCATCGATACGGTGCCGCGCTACGTGCAGCATGACGAAGCCGTCATGTCGCTGTGCGGCCTGAGCTATCTGCAGCAAGGCCTCGACTGGTTCACCGTGCAGCGCAACGCCGGCGACTTCACCAACATGCCGCTGGCCTTCATCCCGGCCGGCCTCGGCGTCTGGATCGGCGGCTTCAGCCTGTTCTGGGCACGCCTGCCGGACCTGATCCTCGGCGTGCTGTCGGTCTGGTTGCTGTTCGACGGATTGTGTCGCGTCGCGACGCTGCGCCTGGCGGTGGTCGCGGCGCTGCTGCTGGCGGTGAGCCATTGCCACATCGCCTATTCGCGCATCGCCTCGACCTACATGCACAGCGCGTTTTTCGTCTCGCTGCTGTTCGCGCTGCTCAGCCGTCTGTGGACGCGCCCGACCTATTTCGTCGCCGCGCTGCTCGGCGTCAGCGGCGTGCTCGGCATGCAGACCTATCATGCGTCGTTCGCGACGCTGCCGCTGCTGATCGCCTGCGTCCTGGTCCTTGGACTGCTGCAAGCGCGGCGCTGCCGCGGGCTGGCGGCGCCGCTGCTGATCTTCGTCATCAGCGCCGTGTGCGCCGCCGGCATCTTCGGCGTCGCGGTGTGGCAGGCGCGCGACCTGATGTTCGCGCGCAACAAGGAGGTCAGCATCTTCCAGCCGGACCACATGGCGGACCTGCAGCGCGAGTACGGCACCGAGTCGGTCGCCGTGGTCGCGGCGCGCAAGTTGTGGAGCGCCCTCGAGGCATTCCACTTCGGCCGCGACATGTGTGAGCAGTACAGCATCGACTGGCCGCTGGCCGATCGCTACTCGGCGGCGCTGCTGCTCGCCGGCGCGATCCTGGCGCTGGCGCGCTGGCGCGACTTCGTCACGATCAACGCGTTCGTCGTCACCGCCGGGTATTTGAGCCTCGGCCTCGGCCTGCAGATCACGACTTGTCACAACCGTGTCACCGGTGCGCTGCCGCTCGGCATGGTGCTGCCGGCGATTGCCATCGTGCAGTGTTGCTCGGTGCTGTGGGAGGGACGGCAATCGGTCCTGCGCTGGGCGCGCGACGGCTCGATCGCTGCCATCGTCGCGCTGTGCGCCGCGTCGAATCTGTGGATCTACTTCTCCTACTACCCCGGCTCGCTGCTCTACGGCACCGATCATTCGGAGGCGGCGTGGATCGCGCGCGAGTATGCCGACCGCTACACGGTCCACCTGGTCAGCTGGTCGCTCAAATATGGCCCGTGGGACAGCCAGCGATTGATCCTCGCCGGCGTGCCGGTCGACCGCAACGATACGACCAGCGACGCGGAGTACATCCAGAACGTCTCGCTCACCGGCTCGGATCTGTTCATCGTCAGCGGCGAGGTGCCGGCCTCGCGCGACGCGCTGCTGGCGCGTTTTCCGCAGGCCCGCGCCGAGACCGTGCGCCGCGATGCGCAAGGTGGGCCGACCACCTACCTCGTCTTTGTCGGCGCGCCGGGCGCGCCGGCGCCGGCCGGCGACTGAACCCCAGCGGCGAGTTCAATTCCCCGGCGCCGCTTGCTAGCGGGGCGCATGCGATCGCTGCTCATCCATGCTGCGCTCGGCGCGCTCAGCGTCGCCGTCTTCTATTTGGTCAATCGGCATCTCTATAGCGACGAGTGGCCGGGCTCGCGCGCCACGCTGCTCGAAAAGATCTACTACGTCGCCGCCGTCGGCTCGGTGTGCGTCGGCTGGTACTTCAACGTCCACTACGTGATGGCGTATCCGGCCGAAGCGAGCTGGCTGCACTTCACCAAGATGTTGTTCGACAATCCGGCGTCCGGCTCGGGCGGCCAGGACCTCATCGTCACCAACGTCCTGCTGTTCCCGTTGTGGACCATGATCGACGGGCCGCGGCGCGGTCTGCGGCACGCGTGGATCTATTTCACCATGAGTTTGTTCACCAGCTTCGGCTTCTCGATGGGCCTCTACTTGGCGGCACAGGAACGGCAGCTGCGCTGGAACGCCGCGCAGCAGCAACAACTGCGCGCGGCGTAGCCGCGCCCGCCGGCGTCAGCAGGCGGCGGGCGCTGCTCGGCCACTCGCCTGCGGTTGTCGGCGATCAGCGTTCAGCTTCGCAAGAACCGGGTTGACGGCATTGTGCTGCCAAGCCCGGAGGGCGCTGCCGATCGATCGCGCTCGGCTGATGTGCATGCGCCGGCCGGGCCGCGTCGCTACGCGGGATTGAACGCCGGCGAAGCAACGGTGCGCGGGATCTCTGCGCCGCGGTCGTGTCGGGTGAGCGGTTCCGGCCGCGCCGTCGGCGTCGCAAGGTTACACTTCCTGAACGGCCAACAAATATGTTACAGGTCGACGCATGGTCGACGCCAGGTCTCGTCGCGTCCCGCGCCGCACGCAAGCCGAGCGCACGGCGATGTCGGAGGACCGCTTGATGGAGGCGGCGCTGAAACTGATCGCCGAACGCGGCTATGACCGCACCTCGCTGCAGGCGATCGGCGACGAAGCCGGCTACAGCCGCGGCCTGGTCAGCCATCGCTTCGGCTCGAAGGAAGGTCTGCTGTGGGCGATGTTCGAGCGCACCTTCAGCGAATGGCGCACCGAACGGCTGCTGCCGCGCGTCGGCGCGCACGTCGGTATCGAGGCGCTGCACGCCGTCGTGGCCGCGTCGCGCGCCGCCTTGCAGGCCGCGCCGGAGAAGATGCGCGCGTTTTACGCCATGCTCTTTGAATCGGTCGGCGCATTGGAAGTGTTGCGTCCCAAGGTCGCCGAATTTCACCGCCGCCAGCGCAAAGGCCTCGCCGCCTGGATCGCTGCCGGAATCAAGGCCGGCAACATCCGCGCCGATGCCGACCCGGCGCGCGAGGCGGCGCTGTTCACCAGCATGCTGCGCGGCGCCGCCTACCAGTGGTTGCTCGACCCGCGCGGCGTCGACATCGACGAGCTGCACGATGCCATCGACGAGGCGGTGACGCGCATCCTGCGTCCCGCGCCCGGCGATCGCCGTGCGACGAAAGGATGACACGATGGACTATCCGATCATCTCCGCCGACTCGCACGTCACCGAACCGCCCGACACCTATACGGCCAACATCGATCCGGCGTTTCGCGACCGCGCGCCGCGCCTGCAACATCTCGACGGTGCCGGCGATGTGTTCGTCATCGACGGCATGAAGGTGCCGGTACCGCTCGGCGTCGTCGCCGCCGCGGGCAAGCCGGCGGAAGAGATTCGCATCCTCGGCACGCGCTTCGAGGAGCTGCACCGCGGCGGCTGGGATCCGGTGGCGCGCCTCGATGATCAGGTGCGCGACGGTGTCGCCGCCGAAATCATCTACCCGACGGTCGGCATGGTCCTCTGCAATCACCGCGACGCCGACTACAAGCAGGCCTGCTTCGACGCCTACAATCGCTGGCTGACCCAGTTCTGCGCGCATGCGCCGCAGCGCCTGCTCGGCATCGGACAGACGGCGATGCGCTCGCCGCAACAGGGAGTCCGCAACCTCGAGGCGATCAAGGCGCTCGGCCTGCGCGGCGTCATGATGCCCGGCAATCCGGTCGGCGAGGACTACGATTCGCCGGTCTACGATGAATTCTGGCAGGCGGCGATCGAGCTCGGGCTGCCGCTATCGTTTCACATTCTGACGACGCGCGAGACGGCGCCGGTGCGCGGGCCGAAGATGAACGGCTTTCTCGCGGTGATTCGCGGCTGCCAGGACATCATGGGCACGCTCGTGCTCGGCGGCGTGTTTGAGCGCCACCCGAAGCTGCGCGTGGTATGCGTCGAAGCCGATGCCGGCTGGGTGCCGCACTACATGTATCGCATGGATCACGCCTGGAAGCGGCATCGCAACTGGCTGCCGGCGGCGCAGAATCTGAAGAAGCTGCCGTCGGAGTATTTCGCCGCCAGCATCTACACCACGTTCCAAGACGACTGGGTCGCGTTCCGCAGCGTCGACATGCTGAACTGGCATCGCCTGATGTGGGCGAACGATTTTCCGCACAGCGATTCGACCTGGCCCTGGTCGCAAGCCATGCTGGCCGAACATGCCGGGCACCTGACCGGCGAGCAGCGGCACGCCATCTTGTGCGGCAACGTCGCCGATCTCTACGGTATCGACGTGACGTCGCTGGCGGTCGCCGCATGACGGAGGCAAAGCCGTCCGGGGGATCGCCGACGGCCGCGAGCCGCACCGCGCTCAGCGCGTCGCTGATGCGGGCCGCGCATACGCGCTGCGACAGCCCGCGGCTGATCGACGATGCCTGGGGCGATCGCCTGGTCGCGGCGGAGGAGAAGGCGGGGCTGTACCGGCGGGTCCTGGCAGTCGCGACCCCTGAGGCGCGCACGCGTCTGTTGGCGCTCGGCTCCGAACAGGCGGTGCTCGATGCGACGCTGCGCGCCCACCCGACCTACGGCGGCGTGATCATCCGTTCGCGCTATGCCGAGGACGCGTTGGCCGCGGCGGTGACGCGGGGCGTCGCGCAATACGTGCTGATCGGCGCCGGCTTCGACAGTTTCAGCGTCCGCCAGCCGCCGTGGGCGCACGGGCTGACCATTTTCGAGGTCGATCGTCCGGCCAGTCAGGCGATGAAGCGGCAACGCTTGGCCGACTGCGCAGCGCAGGTGCCGCCGAACGTGCATTTCGTCGCCGCCGACCTGAGCGCCGAGCCGTTGCCGGCGGCGTTGGCGCGCAGCGGCTTCTCGCCGCGGCGTCCGGCCTTCTTTTCGTGGCTCGGCGTGACGATCTATCTGACGCGCGAAGCCAACCTCGCGACGCTGCGCGGCGTCGCGATGGCCGGCGCGCCGGGCAGCGAGCTCGTCTTCACCTACATCGACCAGCGAATTCTCGAGTCGAGCGCGCCGCCTATGCAAGAGATGCGCAGCGCGCGTGCGGCGGACGGCGAAGCGTGGATCTCCGGCTTCGATCCGACGTCGCTGGCGGCGGAGCTGCGCAGCGTCGGCTTGGAGCTGCTCGAAGACCTCAGTGGAGCGAGCCTGCGCGAACGCTACTGCGCCGAACGCCGCGACGGGCTGTCGCCCGGTATCGCCGGCCACGTGGCGCGCGCCCGCGTGGTGAGTTGAACGCCTGCTCAGGGCTTGCCGTGCGCCTTCGCCGGCGCGGCGGGCGCCAGACAGGGGGCGACGGTCGCACGCAGCTGCTGCGCGCCTGCGGCATCCAGGGCGAACGTCGCGCGCAGCGCGTCCGTGTGTGCGGCGAAGGCGCTCTGCACCCACACCAACTGCGCCGTGGTGGAGGCGATGCCTTGCAGCAGACTGGCGACCTGGCCCTTCTGATGTGAGGGCTGGCTGACGCCGAAGACGAAGGTGTCGGGATCCTCGCCGGAGTACCAACCGGCGGCGGCGGCGACGATCTCGAGATGACTGCCTGGACCCGAAGCGGTACAGCGCGACAGCGCGCGGCCGCCGGCGACCGCGTCGGGTCCCTCGAAATCGTCGTAGTCGAAGTCCTTGCGTTTGAATGCCTCGGGCACCCAGAGCTCGAGGCTGATGGCGCCGCCGTCGCTCGACGGCTCACACAGGACGCGCAGCGTTGCCGCCCGCGTGCCGGCGCCGCTCTTCACCGTTCCGTCCAGCGCGAAGTGGCGCTGGTCGCCGTGCGCCGCTGCGACGGCGGCGCCGAGCAGGATCGCGACAGAGGTCAGGGTGCGTTGCATCGTCTTCTCGATCGAGGCGGGCGCTAGCGCAGCAGGCGGCGGATGCCCGGCGAGCCGACGACGCGTTCGAAGTCCGCGTTGGTCTTCTCGTCGAAGACGCGAAAGCCGACGCTCTCATAGGCGCGCTGCGCCGCGGTATTGCCGATGAGAATGGCGATCTGCGACTGGGCGTGGCCGCGTGCAGCGCCGCGCTCGAGAATGGCGAGCAGCAACGCGCGCACCAGGCCGCGGCCGCGCAGCTCGGGCTTGGTCGCGACCCACTCCACCACCCATGCGTCCTCGGCGGTGTCGGGCATGCAGGTGAGGAACGGCAACAGACGTTGGTTCAAGGCTTCGCGCGCCTCGTCGCTCCACTGCGCCGCGTCGAAGGCCTCGTACATCGCTTCGAACAGCGCGCTGCCGGCGGCGATCGATGGCTGCGTGTAGGCGGACAGGCCCGCCGCGACTTGTCCGTTCCACTCGGCGATGAGAAAGCCCGTCCAATGACAGAACGAGCGCGCCTTGGCGTCGGCGATGCGCCCGATCATGCGCAGGCGCTCCGCCTCGTCGCCGGGGAAGGCGATGTCCCAGAAGCCGTGCGGCAGGTGAGAGCGCGCCGCTTCTTGTTGGACCCAGGCGATGAATGGAATGTCGGATTGACGTGCCGGGCGGACGGCGATGTCCATGACCTCTCCTCGTCGTGGCGTGTGCGTTCGGCTCAGGCGAAGCGTTGCAGGCGGAACGGCGACAGATCGAAGCGCGTCCGGCCGTCGATAGCAATCTCCGCCAGCGCCTCGCCGAGCGCCGCCGAATGTTTGAAGCCGTGTCCGGAGCAGGCGGAGGCGAACCAGACGCGCGCGCTCTGTGGCGCGTGGTCGACGACGAAAGCGAAGTCCGGCGTCACCGTGTACTTGCATGCCACCGCGCGCAGGCAGCGCGGGCCGATGCGCAGGTGCGGCGCGGCGCGCGCGTACATCGCCGCTGTCTCGTCGTCCGAGACGCGCGGCGCGACATCGTCCGGCGCGGTGCTGCGCGCGAACTGCTCGGTCGCGAGCTTGATACCGCCAGCCGCTCCGTCGATGGCGGGGAACCCATAGAACATCTCGCCGCGCCGGTCCGGCAGCCGCACGAACACCGGCAGATGCTCCGGCGCGAACGCCGCTGCGTCGCCCGCAGGCAGAAACCAAAACATCACCTGGCGGCAGATCCGCGCGTGCGGCGCCAGCTCAGGCAGCAACGCCGGCAGCCAGGCGCCGGCGGCGAGGATCAGGTGATCGGCGGCGTAGGCGCCGCGATCGGTGGTGACCTCGACGCCGGCAGGCGACGCGCGCCAGTCGAGCACGCGCTCGTCGGTCTGCGTGCGCGCGCCGCGCTGGCGTGCCAGCGCGAGTTGTGCCGCGATGCACGCCTCCGGGTGCACGAAGCCCCCGCCGGCCTCCAGACAGCCGACTTCGTCAGCGGCGATACGCAGCTGCGGAAAGCGCGCGCGCAGTGTCGACGCATCCAGCACTTCGTGCGCGATGCCGTGCCGCGCCGCGACCTCGATGGTCGTCTGCAGAAAGTCGCCGCTGCCGTGCGCGGCGGCCTGATCGGCGGCGCATCCGTAGACCAGACACCCGACGGCGCGAAACAGCGTCCGCTCGGTGGCGCCCTCCAACTCCCGCCAGATCTCGTGTGAGCGGCGCGCCAGCGGCAGGTACTGCGCGCCCTCGCCGAGCGCCAGGCGCGTGATGCGCGTGTCGCCGTGCGACGAGCCGCGCGTATGCGGCGGCGCGAAGCGATCGATGCCGAGCGCGCGCACGCCGCGCCGCGCCAGCTGATAGAGCGCCGCGCTGCCCACCGCGCCGAGCCCGGCGACGATGACATCTGCGCGCGTGGCCATGTCGCTGCGTACCAAGCTTGCGTGACGCCGTCACCGGATGCGGCGCGGATCTGTCGGACCGCCCGGCCGAGACTCTGCCGGCCGTCGGCCCATTGTGAGATCAACGTGGAGACGCAGAGTGTCGAGGGCGGGCAGAGGAAGTACCGGTTGGGCCGTCCACTGAACCAATGGCGAAGCGCAGCAGAGCTGATCGTCCTCCGAGCTATCCGACTTCGCGCTCTCCGCTTCTCCGCGTCTCCGTGTTGAAGTTCTTGACGCCACGCCGCCCGAGTATGCGAGAAGTTGTGCCATGAAGCTCGGCTTGTATCTGCGCAACATGGGGCCGCAGTCCACTGTCGAGACGATGATAGCGTGTGCGCGCGCGGCGGAGGCGGCCGGGATCGATGATGTGTGGGTGGCCGACCATATCGCCATCCCGCCCGACGACGCCGAGGGCTCGAACGGCCGCTATCTCGATCCGCTCGCGACGCTGGCCTTCCTCGCCGGCACCACGCAGCGCATTGGCTTGGGCACCGGGGTGTTGGTGCTGCCGTATCGGCCGGCGCTGGCGACGGCAAAATGGATCGCCACCATTCAAGAGCTGTCCGGCGGGCGCCTGCTGCTCGGCGTCGGCGCCGGCTGGATGCCGGCCGAGTTTCGCGCCGTCGGCGTGGCGCGCGAGCAGCGCGGTCGCATTGCCGACGAGACCCTCGCCTTTCTGCGGCGCTGCTTTGCCGGCGACGAGGTCGAGGCCAACGGCCAGCCCTTTCTGTTTCGACCGCGCCCGCCGCGGCCGCCGATCTTCGTCGGCGGCGCTGCGCCGCACGCGCTGCGGCGCGCCGTGCGCTTTGGCGACGGCTGGATGCCGATGGGCGGCGATGCGGACGCGCTGCGCCAACCGATCGCACAGCTGCGAAGCGACATGGAGGCTGCCGGCAAACCCGCGCCTGAAATCGTCGCCATGACCGCGCTGTCGCTCGACGACCCGCCGCGCGCCGCGGCGCAGTTGCAGGCGTTGCGCGAGGTCGGGGCGACGCGCGTCGTGCACGGTTGGCGCTATGCTGACGCCGCGGCGTTTGCGCATGCTGCCGACGCGCTAAGCCGCTTACGGTTCTGACGCGCTTCCTCCGCATGCTTTGCGGGCCTTTTTCCCGCAAAGGCCGTCAGCGATCGGCGGTGAGCGTTCAGCCAGGATTCGCCTCCGAATGATGACCCGAGCCACTCTTCGAGCGGGTTGGCGGGCGCTAACAAGCAATTGGCGGCGGCGGTCAGGCACCGACGCGGTGCCGAACGTCATGTTCCCTCGAATCGCATCCAGGGGGACCGAACATGACAGGGATCGGCAGACCGTTTCATCGCGGCGCGTGGGCACGCGCTGCCTTGCTCGCGCTCGGCGCCGGCGTATTCGTTGCAAGCGCCGCGCATGCCGCGACGCCGATCGCCGATAGCGATTCGACGTCGCTGGCGCTGTTCAGCGGTACGGCGGCAGCCGAGCAACGCATCCCGAGCCGGCGGCCGCCGCACAATCCATGGCTGGCGCGCAACGGCGGCGGCAACGTGCACGACGATGCGTGGATGAGTGACACGTATTGGACGAAAGGGCCGCTCGGCCGTGCGCCGGAGGTCTTCTCGACCGCCATCACACGCGTCTGCATCACCGTCACTTTCGACCGCAAGGGGCGCTTGGTGGCGAGCTGCTCGGGATTCGCGGGCGCGCACCTTTTCATGTTCGATCCGGACACCCTCGATACCCTGGCCGAGCTGCCGCTGCCGTACGTGGCGCCGCCGCCCGGTCAGGACCCGACGACGAGCTCGACCGGCGGGGCGTATTTCTATCTCGACAAGCAAGATCGCGCCGTCATCGCCACCGCCGACAAGCACGTCTGGGTCGTCGGTGAGAGCGACGCCGGCGGCACGCCCAGTTTCATCGTGCAGCAGGACTTCGATCTCACCGCGTTGATGGGCGACGACCGCATCACCTCGGTGCTGCCGGATTGGCACGGTCGCCTGTGGTTCGTCGGCCGCTACAGCGGCCGCGTCGGCGTGCTCGATCCAAACAGCGGCGCGGTGCAGTCAATTGTGCTGAATGAGGAGATCGAGAACTCGTTCGCGCTCGACCGCGACGGCGTCTTCATCGTCTCCGACACGAGCATGTACCGCTTCGACCTCGACGACAGCGGCGTGCCGGCGGTGACGTGGTCTGCGGTGTACGAAAACTCGGGCGTAACGAAAGTCGGCCAAATCAACGCCGGCTCGGGCACGACGCCGACGATTTTGCGCGGCGGCTACGTCGCCATCGCCGACAACGCCGACACGATGCACGTCGTCGTCTATCGCACCTCGGCGACTCTGGCGCCCGGGCAGTCGCGGCTCGTGTGCCAGGTGCCGGTGTTCCCGCCAGGTGCCGGCGCCACCGAGAATTCGTTGATCGGCGTCGGCAGCTCGCTGATCGTCGAGAACAACTTCGGCTACCACTTCAACACGACGATCGGCGGCGCGCTGACCTCGCCCGGCATCACGCGCATCGACGTCGACGACGACGGCTGCCACGTCGTGTGGCAGAACACGACTGAGCGCGTGCCGAGCGTCGTATCGAAAGTCTCGGCGCGCACGGGCCTGATCTACACGTTTACCAAGGATGCCGATCCGCTCTATCCGACCTCGGCTGTGTGGTTCTGGACGGCGCTCGACTTCCGCACCGGCGCAGTCGTCTGGAAGCGCCTCGCCGGCACCGGCCTGCTGCACAACAATCACTACGCCGGCATCGTCCTGAGCCGGAAAGGCACGGCCTATCTCGGCGCCGCCGGCGGCCTGCTCGGCTTGCGCGACACGAAATAGCCCAACCGGGGTGGGCGCGCCGGCGCAGAGGCCGGCGCCCCGCCTCAATCGAGGCGTGCGCGGGCGCTGTGCTCGGATGGCGGCGCGCCGGTCCAGCGGCGGTAGGCGCGCGAGAAGCTGCTGCAGTCGGCGAAGCCGAGGGTGAAGGCGGTTTCAGTGATCGACCAGCCTTCGTCGAGGTAGACGCGCGCCAGCTCGCGGCGCGCGTCGTCGAGCAAGGCCTGGTAGGAGACGCCGGCATCGGCCAAGCGGCGCTGCAGCGTCCGCGCGCTCATGCCGAGCGCGCGCGCCATCGACCCCTGCGACGGTTGGCCGTCCGGCAAACGTTCGATGATGGCGGCGCGCAGACGGCCGAGTGCGTCGCGGTCGTCGAAACGCGCCAGGTAACGGGTCAGCACGTCGTCGATGCGTCGGGCCACCTCGGCATTGCCGGCCGGTAGGCGGGCGTCGACGTCGTCGGCGCGAAACTCGAGCGCATTGACGGCGGCGGCGAAATGGATCGGGGCGCGAAAGAATCGTTGGTACGGCTCGATGCTGGCCGGCGTCGGCCGTTCGAGATCGACGCGCAGCGGATGGAAGTCGGCTCGATCGAGCAGCAAGCGCACGACGCGCACCTGCAAGGCCATGAGGGCGTCGATCGCTTCGTCCGGCGGTCGCGTGTGCGTCGTCAGGGCCAGCACCAGGCGGACGCGGGTGCCGTGCTCCTCCAGCTGCGCCGCGGCGCCGTCGCTGACGATGCGCCCATAGCGGACCAGGCGCGTGAAGGCCTCGCGCAGCGTGCCGCTGGCCAGCACCGCGCTGCCGAGCGCGTGAAACGTGGCGAAATTTGCGAAGCGCGAGACGTACAAGCCGAAGCTCGGATCGTCTGTGGCGCGCACCGCCTCGCTCCATAGCTCGCGCGTCGCCGTCAGGGGATAGCGGGCATTGGCGTCGTCGAGCCGCATCGCGTCGAGCCCGGCCCGCGCGGCGAGCGCACGGCCGTCGACGCCATGCGCCTCGAGCGCGCGCACGATGGCGCGCGCCCAGCTTGCGAGCACGGACGGCGCCCCGAGCGGTGTGGGCGCAATGCGGCAGGTCTGGCTCGGCACGGGCAATGTGCGGCAGGGGATTACGTTGACGGTTACGCGGTTGGTCGCCTGGTCGCGATCGTCGGCGACGCGATTGGCCACGAGACCACGGCGTGGCGCGATTTTGCAACCGCGGCGCGCGGTGCGGCGTTGCGTCACAGGGCGCATACGCCGTGGAGGCCGAATCCCGCTGGCTCAACCGTGCGCGAGAAACGCGCCGGGGCGAAATCGTGGTCGATACCCGGTCCTGTCGTTTCGTGCCGCCGCGGCGTTCATCAGCCACCCACCTTGGCGGTTCGCCAGCCGCCTTGAATCACCACCGTCGATTCGGATAACTAACCAATTAGTTAAGAATGACCGTGGCAGCGGCACGAGTAACGGGACGACGGCAGGCGCGCAGCGTGGAGACGCGCGCGGCAATTCTGGCGGCGGCCGAACGGATCTTCGCCAAGGCGGGCCTGGCCGGCGCGCGCACCGACGACATCGCGGCGGCGGCCGGGGTCAACAAGGCGCTGCTCTACTACTACTTCAAGAGCAAGGACGGCTTGTACGAGGCGGTGCTCGAGGATCACTTCCGCGAGTTCAACCAACGCGCCTTGGCGGTGTTGGCCGAGCCGGACGCGGCGCGCGCCGTGCTGCTGCGCTACGTCAGCCTGTACTTCGACTTCATCAGCTCTCGGCACCGCTACGCGGCGCTGTATCTGCAGCTGATGACGGCGCGCAGTCAATCGCTCGAACGGCTGGTGCGCAAGTACGTCGTGCCGCGCACCTCGGCCTTCACCAAACTGCTCGAGCGCGGCATCCGCGCCGGCGAGTTCCGCCGCATCGATGCGCGCCACGCGGCCATTTCGATGGTCAGCCTCATCGTCTTTTACTTTTCCGCCGCACCCGTGCTGCGCGTGTTGGGCCACACCGACACTTACACACGCGCCAATCTCGCGCGCCGCAAGCGCGAGGTGCTGAAGTTCATTCGCTACGGGCTGTTCGAAGACCCGTCCAGGCAGGAGCCATGACACGTCGCCTTCCGATCCTCATCGCCGCGGCCGTGTTGGCCGTCGGCATCCTGTACTACGTCCTGACGCGCGGCGAGCGCGAGATCGTCCTGACCGGCATCGTCACCACCGACGACGTCATCGTCAGCCCGGAGGTGCAGGGCCGACTCGACGAGCTGCTGGTGAAGGAGGGCGACACGGTGACGCGCGGCCAGCTGCTGGCGCGCATCCAGCCGCAGGAGTGGAAGGCGGACGTCGCGTACTACGCGGACAGCGAGCGCCAATCGGCGGCGCAGGTGGCGCAAGCCGAGGCCGCGGTGCGCTTCGAGGACGCGCAGACCGGCAACCACGTGCAGCAAGCCGAGGCCAATCTGGCGGCTGCCAAAGCGCAAGTGGCGCAGGGCGAAGCGGACCTCGAGAATGCCCGCCTGCTCTTTCAGCGCGAGGAATCGCTGTATCACAGCGGCATCGAGTCGCAGCAGGTCTACGACCAGGCGCGTACCGCGTACACGGCGGCGCGGGCGCATGTCGACGCGCTGCGCAAGCAGCAGCAGGCGTCGGATGCGGCGGTGGCCTTGGCGAAGGACAACGCCGATCAGGTCGCGGTGCAGCGCGCCGCGCTGGAAGCCAACGTGCAGCATCTGGCGGCGATGGGAGCGCAGAAAGACAAGGCGCAAGTGCACCTCGACTTCACCGAGCTGCACGCGCCGATCGACGGCGTCGTCGACTTCCGCGCGGCGCGGCGCGGCGAGGTGGTGACGCCCGGCAAGGGCGTGCTGACGCTGATCGATCCCGACAATCTCTGGGTGCGCGCCGATGTCGAGGAGAGCTATGTCGATCAGCTGCATCTCGGCGATCAGCTGACCGTGCGGCTGCCGTCGGGCAGCGAGCGTCAATGCCCCGTGTTCTACCGGCGCGCCGACGCCGACTACGCCACGCAGCGCGATGTCAGTCGCACCAAGCGCGACATCAAGACCTTCGAGATCCGCCTGCGTTGCGACAACATCGACCGCAGCTTGGCCGTGGGCATGACCGCCTACGTCGTGCTGCCGCTGCACCCCGTGCGCCCGGCGGCGGCGCTGCCGGCGAGCTGAGCGGCGATGCTCGACGTCGAAGTCGATAATCTACGCAAGTGCTTCGGCGACTTCTGCGCCGTCGACGGGCTGAACTTCGGCGTCGAGCACGGTGAGGTGTTCGGCCTGCTGGGTCCGAACGGCGCGGGCAAATCGACGCTGATTCGCATGCTCACGACGTTGGTGCCGCCGACCAGCGGCACGGCGCGCATCAACGGCTTCGACATCGTCCGCCAGGCCAACGAGGTGCGCAACTGCATCGGCGTGATCCCGCAAGCGATGACCTCGGACATGGATCTCAGCGCCTTCGAGAACATGAGCATCTTCGCCAAGCTCTACGGCTTGCCGCGCGAGCGGCGGCGCAAGGTCATCGGCGAGCTGCTGGAAGCGGTCGACCTGACGCAGTGGGCCGACAAGCCGTTGAAGAACTTCTCCGGCGGCATGCGGCGGCGCTTGGAGATCGCGCGCGGCCTGGTGCACGCCCCGCGCATCTTCTTTCTCGACGAGCCCACCACCGGACTCGATCCGGTATCGCGCGTGGCCGTGTGGGAGATGCTGTCGCGACTCAAGCACGAGCGCGACCTCACCATCATCGTGACCACGCATTACATGGACGAGGCCGACAAGCTGTGCGACCGCATCGCCATCGTCGACCACGGCAAGCTGGTGGCGCTCGACTCGCCGCTCAAGCTCAAGGCGTCGATTCCCGGCAAGAACATCCTCGAAGTCAGCTTCGACCGCACGCCGCCCGACTGGGAGGCGACGTTGCGGGCGCTCCCCGAGGTCGCCGAGGTGCGCGCCGAGGACCACGTCTTCCGCATCTCGTCGCACAACGGCCCGCGCACCACCGTCGAGCTGATGGAGGCGGCGCGCCAGGCCGGCATCGCGGTGGCCTCGCTGTCGGTGCAGAGCACGACGCTCGACGATGTCTTTGTCCACTACACGGGGCATCAGCTGCGCGACGCATTGCAGAGCGCCGCCAACTTCAACACCGAGTTCATGTACAACCGCGGCGCGTGAGCAGCCATGCATAGAATCTGGGCCATCATTGAACGCGATCTACGCCGCTTCCGGCGCAGCCCGACGCTGATCGTCGTGTCGATGATCATGCCGTTGGTGCAGCTCGTCGTGCTCGGGCACGCCTTCGGCGGGCGCATTCGCAACCTCGAGGTCGGCGTCGTCGATCAAGACCACGGCGTCCCGGCGGTGAAGTTGAAAGAGATGTTCCAGGCCGTCGCCGCCAACGCCCGCACCTTCGACACCGTGCCGTACAACGACCAAGCGCGCGCGCTGGACGACCTGCGCAACGGCAGGATCAGCGCCGTGCTCAACATCCCGCCGGATTTTTCGCGCGATACGATCGCCGGTTCCAATCCGCGCCTGGCGCTGGTGGAGGACAACGCCGATCAATTTGCGGCTGCGACGCTCGAAGGCACGCTCGGCAGTCTGCTCGGCACCTTCAACCACTCCGCGGATGCGCCACGCGAGTCGGGTGTCGCAACGCTCTCCGTCGTCGAGCTGTATCCGTACGTCCCGTACGTCCAATACCTGTTGCCCGGCAGCATCGTGCTGGCGATCTTCATGTCGGCGATGATCGGCGGCGGCATCATCTACATCGACGACAAAGCGCGCGGCCTGCACGAGGGGTACCTGGTCACGCCGATTCGCAAGATCGAGCTGATCCTGGGCTTCACCTTGTCCGGCGCGGCCAAGGCGGTCCTCGCCGGCATCGTGCTCATCACCTGCGGCTCGCTGATCGCCGGCATTCCCGATCCGCTGAACCCGTTTCGCCTGGCGCGCATGCTGTTGATGGTCGTCGCCACCTCGCTGGCGCTGATCAGCATGATGTTCCTGCTCATGGCGCGCGTCAGCGATCCGCTCATCCCGCGCGCCATCTACGGCATGCTCAGTACCGTGCTCTTTTACCCGAGTGGCGCGGTGTATCCGGTCAACGCCTTCCCGGCGTGGATGCGCACCATCGCGGTCGTCGACCCCTTCACCTACGCGGTGCACGGCTTCAAGGAGCTGGTACTGAAAAACACCGGTCTCGCCGCCATCGCCACCGACCTCGTCGTGCTGATGGGCTTCACGCTGGTCACCATGGCCGCCGCCACGGTGCTGTTCCGCCGCACGCTGTAAGGCGGTGCGCCGCGGCTTACGGCAACGCGATGCCGAAGAGTGCGGTCATCGCCCAGGTGGCGAAGCCGACGACGATCGGGATGGTGAGGTTGTCGTCGACGCGCAGCGGCAGCAGCTCGCACGTCACCGCGAGCATGCCAATGCCGGCCGCGGCGCCGCCGAGCGGCCAGGCCGGCGCGTGCGTGCCGCGGTGCAAGACGACGACGGCGATGGCCACGGTGGCGACGAAAAACGCCAGCGTGCCCTCGACACTGCGATGCGGCGAGAGGCGGTGGCGGCCGAAGCGGATGCCGACGATGGCGGCGAGCGGGTCGCCGACGGCCAGCGTGTAGATGGCCACCAGCGCCGCCAGCTTCGGCGTCGCCAGCATGGTCAGCAGCACGGCGATGGCGAACGGCGTCATCGCGGCCTCGCGCACTTGCTCTTCGGCGCGCATGAAGAGCCGATTCACCCACGGGGCGAAGCGGGCCACCGCGTCGGGATAGGCGATGCGGAAGCGGTCGCCGATGTACACCAGGCACGCGACGGTGCCGAAGACATGTACGATCTGCTCATGCGTGAAAAGCAGCGCATAGGCGGTGGCGATGACGACGCCGTTGGCGAGGTGGAACAAGCGGCGGCCGAGTTGCAGCGAGTGGCGGGTCGCCGACGGGGCGCCCGCGCCGGGCGCGTCGGTTGCGGCAGCGGTCACGCGCCTGGTGATGGCTGAGCGACGGCAGGCGCGCAAGTGCTGCGGCCGTGCGCGTCGTCAACGACCCATCGTGCGATTCGACGGCGGCATAGGCGCACTGCGGTCTACGCCACCGTGCCGTCGCCGAGCGCCGCGGCCAGGGCATGACGCAGCGCAGTCGCGCGGTCGCTCGGCGCCTGGCGGGCGCGGAAGGCGATGTGCTGGTCCGGCCGCACCAGCAGCGCGCCGTCCGCGCTCATGGCGGCGCTGGTCGTCCACCAGGCGTGCGGATCGAGCGCGTCGCGACCGATCTGCACGGTCGTGACCGGCGTCTGAAGGGAAGCGATCGCAGTACGCCACGCATCGCCGTGTGGGCCGATGAGCAGCGTCAGCCGGTCGAGCCCGATCAGGTCGAGGCTCGAGCACGCGGCGCCGTCGCGCACCAGCCAGCCGTGCGGCAGGCGCGCGCCCGGCGTGCTGGTCGGGCGGAACTCGCGCACCGGATCGGGCGGAGCGTCCGGGCGCTCCCCGTCGTCGAGCAGCGCACCGGTCTCGTAGCGATAGCCGAGCTGCAAGCCGAGCATGTCGAAATGCTCGGCTTGGTTGCCGATCGCTGCCTCGACCACGCGCCGCCGCGCCGGATCGGCGAGCGCCGCGTCGAAGTTGCGCCGGGCCTCGTCTGGATCGTCGCTGAAGCCGAACGCCTGCGGCACTTCCATCAGCCGCATCGCGTTCTGCAGGCTCTGCTCGGCGTTGTACTGCGCCACCGGACGGCGCTCGCATTCGTAGGTGTCGAGCAGTGTCGGCGGCGCCGTGCCGCCGAGCACCGCGGCAAGCTTCCAGGCGAGATTGTGCGCGTCTTGCACGCCGGTGTTGAGGCCGAGGCCGCCGGTCGGCGGAAAGCGATGTGCCGCATCGCCGGCGAGGAAGGTGCGGCCGTCGCGATACTGCGACGCGACTTGGCAGGTCATCACCCACGGGGACACGGTCCGGATCGCCAGCTGCACGTCGGGCTGCGCCAAACCCTTGCGCACCAAGGCTTCACAGCGCGCCACGTCGAACGTCTCACGCGCCTCGCGTTGCGGATCCCATGGCTGCATCAACACCCATTCCCGATCGATGTCGTGCGCGACGAAGGTGCTCAGGCAGTCCGGATCGCAGACCCAGTAGAGAACGCCGGGACAATCGCGCACCAGCGCGCGCAGGTCGGCGGCGAAGTGAATCATCATGAAGGTCTGCAGCCGATCGGGGCCGATCGGCTCGATGCCGAGCCATTTGCGCACCGGGCTGCCGGCGCCGTCGGCGCCGATCAGATAGCGGCTGCGCACCGTGTACTCCTGTGCTTCGCCGTCGACGAGGTGTGAGGTGACGCCGTCGGCGTCGGCCTCCGCCGACATCCAGCGGTGGCCGAAGCGCGGCGTCGGCGCGCCGCAGTCGCGCAGCGTCTCGAGCAAGATGGGCTCGAAGCGGTGCTGCGAGAGATTGCGCAACGGCGTCGGCGTCAGCGCCAGGACCGCCTCCTCTTGCCGCTCGAAGGGCAGGCGCCCGAGTACCTCGCCGCCCAGCTTGGTGACCCAGTACGTCGCGCCGCCGTCGGCCGGCGGCGTCGCAGCGGCGGCGATCGCCTGCATATCGACACCCGCCTGGCGGCAGATCTCGAAGGTGCGCGCGTTGACCACGTGCGCCGCCGGGGCGCGCTGCGGAGCGGCGCGCCGCTCGACGATGCGGCTGGCGATGCCGCAGCGATGCAGCAGCAGCGCGGTCATCAGGCCGACCGGTCCGCCGCCGACGATCAACACCGGGACGTCAATGCGCGTCATCTGCGATTCAGCCCCGTCAGAAACGGTTGCCTGCGGCGCGTCGCGATGTGCCAAGCACGATCGCTGCTACAGCAAACCGGCATATGCGCCGCCGTCGATTTGCAAGTTCTGGCCGGTGATGAAGCCGGCCCGACTGCCGCAGAGAAAGGCACAGGCCTCGCCCAGCTCGTCGGGTCGCCCGAGTCGTCCGGCCGGAATCTGCGCGCGCATCTGCGCATACGCTTCGTCGACCGAGATGCCGTTCAGCGCCGCGGAGAGCTGCGCCATCTGCGCCTGACGGTCGGTGTCGATGCGCTCCGGCAGCAGGTTGTTGATGGTGACATTGGCCCATGCCACCTGCAGTGACAGGGCTTTGCACGCGGAGGTGAGCCCGGCGCGCGCGCTGGCCGACAAGCCCATCGGCGCCTGCGGAGCCTTCACCATCGCCGAGGTGATGTTGATGATGCGCCCGAAGCGGCGCTCGACCATACCGTCGACCACGGCGCGAATCATCTCGATCGGCGCCAGCATGTTGGCGTCCAGCGCCGCGCGCCACGCGTCGCGATCCCAGTTCTGAAAGCGCCCGGGCGGCGGGCCGGCGTTGTTGTTCACCAGTATGTCCGGCTGCGGACAGGCGGCGAGCAGCGCCTCGCGCGTCGCGACGGCGGTGATGTCGCCGGCCACGGCGGCCACGCGCACGCCGGTCTCGGCGCCGATGGCTTCGGCCGTCGCCTGCAAGGCATCGGGATCGCGCGCGTTGATGGTGAGCTCGACGCCTTCGCGCGCCAGCGCCGTCGCGCAGGCGCGGCCGAGCCCCTTGCTGGCCGCGCACACGATGGCGCGGCGGCCGCGAATGTCGAGATCCATGCGGTCCTCCGATTGCTGCGAGCGGCGCCGGCTCAGAAGTCGAGGTCGGGCGGCGGTGGCGGGCCCCACTGGTTGCCGGCTGCGAGCAGGTGATGCGCGCCGGATGCGGTGTCGGCGGTGAGCAGATCGCTGTCGGTCCAGTGCTCGATGGTGAAGCCGAGCGGGTCCTTCCAGTAGTCGAAGATCTGGCCGCCCAGGATGTGGCGCCCGATGCCCCAGTAGTGCCGCACGCCGGCGTTGATCAGATGGTCGTGGCCGACCATCAGGTCGTCGAAATCGGCCACCTCCCAGGCGACGTGCCCCAGCTTGGTCTCGCCGGTCTCGAGCATCAGCAGCGTGTGGTGGTCGGCGGGATGCGCGCCGCGATCGCAGCGCGCGAAGCGGCCGAGCGGCCGCTCCGGACCTTCGACGTAGATGTCGTCGGAGATCAACAGGCCGAGATGGCGCTCGTACCAGCGCCACAGCGTGTCGAGGTTGGCGGTCTTGATCGCCGCGTGACCGCAGCGCTTCACTTGCGACGGACCGGGCGGAACGCGCTGCAGCGCGCTGACCCGTTGGCGCGCGGCGCCGGTGTTGAGCGGCGGATGGGCTCGCAGCGGCAGCGCCGCGACCGTGGCGATGCCGTGCACGACGTCGATCTGACGCCCGTCCGGATCGCGCAGCCGCACCACCTCGCCGCCGCCCGGCTCGTCGAGCGCGTCGACGCTGCCGCCGACTGCCGTGGCGAGAGTGTGCAAATCGGCGGCGCTGGCGGCGTGGAACGCAAAGCCGAGAAACGCCGGCTCGCCGCGCTGTGTCACGTGCACATGGTGCGCGCCGTCGGTGCCGCGCATATACAGCGCCTGCTCGGTGCGCGCTGCCGGTTGCATGCCGAAGTCGCAGAGAAAGGCTTGCATGTGATCCAGGTCGGGGGCCTGGAAACGCGGAAACGCGATGTCGGTGACTCGGATGATCGGCTGCGCCATTTCACTGCTCCTCGCGCAGTCATATAGGCAGAGTCGCTGCCATCGCGCTTTGCCGACCAAGCCATTGTTTTGGCCCAGCGAGCCAACCGCATGAGCCCTACGCCACGCGCTGCCGCGTCGACCCTGGCCACCTGGTCGGCCACCATCCTGCGCGCCTTGGAGGCGCGCGGCATCGACAGTGCGCCGCTGGCGCGGCGCGCCGGGATCGATCCGACGGCGCTGGGTCCCGACGCGCGGGTGCCGCGCCAGGCACTGAACCGCCTGTGGGCACTGGCCGTCGAGGCGACCGGCAACCCCGCCTTCGGCCTCGAAGCCGCGCGTCACACGGCGCAGACGACCTTTCACGCCCTGGGCTACGCGGTGTTGGCGAGCGAGACGCTGAAGGAGGCCTTGGAGCGCGTGGTGCGCTATCGTCGCCTGATCGGCGACGTCCTGCGCCTGCATCTCACCGATGTCGGCGACCGCTACCGCTTCGAGATCGACGTCTCGGGCGAGGCGGGCGTGCCGTGGCAAGCGGTCGACGCCGTGGCCGCGATCAGCGTCCGGCAGGCGCGACTGCTGCACGGCGCGCGGACGTGCAATCCGTTGCGCGTCGAGCTCATGCATCCCGCGCCGGCCGACCCGACGCCGTATCGCCAGATGTTTCGCGCCCCGGTGCGGTTCGGCGCTTCCACCAACGCCTTGGAGTTCACGCGAGCCGATATCGAAGATCGCCTGTCGGCCGCCAATGCCGAGCTGGCGCGCAGCAACGACGAGGTCCTGGTGCGCTATCTCGCGCGCCTCGATGGGACGCGACTCGCCAACCGCGTGCAGCAAGCGCTGCTCGACGTGTTGCCGGACGGCGCGCCGTCGAAGACTGCGATCGCGCGCAGTCTCGGCATGAGCGCGCGCAATCTGCAGCGCCATCTCGCCGACGAGGGCACCTCCTTCAAGGCGCTGCTCGACGATGCGCGCATCAGCTTAGCGCGCAGCTACGTCGCCGAGGCGCGGCTCTCGGTGACCGAGATCGCCTTCGTGCTGGGCTTTGCCGACACCAGCACGTTCTCGCGCGCCTTCAAACGCTGGACCGGCGCCTCGCCGCGCGACTACGCGGCGCGCGGGCGCTAGGCGGCGCGCCGCATCACCAGCTCTCCGACCACGGGCGCACGTCGAGCTCGTGCGTCCAGGCGCTGCGCTGCTGGCGGTGCAGATCCCAGAAGCTCTCGGCGATCGCGTCGGGGTCGAGCAAGCCGTCGGCGCCGCGTTGCTCTTTCAGCGACGGCAGGAAGGTGTTGATGCGGTCGCCGTCGATGGCGCCGTCGACCACGACGTGCGCCACGTGAATGCCCTGCGGCCCGAACTCGCGCGCCGCCGATTGAGCGAGTGCGCGCAACGCGGCTTTGGCTGAGGCGAAGCCGCCGAAGTTGGCGCGGCCGCGCAGCGAGGCGGTGGCGCCGGTGAACAGCAGCGTGCCGCGCTGGCGCGGCAGCATCGCCTCGAGCGCGGCTTTGGCAAAGAAGAACCCGGCCAGCGCATTGGTGCGCCACATGTCTTCGAGAAAGGCGGCGTCCATCGCCAGGAATCCCTTTGGCCAGTTGCCGCCGGCGTTGAAGATCGCCGCTTCGAGCGGCGCCTCGGGCGCATCCGCCGCGGCGACGACGCGGCGCACCAGCGCCTCATCCGTTACATCGCCGATGACCGCTTCGGCGCGGGCGCCGCTGTCGCGCAGCTCCTGCAGCGCCGCCTGCACCTTCTCGGCCGAGCGCCCGAGGATGGTGACGCGGAATCCCTCGCGCGCGAAACGCCGCGCGATCGCGGCGCCGAGGCCGCGCGGTGCGCCGACGCCGACGACGACGGCGGAGCGGTTCGATTGCGGAGCGGCAACCATCGTGCACCTCGCTGGACTGGGATGGGACTCGCGTCTTTCCCGACGTAGCGCAGGTCCGGCGGCAAGACGAGAGTGGCAGCGAGATGGCGCGGACCCGCCAGAGTCTCCCGTCGTCGACTACTGCGCCGCCTGCGCCACCTGTTGCTCGGTGCAGATGATGTCGGCAGCGGTGACGGCGCCGTCCTGATTGCAGTCGGTGTCGCAGCGCGCTTGCAGGCGCCGATCGAAGACGGTCGAGCAGGATGCGGTGACGTCGTTGGCATCGAGGATCAGGTTGCAGTTGGCATCGCCGAGCGGTTGATCGCGCGGCGTCGGCGTCTGCGTCGGCCGCGGCGTCTGCGTCGGGACCAGCGTGGGCGTCGGGGTGAGGCGGAACGGATCCAGCGGATCGCTGGGGTTCGTGCCGGCATCGATCTCATCCTGGTCGAGGCTGTCGTCGCCATCGCGGTCGAGTCCCAGCCGCACGCCTTCGCCCGGCGGCACGCAGGTGTAGGTCACCGGCTCGCCGTTGGCGGCGATGGCGCGCAGCGCGGCGTCGCCGACGAGCGGCTCGGCGGCGCGGTTGCTGCGGAAGGCGCCCTGCAATGGATCGTACAGATAGCCGCGCGCGATTCCGTCGACGACCGCGCGCGCCACCAAGTCGCACTCGCGCGCCTGCGGCTGGTTGACCAGGACATACGGCGTCGCCGCGCGTGCCAGCAGCAGATCCAGGCGCGGGCCCACCGTCGCGGCGTTGGCGGCGGTCAGCGTCACCTGCTGCCCGACGATCGGGGCGAAGGTGCTGTCGAAGGCGAGGACGAACTGCTCCAGGTTGTCGCGCTCGAGGTCTTCTAGCGTGAAGACGTTGGAGCGCAGGAAATCAAAGACCGTGGCGGCGCTGCCGTCGTGCAGGAAGCCGAAGCCGCGCACCTGATCGCCCTGGAACGCCGCGTCGTCGGGCGCGATGTTGCCGAAGTGCGTCTTCGGCGTGCCGAACATGCCGACCTTTTGATAGGCGTTCTTCAGCTGCGGGACTTTGAACTGCTGCGGCTCGTCGTCGAAGGTCGTCTGCCCGAGCGTGCCGAGCTCGCCGCTGGACGCGTCGAGCGTGTGGCAGCCGCCGCAGTTGGCCGCAGGGTCGGTGAAGGCGCTGCGATCCAGAAACAGCGTGCGGCCGTTCTGCTGCGCCAGCGTCAACTGATTGTCCAAGCTGCGCACCGGATTGGGTGGCGGCTCGATCTGCAGGGCGAAATCGGTGAAGGCCTGCATGTCGGCGTCCGACAGCTTGCCCTCGTCGCGCCCGAGCAGCGAGTCGAAGGCGACGTTGAACGCCTTGAAGGCGAGCTGCGTGTCGTAGGCGTTCTTGTCGCCGAGAAACATCGCGCCGGTACGATCGCCGCGCCAATGCATCGGGCCCTGGTTCACCATGCCGCGCAAGGTTTGCGTCGTCATCGGGCCCTTCATCGGATGGAAGTCGGCATGTGTGCCGGTGGGGCCGAGCGGATTGAAGTTCGGCACCACGTCGTCTTCCGGGTTGCCGAGATCCCATGCCAAGCCGTCGAAGTCGGCGAACACGTGGCAGGCAGCGCAGGAGGCTTCGCCGTTACTCGACGTGGCGCGCGCGTCGTACAGCAGGCTGCGTCCACCGGCGAGATCGGCCGGTTCCGGATCGAAGAGCGGATGCTGCGCAATCTCGCGCCCGCTGCCGGTGTCGACGACTTTGATCGCGTCGTCGAAACGGGTCAGGACATAGAGGCGCTGGTGCGCTTCGTCGAGCGCCAGCCCGGCAGGGCCGCCGCCGCTGACCGCGATGGCGCGCGTCGCATCGGGCACGAAGCTGTTGGCGTCGAGCTCGGCGGTGCTGAACACGCCGACGCGGCTGGAGCCGAAGGCGGCGACGTACAACGTGCCGCTGCTGCTGATCGCCATGTCGAGCGGGATGGCGAGGCTGGCTTCCTTCACCTCGGGCGGCATGGGCTTGGTGTGGTAGCCCTGCGCCAGCGCCTCGATGTGCTTGTTGAGGTGGCGCGGCGCGACGCCTTGATCGTCGATGACGGTGATGAACGATTCCTGCAAATCGCCGCGCACGCTGGTGTTCGTCGTGCCCGGCCCTTCGAAACGCACTTCGTTGCGCGCTTCGGTGTTGCTGACGTACAGCGTGCCGGTCGACGGGCTCACCGCCATGTTGAACAGCACCGTGCCGACGCCGCTGTAGGCGGCGGTTTGCTGCGGCGGACTGGCCAGCGCGTCGATGCGGAACACGTCGTAGTCGGGCAGGGTGAAGCGCACGCCGTTGGTGAAGTTGCGGCCGAGCTCGTCGCGCCATTCGCCGCTCAGCGCGTCGCGCTTGACGATCAGGCCGACCTCGGGCGCCGGGGTGCCTTCGTGGTTGGCGTTCGGCGCCGGCAGCCCGCCGGGCACGAGGCCGCCGTCCAGTCCGCCGGGAACGTGCACGCCGTCGATGTCGCAGCTGTCGACCGCGGCGCCGCCGTTGCACACCGCGCCTTCGGTGACGGTGGTCGTCTGGTTGCCGGACTGGAAGACCGCCGCGTAGACCGTGTGGCCGTCGGGCGTCGCGGCGAGCGCGCGCGGCGTATCGCCGAACAGCTCGAGAATGGTCAGCGGCGTGCCGGTCAGCGTATCGCCGAGCTGCGCGCTGTCGAACACGTACACCAGCGCGCGCGGCGTACCGGGCGTGGTGAGCAGCGCCGGGACTTCGGCGGGCAGGTTCTGCCCATTGCGCGCCGTGGTGATGAAGGCGCGGGTGAAATGGCCGCCGGCGTCGGTCGGCCCGGCGAAGACGATG
>Ga0265339_10000306_pt1 | contig 40045 bp, 35 predicted proteins | sample 4CB219metaG_FD_202085 | JGI IMG/M metagenome (GOLD analysis project Ga0265339, IMG submission 202085) | Rhizosphere microbial communities from Carex aquatilis grown in University of Washington, Seatle, WA, United States - 4-CB2-19 metaG | ecosystem: Host-associated > Plants > Roots >... | reverse complement strand
GAGAATAGGAGGCTGGAGCGGGCTAAAGGCCGCGGCTGCGGCAGCCCCTTTGCAAAGCCTCACAAATTCGCCCTCCGGCGCGGCTCATGCTGGCACGCATCCCATGGGAGCGGGCGCGGTTGTGCTCGTACTCAGCGTGGGACTTGTGCTGGGAGGCGGCACGTGGTGCACGGACTTCAGGCTGTTGCAGACCGCAATGGCGGCGAAGAACGCTGAGTCAGCACAAAGAAGTCCGATCATCGCCGCCGCATTGCGCGTGTTGGTGCCTTTCGTAGTGGTCATTCCGGGGCTGATTGCCGTGGCATTGCCAACTCCGCACACGTCGATCGTGATTCACAACGACAATGGCGTGATTTACCACGAGATAACAGTTGTACCTCCGGCAGATGAAGCGGGAAGCGGCCTGGTTCCGGCAAAAAGCGGCGCGGACGGAAAGCCGATCATGTGCAACGGCCACGCCGAACTCGACTACGCGATGGCTACGCCTAACGTGCTTATTGAGTTCCTGCCCGCTGGCCTGTTGGGGCTGGGAGTAACCGCTCTGTTGGCCTGCCTGATGGGCGGCGTGGCGGCGAGCATAACGTCGTTTAGCACCGTCTTCACGTGCGACATCTTTCAGGTGATGCTGGCCAGAAATCCCGCTGACAAGCGGTTGCTTGCCGTGGCCCGATGGGCGGTCGTAGGCGGAATGCTGCTTGCTTTCGGTGCGGCATGCGCCGCAATGCGATTCAACGGCATGCTTGAGGCGCTGGTTCTGGTCTTTGCCTTCGTCAATGCTCCGCTGTTTGCGGTATTGTTGCTGGCGGCTTTCTGGAAGCGCTCAACCGGGCACGGTGCATTTGCGGGATTGATTGCGGGAGCAGCCGCATCCCTCCTCCATCACGGGCTCGCGTTGCCGCCCGGCGAACAGCCTGGCATCCACGGCGGCTGGATCGCCGTGCTGTTCCATCCTTCGAGCGAAATGGTGCTAGGCCTGGGGACAGCGATGGTGGCGTTCTTCGTCAGTCTTCTGGCTGCATTGGCCGTAAGCGTGTTGACAAAGGCGCGCCCTGAAAATGAGCTCAACGGCCTTGTGCACTCAATGGCGCCGCGACCATCGGCGAGCACAAAGTGGTGGAAGCGTCCAGAGGCAATGGCCGCAGCGATCCTGCTGGTTGCGATCGCCGTGAACCTGCTTATCGTTTAGGCAGAAAGGAAATCATGTCTTACGATCCGCGTATCTCGATGGGCATGCTGTTCTCATTGATCGGGACGATTCTCACAGCGTTCGGCCTGTCTACGCGCTCCAACTTGGACGTGTATGCAAAGAGCATGGGGATCGACGCCAATCTGTGGTGGGGATTAGTGCTGCTCGCATTTGGAATCGCCGCTCTCACGCTGGGCCGCCGCGGCCAGGCGCGCCTGGAAAAGACTGAAGGAGCGGGACAACCGCCAGGGAACAAAAATACCCCGTCCAAAAAGGCGCGGAGCCGCTGAGAGCCTATTGCACAACGCCAGTCAGGTTCGTAGGAGCCGCGGGCTGTGGTGCCGCACTGCCTGAGTAACATGCAGCCGGATTGAATCCTCCGCCAAGACTGTTGATCGGCCCCGAGTTGTAGCAGATCTGTGCCGGGATCTGATTAACGATGGTGCTGGCAGCCGTGTTGATCGGAGGCCATACAGCGCCCGTTGCTGCAAAGTAACTTGGAGCCGCTGAGAAGACCAGCGAGTTCGGCAATGTTTGGGACGCGAGATAGGACGACGCCAGGCTACCTTTTGGCACGTTATTGCTCCATACAACCGACTTCGTGACGCAGTCCCAGTTGCCTCCACGCAGAACAGTCTGGCCGACCTTGGCCGACAATGTCAGATTCGGCGACGCACTTCCTCCGTCGTCGTAATACCCCAGCTGATAGATCACCCCATCAGTCTCCGAAGCGTCCGCATCCGTCTCGTAAACGGTTGCGTTGCAGGCTGAGCCATAGGGTCCGAACGCGTTGCCGACGATATTGTCGTAGTTGCTGTAGTATGCGATGTTCAGGGCGATCAAGCCACCCGTCATCGGTTTGTTGTTGTCGGGATCCAGATTCGTCATGTTCACATAGTTCCGGAACATGGTGTTGTCGCTGCTGCTGCCATGGGCATAGTCGAACTCCCAATTGGGCGTCACATTGCCTTCCCATAGATTCATATACGGGTTCGCGCCGTGCGATTCGGTTTCAGGCAATGAATTGTGATACTCGCCCATGTAGCCGTTCAGCTCGTAGTTGTATGCATACACGTTTCCTGAGCCGCCGCTCTCAGGAGTCGCATGCCGGCCCAGTCGAATAATGTTGTTTTGAAGCAAGTCTTCTGAATTCCTGAATTCCAGCAGCAGCATGTAACTCGCGCCGCTGTTGTGGTTGAATCCCTGATAGAGATAGTTATTGCTGATCTCGTTCTGGTAGGTATCTGAAAGATAGACATTGGCCTTGTCGACGGCCCAGTCCGATTCCACATTGTGCACCCAGCACTTCGCGCATGCTTCGATGTTGACGTTTTTGTAAACAAGTCCAGTCCCGGATGCTGCGGTTCCAACCACTCGGAGGCTCTCAAGGCCGACGCTCTCGATCATCGGCAGAGAATAAACCTGTGGTGAATTCGTGTAGTCGAAATAGAGCGGCCGTTCCAGGGTTACGACATTCCCACTCACGGCGGTCACTCGATCCACCTGCTCCATCAGCTTGGTCGAAAGATCGTGTCCGCAATAGCTGCAGGCTCCTGTGTAGCCTGTCGCTGAAACGAGCGGGTTCCCGTCGGCCGGATCGGTTGGATTCGATTCCGTGATCGTAATATAGCTATTCGCAGTAATCCCGGTGGCGCTCGCCAGAGTAAGCGATGTGGAGCCTTTTGTTGCTCCGCTCGAAATGTTAATGAATTTGATGGAAGACGACGAAAGATACGTCTTCCCCATGCTGATGATGCTTGCCCCGTCTCCGTAGTTAAGGACGGTGCTATTAGGCCCGGCGCCGCGCAGCACGATCGACTTGTCCGTCAGGCAGAGGCCGGCCTCGTATACCCCGGATCCGAAGTCATCGCCTTTTCCCGAGCAAACGGTCCCTGTCCGGTGCAGCGTGTAGGTTCCCGCAGTCAACACCACAACGGAGCCCGCCGCGCAGGAGTTGATCGCGTTTTGAATCGTCACGCTGTCATCTGCCCCGCCGCTTGGAGAAATCGTTTTGCAAATCGGCCAGTTCGCATCAGGAATCCCGCCTGGAATTCCTGCCTGTGTCCAATCAATCGCTCGCGTTGAGGGAATGGGACTGGTCTGTGCATGCGCCGGCGCGCTGGCGCATGCCAGCAACAAGAGAGCGGAGACCGCCTGGAGTGTCGCTGCGCAGGAACGGGCTTTCCGGCCGGTCAAGGCCGTATGTCTAATTAATGGCATGATAAGTCCTCATAATCTATCGCTCGCGCAGATTCCCGCACCTTGTTCTCAGGATCTTCTCGTCCCGCTGGAACTTCGGCGCCTGCTGAGCAATTTGTAGTGCACGCAAATTAAGTGCACTCGCCATGCCAAGGCTCTCTTCCGGCGTCTGCTGGACCTAAGTATACGTTGATCTCAGCCCAAATTGGCTTGTGAATGGGTGGATACGTTACCTCCGTGCCTGGTCAAAAATGCACACTTTACGGATCCGCGAGAAGGTTTCGCGCTCGGGCGGCCCCAAGTGGACCTCGCCGCCATCGATTGGACTACGGGGCGCACATAGTCAATGACGCAGTCTTCGGGCGTACAGGCCCCCGGAGACTCGTCTTCACGAGTGCCGGCCGCTTAAGTAATCCTTAATCGTCGCCAAGTCTGACGTGCCTGGCAGCGTGCCGATCAACCTACTCGGCGATTCCACGTACTCGGCACCCGGCGGATTGACATCCGTTCCAATATGCACTCTACTGTTGGCGATGCAAAAAGCTAGCGGGTTTCTTGGCGTATTGTTTGCTGCGCTCTGTACAGGTGCGTTCGGCCAGAGCCCCGCAGCCCCCGCCGCATCTCCGGGTCCCGCGCAGCAAGTGGCCTATAAGCTGATCGAAAGAGAGTTGTTCATCCCGTCCCCGCCCATCGTTGAGTTTGTACCGCACACACCAAGGCCTGAGGGCCTTGATGTGTTGGAGGTCTACTACGCGACCCCAGGGAAGCACCCGCTGGTTCTGCTTACGCACGCGTCACCAGATGATGCGAGGGACCGCGCCCGGATCACTCCCTGGTCTTTGGCGAAACAGGCGGAGTGGTTCGCGCGGCGGGGATATGTGGCCTTCATCGTCGTGCGCTCGGGATATGGTGCATCGTCCGGAGCCCTGGATATCGACGAGGGGCCGTGCCTGGCTGATCACGGTGGGTTCCAGGACATCGCGAATGCCGGCGTTGACGATCTGAATCTCGTCCTGCATTACGCGCAAAAACAAACCCAGGTGGATTCCACGACACTTGTCAGCGTCGGAGTCTCCGCTGGCGGCTTTGCGCAACTGGCGCTCGTCGCCGACCCTCCGAACGGACTGAAGGCCGCCATCAACTTCGCGGGAGGAACAGGCCGCGACGGTTTTGAGCACAATTGCAATTTGCCCGTCGCGGCCGATGCCTTCCGCGCCTTTGGAAAAGGTGCGAGCAAGCATGGCGCAGTGCCGATGCTCTGGATTTTTGCGCAAAATGATCACTGGTACCCGCCCTATATGGTGGAGCGGTTCGAGGACGCATACACCGGCGCTGGAGGTGCATCCCAGCTTGTGATGGCTCCGCCCGACGGGGCTGACGGTCAAGATCTCTTTTTGAACGTCCCAGCGTGGTCTGGCACTGTCAACGCGTTTCTCAAGGCACATAATCTGCTTCCGCTTGGCGACATGATATTACCCGCCCCAAAAGCGCACGATCTGCCCTTGCCCCCGGGTGTGAACAGTTCGAACGGCGATGCATGGCACCGGTTCCTTCTTGCCCCTCCCTTTAAAACTCTGGTTGCCGGCGATGACGGAGCCACATGGATGGCAACTGGGGAGTATAACCAGCCATCCGCCGACCACGATGGCTTGGAGCTGTGCAGAAAGGCTCATAAAAATAATCATTGCAATATTGTGGCCAGAAACTCCGGCGTCGATTGACCGTCGAGTGAGCGATTCAAAACTGCGGGAGTGGATGAATTTTTCTGCACCTCGGCCAACTGTTCTGAAGTTCCTTAGCCTCCTGCTTTTTTCACTCGCCTTTCGCGCTGAACCTCATCGTCCGATAGTCGAACGTATAGCTATTCAACTGGTCGAGTCCGTCAACGCCGATCACGCCATAAACGTCGTCGCGCGCCGCGGATCCAAGCGGCTGCGTGAGGACCGGGATGTAATGAAGGTCGACCGTTTTATCCCCTACCGCAAGTGATACATCCGCGGCGACGTATGCTGACCTCGGCCCGGAATCCATGCCGGGAAACGAGAAGGGTTCCATCTTCTTACCGTTGAATTCGGCGGCGTGCTCGTCGAACCAGCGTGACGTCAGGTAAGTCTGCTGGCCACCCGCGTCGATGGCGAACATTCGGTCGTCGCTTCCGCCGAAGGTGTTACGACTACCGCCTGGGGCCGCTTGCGAATTTGAATCGGCGCTCGGAACCTGTGACCGCCCAAGAGCCACGATGATTTCATCGCCGTCGAGATAGAAACGGGCGCCCGTGGTCAAGCGATCCTGGTCGGCAGGTGGATTGATCTCCTTGGCGGGGTCAACAAGGATGGTGTTATCGGAAACCGTGATTCTGCCCATCGCCGCAAGCGCGGGATACGCTAAGACGCCCTCAACCCGATAGCCGGAATCAGGAAACGCATAGTCCGCATCTTCAAAAACGAAGGCAGTCACATTGTGCAGCGTCAGGCGGCCGCCAATTGTAAATCGCGGGATTACTGTCGAGTGAACTTGGATTGGGCGCCCGGTGAGGGTGCGAATCGTCGCAGACTTCTCTGAGACATCGAGACCGACGTCTCGCGCAATCGACCGCGAAATCAAGTTGAACGGCGCAGTCGGATCGAGCATCCAGCTGTGTGACCGCGCATCGATGAAGACTGGAACATCTACAAGGCCCAGAGGATCGTTGCTAACCTGAAGCCTGAATGGTTCGCAGGGATCGACTGTAATGGGTGGATTGTCCTTCGCTAGCGGCAGCAACTTGAGCGGCATTTCAATTTCGTCCTGTTCGCCGGCGCTCAGGTTTTCGTGAAGTCGATTGTCGAGAGTCTGGTAGGCCTCGGCGGCCTTCGTCCAATCGCCGAGGCGCAGGTAATCTTCGGCGAGCGTGATGCGCAGAAGCTTTTCGCGTACCTTGTCGCCCCTCTCAGTCGCATTGTCGACGAGCGGCTCGAGGAGCTTGGCCGACTGCTCCGGCTGGTTTGAGCGGTTGGCGAGAATGCCGCGATAGAACTGTGCCTGATCCGGAGGTAGCTGATCGAGCTGTGCCTGAATGCGAAGGTACTGGTGATCGGCTAGAAGGTTCTGCAAGCGCGAGTCGGTATCGAGGCCGCTGCTTGTTCCCGTGTGGAGTTGCGCGCCGGCGTCTGGTTGCTTCGCCGCAGATGGTGGCTCGCTTTCTGGAGTGGAGGTTGCGGGTGCGTTTTGTTGGCTTTGCAGCTGCTGCGGTTGCTCTCCGTTTTGCTGTGCAACGAGAGAAGAGAACGGCGCCGCAAGCATCATGGCGAATGCGAGCACTACCATCGGCCGCTGCGCGCTTTCATGCGACTGCACCGGGCGCCCGTTGTTTTGTACCTCGAATCTGCTCACGTCGTGCATCTTCAATTCGACGTTAACAGATCGACAACCGCGCAGCGAAGAGCTTCATCTTGAGATAGTCCTTATGCGCCGGCAGCTAGACTTGAGATGAGCGATGAAGCGCAAGACAATTGCCCATTACGAGATTCTGCGGCGCCTCGGCGCCGGAGGCAGCGGCGTGGTGTACGCAGCCAACGACACGCTATTGCAGCGTCCCGTCGTGCTCAAAATGCTCCACACCGGGCTGCTTACAGCCGAGCAGATGCGTTCGACGGTATTGCGAGAGGCACGCCTGGCCTCGGCCATCGAACATCCAAACGTGTGCGCGATCTATGAGGTCGGCGAAAGCGGCGACGAAGCGTATATCGCCATGCAATTTGTGCCCGGCCAGCCCCTGGACGAATTGATCGAACGCGGCCCGGCGACTTTGCAGCTTGTGCTCTCCGTGGGAATTCAGATTGCCGACGGATTGCAGGCGGCGCACGCGCTCGGCATTTTTCACCGCGATCTGAAACCGCAGAACGTGATGCTGACCGATGGCGGACTGGTGAAGATTCTGGATTTCGGGCTGGCTCGGCGGATTACTCCCGAAGATGCTCGTTTCGACCCCGCAAAGCCTGCGCTGGCCAAGGACAAACCCGCCGTCTCAACGTACACGGCGCGCGGTGGAACCATCCGTTACATGGCGCCGGAGCAATTCGTCACCGGTCATTCGAGTGTTCAATCAGACGTATGGGCACTGGGCGTGATTCTCTATGAGCTGGCTGGCGGCCGCCACCCATTCGCCCGCGCCGACGCCGAAGACTTTCAGGCCATCCGCGCCATTCAGTTTCTGGAGCCGGACGACTTGACTGCAATTGTCCCGGATATCTCGGTTGAGCTCAAGAGTGTGATTGCTGCCTGCTTGGAAAAAAATCCTGGCGCGCGCACAGCATCGGCTGCCGAAGTTCGCGAGGGGCTCAAGACGATCATGAAGGTGTTGCGCATCGAGACCGCGATCATTCCTGGCGATGCAGCGACCAACCTGCCCGCGACGGGCCCCGAGGCGGAAAAGCGCACCACGGGATTGCTTTCAATGCTGGCCGAACGATTTCGCGAGTCGGCAGGAGAGCAAAAGACGCAAAACTCGCTGGTTGTGCTCCCTTTCGCCAATCTGGGTGCAACAGAAGCGGCACCTCTCTACGGATACGCGCTCGCTGATGCGATTGCGGCCCGCCTGGCGCGGATTCCCTCACTGGTCGTGCGACCTTCGAGCGCGCTGATGCCGCTGGCGGGCGCGCAACCCTGGGCACAGATGGATCCGCTGGCTGTGGGGCAAAAGTTGCTGGTGAAGTTTGTGCTTGCCGGGAACTTTGTTCGCTCCGAGAGCGGCTTCGATCTGAACTGGCAACTGCTTGACGTTGCATCGCAAAGTGTACGCACGGGCGGCTCGATCCGCGTCGCATCGCTGGATCTGATCGCGGTGCAGTCTGAGATCTCAAACGAAGTGTTCGCCACGCTGCAGGGAATGGGGGCCGCGGAAGGAATCCAGTCTTCGCGCGCCGGCCAAAGCGCCGACGCAACGCGTGCTCCGCTTCGCGGCTCTGCCCGTGAAGGTTCGCTGCGCGGGCTGGTCAGTGAGAGGTATCTACAGGCCCGCGCTTTGCTCAGCTCGTTTATGGTACGGACCGGTTCCCTGGCGGATCTCGATCGTGCTCATCAGTTGTTCACGCGCGTAACTGAAGCCGATCCGGGCTTCGCCGCGGGATGGAGCGGACTGGGCATCGCCGAGCTGCAATACGCACGGCATGGCTTCGGAGGGCAAATCCACGTGATGCGCGCGCGCCGCGCCTTCGATGAAGCGTTGAAGCTCGATCCAGCATCGACCGAAACCAATCTCTACCGCATTTATATGCTGCTGTCGCGCGGTGAAAAGGAATCTGCGCGGCACGGGATCGCCAACCTGCTCGCCGGCGCCGCCAACGACTGGAACGTGCACATGGTAGCCGGCCTGGCGCTGCGCGGCGATGGAATGTACGAGGAGGCATTGGGTGAATTCAGCCGCGCGCTCAAACTCAATCCGGCGAACGCGGCCATCCTCTACAACCATCGCGCCCGCGTCTACCACTACCAGAATCAAATCGAGCTGGCCGGCGACGAGTTGGACAAGGGATTGGCGCTGGAACCTCGCCATCCGCTGCTCCGCACTTCGTCGGGTTATCAGCAGATGCGGCTGGGGAATCTCGACAAGGCCATCGAGATTCTCGAGGCTGTGATCGCTGACGACTCCTCGCTGCGCATCGCGGTGCCTACGCTGGCTATCTGCTACGTGCAGGCGAATGCGCGGGAGCGCGGCGCCGCTCTGCTCCAGGACGACACGTTGGCGGCCGCCGAGGCCGACAGCGAAATGGCCTACCGGCTGGCCACGTACTTCGCCGTCGATGGCGACTCCAGCGAGGCCCTGCACTGGCTGCGCCGCGCCATCTACCTCGGCAACGAAAACTATCCCTGGTTCCAGAAGAATCCCGCGTGGAACAACCTTCGCACCAACGCGGACTTTGAGCGGATCCTCGAGGATCTGAAGAAAAGCTTCCGCAAAAACCAGAAAACGTGGAAGCGATTGCTGGAAGAAGTACCGGCCAGGGATTAGCCACGCCTAGCGAGAAATTAGGATGCGTTCATACTGCTGGTATTCCGGCTCCCACACATAATCGCGAATTCTCTCGGCGAAAGCAGCTTCGTCGCAAGCATCAGCGACCCCTTCTGTCATTGCTTGCCGACCCACGGCCGCAGCAACTGCAGCACTCGTTTTGCGGGACTCGGCGATGGGCGGCAGCAACGGAGCAGTCTTGTCAACGCGGGCAGGCGAAAGCGACGCCAGCGCTTTGGCGGCAGCCATAATCATGCCGTCAGTCACGCGCCGAGCGCGACTGACGAGGATGCCGAGCGAGAGACCGGGGAAGATGTAGGAATTGTTGACCTGCGCGATGCGGATGAGTTTGCCGTTGAATTCGACCGGGGCAAATGGACTGCCCGTACCGACGATCGCGCGGCCCCCGGTCCATCGCAGCAGGTCGGCGGGCGCAGCCTCGGATTGCGAGGTGGGGTTCGACAACGGAAAGATGACGGGGTGTGGAGTGTGTCGCGCTATCTCGCACACAATCTCCTCGGTGAAGGCTCCGGGCTGAGCGCTGACGCCGGCCAGCACCGTGATGCCAGCGTTTCGCGCCACATCGAGTAGCGATATAACGCCTGTTCCCGGCGCCGACAGCTTCCACCCGGCAACGTCCTCTCGCTTGCGAACGAACGGTTGTTGAGCGGGTCGGATGCCTTCGCATCCCTCGACGAGCAGGCCAAGGTGGTTGAACGCGTAAATGCGCCGGCGAGCCTGTTCATCGCTCAGGCCCTCATTTTTCATCTCGGCGATGAGCAGATCCAGAATTCCGGCGCCGGCCGATCCCGTGCCGAACATGGCGATCGTATGCTCCCGAAGCGGAATGCCGGTTGCGTTCACAGCCGCGAGCAGCGTGGCGGTCGTCACGGCCGCGGTTCCCTGAATGTCGTCGTTGAAGGTGCATAGCCGATCGCGGTAGCGCTCCAGCAGACGCGCCGCATTCACGCCGGCAAAATCTTCCCACTGCAAGAGAACGTGCGGCCACCGGCGCTCGACGGCCGTTACAAAGGCTTCGATAAAATCGTCGTACTCCTGCCCGCGGACCCGCTTGTGTTCCCAACCGACATAGATGGGGTCGTTGAGCCTCGCCTCATTGTCGGTGCCTACATCGATCAGGACCGGCAGGCAATGCTCGGGCGGAATGCCGCCCAAGGCCGTATACAGCGCCATTTTGCCAATGGGAATACCCATGCCTCCGGCGCCCTGATCGCCGAGGCCGAGAATGCGCTCCCCGTCGCTGACCACAATGCAGCGTATGGGATCGAAATGGGGGCTCGAGAAAATCTGTTCCATGCGATCCTTGTTGGGGAAGCTGAGGAAGAGCCCGCGCGGCTTGCGCCAAATCTCAGAAAAGCGCTGGCAGCCTTCACCAACAGCCGGCGTGTAGACGATCGGAAGCAGTTCCTCAGTGTTGTTGGCTATGAGCGAGTAGAACAGCGTCTCGTTGTTGTCTTGCAGGTCGCGCATGTAGCTGTATTTGTCAAACGCGGTGGGTAGGCTGTCGAGGACGCGTTTGCGGCGCTCGCGCTGGCTTTCGAGGGTTCCGACGTGCGGTGGCAGCAGACCGTGCAGCGCGAATGTGTCGCGTTCCGCCTCAGTGAACGCAGTTCCCTTATTGAGACGCGGACTCATGAGCAGATTGAACCCGCTAAGGTGGGTGCGAATTACGGGCTGGCCCTTTTCGGTCGATCCTGGCGCGGTCGATTCAGTGCTCAAAACAGGGTTCTCCAGGCTTCCAGAATTCCTTGCCAATAAACGATGCGGCCCTAGGTAAACTCCAGCACGACAATCTCCGGCCGAGTGCCCACGCGCATGGGAGGACCCCACGTTCCGGCCCCGGTTGAAGTGTAGACCTGGAGCGATCCAAACCTGTGCAGCCCGCTTGTGAAGCGGCCGTAGACGCGGCGCGTGATCCAGGTAAAAGGCAGAAACTGCCCGCCGTGTGTGTGGCCGGAGAGTTGCAGACTGAAACCTGCCTGCTCCACGATTGGCAGGCGCGCGGGCGCGTGGTTCAGCAGAATGCCCGGAAGTGCGCCATCACTTTGGGTACCCGCGTTGCCCATTTTGCTGAGCGCGGCCTTCATGTGCAGCGGCGAGGACGAATCGTGATAGAGCACGCCGGCGATCCGAAGGCCGTCGACCACAACCTCCTCGTTCGCCAGAACGCGAATGCCTGCCCGCCGAATGGCCTCAATGTAAGGCTTCGGCGAAGTGAATTCCTCGTGGTTGCCGGTACAGAAGAAGACACCGAGTGGCGGCTTAAGCGCTTCGATCGGCGCGACTAATTGATCGAGATCGCCTTTCGTGCCGTCGAAGAGGTCGCCGGGAATGAAAACTGCGTCGGGTTTGAGTTGCGATGCTGCCGCAACCAGACGCCGGCAAAAACGGACGCCATTGATCGGTCCCAGATGCAAATCGCTCATCAGAACGGCTCTGCGTCCGCGCCAGGATGCGGGGAGATTAGCGATCTGCACCGGTACTCGGCGGATGCGAGTGATGCGGGCATTGATGAGGCCGTATATTCCAGTGAGCGCAGCGGCTATAAAGATGGCGGCCGCTAACGGTGCACGGAATGCGCTGGGATTCATGGCCAGATGCGAAGCCTCAATCGCCAGCCACGCCATCCGAATGACAACCGACCCCCAGAAAAAGAAATTGACGAAACCGAGCCAGACGGCGGCGGCCCAGTAAATGACCCGGACGGCGGGATTCGAATAGCGGAAGGAGAGCAGCGAGGCGACGACGAAGCTAAATGCCAGAACGAGCATCGCGACGCGCAGATTGGCAGCTGCAGCGGGGTTGAAGCCAGGATTGAATGCAATGAAGGTGGAGTAAACGAACCAATGCCCAAGAAAAAGGATAGCCTGGATGACGAGGATGGCAAGAATAGGCCACGCTTTCAAATCCGGATCTCCTTATATTCATGATTGCATGAGCCCCGGCAGAGATTCCCGGAGCCGTTGCTCTACGGCAGCGTGAAACAATCTTTTCATGACCGGTAACAGCGACAGCGCGCTTGGGATTTACATTTCAATCCCCTTTTGCCGGTCGAAGTGTACCTATTGCAACTTTGCTTCGGGTGTATACCCGGCGGCCGATCACGAGCGCTATGTCGACCGACTGGTCGAGGACCTTTCTAAGGCACGAATCTGGTCCAGGAGTATGGGCATGGAATGCCCTCGACCCGTGGACACGGTCTATCTCGGCGGTGGAACGCCATCGCTCCTCGAGCCGAAGCTGCTCGCTCGCCTCTTTGCCGCACTGCAAGTGGAATTCGATCTCGACGCCGAAGCGGAGATCACCATGGAGTGCGCGCCCGGCCAAATAGCCGACTCCACTTTGGAAGCGATGGCGGCCGCTGGCGTGAACCGCGTGAGCCTCGGCGTGCAGTCCTTTGTTGATTCTGAAGCGCACGCGAGCGGCCGTCTGCACAGTCGCGCAATCGTCGAGAACGATTTGCGGCGGTTGCGAGTGGCGGGAATTGCGAACCTCAATATCGACCTGATTGCGGGTCTGGCCGGACAGACGTTCGCCTCGTGGGAGGAGTCTCTGGACGCGCTCGTCGACTCAGAAGTGCATCACGCCAGCGTTTACATGCTCGAGGTCGATGAGGACTCGCGGCTGGGACGAGAGATGCTCAAGGGCGGCGTGCGATATCGCGCCGATTTGGTGCCTGGTGACGACACAATCGCTCGCATGTATGAGCGCGCCATTGAGCGGCTAGAAAGCGCCAGTCTCGCTCAGTACGAAATCTCGAACTTCGCCCGGCCCGGATTCGAATCGAAGCACAATATTCGATATTGGCGCCGTCGGCCCTATCTGGGAGTCGGCCTGGATGCCTCGTCCATGGCATTGCATGCAGCAGCCTCTTGGAATGACTCGGAAGGCCAAGCAAGACATCCAGATGTGCTTCGCTTCACGACAACCGACGACTTGAAACCATATCTCGCAGGCCCTCAAACGCCCGAGATGACACGCCTCTCGCCCGCGTGGCAACTCGAGGAAGCGTGGTTCCTCGGGCTGCGCATGAATGACGGTGTGAACATCGCTGCGCTCACACAGGAATTCGGCATCGAGAAGGTCGCAACGACAATGGAAACAGTCGAGCGGCTTGTCGACGATGGCCTGCTGACTGTCGACGGCGAACGTGTAAGGCTCACATCTCGCGGCCGCATGCTCTCCAATGACGTCTTTCAGGAATTCCTGGAGTTGGAAGTCGTTGCGATAACGTAGACAGTTCCCGGCCCGGACTTCCCAACTCGTCTTCGTCTGGCATGTTCTGCGACTAACGAAAGCGACGACCTCGGAGAAATCTACGCTACCAGGCCAGCAATTCGTCGTCCGAACTTGCGGAAAGAAACTTGACCGGCGATGGCGCAGGTTCCTGCGGACATCCGAAACACTGAATTGACTCAGGCCCGGCTGCCTTCGCCCATTCCAGGGCCTTCTCAGCCTCCCGCAGAACCACCACCGGCGACCGGCCGCGGCTATTCGCAATTCCAAAGCACGCGGAAAGCCGAATCGCTTCGCTCGCGATGCAAAAGGGTACTGAGAAAACGTCGACGCGAAGACGCTCGGCCAGGATCATAGCGCTGGCGGGGCTGCAAGCCGGCAAGGCGATCAAAAACTCATCCATCCCCGGTCGCCCCAGCAGATCGTAGCTGCGCAAAAGCGCCCCCGTTCGACTCGACACTTGGCAAAGCAGTTCGTCGCAAGCGTCCACGCCCAGACGCGAGTTCCAGTGACCGAAGTCGTCGATATCGAAGAGCACCAGGCATAAGGAGCTGTTCATGCGCTGCGTTCGGTCGGTCTCGCGAAACAGCATCGAGAGCATGGTCTCGCGATTGTAGATGCCGGTGAGGCGGTCAAACTGAGCGTTGCGAATCGCGGCTTCGCGCAGAGTCGCAAGCTCGAGCGCCAGGCGCTGGTTGCGCAGCAACAGATCGATACGAAGCTGCCAGTACGCGTGTTCGGCTCGGCGCAGGATAAGGTCGTCGATCACGCCGTCGGCGAGGCGATCGATCCATTCCTGCGTCACGGTGTCTGCAACCAGCACAATCGGGACGCGCGGGCCCTCGCCAATGGATCGCACCGCAGCGAGCAACTGGCTAGTCGGCATCTCAGGCAACCTCGCATCCAGCACAAAGAGCGTAGGCACGTTCCCGCCAACGAGAAATGCGACCGCCGCCTCCGCCGAGAGAGCAACTTCGACGCGCGCCGCAGCCGCCCGAAGCAGCGGTTCAACCGCGCCAAGAAGTGCCGAATCGTGCGATGCAAGCAGAATTGCGGGAGAATCGTGCGAGGTCATCCGGGCAATGCTCCTGTTTAGAAGCATCGGCAGAGATTAGAAAATATTTAGAAACGGGGCGAAGTTCGTTGGGCCACAATAATGACTATTCAGCGGGTCTGTTACCCCCATGGGCCCTATGTCCCACAAAGGACAAAGTCTCCAGCCACGTGCGCGGCATTGGCTTCCCTCCGGAACCCCGCTAATCCACAAAGTCTACTTGGGGAGCCATCGGAATAATGCCGCGCTCGTGCCCCATCGCAAGCAGCTTGCGGATCGCTTCGCGGCCGTCGGCGCCGTAGTCGAGCGTGCGCTCGTTCACGTACATGCTCACAAACTGGCTGGCCATCGTGGTATCCAGGTCGCGCGCGAACTGCATGGCGTACTCCAAGGCTGGCTCACGGTGGTCCAAAGCATAACGAATCGAGTCGCGCAACGCCTTGGAGAGGACCTTGTGCGCTTTCGCGCCTAAGGAGCGTCGAATTGCGTTGCCGCCCAGCGGCAACACCAGACCCGTGGTTTCGCGCCACCAGGCTCCGAGGTCAATCACCCGGAAAAGACCGCTGGTGGAGTAGGTGAGCTGGCCCTCGTGAATAATGAGCCCCGCTTCATACTTGCCCGCCAGTATGTCGGGGATAATGCGGTCGAAGGGAACAGTAACCGTCTCGATCTCCGGGTTCAGGATCTTGAGCGCAAGATAGGCTGTGGTCAGCACGCCCGGGACTGCGACCTGAATGCGGCCTAAATCGTTGACATCAAGCATGCGATTGGAAACCACCATGGGCCCGTAGCCCTCGCCCACGCTGCCGCCGCAGCCCATCAGCGCATAATTTTCCTGCAGATACGGGTAGGCATGAAAGCTAACGGCCGTGACATCGTAGAAGGCTTCATCGCGGGCGCGACGGTTGAGCGTTTCAATGTCGCAGAGCGTGTGGCTGAAGCGGTAGCCAGGCACACGAATTTTCTGCGTTGCCAGTCCATAAAACATAAAGGCATCGTCGGAATCGGGGCTATGAGCGATGGAAATTTCGACTGGGGTCTTCGCGTTTGCGAGATCGGGGGTCTTGGTGCTCACGTCGGGGGAGATCCTTTCGGCAACGAATCTTTAATCGTTCCTCAATCTTGCGGCAATCTTCAGTGTATGACACACGTCGAATGACTATTTCCGGCGAAGCCGCCGGTTAATTCATCTCATTGCAATCTTATCTGGATTTCAGTTCGAGGTCCGGCCCTTCGGCCGGCTCAACGGCTGCGGGCGGTTTGTTCCCGGGCTTGGCACGATGCCGCCAGATATGGCGGGCAGCCCCCGCAGCTGCAATCAGCAGCGCCCCGAGCGAAACGAGAAAAACAATGAGGAGCAAGCGCATGAGGACAAACCCCAACAAGGATACCAGAGGGCCGCATTGCGCCTATGACGTTCGTTTACACTTTGGTACTCCGCGGCGAGCCCAGATTCGCATGCAGCCATCGCAGGTAAGAATCACTGCCGGCCTCAATCTCAAACACCAGAAACTCAGGAGTCTGATAACTATGAAGCTCCTGAAGCCGTGCCTCGAGAGCGGGCAACTGATCGACTTCGGTCTTCAGCAGCAGCAGGGTCTCGTCCGACGATTCGATCTTGTCCTGCCAGCGGTAGATCGAGTGAACCGGAGGAAGGAGTGTGGCGCATGCGGCTAGGCGTTCCTCCACAAGCGTCCAGCCCAGTCGAGTGGCTTCCTCGGGGCTGACCAGGGTGGTCATCACGATGCGGGCGGTTGACGTAGCTTCGATCATTGGCCCTCCTGCTTGAAAACGATTCTGCCATCACTCTACGCCGGGGGGCGCGCGGTGTGGCAGTCCGCCGCTCGTAAGCAGCGATCGTGTTTTTTCAATTTCGGAGAAGCCTTGCCGAAGCGGAACGCGGGAACATCCCGGCTCCGCCTGGGCAACGGCGTACCGATTCGTCGAAGACTCTACTGGACCAGTTCCGCCACCACTGCGATCTCCTCGCTCCGAGCGGTACCCGGAAGATCGAGCGACCCAAGAACCAGCGGCTTGTGCTGTGACAACACTGACGATTCATCGAATGTGGTCTGCCGAACAACCGGATCCTGCGCAGAGGCGACGGATTTCTCGTCCGCAAGACTCGATTGCTCGATCTTCGTATGCAGATGGAGCGCCTCTGGCGGCCCGTTCACTTGCGCATTGATGTTCAGTCCGATGTCCTGGTATTGCATTTGTGTGCCTGCAGGTTGGCCTTCGAAAGCCCCAGTCACAATAGGCACGCGGCTGCCCTGCTTGAACGTCGACTTTTCTCCCGGGGCAACCAGCAAAGTGAATTGCTGCGACCCCAGGCGCTTGCCGCCGTCGATGTCCGTGATCGTGTAGGTCAGGCGATAGAGCTTGCGCGGTCGGTCGAGATCCGCAACGAGCTTTTGCGCGGTCTCCATGTCCTCGGCTGTGGCGCGAAGTGTGATGGCGTTCTGCTCTTGAATGCCATAGATCTTCGCCTTGGGCAGTACATTACGCAGATCGGTTTGAAGATCGTTGAAGTCGTTTTGTTCAGAGGCGTTGGTCAGGAAAACTGTCCGAACTGTTTCCGGCGTGGCTGGCGCAGCGAGCCTGGCATCGGTGGATTGCTCGTCTCCCGGTTTGGTTTGCGCACCTGCGCCTCGCGGCATCAATAACAGGGCCAATGCGACAGCGGCCAGGGCTAGCCTGCACGCACGGGCTGCGATTCTCTTCAACTGCATAGTCTCCTCCTCAAGGTTGTTCCCAGGAACAACGCGGTCTGGTTCCCCATTTCTTGCCGGACATCTTCTATGCACACAGACGCCAAGCCGAGAATTCCGCTCGACAATTCAGTCGGCGAGATGCGGAGACGCGGCCGGCTCGCGCCAATCGACGAAACCCTCATCGTGAATCATTGCGGCCTTGCCGCCCCGGTCCTCGGCCCCACCTCTCGTTAAAAGTTGCTCTGCTTCTTGCCGATCCCGCCCTGGTGTTGCAGTATGGTCCTTGCGGCGAACGAATCGACCGCGCCTGGAGAAACGGATGAGCACTGCGATCAGATTTGGCACCTCGGGATGGCGGGCGATCGTCGCCGACGAGTTTACGGTCGCCAATATCAGGCTGGCGGTAGCGGGAATCGCCGAGTATGTCAAAACCCTCCCCGCCCCGCACCGCGTTCTGGTCGGCCGCGATCCGCGGTTTCTCGGCGAAAGCTTTGTGGCTGAAGCGGCGCGCGTCCTCGCTGGCGCAGGCGTCACACCCATTGTGATTCCCGACGCTGCTCCCACTCCGGCCATCGCCTACGCCGTGCGCACGCTCAAAACATCGGGCTCCATCAACTTCACTGCCTCGCACAATCCGCCCGAGTACAACGGCATCAAGTACTCCACGCCCGATGGCGCGCCGGCTCTGCCCGAAGCCACAAAGCAGATTGAAGCTGCAATCGAAAAGGCCGCAAGTGGCGGAGGCGGCGGAATTCCAAGTCCCTTCGCGGAAAACTTCGAGACTGCTGACGTAAAGCCGGCCTTTCTTAGCCGGCTCGCTGAACTCGTCGACCTGAAAGCCATCGCCAAATCTGGAATCAAAGTCGTTTACGATCCATTCTGGGGCGCTGGCCGCGGCTATCCCTGCCATCTGCTTCGCCAGGCCGGCGTCACCGTCGAAACCGTCCACGACTACCGCGACGTGCTCTTCGGCGGCCACGCTCCCGAACCTTCCGACGAGCTACTCGATGCCGCCAGGAAAAAGATGAAGGAGATCGGTGCGGCGCTGGCCATCGCCACTGACGGCGATGCGGACCGCTTTGGAATCGTGGATGGCGACGGGACATTCATCCAGCCGAATTACATCATCGCGTTGCTCTTCGACTATCTTGTCGAAACGCGCGGCTGGAAAAATGGCGTAGCCAAGAGCGTGGCCACAACCAACCTGATCAATGCGCTGGCCGAATACTACAAGGTCCCGCTCTATGAAACGCCGGTGGGTTTCAAGTACATTGGCGCGCTCATCGATCAGGACAAAATCGCCATTGGCGGCGAGGAGTCGGCCGGGCTAACCATTCGCGGCCACGTTCCCGAGAAAGACGGCATCATTGCCGGCCTGCTCGTTGCGGAGATGGTTGCGACGCGCGGAACCAACCTCGGCGTGCAATTAGGGGCGCTTTTTGCCAAGGTTGGTTCCTATTTCCCGGTTCGAGAGAACTTCCACTTGACCGCGGAGCAGAAAGCCGCGTTCACTGAGAAGTTGAAGGCCGACCCGAAGGAGTTGGGCGGCCGCAAAGTCGTCTCCGTCGTCAGGACCGACGGGCTCAAGCTTATTCTGGACGATGGTTCGTGGGTTTGCTATCGCCTTTCAGGAACAGAGCCGGTGGTTCGTGCCTACACTGAAGCGCGCAACGAGCAGGACACCAGGGCTCTGCGGTCGGCGGCCGAGAACTTTGTGCTGAACTAGAACCTGCCTGAACACGGATTGGAACTCGATGCCGGAAGTGATTGTGCAAGGAAAGACGAAAGGACCAGCCGCCAAGCGCGTTTCGCTGCGCGCCTGGGCGCTTGATTTAACACAACGCATTTGGCGGCCAACAGGCACCGTGATCGCGATCGTTCTGGCGCTCCTGGTCACAGGTCACGTCGTCTATGGCAATCACGGCTTGTCGATCTGGCAGCAAAAGCGCGCCGAAGACCGCGCCCTGCAGCAGGAGATCAAGGATCTGCAGCGGGAAAATGCGCAGATGCGCCAGCGCATCGATCATCTGAATTCGGACCCCGAGGCCATTGAGCGCGAGGCGCGAGAGAAGCTCCACTACGCCAAGCCCGGCGAGGTCATCGTCAATCTGCCCGACACGTCGCAGGCGCAGCACACGCCGGGCAAGTAAATCTATCGCTTCAAGCTCTTGTCTCCCAGCGGTCCCTTCCTCGCCATTGGGGATTTTTTGGAACTCCTTGGGGGAGAATTATGCCAGTAAGTAACACTGAGTCACAGATTAGCGGCGTCATACCAATCGAACAGATTCTTTGCGACGATGCGGAAGATACTCGGCTTCTGCGCGAAATGGCTTTCAAGGCGAATCACTATATTTCAAGATTCGCATGGTGCCGATCGATTCGTGAAGCCTACTTCGGCGACGGCTACGGAAGAATCGTCGCGGTCTTCCTCTTCCGCATCGAGCCCTCCCGGCCCGAAGTGGATGAATGGTTATGGGTCGTCGTGGGCGATCTGCCATCCGCTTATCTCGTAACTGACGAGTGCAAAACTCCGTCGCAGACGCTTGAGAGATACATCGACGCCATTTCAGAGTGGGTGCGGCTGGCAAAGAAGGGGCGCTGGTCAGATGACGTAATCCCTGTGAATGCGCCTCCGACACCTGAATCCGCCAGGATGCTGGAAAGCAGGCTCGCGGTTCTGAAGGAAAAGATCGTTCCTGCCTTTCGACTGAATGAGGTTGTGCGCGCCTGATCCCTGGTCTCTGCTCGTTCAGAAGTCGACATGCGCTCGCACCGTTGTTACATAAACCGGTCCGCGGTCAGTGTTGTAGCCCGGATGAGCGATCTCGGTTCCGCCCACCATGCCATAAAGACCGCGCCAGATGTGGGCGTTGTAATACCACTCCAGAGTGTCCTCTCGCCCGTACCGCAGGCTGCCGTCGCCCAGAAGGAAACCCAGCCCCCCATAGTGCAGATAATTCTGGTGGTCGCGCTTGATGGCGTTCGAAACATACGCCACGCCCACCTTGTCATTCTTGCGCCGCCAGCTCTGGCCGTTGTAGTCGCCGCCCAATTCAATCGTCTGCGCCACTTCGGTATACGCGAATGACTCGTTCCGGTCATCGTTCCAGCCAAACCGCCCAAACAGCCGCAGGCTATCGGTCACTTCCTGTTCGGTGTTCAGTCCAAAACCATATTTCACCGCGCCGAAGCGCTCGGTGTTGGTGATCTCGGGCGTCGCTACATGGCCGTCGAGGTATTGGTCGACCGACTCCCGGTAGTTTCCCATATGCGCGTGATTCACGTAGCTCAGCACGCGCACCACGCCCTGCCGCTTCGGATTCAGCCAACTCGAAAAGAGCCCTTTGCGTAGTTCGAACTCCCAGTTCTGCCCGCTGGCGCGTCTCAAGTCCCAATCGAGGTTCGTGCCGTTCGCGACAGTTGGCATCGCGGCGATCCCATAGCGCGCCGACCAGATGCGATCGTCGTACTCCAGTATTCCGGCAAATGTATAGCCGCGCGTATCTGCCGCGTAGTCCCATGCACCGTTGTTGACAATCGTCCAGTTGGCGAACTGCAGGTGGCTGTCGGACCCAACGGAGTTGACATCGAAAGTGTCGGGAAGGGTCATCTTCCCAAGGAAAATCTCAAACCGACGCGCCGGTACTTTCGATGCCAGCGTCAGGGACCCGCGGTCCTGATCAGTCATCTCGCTAGTCAAGCCAATGATCTGGTGGATTTCGCCCCGCGCGAGATACGGCCCGATACCCAGGCTGGGGTCGCGAACTACGTCAACATTCGTTTCGCCCGCCAGGCCCAGTGCCTCGGAGATCCCACGCCCCCCGGCATTCTCAAAGTTGACGATTAGATCGGTATTGAAACGGCTGTTCGGCCACAGTTGATAGCCAAGGTAGAGGGTCGCGACTTCGGAGGCCTTGGTCTCAAAATCGTCGATGAGGCTGTTAGGGCCCTCGTAGGGCGAATGAAAATGTCCGTGCATCTGGAAGATGCTGTTGGCCTGGCCCGAAACCCAGTAACGAGCAGTATCAGAGTGGGGGAACATCGTGAGCGTTTCTGCTTCGGGCCGCGGCGTCGGCTCGGGACCGGATGGCGTCTCGCTCGGAACTTGAGCACCTGCAAAAGCGGCAGCAAATAAAAATGCGCAGGCAAGTCCAGATAATGAGTGAAAGAACGAGATGGCAATCCGAATACGCATAAAATGATTCAAGTATGACTATACCCCCGATGGGTATATACTATGCCCCGGATGGGTATTGTCAAGCAAAGGAGAAACTCCATGGCTCTTCTTGAGCGCGAGCAAATGAAACTCCTGCAGCGCATTCGCAGACTGCGCGGGCAATTGGATGCAGTTGAACGGCTTGTCAAAGCCGATGATGACTGCGGAGGGCAATTGATGCTGTTGGCCGCTGTACGCGGCGGGATCAACGGCCTGATGGGCGAGGTGCTTGAAACGCATATCCGCTTTCACTTGCTCGACGGCTCCAAAGAGCACATTGCGCCGGAATTGGCCGAGGACTTGATCGACCTTGTGCACGCGTATCTCAAGTGATCTCATTGTTTTAGAAGCAGACCCCGGCTCGCGCCAACTGCGGCCTGACCCGACGCTCGCCTCCGCCAATCGTACCCGCTCGATCGCGCTTAGAGTGTGAACCCCGGTTGAATCAATTCAGAACCCGAGGATGAGCGGCGTTCTGAAGCTCCGCTCCCTTTCACCGGTCCTGCCGTCTTTGGGCGCTCGCGCTCGGCCTTGCATCCAAAGCAAAAGAGACGCACGAAGATTGGCGCGCGGGAGTCATCCATGCAGCGATTGGCGGGAAAGGTCGCAATTGTCACCGGGGCAGGTTCGGGAATCGGGCAGGGCATTGCGAAGCGCCTGGGCTGCGAGGGCGCCAAGGTCATCGTGGATTATGTCGGCGACCCGGCCGGCGCCGACGACACGCTCGGAGCCATCGAGCAGGCGGGCGGTGAAGGCGTGATCGTTCGCGCGGATGTAACCAGCATCGGCGATGACCGCTGTCTGGTGGATGAAGCCTGGAAGCGCTTTGGTGCGGCGGACTTCCTGGTGAACAACGCCGGGATGGAGCACAAGTCGGACTTTTGGGATACTGCGGAAGCCGATTACGACAAAGTGATGGATGTAAACCTGCGCGGCCCATTCTTTCTCACGCAAGCATTCGTCCAAAGACTCCGCAGCGCGAAGCGTCCAGGCCGCATTGTGAACATCAGCTCGGTGCATGAGGATATGGCCTTCCCCGGTTTCGCAACGTACTGCTGCAGCAAGGGCGGATTGCGCATGTTGATGCGCGATCTGGCCGTTGAGCTGGGACCTCTGGGAATTACGGTGAATAACGTGGCGCCTGGCGCTGTCGCCACTCCCATCAACACAGCACTGCTTAACGATAAGCCCAAGCTCCAGGCATTGTTGGCCAACATTCCTCTGGGTCGCCTGGGCAGCCCCGACGATGTCGCCGGCCTGGTCGCTTTTCTCGTGTCGGAAGACGCGGCATACGTAACCGGCGCAACCTTTGTCATCGATGGCGGTTTGATGCGCAGTTATCACGAGTAATAAAGACAAACGATGCCTTCAAAAATCGAAGACTATGCCCTTATCGGTGATTGCGAAACCGCGGCGCTCGTTGATACCAGCGGCTCCATTGACTGGCTCTGCTGGCCCGATTTCTCTTCCCCTGCCTGTTTTGCCGCGCTGCTTGGCACCAAGGAGAATGGCTATTGGAAAATCGCTCCCGCAGAAGGTGAATGGACCGCCTCGCGCCGTTATCGCGACCACACTCCGATTCTTGAAACCACGTTTGAGCAACCCGATGGAGCCGTACGCCTGATTGATTTCATGCCGCCCCGCGGAAACCATTCCGAAGTGGTGCGTATTGTCGAAGGCGTGCGCGGTAGCGTCAAGCTGCGCATGGATTTGGCCCTGCGCTTCGATTACGGCCGCACCGTGCCGTGGGTTACCGGCATCCGCAATGGAGTTCGCGCGGTCGCAGGCCCGGCTCTCGCCGTCCTGCATGCCTCCGTGCCCGTTCACGGCGAAAATCTCAAAACCGTTGCGGATTTCACCGTCCGCAAGGGCCAGAGAGTTTGGTTCACGCTCACTTATGGCGCATCCTACGAGCCAGATCCTGAACAAATCGACTTTGAGCGCGCCCTCAACGATTCCCTGCGCATCTGGCGCCAATGGGGCAGGCGCCTCAAGTACAAAGGCAAGTATCGTGACGCCGTCGAACGCTCGTTGATCACCCTCAAAGCCATGACTTTCAGGCCGACAGGAGGCATCGTTGCCGCCGTAACCACTTCTCTCCCTGAGCTGATTGGAGGCGTGCGCAATTGGGACTATCGCTATTGCTGGCTGCGCGATACCACCTTCACCCTGCTTGCACTGATGAACGCCGGATACTTCGATGAAGCCATCGCATGGCAGGACTGGCTATTGCGCGCGCTCGCCGGCAGCCCGGATCAGGTGCAAATCATATACGGGCTCCGGGGCGAGCGCAGCCTTGTGGAGTCAACGCTCGACTGGCTCGAGGGATATGAGAATTCGCGCCCCGTCCGCATCGGCAACGCCGCCTCCCAACAGGTCCAGCTCGATATCTACGGCGAGATGCTCGACTCTTTTTTCCACGCCCAACAGGGCATGCTGCAGCATTCCGAGGATGACTTTCGTGTGCTGGTTCTGCTGCTGGAACATCTGGAGACCATTTGGAAAGATCCCGATCACGGAATCTGGGAAATGCGCGGGCCTGTACAGCATTTCACCTACTCGAAGATGATGGCCTGGGTCGCCTTCGATCGCGCCGTGCTCCTGGCCGATCATCATCAGTACGACGCGCCTGTAGAAAAATGGAAGGCGATCCGCGACAAAATCCATAGGGAGATTTGCGCCAAAGCCTTTGACCGCAAGAAGAACAGTTTTATGCAATCCTACGGATCCCAGCAGCTCGATGCAGCGCTCTTGCTTATGCCCGTGGTCGGTTTTTTGCCAGGCAGCGATCCGCGCGTGAGGGGCACAGTGAAGGCCATCGAGCGCGGCCTGATGCCTGACGGTCTGGTCCAACGCTACAACTGCTCGAAGGTCGACGATGGGCTTCCGCCTGGGGAGGGCCTGTTTATCGCCTGCAGCTTCTGGATGGTGAGTGCCCTGCGGGCTGTCGGCCGCAAACGCGAGGCGCGGGCGCTGTTTGAGAAACTTCTACGCCTGCGCAACAACGTCGGCCTGCTTTCCGAGGAGTACGACGTCGAACATCAGCGCATGGTTGGAAATTTCCCCCAGGCCTTCTCGCACATTGCTCTGGTCAACGCCGCCTTCGATCTGGAATCCGCTTCAAACGCGCGCCACCGCACGCATCGAAGCTCCGAACAGAACGCCGCAAACTCAAGGCCGTATTAGCCCTCGTTTTGCGATCATTTGCGTCCCTGATAGAATTAAGTCTGCGACGCTGTAAAACAGTCTTCCCATCCGCCAACCTGACCGCCCGGTCAGCCCCATCCCCGCGAAGGAAAGTTGCCCCCGTTTGAGCCAAACCATACGCAATATCGCCATCATCGCCCACGTGGACCACGGCAAGACGACCCTCGTAGACGGCATGCTGCGCCAGGCAGGAACCTTTCGCGCCAATGAGCAGGTTGCCGAGCGCGTGATGGATTCAAACGAGTTGGAGCGCGAGCGCGGCATCACCATTCTCGCCAAGAACACAGCCATTAACTTCGGCCTCGGAAAAATCAACATCGTTGACACACCGGGCCACGCTGACTTCGGCGGCGAGGTCGAGCGCGCGCTCAAAATGGTCGACGGCGTGATGCTTCTGGTCGACGCCGCGGAAGGCCCCCTTCCGCAAACGCGCTATGTGTTGTCGAAGGCGCTTGAGGCCAAGCTGCCCCCCATCGTGGTCATCAACAAAATCGATCGGCCCGATGCGCGCCCGCAGGAAGTGCTGAACGAGATTTACGACTTGTTCATCGACCTCGATGCGGACGAATCGCAGTTGGACTTTCCCGTCTTGTACGCGGTCGCCAAGGACGGTACAGCGACAACCGATCCAACAAAACCGGGCGTGGATTTGCAGCCCCTATTCCGCGCGATCGTGGAAACCATTCCCGAGGCTACGGGCGATCCCGTTGGCGCACTGCAAATCCTCGTCGCCAATCTCGACTACTCCGACTACCTTGGCCGCATCGCTATCTGCCGCGTCTTTCAAGGCACCTTGCACGCCGGCGACGAGGTGAACATCTCGCGCCGCGACGGATCGCTTTACAAAACGCGCATCACCAAGCTGTTCACGTTCTCCGGCCTCAAGCGCATCGAGACCCAGGAAACCGCGACGGGCGACATTGTGGCCGTGGCCGGTGTTGAAGGCATCACCATCGGCGAAACGATCACCAGCGTCGAGAATCCGGCGCCGCTGCCGCTTATCGTCATCGACGAGCCGACAATCGCAATCCAATTCAGCGTCAATACTTCTCCGTTCGCCGGGCGCGAAGGGCAATACGTCACCAGCCGCAACTTGCGCGAGCGCCTGGAGAAGGAACTGCTCACCAACGTGTCGATCCGCGTTGAAGAGACCGGATCGCCAGACAGTTTCAAGGTGTTGGGCCGAGGCGAACTGCAACTTGCCATCCTCATCGAGATGATGCGCCGCGAAGGCTACGAGCTGATGGCTGGCCGCCCTGAGATTGTCACCAAGGTCGTCGACGGCGTTCGCATGGAGCCAGTCGAGCACCTCACCATCGACGTGCCCGAGCAATTCACCGGCACGGTCATTGAGAAGCTCGGCCCGCGCAAGGGCGAGATGACCAAAATGCACAACCACGGCTCGGGCCGCGTGCGCCTCGAGTTTCGTGTGCCCAGCCGCGGCCTCATCGGCCTGCGTTCTGAAATGCTTACAGAAACGCGCGGAACGATCGTGATGAACACGCTCTTTGACGGCTACATTCCCTACCAGGGCGAGATTCCGCAGCGGCCTACCGGCGCGCTCATCGCGGATCGCCAGGGACCGACGACAACCTACGCACTCAACGGCCTTCAGGAGCGTGGAATTCTCTTTGTCGGGGCGGGCGTGGAAGTCTACGAGGGCATGATCGTCGGAGAGCACTCGCGCGACAACGACCTCGACGTAAACGTGGTCCGCGAAAAGAAAATGACCAACATGCGCGCATCCACCGCCGATGACGCCATCCGCCTTGTGCCCTATAAGACGCTGAACCTAGAGCAGGCCATCGAGTTCATCGCTGACGACGAATTCGTTGAGGTCACGCCCAAGTCGCTGCGCCTGCGCAAGAAGGTCTTGCAGCAGAACAAGCGCCCCAAGCGCTGGGAAAAAGCCGAGCAAGCCGCGTCAGTCTAACGACTGCTTGTCATCCGGAGTGGCCGGGGCTGAATCATAGTAGATTTGTCATCCGGAGCGACCCGCCCCGTATGCTCTTAGAATTGTCATCCTGAGCGGAGTCCGCCGTGGCGGACGAAGTCGAAGGACCTGCGGTTGTATTTCAGCATGTGTAAGGGCACGATCTTACGGCTTGCAGAAGAAATTCGCTCGCCAAGAAGCTTTGTGTCAGGGCACGACTTTAGTCGTGCCGCAACGACGCTAGGATGAGAGTGGGGCTTTAGCCCCTGAGGTTGCGCTTTCCTTTTTGAATCTGGTTGCGCTCCGATGCAGAAATCATTGCAAACCGACCGCCTCCTCCTTCGCCGCTGGCGCGACTCCGACCGCCTGCCCTTTCAAGCCATGAGCGCCGATCCGCGCGTAATGGAGTTCATGCCCTCGCTCCTTTCAGAGGCAGAATCCGACGCGCTCATCGACCGCGCTCAATCTAACTTCGATCGCCACGGCTATGGACCATTCGCTGCCGAGCTGCTTGAGAATCAAGCCTTCATCGGTTTCATTGGGTTATCTATTCCGAATTTCGACGCGACATTCATGCCCGCCGTCGAAGTCGGCTGGAGGCTCGGTTTTGACTTCTGGGGCCGGGGATTGGCCACCGAAGGCGCGCGCGCCGTCATCCGTTACGCATTCAGCGAACTCGGCCTCGACGGCCTCGTCTCCTTCACGGTTCCTGGAAACGTCCGTTCTCGCCGCGTGATGGAAAAGATCGGAATGACCCACGACCCGCGCGATGACTTTGATCATCCGCGCCTGCCAGAAGGCCATCCGCTCCGGCGCCACGTCCTCTATCGATTGCAACGCTAGAGTCGGTTTTTCGCCTCCAGCACCCGCTCCAGCGCTTCTTCCGCTGTTGCTCCCGTCGCCGACAAATGCCCCATCTTCCGCCCCGCCCGCGGCTCTTTTTTCTCATACAAATGCAGCCGCACTCCTGGCACAGCGAGCGCCGCCCCGAAATTCGGTTCGCCCTTCAGCCACACATCGCCGAGCAAGTTCACGATTGCCGCCGGCGAAATCAACTCCGTTGACCCCAGCGGCAGATCGCAAACCGCCCTCACAAGCTGCTCAAACTGGCTCGTCACACACCCACGCTCACTTTGGTGATAACTGTTGTGCGGTCGCGGCGCGAGTTCGTTGATGAAGATCTCGCCCTTTCGCGTGATGAAAATCTCGGCGCATAGCAACCCCTCGATCCCCAGTTTCTCCACCAGCTCGGCAGCCAGCTTTTCGGCGTGCTCTTCGAGTTCGGCCGGTACGCCCGCCGGCAAAACGCTCCACGCCAGAATCTGATTCTCGTGGTGATTGCGCGCCGCCGGATACACGCGAATTTCGCCCGATGGGCTTCGCGCAGCCATCACGCTGATCTCGCAGTCAAGGTCGAGGGCCTGCTCAGCCACCGCTGGCCCTTCACCGATCGCTTTCCAAGCCGCTGCAATTGCGTCTTCGGTCGCCGGCGAATCCAACCCAATTCTCGCCTGGCCGCGGCCATCATAGCCGCCATAACCAATCTTCAGATACACGCTTCCGCCGAGCACAGCGACTGCCTCGCGCAGCCCCGCTTCACTGCGGACCACACGAAATGGCCCCACAGGAAATCCGTTCTCCGCCAGCCACGTCTTTTGCAGCGTCTTGTCCTGAATAATCCTTACCGGCTCCGAGCCCGGCCGCAGCGGCGCGACTTGCGCCACTTTGCGCAACGCGTCCACGCCAATCTGCTCGATCTCAAGTGTCACCGCAGCCGCGCCAGTCGCCAGCCGCAGCGCCGCATCCACATCGCTCCAGCGGCCCACAATCGTTTCGTCTGCAACAAAGCTGGCCGGGCACTTTGCTTCGGGGTCCATCACGCGCACGCGATAGCCCATGGTGCGCGCGGCCATCGCGGTCATGCGCCCCAACTGGCCACCGCCGAGTATCGCGAGTAGCCCGCCAGGCAGAATCGTCTCTGATTTTTGAGTAGAGGCGGAGCTCACCCCGGCTGCTCCTCGCCCAGCGTCTGCTCGAGCACTTCCTGTGTTCGCGCAGCACGCCAAGCGGCGAGCTGTTCGTAGAGAGCCGCATCGGTTCCGGCCAGAATCTCGGCGGCTAGCAAAGCCGCATTCGCCGCACCGGCTTTGCCAATGGCCAGAGTCCCCACCGGCACACCTTTCGGCATCTGCACGATTGAGAGCAGCGAATCGAGTCCATTCAACTGCGTCGCCGGAACCGGCACTCCAAGTACGGGGACGAGTGTTTTCGCAGCCAGCATTCCAGGCAGATGTGCCGCGCCGCCGGCGCCCGCGATAATCACCCGCAGCCCACGCTCGCGCGCGGTCTCAGCGTACTTAAAAAGCCGGTCCGGCGTGCGATGAGCGCTCACAATACGCGCTTCATGCGGAATCTTGAGCGCACGCAGGATATCCACGGCCGCCGAGAGCACTTCGTAGTCGCTCTTGCTGCCCATCACAACGCCGACCAGCGGCTGTTCCGTCTTTTGCCCGCTCATGCGGTCATTATACGAAGGCCCATGCCACTAGTGCCGATGCCAGGCTTCCACGGCCACTTCGACCACGGCGAACACGACGCTCATAGCCGCAAGAAATCCCTTCGCACGCTGCCAGTTCTGTTCGTGGCGATCCATGCGCCGTTCCAGATCCGCCAACCTGCCGCCGCTGCCATCGCCCATCAGGCCCGTCATCTGCGATTTCAGCACACACAGATCGCTCAGCACCTGGGCCTCGAATTCATTCATCATGCGCATTGACTCAACTCCGTTGTAAGCCGCATTTTCGTCTGCGCCCTTCTTTACGAACTCAACGGCAGATTGATAAATAATGCTGTTGAAAACTCGGAGTAATTCGGCGGCGTCGAACCGTCGTACATCCGAATGTAAAACCGGTCGCTCGCTGAAACGCGCGAGAATGTCAGATTTGGCTGCGATCCGCGCAGGACCAGGGTTGGATCCTCACCGGGCATGAAGGCGAAATCTCGTCGCCTAATCTCGAATCCTCCGCCGCCCGGAGGAGTTACGCCGGTATTCACCGTCACTGTGCTTCCATCCAGAGCTGTCACAGTCAGCCACTCAAGATTCGCCAGCACTGTGGGAGCGATGGCCGCGGGTAGCCACGCGTCTGCGGGAACTGTGGCGCTCGTCTTGATTGCCAGATCGTCGGCCCAGTCATTCGCAAACGCGATTTCGTATTCCACTAAGTCCGGACAACTTGCGCAATAAGCCACCTTGACCGCCCGAACCACAACCTCCGCGTTCAAGTTTGTCGAAGGCGCATTGAGAAGAAGCGCATCGCCCGGCCAAACATCCGAAGCAAAGCTCGTCCTGCGTCCCTTATATGTTCCGCTCCAATGCGCGCTTGCGCTGGCTGCTGCCTGCTCAATCACCTGGGCAGCGCTGCGGCAATCCGCGGAGCAGCGCGCCGGCGGGCTTGTGACCGAACCAATCCACGCAGCCACGGACGGGCATCCCGTTTGCACCAACGCCTGTTGGCTGGCGGTGTTAACTGCGCGCCCTACCGCCCGGCCAACCGTTCGGTAACTCACCGCGATCTGTTCGCCTGCAACCGGTATGCACCCCGTGTAGAACGTCAGCTTGCCCGTGCGCCCGAGATAACACTCTGCAGCTTCGGCCGTTGTGCCAACCCTTCGCGTATATGCGCCGGCATTCGGCGGCGCACTTACCACCCAGCCCGACCCCAGGTTTGTCAGGTTTACCGCACGCATGGTGCCGATCAAATTGATGCTACTTACAGGCACAACGAAACAGATGCCGGGCAGATAGGTAACACCGCCGTCATACACCGTCACCGGAGTTGCTCCAACGCCGTTGACAAACTCCTGGACCTCCATCTGTATCTTTCCCCGAGCAATAGGCCCTCCGCCACCGGCAGAAATAAGTCCTGAATCTCCATAGGAGTAATAGACGGCCCCCATCCGGTGACATTCCGGGCAATGCACTCGGACGCGAAGCGTGTACTGGTTTGCTGCGTTCAAAGTAAATGGCGTTCCCGCGGGTGTGCCCTGCACTATGGGCTGCAACATCACCGTTCCGGATCCTTGTTGTGCCGTCGCCTGTAAACCTGCGATGCAATTCGCCGCCGTCAAGAGACTGGAGAAGAATCCGGCCACGATGCCGGTGCTGCCGGGCGCCAGCGTCACGCCCACCGCTTCAAGCAACAGAGTCCCGCCCAATTCAATTGGATCGAGCCATCCCAGCAGCGTCTCACCATCGATTCCATTGCCGCCGTTCATGGTCAGGCCGCCTGCGCCGATCGTGAAATAGCCCGAACCGCCGGCATCTCCCCACACGGTCTCTTTGATCTCCGGCTCATTGAACAGTTCGCTGATAATTGTGGATTGTGACGTCGCGGGAAAGTACGGTTCGGCAGCCAGAGCGAACTCCGTTGTTGCTCCGTCACCGAGAAAATACTCCGTTACAAAGGCCACCGGCTCATTTTCACCGCATACGGTAACGTCGTTTGCAAGAGCACGCTTCACGCTTCCTGTAAAAGCCAGGTTTCCAGGATCCAGGCTGCCGTCGGTTTCGTTCAGAGGATGAACTGTCGACTGTACTGATGAGAGCGTGACGGCGCCGTTCAGCGCTCGGTATCCCGACCGCGCAATGCTTGCCGCTTGCCCCGCGCTTTTACTCCAGTTCGCCCCAGGCTCTGGCGCAAAGGCGCCTACAGGCCTGCTCAGCGAAGTCGTCCGCACAGCAAGAGATGCAGATCCGTTATGAGCCACAAGGGAAGCGAGCAAAGTGCCGGCATTGTCTTCGGCGATGCCGGCGCTCGGTGGCATAAGCACCTGGTCGAGCAGAATTTCATCGCTCATAGCCTGAATGGCAAGCCGGTAGCGCGGACCATCAATCCCCATCCCCGCATACTCCGAAAGTGGACTTAGTGCAATGTACCCTGTAAAGTAAGTTGTCCCATCGTCACCTGTTACTGCGAGAGATTGAAAGCGGACCGGCGCTGCGAGTCCTCCGCCTGAAGGTAAGCTTAGGCATAACTCGCAGAACGACGGCTCATTAAGTTTGCGCTCGATGGTTAATGGGCGCGCAGCATCAAATGCTGCCGTGTAATCCTGCCCCTGGATCGTGATCTTCATCGCATCTCTCTGTCTTGTGACTTGAATTCCTTTTCGCCCGCTATACCAATGCGTTCGCCGCGGGCAGAAAGGTCCGGTAACAAACCACTCGCTCCCCATCCAGCGGATCTGTGACCGGCAGTGCCCGAAAGCGCCCCTTGAGCAGGACGCGCGAATGTCCGTTCTGATTTTTTTGATTGAGCGGTAAGGTGGATTCCTCTGCTCCCGTAAACACCTGCAATCTCGGATAGTGGAAGAAGATTCTTTCTCCCTGGCTGCCCTCCATCACGAAGAGCGCCGACCACTCCTGATAGAAGCTCCCACCCTCTCGATCAACAAATCCGGTGACCGCCTGCGCCTTGGCGCCCGTTGCGGGTGCGCCGCCCGGCAATGGCTGGGCCAGAGTTAGGCAATTCGCACTTATCTGCGACACCAGCGCGACGTTAAACGTCACACGCCGCACATAATCAACATCCGTGAGCACCTGGCGCACGTACGCGCCCGCCACTGGCGAACCCACATAGCCGGTCTGCCCCGTATAGTCCACGTCGACGGCGATGATCGCACCGGGCGTGAACATTACCGCGTCTGCAGGCGCCAATACGATCGATGTGCTCGTCGAACCGTTTTGTAGCGAGACAGCGGGCACGGCCTGTGCTCCATCACTTGCAGGAGCGGCACCAAACGCGGGCATAAGAATGTTCATGTGTTGCGACCCCGTCGCCAGCGCCATCGTCAACTTCGTCCAACTTAAGAACTCAAGACTTACTTCAGCTTCAAGGGTCTCGCGCACATGTTCGAGCGGAGCGGCAGGGATTCCAGTCATCAGCGCCGTCGATTTACTCGCTGTCTTGCGCGCGAAATTCTGCACCCATCCCAGGCTCAGCCACGGCGCTGGCGGTGCATCCAAACTGAATCGCCCCTGTTCCGATGGATCGAAGAGGGCCGGCGTCTGTGTTGCCCGGTTCACGGGCGCAAAGAAGGCTCGCACCCTTCGCGTCACCGGCGCCGGAGCGGAAAACCATGTCGCGATCATTTACTCCCCCTGCTCCTGATAGCTGTAAACCAACACTGTCGCGCTGCGGCTCAGCCGGTCGCGCAGAGCAACGACCGGTGAAAACACCGCCTCGTCCCAGAACACCTGCGTCAAAAGTTCCGACGGTGGCGTAGTCGCGTAATTCAGCTTCGGCGTGTAGCAGGGCTGAATCATCGCCATCAACTCTTCGTCCATCGCGCTCAAGGCTCGCCCGCGATCCAACCCGCCGAAGCTCTGAGTTCCGCAGGTCTGGTAGACGATTTCGCATTGCTCACCTGTCATCGTCGACGCCAAGTCCATTTCTACTGCCAGGCCCAGCCAGCGCAGCACGAACACATCGTTGGGAAACTGGCTCACCGGAGCTTCAGCTTCCTCCACTAGAATTCCAGGCCGTACTGTACCGCGCAGCAGGATCGTCCGCTCTGGATTGATCGCCGTCAGCCGTGTGCGCAGCGCCATATAAAACGAATCTTTCGCATTTTGCATCGGAATTCTCAGTCTCAAGTTATCGGTTCTTGGTTTGCAGTTCTTAATCGCAGTTACTTGCTCCCAGTTCGCGGTGCAAGCTTCCAACCACGACATACCGCGCACTACGAACTATGAACCGCTTTTTACACCGCTTGCTGCCGCGCCTCGCGCAGAAGCAGCCGATAGAGATATACCTGGCCGAACGCCTCGTTGGAAGCGATCGACTCAATCAAATAGTCCTGGCCGGCCACAGTAACTGCCAACGTCATGGCGAAGAGGGACTGTGCCGACGGCAAATCGAGCGCGTTCACCTGCTGCTCCACGCTCGTGGCCGAAACCAGCAGTTCCCACGTTGGTTCCCCGCCCTCCTGCCAGGTCGGCCGAAACTTGCGCATCAATGCCGGGCTCACCGGCACGTTGGCGAATGTGGTGGCCGCCAGCCCCACCTCCGACATCTTCGTATCCGTGTTTGTACCCGTCACCCGCAAAAGAGCCGTCGTACCTGCCACGCTGCGCAGCAGCACGTCGGCCAGCCTCTGCGGCGCTCCTCTCGGATTCCGCGGCGCCGTATCGCTCATCGCTCACCCCAACCTGTTCGCAACGTAAGGATTCAGCCACGCCTGCACCGTCTCGTCGATCAGCGAACTTGAGAAGTACTTCATCTGCATGGTGTCGATCCTGCTCATGCTCGTGTTCAGCGACGGCGTAGCCTGCGCGTTGCGCACAATCTGCGCGCACGCCGACTTCACGTCGTCGCCGATGGCCGTCAAACCCGCCGTGTAATTCGCTTGCAATTCGTTAAATGGCAGGCCCAGTACGTTCCACGGCAGCGTCAGCTCCCCGGTGTTCGGGTCGCAGTCCACCAGCGCGGGATCGATCGTCGTCCACTGCCCAGGCAGCGCGAACGCCCACGCGATCTCGATCAGCGGCTCCTGGGCAATCTCCCCGCGCCTGGGCCTTGTATAGCGGCCTTCCAGGCTTGCGATTGGCGTAGTCGCCGGCGCCAATCGAGCCAGCGGCAGATAGCTCAGTCTCACCGTTTGCGCACCCGCCGTTACGCGCAGACGCTCCGTGTACTGAATCACATTCAGGTCTGGCCTCCTGCAGTGGCTGTTGATCAGCGCCGTCGCAGCCGTGACCCAATCCGCCGTGGTTCCTGCCGGCAATCCGTAATTCGCGTAATCCGCTGGCTCGAGATATGCCATCGCGTGTCCTTCCGTGCGAGTTCTAGGTTCGCAATTCTTGATTCTTAGTCCCTGAAGGCTAGTTCCTGGTTCGCAGTCCTCAGTTCGCGCCCCACGGTGGCCAACGATTCCCCGGCAACCATGAACTGCGACCTGTGAACTGCGAACTATGAACTGTTTTTCTTTACCGATCCACCAGCACCTGGTAGTGCGCAAAATTCGCGCCCTTCACTACAGGGGCGCCAAACTTCACCGCGACATATTGGTGAGCCAGAGAGCTCGGCAGCCCAAGCTGGAAGACGCGCGGCGTCGGATCGCCAAGCCAGTGGTACTCGATCAGATCCTCGGTCACGATGTAAGCCGGTAGCACGGCGTTGCCCGAACCAGGCGTGCCTGTGTACGACAAGCTCCAATCCGGAATCAATGGCAGGTCGCCGGCCTGCGTCGAAAGCATCTTCACGCGGAATCCGCCGGTAATCTGATCGGTATTCAGAACCACGTTGTACTCCGACTTCATCTCCTGGTCGATCAGGTCCAGCAGTACCGGATTGGCGTAGATCGCTGTTGGCCGCACATGATAGCCATTGTTGGCCACCATCTGCGCTACCGTGGTCTTCATCGTGTCCACGATCTTCATCGCGGTAGTCACGGTCACCGAGTTTCCGCCGGCCGCGATCTGCGCCGCGCAGCCCATGTACTGCGTGGTCGTCGGCGCGCTCAGGCTCGTGTCGTTGCCATTCCACAGCGCCACGTCATGCGCCACCATCACGCCGCTCACCGTATCCACAAGATCTTTGGCTTGCAGATAGGCGAACTGCTTCTGCTGGTCGCCCAGCTCGATGTCGAACAGGTTGTAGTTGATCTGCGCAACGACCGCCTTCAGCGGCACGCTCAACTCGATCCGCGTCGGGCTAACCACCGTGGGGTTGATGCTGCGCGGATTCACAAACCCTGCCGTGCCCGGATTCGGTATCGCCGTCTCTTCGAAGAAGCGCGACGGATGTCCGGTTGCGGGAACCTGCTTGATCCGCTGCCCAAAGGCGCTTGAACGCCGGCAAATGTCGAAGATCTCCGTCTGGTACAGCGGAACTTCGACTGCGCCCGGCCCGATGTAGTCTGCTGCCGCGTGAATGTCTGCAAAGGTTGCGTTCATAAGTTCTCTCCGCCCCTCCTTGGGGCCCTGCACAGCAGCTAGCTGCTAGCTTCTAGCTCCTAGCTCTTTTCCGCCGAAATCCGGCTTGGTTACACGCTTCGGCAGGGAAGTTTCGATAACTCCTCATCGGAACCACTTTCCGGCCGCAATTGCCCTCATCCTCATCCGTCTTTAGCTCGTAGCTGGAAGCTAATAGCTAGAAGCTAGAAGCTGCATTTAAGCGATTGCCCCCGCGCGCAGCAGTTGCGTCTTCACCGCGATGCGCTGCTCCAGGCTCAAGCCTGACAACGCCGCATCCAGTGCGTGAACATCCACAGGGCCTTCGCCGATCCCGTGCTTTGCCAGCATCTCGGCTGTTGCGGCGGGCATGGTGCGGCGCAGCGGGTTTAGCACGTTCTGCGCTGAAGCCGCCTTCACCTCGGCCAACTCCCGCTCCACTGCAGCCAGCTTCTCCGTCAACTCAGCTTCGCGCCGGCTTTGATCGACGGTTGCCGAGATTCTCTCCACTTCGCCGGAGAGCGAGGTCGCCGCGGCGACACGCTCTTCCACCAGGCTCAGCGCCTTTTCGAGCGCCGCTGCCGCCGCCTCCAGCCGCTCCACCATGTTTTTCTCCCCGCTTCTCTCGTCTCGTTCCATGTGCGTCCTTTCCTGTTTCTCTGGATTACGCTCCAACATTCGTTCTCATAACCAACAAAAAAGGCCCCGATTCCGGAGCCTCTTCACTCATTCACCCCTTCACTCATTCACTTCTTCACTCGTTCACATCCTGACTCACCCGCTAACTCGCTAACTTGCTAACTCGCTGACTCGCTGACTTGCTGCCTTGCTGCCTTGCTGCCTTCCTAACTCGCCATCCTGAAGCTTGTCGCCCGGTACGCAGCCTTGTCCCGCAACAAGATCGCCGCCCCGGTGAAAGTCACCCGGGTCAGCTTCCATATCTCGGCCCTCATATCCTCGACGCGCGCATCGGCCAGCTCGTAGCTCATGCCCAGCATCTCCGGGGCATGCGCCTCGATGGCCCGCGTTACCTCCGGAAAGTCCCGTGCGTAGAGGTACCCTCGCACCATGAGCCGCGGCCCGATCACATCGGCCTCGGTCACGAGGCCAATCTTCCGCCGCGCATCGTGGCCGTCCCATCCCGGCCTGTAGTCCACGGCCATTCCCACCAGCGAGGCCAGCGCTTTCTCTGCCGCATCGCGCGTCAGCATCACCCGGTGCCCGCGCGCTCCCGCCGGCGCCCTGTCGCTGGCCGCGTTCACCACCGTCAACACGCCCTCAAACGGCACCCGGTTGGGATGCTTGTCGACATAAGGGACCTCTACCGCCATCGCTTCCATTCGCATATTCACTCCGTGAGCTTCTACCTTCCAGCCATTCGCTTTCAGCGTTCTGTTCGCGCTTCGTGTCTCATTACCTGCTGCTCGGCCACTGAGATTCGCAGCCGGTCATTCGATCTGGTTTTCGTTCTGAGCTAGAGGCTAGGAGCTGGCAGCTAGCGGCTGCTTCTCCTGCACCCGCGGCGCCAGACCCCGCATTGCCCGCACTTCGTCGATCGTGAGCACGCCGGCCTGCAGCAGCTGCACCTGCACCTGAAGCTCCGTCTGCTCGTCCCGCGCGCTCAGCTCGTTAAATGCAAACTCGAACTCTCTCCAGCCGATGCACTTCGCGAAAAGGTCGCGCGTAATGTGCCCGGCCAGCAGCATGGCCAGCGGCGAGATCGCCCCGCGAAAAGCTTCATCGGCCATCTCCGAGGCCGTCGATTGGTTGACGTCCGCCTCAAGTCCCAGCATCAACGGCGGCAGCCCGAATGCGTTCGCCACCATCCGGATCAGGAATTCCTGCCACTGCAATCGCAGATCCGCGTCCGTGCCCTGCGCAAAGCGCAGCACCTCCGGCTTTTGTTCCGTCGAAATCAGCGGCACTCGTCCCGTGCCTTCAATCTCGTCCTGCCACCAGCGAATCAACCGGTCGTGCTGCGCGGGCGTCGCTTCGTTCAGCCACAGCGCATATTGCGCCACGGAGTTCGCTGCCAGTTTTCCCGCGAACCGGTGCGCGCTCAGGAACTGGTTGACAGTCTCGAACGCCACTTCCAGCGGTCCCAGCCCAAAGGGCGTAAAGCTGCGCGGGTTCATTCGGACATACATCAGTTGGCGATCGAGCAGCTCCACCGCGCTCGACTCAAGTTGCCCCGGCACGGCCTGCGCATAGCGCGCCGTATCTTCGCCCCCATCCCACTTGGCGTTGATGCGGATCGACGCGCCGTCCACCGGCCACAGCATCGCCGGCCGCTCCGCATCCCCGGTCGGCTCCATCTCCACGGCTCCGAAGCCGCCGGTAAGAGCGTCTTCGATCACCTGCTCCATCAGGGTGCGAAAGCTGTCCGCCGGATTCGGTTCCTCCAGCATCCGCCGCAGCGCGCGCAGTTTGCATCCCGCAGAGGCCACATCTTCCGGCATGACGCCGCGCCGAATCCTCACTTGCCAGTCCATCGCCGCAATCCGGTCCTTGATCACGTTGATCGCCCGCCGCACCACCGGCGTCTCCGCGAACCGGCGCAGGTTCATCGGCGTGGGCTTGGGCAGGTGTTTGCCCGGAAATTGCACCGGACTCAGAATCGCCGGCAGGGCCAGCGTCTTGCGTGCCGCCTCGGCCTCCGCCTCGAGCACCACCGGCCGTGCCTCCCTGTCACGAACAGCCTGTCTGCCAGGAAGCGCCTGCCGCCACATCTCCCGTAATTGCTCGCCTACCTTCACGCGCACCTTCCTTTTGAGCGATTCCACAATTGCTCTACCCAATACCGCGATCGTCCGGCGGCTTTTTCATCAAGAAAAAGCCGCCTTACACGGCGGCGGAATTAGCACGCAGATTGTGGAACCGCTCGAAAAACAAAAGGCATGGCCATCGGCCATGCCTTTTTCACCGAACTCAATTCCGATTTCAGCCTTCAGCCGTGAGACCGTCCTGACTCAATCGCTCCCGGCCTTGCCACTTGAACCCCTGAATTCCATCAACACGATTCATCGTACCGCGAAGCCCAATAATTATCGGCAAACTTCAAAGAAATATTTTCAAAATTCTTTTTGGGGCCAAAACATTCAACCATCTCTCACAAAACAAAAGGCCTGGCCCACGGAATGCGCTCCTTGAAATTCACTTTGCCGGCGCGTTCTTCTTTTCCCAACCCTTGACAAGAATCACCGATGGGCGAAAAAAAGCGCGCCAGGCCAGTTTCGAAAACGGGAAGTCGAGTTTGAGCGCCAGGCCGACGAGCAATCCCTATCCCTTAACCCTGTTCCCTGTTCTCTGTTACACGTGCAGCTCGCGTCGCGCCGTCTCCGCCACGCGGCCCATATCCGAGGTGGTCAGCACTCGAATCCGGTGCTCCTCCATCGTCTCCACCCCGAAGCGATAAAGCTCCAGCCTCTCCGGCTCTTCGTCGGTCGCACCCACACGCGCCGCGGGCTCGATCACCGCCGTCAACTCCAGCTCGGCCTTCTCCACGCGTTCCACGCCGGCGCGCAAGGCCGCCGCTGAAAATGCCAGCACTTTGGCCGTGTCCAGCCCCGTGGCGACTCCCGGTTCCAGGCTCACCGCTTGAAACATGCGCACGATTCCGTTGGGCCGGTACCCCATGTCGATGCGCAGCGGATCGCCCGGCCGCGTGTACTCCGACGCGGCAATCCGCTTGCGCAAAAGATCCCATACCCCTGCATGTTCGAACTCGGCGCGCATCCGCGAATGGATCGCGGCCCGGCCGCTCAGCCTCTGTGCCCGCTCCCGCGCAGGAGCCTCCACGTAAAGCCGCATCAGCTCTTCCATTCCGGCGGGAAGGCTTTCGGCCAGGTAAGCCTTGGGCTCGGTCATCTGCACATTCAAAGAGAGCGACTCTTCGAGCAGCCGCATCAACCGCCCTCCAGGCTCCGCCTCCAGTCGCCGCTGCAACTCGTCCTCCATGCCTTCAAGCAGCGCCGTGTCGGCATCCGGATCGAGGCATCGCACACGCCGCCAATCGCGCGTGAACCGCACCTCAATTTTCCCCGGCACGGCTGGCCCAGCCTCGGCCTTTTCCGACTCGCCCGTCGCAGCAGCCTCGCGCAGGATCACGCCGATGTGCACGCACTCGTTCCGCACCGCATCCGGAACATACCGGAGCAGCCGAAATTCGCACGCACGTCGCTGGGTCCCAATCGCCATGAGGTTCTTGCTTCCTGCTCTTAGCTCTTAGCTCTTAGCTCTTAGCTCTTAGCTCTTAGCTCTTAGCTCTTAGCTCTTAGCTCTTAGCTCTTAGCTCTTAGCTCTTAGCTCTTAGCTCTTAGCTCTTAGCTCTTAGCTCTTAG
>Ga0265339_10000304_pt1 | contig 40127 bp, 36 predicted proteins | sample 4CB219metaG_FD_202085 | JGI IMG/M metagenome (GOLD analysis project Ga0265339, IMG submission 202085) | Rhizosphere microbial communities from Carex aquatilis grown in University of Washington, Seatle, WA, United States - 4-CB2-19 metaG | ecosystem: Host-associated > Plants > Roots >... | reverse complement strand
GAGAGGCGGATGTCGAGCGACTGCGCGCCGTTCAACGAGCCCAGGGCCAGGTCGAGGGCGCTGCCGGTGCCCGGAGCAAAATTGCCTTTGGCGGGGAAGTCGACGAGGAACGGAACGCCGTTGCTCGATCCCAGACCGGAGCCGCCGAAATTGACCGTGCCCGGGAAGTTGGCGCCCGTGCTGGTGCCGGTCTGCGGACCGATGTTGGCGCTGTACCCCCATTGGACGCCGAGCTGGCGGGCGAAGTCGGTCGTCGCTTCGACGATGTTCGATTCGATCAACACTTGCGGAATCTGTACGTCGAGGCGCTTGACGAGGTCGCGCGCGTTGCGCACGCCGCGATCGATATCGCGCACGATCAAGGTGTTGGTGAACTCGTCGGTCATGACGCTGCCGCGCCGCGACAAGACGCCGTATTCCTCGTCGGCGCCTTGCGTCGTGCCGCGCGCGATCTGCTGGTTGGTCGCCACCGCACGAGCGGCGCCGCTGATCAGATCGGCCAGCTTCTTCGCCTTGGCATAGTTGACCTGGATGTACGCCACCTGCAGCGCCTCGACGGTCTGCAAGGCGCGCTGCGCGAGCTGTTGCTCCTCGCGTTCCTCGCGCAGGCGCTTCACCGTCGACACGCGCAGCACATTGCCTTCCTGCACGCTCTCGAGGTTCTGCGCCTGCATGATGATGTCGAGCGCCTGATCCCACGGAATGTCGTTCAAGCGCAGCGTGATCTGCCCGGTGACATCGTCGGTGGCGACGATGTTGAGGCCACTGACGTCGGCCAACAGGCGCAGCACGTTGTGGACGTCGGCGTCTTTGAGATCGAGCGAGATTTGCTGGCCGTAGTAGAGCTTCTTCGGCCGCGGGTTGCTGCTCTCGGTGCTGATCTGGATCGCCGGCTGCGGCTTCGCCGCGTCTGCGGTGTGCGCCACGGGCGCTGCCGGAGCCGACGCGAGCGGCTTCGCTACCGGCATCGGTGCCGGAGCCGCCGCGACGCCGGGAACGGCGCGTTGAGTGAACACGATCGATTCGTGCACCGGGGCGTTCGCGCCGCCGGGCTCGCCGATGAAGGCGACGATGGTGTCCTTCAAATCGTCGACCGAGACGGTTGGCGCGGTGGTGCCTTTCAACAGCAGCGTCAGACGGATCTTGCCGGGATCGCTCCCCACCTGCACCTGCTCGATGAGCGGGTTGTCGACCGCATAGCGCTCGGCGACGATGTTCTCGCCGGTCGGGCCGCTGAGCTCGATCAGCAGACGGCTGGGGTTGCTAAGTATGACGTGCGACACATCGGTCGGCGGCCGGTTGAGCTTGGCGAAGACGCCCTGCTGGCCGTTGTCGTCGATGATCTTGAGCTCGCGGATCAACAAGACATCGGCGTCGGCCGGCGACGCGGCGACGCTGACGTTGGTGACATTTTCAGAGGATTCCACGGCGCCGCGCTGCGGCGCGCTTCCTTCGTCCAGAACGGCCGGCTTCGGCGCGCACGCAGCCAGAACGACGGCCGTGCTTGCGACAGTGAGACCACGAACTACCGCCCCCAACCCCTTGCCCAGTCGCTTCATGGTTTCTCCTGCGCTTTGTCGTCGTGCTTGTCTTCCTGCGGCATCTCGATGACGACGTCTTTCGGCTGCTGATTGCCGTAGTAGTCGAGCACTTGCTCCTCGACGACGATGCGCCGCGGCTCGATCGCCTTGACGACGCCGTGGCGGCGTCCGATCGGCGTACCGGGCGTGACGATGAAGCCCATGCCAGCGTTGTCCTGCAGCATCGCGCGCGGCGGCCGCATGGCCAGGACGACGCCGGCCAAGCGCAGCTGAGGCAGCTCATAGCGTTGCAGCGGCGAGACGATCTCGGTTTCCTCGACGTCCGCGTGCAGGCTGAGCGTGAACGGCCGGAACGGATCGCGCCGCGCATCGGCGGCGGTTGCACCGTTGCCGGCTGGCGCACCCGCGGCGGCGCCGCCGGCCGTCGCGCCGCCAACCGGCGCGGTCGCCGCATCCCACGCGCCCACGGCGGGCGGCGCGCCGGCGGCCGGTGCCGCGGCGGGCGCCGCACCGGCGGCTGGCGCATTGGCGGGCTGCGTTCCGCCGAAGACCGTGCTGATCGCCGAGCGCGTTACGCCGCGCGCCTGACCCGCCATGTTCAGCTCCTCGGCGGTCGAGGTTGCGGCCATCACATCCATCGCCGTTTGGGCGCGGGCACGTACCAGACCGCCCAACAGCACACACGACAGTATGAGCGTCAGGCGCCTCACTTTTTGCCCTCCTTCTCTTTCTTTTCCTTGGCGATACGCGCGCGCTCCTGTTCATCCAGGAAGCGGAACGTGGTCGCCGAGCAGGAGGTCTGCAGCTTGACGGGGTCGTTCTCGATCAAGGTCGGCGCCTTGATGCCGATCTCGCTGACGTTGACGATACGCGTCAGGTCGGAGACGCTCTTGAAGAACCGCGCCACCTGCCAGTAGGTGCCGCGCACCAGAATCTCGACGGGCACCTCAGCATAGAAGTCTTGATAGGTCTCGGGCTTCTGCTTGAACTGCTGGATCTCCAGGCCGGCGTCGCGCGCCACGGCGGAGATTCCGCTCAGCAGGTCTGGAATCTCTTTCGTGTCCGGCAGCTGCGCGACCGCTTCTTTGAGCGCCGCGTTCAAGTCGGCGACGTCCTTCTTCGCCTGTGGCAGGTTGGCGACCAGCGCCGCTTTTCGATCCCGGTCCAGCTGCATATCCGACAGCTGCTGCTCTTTGTCGGTGATCTGATCGGCGCGCGGCCAGTAGACGAGGTATGCGTAGCCGCCGAACAACATGAAGACGATGCTGACCAGCAGCAGCACGCGCTGCCGGACCGGCATATCCATGACTCTGTCGAGGAGCTCGTTCATGCCGCAGGCTCCTTCTTCACCGCCGCTGCCGGCGTCTGGCCTGCTGCCGCCGCTTGTCCCGGCGGCGGTTCGGGCGGTTTTCCGTCGCGACCGAAGTAGTCGATGGTCGCCTTGACGATGAAGCGCGAGAACGACGTGGCGCTATCTGCCGTCGGATTGATCGGATTGCCCTGCGGGCCGCTGCGCGACGTCTCGACCAGGTCGACGCCGTAGAAGTACGGCGAGTCCTGCAGCTGGCGCATGAAGCGCGCGATGGTCTCGTTATCGAGTGCCAGGCCGGTAAAGGTCGCGTTGCCGCCCATCTCGTTGAAATCGATCAGCCACAAGTTGTCGGGCGTCGAGACGCTCAGGTCGTCGAGCACGCGCGCCGGGCCGATGCGCTTTTGATTCAACGCCTGGATGATGCGCAGTTTCGTCTCGACCTCGCGTTTGATGCGGTCGAGATCGTGGACTTCCTTCACCTGTGCGTTGAAGGCTTGGATCTCTTTGTTCACCTGCTGGATCTGCGTGTCGAGGATCGACAGGCGACGGCTCTGCAGGATGAACGGGACGATCATGATCAGCAGCGCCACCGCCGCGCCGAGCGCGACCAGCGACATCTGCTGGCGTCGCCCGATGGCGCGCTCGGTCTCCTTCAGGGGGAGGAGGTTTACGCGGATCATTTGTCCCCCGGCCGGCGCACCGACAGCCCGAGCGCGACGGCGAACTCCGAGGCGCGCTTGTGCAGCGCGGCCGAATCGAGGGTCGTGCTCAGGGCGATGCGGCTGAAAGGATCGGTCACCTCGACCGGCGCCTCGATGCGCTCGGCGAGACGCTGCACCAACTCCGGCGTCTGCGCCGCGCCACCGCTCAGATAGAGCACGTCGATGCGCTCGTCGGTGGCTGCGGTCCAGAAGAAGCTCAGGGCGTAGTGGATCTCTTCGATCACCGCGTCGACCGCCGGGCCGAGCGCCATGGTCAGTTGCTCCTGATCGACCTGCGCGCCGCCCTTACCCGTCTTCAATCGCTCCGCCTCTTCGGCGGTCACGCCCAGGTCGCGCGTCAGGGCTTCGGTGATGTCGCGACCCCCGACCGGCACGTCGCCGGTGAAGACGGAGCGGCCGCCCTTGAGGATATTGATCGACGAATAACGCGCCCCGATGTTGACCAGCGCCACGACTTGGTCGGGCACCGAGTCGTAGTTGAGCTCGTAGAGGTTATCGAGCGCGAAGTAGTCGACGTCGACCACCACCGGCGTCAAACCCGCGGCGCGCAGCGTCTCGGCGTAGCTGCTGACGATGTCCTTCTTCGCCGCCGCCAGCAGCACTTCCATCTCCGTCGATTCGGCGCGCGTGTCGATGACCTGATAGTCCAGGTTGACGTTCTCCAGCTCTTCCGGAATGAAATTGCCGGCTTCGAGCATGATCGTGTGCTCGATTTCCTGCGGGCTCTGCGCCGGCAGGGTGACGCGCTTGATCATCACCGCCGGGCCGGGGACGGCCGTCACCGCCTTGCGGCAACGCATCCCCTTCGCCTCCAGCAGCGCGCGCACGGCCTCGCCGACGCGCTCCGGCTCGCTGACCATGTTGCTCTGAATGGCCGACGGCGGCGTCGGAATCGCGCCCCAGTTCAGCAGCTCGAGCTGGTCGCCCAAGGCGCGCACCTCGAGCACCTTGATCGACGACGAGCCGATGTCGACGGCCGCGTAACTCTCCTGGCGCTTGAAGGGATTGAGATCGCCCAGCGACACCGTTGCCAGGCGCCGCACCTTGCTTTGCCAGTCAGCAGCGATCGCCATTTGGCCTCCCCGCGCGCGCGCCGTCTGCCCCATGTCGCATGCGACTTGGCACAGCCTGCGCGACGCGCTCAATCGCTACTTGGCGTCGATGCACGCACATAGATTCGACCCCCACAAGCCACCCGACTGCCATCGGGCAGCGGACCAAAGCGAAAACTAGGCCAAGGGGTCGACGCTACGCGCTTGATTGCTCAGGTGATGTATCGGTGCGGGGATGGCCAGCGCGTGACACCACAAATGTTCGTCTTCTGACACCAAAATGTCGGAAAACCTGCGTCCGTCTACGACACGTGACCTGCGCCAGCCGCCTGTCGCATCAGATGATGCATCATGCGGACGGCGAGATGGCCGGAAATCCGGGTTCACGGAACGAGGAACGGTGGTCGCCGTGGAGATCTGCGCGCGCATTCGGGCTCGAAGTCTTTGGGATGCCCGATCCCCAGCCCTTCAACTGCGCGCGGCGTCCGTCTTCCGTCCCAGACCGATCAGGTACAGCTCGGCTGATTCCTTTCGGCTCGCTTCGGGCTTGGTCAGCTTGGCGGAGCTGAACAGGCGGCGTGCGGCGACGAGCGCTGCGCTCTCGGCGCCGCTGAACACCTTCATTAGGAGCCGTCCCCCGGGCGCGATCAGCCGTTCGGCAACCGCCAACCCGGTCTCGGTCAATTCAGCGGCACGCGCCATGTCACGGTCGCGAATGCCGCTCAACTTTGGGGCCATGTCGGACAGGACGACGTCGACCCGGCCGCCGCAGCGGTCCAGCAGCGCGTCCTGCACCGCGGCGTCGCGCGCGTCGCCGAGCAGTGTGGCGACCGTCGGCGCCGGCAGCGTATCGATCGGCTGCAGGTCGACGCCGACGACGCAGCCGCGCGGGCCGGCCAGCTCCGCGGCGATCTGCAACCAGCCGCCCGGCCAGGCGCCGAGGTCGACGACGTGGTCGCCGCGCCGGATCAACTGGTACTTGCGCGCCAACTCCTGCAGCTTGAAGGCTGCTCGCGAGCGATAGCCCGACGCCTTGGCGCGGGCGTAGTATGTATCTTTCCTCTGGTATGCCATCGCGCCGTCTCGACATAAGCGCCGCGGCGCAGCCGGTCCAGTCCGCCGCGCCGGCGCCGGCAGCGGCCGTGCGCCGCACCGCCGCCGTGCTCTGCCTTGCGGGGCTCTGCGCGGGCGCGATCGCGGCGACGCTGCGACCGGCTGGGGCCACCGACCCGCTCGATACGGCGCGCGCCTTTGCTCAGGCCGATGGGCGCGGCGCCCGCCTGAGCGCCGCCACATGGAGCCGCATCGCGCCGCTGGTCGACTGGGGTTTGGAGCCGGCTTGGGACGAGCTGCGTCTGATCAGCGGCTTCGAGCTCGGCTCGCCGCGCAATCACGACGGCGTGGTCGACGTCGACGTGCAATACAGCGTCGTGGCCGAGGTCGATGCCCACGGCATGCGCCGCGGCGCGCGCACCGAGACGCGCACGCTGACGCTGGAACCGGCGGGTGGCGGCGTCTGGCGCCTGCGCGCTCCGGCGCCGCCGCCCTACATCTTCGAGAGTGACGCCGACGGCGCCGCGCTCGGCGAGCTGCTCGATCCGGCCAACCAGCGTTATGTGAGCAACTCGGGCTTGGTGTGGTCGCTGCTGCGCGACGCCGGTTGGGACCGCCCGCACGCCAACACCAGGCAATTGCCCGACACCCCCGGCTTCTCCGCGCAGCGCACCGCCAACATCGGCGATCTGGCGCTCTACTACGATCGCGGCGTGCCGTATCACGTCGGCATCGTCGATTCGGACGACAGCATCGTCTCGTCGACGTTGAATGGCGGCGTGCGGCGCACGCCGTTCGGCGCCTTCGCCGGCGAGATCCACTATTTGAGGCCGGTCGACAGCGACGAGACCGGCGCGCCCCGTACGCCCGCCGCGCCGCCGTCCGACACGACGCCGACACCGGGCGCTGCCGCTCCCAGCCCGCCTCTCGCCCCTGCCAGTACGCCGTAGCGCGCCGCCACGCTCGCTGCCTTGCGATCGTAGGCGACGCCGAGTAACTGCCTCGCGTCCGCGTTCGCCTGCCATTGCAACGCGCTGCGCATGCCCATGACCATCAGCGAGACCCTGGCGCGATTCGCCGCCGATCTGCAGCCGAGGGACTTGCCGGACGACGTCGTCGCAGCGGTCAAGCGCCACCTCCTGGATGTCTGCGGCGTCGCCCTCGCCGCCGCGGCCGAGCCGTTTGCGCCACGCGCGCTCGACGCGGCGCTGGCGCTAGGCGGCCGCGGCGACGCCGTGGTGATCGGCTTCGCCGCGCGCCTGCCGCCGGCGTGGGCGGCGCTGGTCAACGGCGCGCTGGCGCATGGCTTGGACTACGACGACACGCATGAAGAAGCGGTCACGCACGTCAGCTGCAGCGTCGCGCCGGCAATGCTCGCCGCCGCGACCGGCGACGCGGCGCAGGCGCTGACCGCCTTGGCACTCGGCATGGAGTGCAATGTGCGGCTCGGTCGCGCCGCGCCCGGGCGCTTTCACGATCGCGGCTTCCATCCCACGGGCGTGTGCGGGGCGTATGCCAGCACCATCGTCGCCGGGCGGCTCGCCGGGCTCGACCCGCCGGCCCTGACGCAGGCGCTCGGCCTCGCCGGCAGCATGGCATCGGGCACCATGGAGTTCCTGACCGATGGGACGTGGGCCAAGCGGATCCATCCCGGCTGGGCGGCACACGCCGGTCTGTGCGCCGCAGCGTTGGCGGCGGCCGGCTTCACCGGCCCGCGCGAGACGTTCGAAGGACGCTTCGGCCTCTATCGCAGCCACCTCGGCGACGACGACTGGGACGCTGCCTCGATCACCGCCGATCTCGGCGCTCGCTGGCAACTGCGCGATATCGCCATCAAGCCCTACCCGTGTTGTCACATGACGCACGCCTTTATCGATGCTGCGGCGTCATTGCGCCGCAGCACCGGAGTCACGGCCGATGCCATCGCGGCGGTCGAATGCTTCATCCATCCGCGCGAGATGCCGGTGGTGTGCGAGCCGGCGGCGAGCAAGCAGACGCCGCAGACCGACTACGACGCCAAGTTCAGCCTGCCCTACACCGTCGCCGCGATGCTGGTACACGGCCGCGTCGACCTCACCACCTTCGATCCCGCCGCGATCCGCGATCCGGCGGTACTGGCGCTGGCGCGCCGCATCGTCTGTATGCCCGATCCGCAGGCGGACTATCCGCGCTGCTTTCCTGGTCGCCTGCGACTGCGGCTGCACGACGGCCGCGTCCTGGAGCACGATGAGCCGATCAATCGCGGCAGCATCGAGCGTCCGTTGAGCGACGCGGAGGTACGCGACAAGTTCCGCGACAACGCCACACGACGCCTCGACGCGGCGCGCGCCGACGCACTCGCCGTGGCGATCGACAACCTGGAGCACGCCGCCGACCTCGCCGCGCTCGGCCGCCTGCTGCAGCCGCCGGCATGAGCACGCCGCTGCCGCTGGCCGGGCTGCGCATCCTGGCGCTGACACAACTCGGCGCCGGTCCGTATGCCATGCAGGTGCTCGGCGATCTCGGCGCCGAAGTGGTGAAGATCGAGGACCCGACCGTCGGCGGCGACGAAGCGCGCGCCGTCCCGCCGGCAGGCGGCGGCGACAGCGTCTATTTCCAATCCTTCAACCGCAATACGCGTGCGCTGACGCTCGATCTACGCCAGGCCGCCGGACGGGCGCTCTTTCGCCGCCTCGCGGCCGTCGCCGATGCGGTCTACGCCAATCCGCGCGGCGATCTGCCCGGCAAGCTGGGACTCGATTACGCCAGCCTGCGCGACGTGAACCCGCGTTTGGTGTGCTGCACGTTGACCGGCTTCGGGCGCTCCGGACCGCGCGCCGCCGATCCGGCCTACGATTATCTCATCCAAGGGCTCGCCGGCTTCATGCACGTCACCGGCGAGCCCGAGCATCCGCCGGTGCGCAGCGGCGTCGCGGTGATAGACTTTGCCGGCGGCCTGGCCTCGGCGCTCGGCTTGATGATCGCCCTGCTGCGAGCCCGCGCCAGCGGTCAAGGTGGCGATGTCGATGTGAGCCTGCACGATGTCGCGATCTCGATGTTGACGCACCTGGCGACCAACTACCTGCGCAGCGGCGTCGAGCCGGCGCGCCTGCCGGGCGGGTCGCATCCGTCCGTCATCCCGGCCCAGACCTTCGCCACGCGCGACGGCTGGATGCTGGTGATGTGCATGAAGGAGAAGTTCTGGCGCCGCCTGTGCGAATTGATCGAACGCCCCGATCTCGCCGGCTACGCGCACTACGCCGACTTCGCCGAACGACTGACGCATCGCCCCGCGTTGGTCGCCGAGCTCGAAGCGGTATTCCGTACCCGCACGACGAATCAGTGGATCGAACGCTTGCGTGGCCAGGTGCCCTGCGCGCCGGTCAACTCGATCGCCGAGGCGCTGGCCGATCCGCAAGTCGCGCATCGCCAGATGGTGATCGACGTCGACCATCCGACCTACGGCCAGCTGCGCGAAGTCGGCTGCCCCATCAAGATCGACGACGTCGAGCCGCGCTACGCCCCCGCCCCATTGCTCGGCGCCGACACCGACGCCGTGCTGCGCGACTGGCTCGGCGCCTCGGCCGATGAAATTGCCGCGCTGCGCCGCGAAGGTGCGGTGTGAGGCTGTACTCAGCAGATCGCAGTCCGCAGATGAACACAGATCCCCGCCCAATCGCCCCCCGCCAGGAGGACACAGATCTCGGTGCATTGCAGTCGGGTACCGACGAGGTGTTCGGTGCGCGTTGCCCGAGCGGGGTTTGGAGAGGTGACCTGCAGCCGCATGCGATGGTGCGATTGAGGGGGGATCGGTTCTTTTCTTCGTTCAGGTTGAATGAGCGCCGCCGCCGCGGCAGGTAGTCGTTCGGATCCGCCGACCTATGGACTTCTCGTACACGGCCGCTGAACAGCGTTTCCGCGCCGAGCTGCGCGCCTGGCTGGTCGCTCATGTACCGCGCGGCCCGTGGCCCGAGTCGCTCGACGCCGAGGCCGCGTTCCTCACCGCTTGGCAGCGCACGCTTTACGACGCCGGCTGGGTGGCCGTGCATTGGCCGCGCCAGCACGGCGGCCGCGGCGCCTCGCTGACCGAGACGGCCATCTACCAAGAAGAGATGGCGCGCGCGCGGGCGCCACAGATCATGAACCGGGTCGGCGTCAACAACGTCGGCCCGACGCTCATCGCGCACGGCACCGACGCGCAACGGCGGCGCTATCTGCCGGCGATCCTGTCGGGCGAAGAGATCTGGTGTCAGCTGTACTCGGAGCCCAACGCCGGCTCCGATCTCGCCGCCCTGCGCGCGCGCGCCGACAAGCAGGGCGACGGCTACGTGCTGAACGGCCAGAAGGTGTGGACCAGCTACGCGCAGTTCGCCTCGTTCGCGATTCTGTTGGCGCGCACCGACATCGCCGCGCCGCCGCATCGCGGCATCAGCTGCTTCATCCTCGACATGCGCGCGCCGGGGATCACCATCCGGCCGCTGCGCCAGCTGACCGGCAGCGCCGAGTTCAGCGAGACGTTCTTCGACAACGTCGTCATCCCGCGCGAAAATCTGATCGGGGCCGAGAACGCCGGCTGGCAGGTGGCGACGGTGACGCTGGCGCACGAGCGCGGCACCAACTTCTCATTCAAGGAACAGGTGCTGGCGCGCATCGACGTCGACGAGCTGGGCGACGCGTTGCGCGGCCGCGACTTGGCGGGCGATCCGGTGTGGCGCCAGCGTTTCGCCGCCAGCTTCATCGACGTCGAGATCATGCGCCTGCACAACTGCGCCACCATGACCCGCCTGGCGCGCGGCGAGTTACCAGGCGCCGAGAGCTCGCTGGTCAAGCTGTTCTGGTCCGGCCTCTCACAGCGCGTCACGGCACTGGGCCTCGACGCGCGCGGCCCAGCGGCGCAACTGTTCAGCGGCCGCTGGCCGCAGCGCCATCTGTGGTCGCTGTGCGGCAGCATCGCCGGCGGCACCGACGAGATTCAGCGCAACATCATCGCGCAGCGGCTGTTGGGCTTGCCGCGGTAGGCAGGTTGTTGGTTGATAGGTTGTTAGTTGTTAGGGCGGTCCGGGCGCCGCTGCAGTTCTCTCTGTCACCGGCAACCTAACGACGTAACGACCTAACAAGCTGCTGCATGGACCTCACTTTCTCACCCGCCGAAGAAGCCTTTCGCGCCGAGCTGCGCGCGTGGCTGGTAGCGCATGTGCCGGCGCACGCGCACGAGCCCGACTCATTGGCGGACGAAGTGCGCTACCTGGTCGGCTGGCAGCGGCAACTCGCGGCCGGCGGTTGGGTCGGTGTGCACTGGCCACGGCAGTACGGCGGCCGCGGCGCCACGACGGCAGAGAACTACATCCTGCAGGAAGAGCTGGCGCGGGCGCAGGCGCCGGAAGTGATCGGCCGTATCGGCGTCAATCTCGTCGGGCCGACGTTGATCCACTACGGCAGCGAAGCGCAGAAGGTGCGTTACCTGCCGCGCATCCTCGACGCCGGCGAGCTGTGGTGTCAGCTCTTCTCCGAGCCGAACGCCGGCTCCGATCTCGGCGCGCTGCGCTGTCGCGCGACGCGCGACGGCGATCACTTCGTCGTCAGCGGCCAAAAGGTGTGGACCAGCTACGCGCAGTTCGCCGACTGGGGCATTCTCCTGGCACGCACCGATTCCGAGTCGCGCGGCGGCAAAGGCATCAGCTTCCTGATCGTCGACATGCGCAGTCCCGGTGTCACGGTGCGGCCGTTGACGCAGATGACCGGCAGCGACGAGTTCAACGAAGTCTTCCTCGAAGACGTGCGCGTGCCGGCCGAGAACCTCGTCGGCGGGCTGCACGAAGGCTGGACGATCGCGCAGACGACGCTGAGCCACGAGCGCGGCACCTCGCCGCGCCAGCTGGTCGTGCATCGCATCCTGCTCAACGATCTGCTGGCGCTGGCGCGGCAGACCGGCGCCGATCGCGATCCGCTCATTCGCCAGCAACTGGCGCAGGCGGTGATCGAAGTCGAGATCACCAAGCTGGCGAACTGGCGCACGCTGACGCAGCTGCGGCGCACCGGCAAGCCGGGTCCGGAGAGCTCGCTGGTGAAGCTCTTCTGGAGCGAGATGAGCCAGCGCCTGCACGACACGGCGATGCAGGTGCTCGGCGTCGCCGGCCAATATTGGCCGGGCGAGCCGCGCGCGATCGGCAACGGGCGCTGGCTGCGCTCATACTTGTACTACCGCGCCGCCTCGATCTTCGCCGGCACCAACGAGGTGCAGCGCAACATCATCGCGCAACGCGTGCTCGGCCTGCCGCGCTAAAGCGCGGGCGTCGCGACCGTCGTGCGGTGCGGCACCCGCGCCAGCGCTTCAGCTCACGAGCCCGTCCAGGTGACGCGGTGGGCGGTGTAGTTCAAATAGAAGTACCATCCTTGCTGGCCGCCGGGCCCGACGTCCTTCGCCGTGTGTGTCGCGCACGCACCGCTGCCGCCGGGCAGATACTGCGAGATCGGATGTCCGCCGATCACCGGCAGCGTCGCCGGCAGGATCGTGTTGTTGGCGTCCGTCTCGCTGAGGAAGCCGTACAGCAGACCGTCAATCACGTCCGAGGCCGGATTGCCGACATAGGTGCCGGACGCGCGCACGTTCTGTAGCGGGATGGTGAACAGCCCCAGCGGGAAAGAAATGGTTGCCGGCAGGGTGCCGAAGCACGGTCCAGACGACGTCGAGACCGGCGGTGAGTACGGCGACGACGGCGAGTTGTTGATGCCGGTCGTATTGGCGATCGGCGACACGCAGGTGCCGGTCGCCTGGTTGGTGTACGAGGCTGGCTGCTCGACGCCGGCGCCGGGCCCACAGGTTTCGCTGCCGAACGGCGTGGTGCACTCGCCGGCGATGATGTCGAGCGTCGCACCAGCGGCCGGCGGCTGATTGAGCGGCCGGAACAGCGCCAAGAGGTTGAGATCGAGATTGCCGTCGGAATCGCCGTCGGTGGTGAGCAGGGTGGCGATCTGGCCGTTGGCGGAGATGCCGAACAGTCCCGGCGGATCGGTGGCATCGGTGCACGACAGGACGTTCACGAACATGTGCGGGTCGCGCAGCTCCAGTGAATCGATGCGGAACGCGTCGGGCGGAATCGGCGTCGGCGTGATGGTGGGCGTCAGCGTGATCGTCGGCGTCAGCGTGATGGTCGGGGTCAGCGACGGCGTCAGCGTGATCGTCGGCGTGCGCGTCTGGCTGGCCGTCGGCGTGATCGTCGGCGTGCGCGTCTCGGTCGCGGTCCCGGTCGCGCTCGGCGTCGCCGTGATGGTCGGCGTCGCCGTCACGGTCGGCGTGTCGGTCGGCGTCGCCGGCGGCTCGCAGGACAGCGATGGGCCCTTGATGCCGACTTGGTCGACTTGGTTCTTCTTGAACGTCGACGGCGGCGAGGCGAAACGGCCGCAATACTGCGCGGTGTCGAGCGCGACGTGCACCTCGAGGAAGGCGACCGGGCCGGCGACGGCGTGCACGCCGTACGGCAACCCCTTCATCTTGATCTTCAGCTTGCCGCCGTTTGGCTTGCTGCTGATCTTCACCTGCTGGACGCCGCCGGCGCTGCCGCTCTTGTCTTTGTAACTGTAGCCAGTGCCCTGCGCAGTCCAGAAGCTGCAGTCGAGCGGCGTGGTGAAGTCGAGCGTGTCGGTCTTGATGCGGATCGACGACGCCGCCGGGCACAACGGCGACGGCAGCGTGCCCGTCAGCGAGGCCTCAGCGCCGAAGTTGACGCCGAGCTGGTCGAACACCGTGCCGTCCTTGTTCTTCGCCTTGAACACCTTGCCGCCGACCAGCGGCAGCTCGGCTGCCTGGGCGGCCACTGCGACTAGCAAGACCACCGCCCCGAGTACGATCTTTTGCAATTGCACGGACGTCCCCTCGCAAGCTGAAGAATTGATGAGCCGCAGCGGGAAACGCCGCAGCCGGTGCCGATGCACGCAAGCGCCGTCTGCCCCGTTTCCCTGGTTGCTGCGGTTTCCCCCTACCTCAGGGTCGATAGTCTGGCCGGTACGCAAGGGTCAAGATCGAATCTTCCCGTGCGCAATGCGCGCGCCGCTTGGCTGCGGCTGAAGCGCCGGACATCGGTTTTACCCGCTACCGAGGACCGCGACTCAAGGCTCGGCGGCGCACACGCGAACACGGGCCCATGCGGCCGGCGTCCGCGCGATCGGAGTTAGCTTTTGATCAGACGACGCTTTTCACCACAGAGGCACGGAGTGCACAGCGAAGGCCTGCGTTTGCAAGTGCTGGCCTGAGCGCTTTCAGACCGCATCGCCGACGGTGTTTTGAAAAACAACGCCGACCACCTTTTTGTCTCTGTGCGCCTGGTGTCTCTGTGGTGAATTCTCTTGTCACAGCGAGATTGGGTCTCACTGCGCCGGCGGGCAGGCGCCGATGCAGCCTTTGAACGTGCTGCGGCAGCTGACGTCGAGCGCCTTCACCACGGCGCTGTCTCGCCAGCTCTCGCGGCAGGTGTCGCGACAGACAAACGCCGTGACTTGGGCGGCATCGACGCACGCATCACACGTGCTGTCGCCAGCGGCGCAGGGTGCGCCACATGCCGCCTTCGCATCGGCCAGTCGCGCCTGGCAACCGTCGGTTCCATCGGTGCAGTTGTCGAGCGTGCCGCCGCCCGGCAGTGCGCCCGTCGAGAGAATCGCATCGACCCCGTCGTGGCACGTCTGCCGACCGGCGAGACAGCCCAACCCGCACGAGGTCTCGACGTCGCGGCAGGCGAGCTTGGAGTCGACGTAGTCGTTCTTGCACTCCATCTTGCAGGCCAAATACTCGGACTTAGCGGCCTGTTTGCACGCCGCGTCCGCGTGCGCAGCGCCGATCCAGCCCAAGCTGAGCGCTGCGGCACATGCGAGAGCCAAACCAGACTTCGCGATTCCGTGCATGACGAACCCCCCTTTGGATTTGTGCTCCGCTCCAAGGAGCGGGTCTGTGTCCGCTGCACACGCGCAACGGACGTCGCGTATGCAGTGACGATCTCCCGGCTCGGGAGTTGCGTCAATCCAGCGGGCGGAAGAATTTTGCCGAGCCAGGCCGGCGGGTATGACGGAGACGGATTGGCGACGCGGGCTTGCCGGCAGCAATCAGCCGCGAGCGATCAGCCGGAAGTCAGATTCTTGCGAACAGCCGATGGCTGAAGCCCGATGGGCCGACCGCGATACCCGTCACTTCATGCAGCGTGATCGCCGCCGCCTGCGGGAGTGTGGCAACGCGACGAGCTCGCGCGGTTAGAACTCCACCACCGCGTCGGGATCGCCATCGAGCTTGACGCTGTCGACGAAGCGAATCATGTGCTCGCGCGACGACATCAGCACCGAGCTGGTGCGGCAACCGTGGCCAAAGAAGCGCACGCCGCGCAGCAGGTTGCCGTCTGTGACACCGCACGCCGCGAACATCAGGTCGGGACCGGGCGCCAAATCGCGCTCGGTGTAGACGCGCTTGATATCGGTGATGCCCATCGCCTTGAAGCGCTCTTCCTGCCCTTCCTTGGTCGGCACCAAGCGCGCCTGCATATGGCCGTTCAGGCAACGCAGCGCCGCCGCCGTCAGCACGCCTTCCGGCGCGCCGCCGATGCCCATCACGGCGTGCACGTTGGTGCGCCGCACCGCAGCGCTGATGCCCGCGGACAGGTCGCCGTCGGTGATCAGGCGGATGCGCGCCCCGGCGCTGCGAATGTCCTCGATCAACTTCTCGTGGCGCGGTCGCTCGAGCACGATCACCACCAGGTCGCTGATACCGCGGTCGAGGCGCGTGGCGATGGCCTGCAGATTTTCCTTCACCGTCGCGTCGATGTGGATGGCGCCTTTGGCGGCCGGACCGACGATGATCTTTTCCATGTAGCAATCGGGCGCATGGAGCAGGCCGCCCTTGTTCGAGGCGGCCAGCACCGCGATGGCATTGGCGGCGCCGGTGGCGCACAGGTTGGTGCCTTCGAGCGGATCGACGGCGATGTCGACTTCGGGGTGCTCGTCCTTCCAGCCGCCGACGTGCTCGCCGATATACAGCATCGGCGCCTCGTCGCGCTCACCCTCGCCGATCACCACCGTGCCGCGCATCGGCAGCGTATCCATCGCCTTGCGCATCGCTTCGACCGCGACGCCGTCGGAATGCTTGCGCTCGCCACGCCCCATCGTGCGCGCGCAGGCGACGGCGGCATCTTCGACGACTTTCAGAAACTCACGCGACAACAACTCTTGCAGGCCCATCTGATCCCTCCCCCGAACCTCGGTCGTTATCCGACGCTCGCTGCTGCCGCAACGGAGCCGGGCTGTTGGCTGTTCCGCGGTGACGCTGTTAGGGGAAGCCGCGCTCATATGGAGCCTCATTCCCCTGACAGCCAACAGCCTAACAACCCAACAGCCTTGCCTTTAGCGGGCATTCGCATCCTCGACATCGGCACGCGCATCGCGGCGCCGTTCGCAGCGACGCTGTTGGGCGATTTCGGCGCCGAGGTGATCAAGGTCGAGCTGCCGGGCAGCGGCGACTTCATGCGCGGCATCGGGCCGTTCGACGCCGACGGCTACTCGCTGTGGTGGGCGGTCGAAGGACGCAACAAGCAGTCGATCACGCTCGATCTGCGCAAGGCGCGGGGGCAGGAGCTGTTCCGCGCCCTGGTGCGCCACGCCGACGTCGTGGTGGAGAATTTTCAGCCCGGCACGCTGGAGGAGTGGGGCCTCGGCCCCGACGTATTGGCGGGCGAGAATCCCAACCTCATCCTGACGCGCGCATCGGTATACGGTCAGACCGGACCGTACCGCGATCGCCCCGGTCTCGATCGCAACGGCATCGGCTTCGGCGGCCTGCTCTATCTGACCGGCTATCCCGATCGCCCGCCGGTGCGCCCCGGCATCATCATCTCCGACTACCTCACCGGCGTGTTCAACGCGCTGGCGATCATGCTGGCATTGTACCATCGCGACGTGCACCGCGGCGGTGGACAGACGGTCGACCTGGCGCTGTACGAATCGGTCTTCCGCATCCTCGAGCACACGCTGCCGGCCTACGATCGGCTCGGCATCGTGCGCGGTCGCGAGGGCAACCGCCTCAAAAACTCTGCCCCGCTCGACAACTGGGAGACCGCCGACGGGCAGTTCATCTGCATCGTCGCCGCCGGCGACGGCCTCTTTCCGCGCCTGGCGCGCGCCATCGGCCATCCCGACCTGCTCGACGACGCGCGCTTCGCCACCTTCAAGGCGCGCGTCGCCAACGCCGACGCCATCAACGCCATCGTCGGCGACTGGTGCCGCCAGCACAGCGCCGCCGCGATCGAAGCCATCATGGTCGCCGCCGAGGTCCCCGTGTCGCGCGCCCTCAGCATCGCCGACATCGCCGCCGACCCGCACTACGCCGCGCGCGAAGATATCGTCACCGTCGACGACCCGACGGCGGGGCCGCTCAAGCAGCCGGCCGTCTACCCGCGCCTCTCCGCCACGCCTGGCACCATCCAACGCGGCGCGCCAAGACTCGGCGAGCACAACCTGGCGGTGTACGGCGAGTTGCTTGGATTGTCGGCAAACGAGATGGCCGCGCTGCACGCGGCAGGCGTCATCTGATGTCGCTCCGCGGTCGCGGAACCCAATGAGGCCCGAGACGCGATTGCAAAATGCCAGCATCGAGGGCAAATTGCCATCATGAGCGTTCAGATCACGATTCGCGACGTACCGGAGGACGTGCGGGCCGAGCTGGCGGCGCGTGCGAGCCGGGAGGGCAAGTCGATGCAGGAGTACTTGTTGAGCGAGTTGGAGCGCCTGGCAATCAAGACGCCGGTAGGCGCTTGGGTGGCCGAGGTGCGCGAGCGCAAACGGCTCGCCGCCAGTCGAATCGCGCGCGGCGAGATCGTGCGCCAGCGCGACGCTGATCGTCGTTGAGCGCGGTCGTCGACGCGTCGCTGGTCGTCGCAGCCCTCGCCGATCCGGGTCGCGAGGGCACGTGGGCCGAGGAGATTGTCGCCGGCGGCGATTTGGTCGCACCGCATCTCTTGCCGGCGGAGGCAACGAATATCCTGCGGCGTCTGGAACGCGCGCGTCAGATTGGCCGGTTGGAAGCTGCCGCCGCACACCGCGATTTGATGCGACTCGATGTCACGTTGGTCGGCTTCGACCCATGCGCCGAGCGCGTCTGGCAGTTGCGCGACACCGTATCCAGCTACGACGCCTGGTACGTCGCAGTCGCCGAGGCCCTCGCGATTCCGCTCGCCACCCTCGATCGCCGCCTGAGCCGTGCCTCCGGGCCACGCTGCCATTTCCTTCTGCCGCCGTGACGGCTTTTGTCGCTGCACACGTCGCCTTAGCTTACCCCCTCAGCACGTCCGGCTGCTTGAACGCGGTCCAGCCGCGATCACAGTTGAGCACCGCGCCCGTCAGGGAGCGCGACGCGTCGCCGGCGAGGAAGACGACCAGCTCGGCGATTTCTTCGACTGTCTGCAGCCCGGTGGCGTGGCCTTTGGCGAAGCCGTCTTTGAACGACTCGCTGTCGAAGATCATCGCGTTCATCGGCGTGTCGACGTAGCCGGGGCTGATGGCGTTGACGCGGATGTTCATCGGCCCGCAGTGCACCGCCATCGATTTGGTCAGCAGCGCTACGCCGCCTTTCGACGCCGCGTAGGCATCCATGCCGCCGAGCGGCAGGTGCGCCATCGATGAGGCGGTATTGATGATCGCGCCGCCGCCGACCGCCGCGATGGCCGGAATGGCATACTTCGAGCAGTAGAACACGCTCGACAGGTTGATGCGGATGACCGCGTCCCAATCGTCGGGCTCGATCGCCGGCGTGAAGCCGTCGCGCCCCGGCCAGGCGACGCCGGCATTGTTATAGAGGATGTGCAGCGCGCCGTAGGCATCGACCGCCGCCTGCACCATGCGCTCGGCGTCGGTCGCGCGTCCGGCGTCGGCGACGTGCGCGCAGGCGCGTCCACCGGCCGCTACGATCGCGTCGGCCGTCCCGCCCGCGCCGGTCGCGTCGATGTCGCTGACCAACACCGCCGCGCCGGCCTGCGCCAACGCCAGTGCTCCGGCGCGGCCCAACCCAGAGCCGCCCCCCGTGACGATCGCCACCTTGTCGTTCAGCATCGCGTCTTCCCCTCCAGGGCGAAAACGAAACCACAGATGAACACGGATGAACACGGATGGAGGAGAAACGGCTTTGCGAAGGCAAGCTGTGTTCAATCAGAGATTGGAGCCTTCTTTGGTCGGTTCGCTCGCTCATAGAGATCGGTTTGCCGACGCACGCCACTGATCACGCCGTTTACGACGCACGATTTCCTGATCCGTGTTCATCTGTGTTCATCTGTGGTTTCGTTTTTTCCTGAGAGGGAGACTGCCGATGGTGTGGGACTTTTCGACCGAGCCGGAATTCCAGGAGAAGCTCGACTGGATCGATGCGTTCGTGCGCGACGAGATCGAGCCGATCGACTTGTTGTTCAACGAGCCGGGGGCGCCGTACGACATGGAGCTCACGGCGGCGCGCAAGTTGACGGCACCGCTCAAGGCGGAAGTGAAGCGGCGCGGCTTGTGGGCCTGCCATCTCGGACCCGAGCTCGGCGGGCTCGGCTACGGACAGCTGAAGCTGGCCTTGATGAACGAGATCCTCGGCCGCTCGATGTGGGCGCCGAGCGTCTTCGGCTGTCAGGCACCGGACTCCGGCAACGCCGAGATCCTGGCGCACTACGGCACGCCGGCGCAGAAGCAGCGCTTCCTGCAGCCGCTGCTCGATGGCGACATCGCCTCGTGCTTCTCGATGACCGAGCCGCACGGCGGCGCCGATCCGAAAGTGTTCACGATGCGCGCGACGCGCGACGGCGACGAGTGGGTGCTCGACGGCTACAAGTGGTTTTCGTCGAACGCGCGCTTCGCCTCGTTTTGCATCGTCATGGCGGTGAGCGACCCCGACGTCAGCCCGTACGAAGGCATGTCGATGTTCCTCGTCCCCACCGACACACCGGGCTTCACTATCGTGCGCAACACCGGGTTGATGGGGGAGGAGGACGGCCACGGTACGCACGCCTATATCCACTACGACCACGTGCGCGTCCCGGCCGAGAATCTGCTCGGCCGCCCCGGCGGCGCCTTCGAAATCGCGCAGACGCGTCTATCGGGCGGCCGCATCCATCACGCCATGCGCACCGTCGGCCTGTGCCAGAAGGCCTTCGACATGATGTGCGAGCGCGCCGTCAGCCGCGCGACGCAAGGTTCGCCACTCGGCGACAAGCAGTTCGTGCAGGGCTACGTCGCCGACTCGTGGACCGAGCTGATGCAGTTTCGCCTGCTGGTGCTGCACACGGCCTGGCTGATCGACCGCGGCGACAAGCGCCAAGCGCGCCTGCAAGTCGCGGCGGTGAAAGCCGCGACCGCCAAGATCATCCACGACGTCGTCTACCGCGCCATGCACCTGCACGGCTCGCTCGGCCTGTCGAACGAGATGCCGCTGGCGCACATGTGGATGATGGCGCCCGTCTTCGGCGTCGCCGACGGCCCCACCGAAGTACACAAGGTCACGGTGTCGAAGATGGTGCTGAAGCAATACCAGCCGGCACCCGGCCTCTTCCCATCGCAACACCTTCCCACCCGCCGCGCCGCCGCGCGCGAGAAGTTCGCGGCGCTGCTCGATCGCGAGCTGGACAATCTGTGAAGAGGAGGATGGGGTTGGGGGTTGGGGAGGAAAGAGATTCCAATGTTCCTCCCCAACCCATAACCCCCAACCCCGATCCTCAACCCTGACCCAACCCCGTCCCTCCCTCCACCCGTGTCCATCCGCATCGATCTATGGTTTCTCCTCTGACGATGGCGACGAAGATCGAGGACCTGATCGATGCGCCGCGCTTGACGGCGTGGCTGGACGCGAATCTGCCGAGTCTCGGCAGCGCGCCCCTGGAATTGAAGCGGCTGCGCGGCGCCGGGGCGTCAAACGAGATCATCGAGCTCAAGCGTGGCGGCGCGCCGGTAATCCTGCGGCGACCGCCGAATCCGCCGCGCGACGCGAGCAATCGCATCATGCTGCGCGAGTTCCGTGTGCTGTCAGCGCTCGAAGGGACGGTGGTGCCGCACGCCAAGCCGCTGGCGGTGTGCGACGACGCCGGCGTGGTCGGCGCGAACTTCTACGTCATGGAGAAGATCGACGGCTTTACGCCGATGGACCCGCTGCCGGAACCGTTCGTCTCCGAGCCGGCGACACGCCGCGGGCTCGACTACGAGCTGATCGACGCGCTGGCGGCGTTGGCCAATGTCGACTACCGCGCCATCGGGCTGGAAGACTTCGGCAAGCCGAACGGATTCTTGGAGCGGCAAGTCGAGCGCTGGCTCGGTCAGCTCGACAGCTACAAGAACGCGCCGGGCTACGAGGCGCGCACGTTGCCGGGGCTCGACGCGGTGACGGCGTGGCTGACGGCGAACACGCCGGCGATGTCGCCGGCCGGCGTGCTGCACGGCGACTACCAGTTCATCAACGTGATGTTCGCGCACGGTGCGCCGGCCAAGCTGGCGGCGATCGTCGATTGGGAGCAGGCGACGATCGGCGATCCGCTGCTCGACCTCGGCTGGGTGCTGTCCGGGTGGACCGATCCCGGCGAGCCGCCGGCGCGCGGCAGCTACATCAAGGATCGCGTCGGCCACGCGACGCGCGCCGAGCTCGCCGAACGCTACGCCGCCGCCACCGGCCGCTCGATCGCGCATCTCAACTACTACGTCGTGCTGGCGAAGTTTAAGCTCGCCGCGCTCCTCGAGGGCCACTACGCGCGCGCCTGCGCCGGCAAGGGCGACAAGCAGATGGGCGCCATCATGGGCGAGCTGTCGCTCGGGCTCATCGAGGACGCCGCGGCGCTCGTCCAACGCGCCTAGACGGCGCGGCATCCGCATGGCGCGCGTGCCCGATCTCGACGAGGCGCTCGGAGCCGACCTCGCTACGCTGGTGCGGGCGGTCGGCACGCCGCTCGTCGACTATGTAGCGTTGTCGCAGCGCGGCGCGCCACAGCGCGCGACGGCGTTTCAGCTGCGCTTCGCCGATGGGCGCACCTGCAAAGGCATCTACACCTTGACGGCACGGCAAGCCGAACAGGCCGCTACCATTGCCGCTCAGCTTTCGCATGTGGCGCGCATCCTCGACCGATGCGGCGCCGCATTGCTGACCGAATGGGTCGACGGCGAGTGCCTGTCGGTGGGCGCCATCCCGGACGAGATCCTCCGCCGCTGCGGCGCCCTGCAGGCCGCGGTGCACGCGCTGCCCGTGCCGCACGCAGACGCGCCGACGCCGCGCGACGCCGTGCTCGCCTGCAGTCGCCGCTTGCGCGGCGACCTCGACAACCTCGCCGGCGGCGGCGCATTGCCGGGCGGTGAAGCCGATGACATCTGGGCGACTGCGGCGGCGCACGCGCCGGTAGACTGCACCGTCGGACTCATCCTCGGCGACTTTTGCGCCGAGAACATCGTGCACGACGCCGACGATCGCCTGACGCTGATCGACATCGAAACCCTGGGCATCGGAGCGTGCGAGTACGACCTCGCCCGCACATGGTATCGCTGGCCGATGAGCGCCGTGCAGCGTCGCGTGTATCTGGACGGCTACGACGGCGCGCCCGCCGCGGCGTTCGTGGCCCACTTTCCGTACTGGACGCTGAGCGCGCTGGCGTCCGGGGCGGTCTTTCGCCACCGGCAGCGCGCCGACACGATCTCAGTGCCTCTCGACCGGCTGCGCACCGTGATGCGAGCCCTGGCGCGCGGCGACGCGGCGATCGACGGCGAGTGACGCGTGCGCGAGCGCGGCGAGCGCAGGCGGCGGCGCGGCTGGGCGGATCGAGCTCGCCTGATGCGGCGGCCGCGGCCGCGCGCTGAGGTCATTTTCCTCGGTATCGGATTGCTCGCCGGCATCGCCTTCGCGCTGTTGACCCCGCCCCTCAAAGGCGCCGACGAGCGAGACCACTGGCTGCGAGCCTTCCAGATCTCGCAAGGCGGCTGGCGCGCCGTGCGGCGCGGCAACGAGGTCGGCGGGTGGTTGCCGCGTGCGGCGCAGGAGGTCGACGCGACAGCGACGCCGGCCGCGACGGCGTCGGACGAGCCGGCGGGCGAGCTCGTCTTTGTCGACTTTCGTCGCACGGCGGTGTTCGCGCCGGTGGCTTACGCGCCGCAGGCGCTGGCCATTCGCATCGCCACCGCGCTGCGCCTGCCGGCGGAGTACGTGCTCTATGCGGCGCGCTTGGCGGGGCTGGCCGCATCGCTCTGGCTGGCCTACGCCGCCATCCGCATCACCCCGATCGGGGCGCGCTTGTTCATGTTGCTGGCGCTGACGCCGATGGCGATCCGACAGATGAGCGCGCTCAGCGCCGACAGCATGGCCAACGGCTTCGCCCTGCTATTCGTCGCCCTATGCGTCTCGGTGGCGCTCGAGCGAGACCGGCCGGCGAGCCACGCGCGTCTCGCCGTGCTGGCCGGTTGCTCGCTCGTCGTCTCGCTCGCCAAGATCGCCTACGCACCGCTGCTGCTGCTGGTGCTGATCTGCCCGCCCGCGCGCCTCGGCGGGCGGACGCGCCATGCGGCCATCGTCGGCGCGATCGGTGTGGTCAACTTCGCCGCCGTCGGCCTGTGGTTGTGGGCGTCGCGCGATCGCTACGTCGCGCAGCCGATCGCGCCCGATGCCGATCCCGCCCGCCAGCTGGCGTTCATCCTCGCCGAGCCGTTGCGTTTTCTGCACGTCCTCGGCGCGACCTCGCGGACGCACTGGCAGGCCTACCTCGGTGCCGCGACCGGTTTCGCCGGCAGCCGCGGCGCGCCGCCGGCGGCTGCAGGGTGGCTGTACCTCGCCGTCGCCGCCCTCGTCGCCGGGCTCGACGGACGCCCCGACCGCGCCCTCGGCTGGCGTGCAAAGTGCCTGCTGAGCGGCGCGCTCGTCGCCACATACGTCTCGATCGATGCGTTGAATTACATGGGCTGGAACGCCGTCGGCGCCGCCTCGATCGGGCTCGTGCAAGGGCGCTACTTCCTGCCCTTGCTGGCGCCCGCGTTCCTGCTGCTGTCGAACCGGCGCGCCGCCGGCCTGATCGAAGATCGCCGCCTGACGATCTGCTGCGGCGCCGCCGCCGGCATCTCCGCCGCCGTCGCCCTGCGCTACCTGGTGCTGCGCTGGTACGGCGTCTGAGACGACTCGCCCCCGCATCGCGTGCTGCGGCGCCGCCGCGCCGGCCGGCGCGCGCGGCGAATAAATTTGACTCGCGCGCCGGCGCTTTGGCAGGAACGCGCAGGCCCTGTGCGCTGATGTCGTCGTCCCTCGCTCAAGCCCCTTCGCTCGTCCCGTCCGCTCTCGGCGCGACGGCATCGCGCGTCATCTATACAGCGATCGCGGGCGCGTACGACGTGCTGAAGGAGCAGCCGCACGCGCGGCACAACGACGCCCTGTTCGTCGCCTTCGTCGACGCGCCTTGCGAGTCTCCTACCTGGCGCACGCTGCCGGTGCACGCCGGGCTGGCGGACCCGAACCGCAACGCCAAGATCCACAAGGTGCTGTCGCACGTTTATTTCCCCGACGCCGAGTACTCGCTGTGGATCGACGGCTCGGTGACGATTCGCGCAGCGCAGCGATTGCAGCACCTGATCGATGCCTATTTGAGCGAATCCGACGTCGCCGTGTTCCGCCATCGCGTGCGCACCTGCATCTACCAGGAAGCCAACGTGTGCATGCAGCGCGAGCTCGACGATCCGCAGCTCATTTGGCAGCAGGTCTGCCGCTACACCCGCGCCGGCTATCCAGCCAATGCCGGCCTGGCGGAATGTCCGGTGATTCTGCGCCGTCATACGCCCGCCGTGCGCGCGTTCAACGAAGCGTGGTGGGCAGAGATCAGCGCCGGATCGCGGCGCGATCAGCTGAGCTTCAACTACACCGCCCGGAACCTCGGCCTGCGCTATGCGGTGTTCGACGGCACCATCGCCGACAATGCGTGGTTTCATCGCGCCGCGCACCATGCGCAGCCGGCAGCCATCAACGACGAGCCCGCCGCCGCCGCGCCGCAGGCAGCGGAAGCGCCGGCGCGGTACTTCTACTCCAGGCCGGAACCGCCGCGCCGGAAGACGGTCGCCTTCGGCCGTGTCTTCGATCAGCCGTCGTGGAGCTGGGCGGGATTCGAGGTCGCGCGCGAGCTGTCCGCGCAGTACGACGTGGTCTTGTTCGACAGCGAGGCCAGCCCGCCGGCGTGCGACGTGCTCTTCATGGTCAAGAAGCGACTGACGCCGCGCTTCTTGGATGCCCTGCGACCGGACACCAAGCTGGTCTACTGTCCCATCGACGCGTATCGAACCGCGCACGAGCTCGACAGCGACGGCGCGCTGTTGCGCGCCTGCAGCGCGATCCTCGTACACAGCGAACGGCTGCTGCCACTGCTGCGGCCGTACTGCGCGGATACGCGCTTCGTCGAGCACCATACCCGCTATGCCCTGCCGGAGCTGGCGCCGTACAAAGCCGACGGCTTCATCCTCTGGATCGGGCACTGCCAGTATATTCCGTACCTCCTGCATTGGTTGGCCGCACATCCGCTCGACCACGAGGTGCGGATCCTCACCGATCTCGACAGCGCGCGCGGGCGGCGGGCCGCCGAGGCCAACGCCGCGCAGATCGGGCTGCCGCTCGATCTGCGGGCCGACAGTGAACGCATTGCCGGCTGCCGCGTCTACCGCTGGTCGGAGTACCGGCAACAGCTGATGATGCGCGAGTGCAAGGCGGCGCTCGATGTGAAGCACACCGACCTCTTCGGCCAGTACCACAAGCCGCCGACCAAGGCGCAGCAATTCGTCGCGTCCGGCATCCCGTGCGCAGTGAATCCGCAATCGTATTCGGCGGAATACTTCCGCGCGCGCGGCTTCGAGCCGGCATCGCCGGCCGACCCCGACCGCTGGCTGTCGCGCGACTACTGGCAGGCGACGCGGCAGGCCGCCACCCGTTTGCGCGACGAGACGTCGATCGACACCGTCGTGGCGTCGTACCGGCGGTTGATCGAATCGCTGTAACCGGCGGTCCTTCGCCATGCCGAGCCCGATGCGCTTCGCCGCCGCCATCGTCTGCTTGTCGCGCAGCGGCTCACACATGTTGGCGTCGTGCCTCGCCAGCCATCCGTCGGTCGGCTCGTTCGGCGAGTTCGTCGGTCGCGTTCGCCCGGTGCCCTTCCCGAGCGAGCCGTTCGTCATCGGTATCATCATGTACAACCAGTGGGATCGCGCGCTGGCCGAGGGCGTCGAGATCGAGCGCGTCATCCACTTGCTGCGCGACCCGCACCGCACGGCCGCCAGCGCGTTGCAGAACCGCGCGCAGAAGGAGCTGAACGGGGCGGCGCATCGCGCGCACGTGAAACACGGCGAGGCGCTCCCACGCCTGCACCCGCTCGACGAGGCGCAGGTCGCCGCGGAAGCGGCAGACAACACCGTTCGCCAAGAAGAGTTCCGTTGCCGGCTGCGCGATCGCGTCGTGCTCGAGGTGCGTTACGAAGCGCTGACGAGTGGGCGCTCGATCAGCGAGCTCCCGCCGACCGAGGCGATCCGACTGCTGGAGTTTCTCGGCTTGCCCGCCGCGCGGCTGCACACGCGCTACGTCAAGGGCGGGCCGCCCGAGATCGGCTAGCTCGTATCAGACAGAAGTGTTGAGCCGAGAGAGGGCCGCATTTGCGCTGCTGCCTGAGGGCTTCCAGGGCCGCATTGCCGGTAGTCTTTGAAAGGAACGCCCGGCGCCGCGTTCCCCCTGCGCTCCGTGTTTCTGTGGCGATTCTTTTGTCACATCGAGCGAGACCGGCCGCGCAGCTGCGGCAGGTTATGCCACAGCGATCGCCGGCATGCGGTACGGCGCCGGCAATACCGTGTTGACCTGCGCGAGAGCCGCGCTCGCGGCGGCCTCATCGACGCGTTCGGCCAGCAGCCCGTGGCACAACCCGGCCAACGCCACCAAGGCAGGCGTCCCGCGCACGTCGGACAAGGCGTCGCAGAGATGGCGCACCGCCGCGACGAAGACCGCGGCGGCTTCGTCGCGGTACAGCGTCGCGCCACAGCGGCAGCCGGCGCTCCACGCCTGTGGGATTGCCAGCGCGGCAACATCGCGCAGCGCCGCTGGTGGCGCTGCTTCGCCGCGGCAGCGCGCCAGGAATTGCTCCAGACGCGCGTGCTCGGGGCTGCCCTCAGCGGGCGTCAGCGCGTCGTGCAATGTCGGCAATCCGATGCCGTACGCGGTACCGATCACGCCGATTCGCGCCATCGGGTGCGGGCTGTTGTGCAGGCGGTGCAGCAGCTGGCGCACCTGCACCGCAGCGCGGCGATAGCGATGCCGTGCGCCGAGCAAGGTGAATTTGCGAAACGTGTAGAGCGACGAGTAGTCGGGCGCATGCTCGCCGAATACGTGCGGCCAATCGCCCGTGACAGCGGCCGGCTGGATCGCGTAGACGGTCGACCACCCGCGCCGCTCGATGGCGTTGTAGAAATCCGTGTCGGGCGAAATGGAATCGGGGAATTGGTCGGGCGCGAAACAGGCGCTGCGAAACAGCTTGATGCCGGCAATGCGGCCGAGCATCGCGTCGCGTAGATGCCCGACGACGACGCCGGCGCGCGCCGCTATCGCGGCGCGCAGATCGGCGCAGCACGTCGGGTCGAGGACCATGTCGGCATCGATCTGCATGAAGTACGGCGTGCGCACTTGCGCCGCCCCCTGGTTGAGGGCGCGGTGAAACGGCACGACGCCGCGCACCACCACGACGTCGGCGAAGGCCAGCGTCTGGCGCTCGGCGCTGCCGCGCGCGCGCGCGGCATACGGTTCGTCGACCGTCAGCAGGACGGCGGTCACATCGCCGGTGGCCACATCCGTCCGTGTACCTGTGGTCGCGCGCACTGTCGATTGCAGCGATTGCCCGCTTGCGACGCGGCGCGACCGGTGCCCACTTCGCGGGCCGAGACGATGGCCGCGGCGGGTGGAAAAACTGCGCTCGCAGCTCACGGCAGTGGCGACGGCGCGGCGGATCGTCGCGACCGAACGCCAGTGTACGGCGCGGCGCCGATCACGGAATTTGTCCTTTCGACCGCGGCGCATGCCCTGCTACGAGTGAGCCGATGCGCGCGCCCGGTGACCGTCCGCCGCGATCCGCAAACCGTGCGTGGCGTCGCCCGCGCCATGTCGCGGCGATCGCCGCGCTCTGCTTGAGCGCCATGGTCGCCGCCCGATCGCGGGCGCAAGAAATCGCGTTTCCCGGCGTCGGCGCGCGCGGCGTCTTCGATGCGTCGCTGGAAGCCGAGCCACGTAGTCATCGCATTTGGATGAGCTACTCGGCGGTGGAACCCGAGACGGTCGGCGGATCGACGATCGACACCGTCAGTACGCGCCTCGCGCTCAGCCAGGATCGCGGTGCGACATGGACCGACCGCGGCGCCGTGCTGAACCAAGCGCAGATCGAAGCGCAGCCGCCGGCGCAGTTGAGCGGCAGGCCGGCGGTCTGGCAGCACGAAGTCTCGCGCCTCTTCTACGATCGCGGTGCGCCGTCCGCCGAACGGTGGAAACTGCTGTGGCATCGCTACCTGTTGGCCGACGACGGCAATGCGCAGACGGATGATCGCCAGTTCCAGCACGGCTGGATCGGGCTGCGCATCGCCGCCACACCCGAGGCGCTCGTCACGGCGCCGCGGCGCAAGCTGTTCGCGGCGGCCGGCTACGATCTCGACGCGGCATACAACGACGCCGTCATCGGTCCGCCCGAGATCCGACTGGGAACCATCGACCCGGCGCTGGCGCAGTGCGTGGCGGTCAGCGAGCCCGGCGCCGCTGCGACGGCGCGCGGCCTGTACGTCAGCCTGGTGTGCGTCGGGACAACGCCGTCCGTGCAGCGCATCGTCATGCTGTACTGGCCGTATCCGGCCGGGCCATGGCAATACCTCGGCTCGACGCTCGACACGGCGATGGCGGCGGCGCTCGACCCGAGCTTCATCGGCTTTTCCGCGCCGGAGCTGGTGGCGCACGGCAGCCGCGTCATGCTGATCGCCACGCCGACCGTGGCGCCGTTCGGCTTTTACGGCGGCTGCATGGGCTTTCGCTTCGCGGCGCGCGACAGCGCCGCGCTGCGCGATCGCGACCGCGACGGGCGGCCGGACGTGCAGTTCCGCATCGCCGCAGACCCCGGCGGATTCGCCGGCGCGTGCGGCTTCGCCATCGAGAGCCGGCGCAGCGGGGTCGTGCTCAGCCGCGCGCAATTGACCGAGCCTATCCGCTACCATCTCGTCGCCACCGGCGTGCGGCCGTAGGGAAACCCGGGTGGTACCGCCGCCGCGCTTGCGCTAGACGGCACGCGTGGCGGATGCGGCGGACTACGAGCTCTCGGCTGAGGAGCGCAACGGAGCCGCGACCATCGCGATCCGCGGACGAGTGGCGGTGAGCAACGCGCAGCGCCTGTTCGACGACATCAGCGCCGCCGTGCCGCCGCAGGCGCGCGAGGTGCACCTCGACTTGTCCGGGGTCGACTACTTCGACAGCGGCGGCAGCGCGGTGTTGTTCCGCTTGCGCCAACGGCTTGCGGCGCAGGGCGGCGCGCTGACCATCGATCGCTCGACGGCGGACATCGACGGCCTGCTCGGGCTGGTCGACGACGAAGCGGTGCAGCACGGCCCGCCGCCGAAGCCGCCGACGCCGCCCTTCATCGAGCGCGCCGGCGACCGGGGCTTGGAATTCCTCAGCGGACTCAACGCGTTCATCGTCTTCACCGGCGAAGTGCTGCTCGGCTTGCTCGCCGCCCTGCGTCATCCGGCCCGGGTGCGCTGGCGCGACGCGTGGATCTACATGCAACGCGCCGGCTATGAGGCCCTGCCGATCGTCGCGCTGATCAGCTTTCTGATGGGCCTCATCACCGCCTTTCAGGCTGCGACGCAGCTGACCCAGTTCGGCGCCGACATCTACGTTGCCAATCTGGTGGGCCTGTCGATCACGCGCGAGCTCGGTCCGTTGATGACCGCCATCATCGCCGCCGGCCGCTCCGGGGCCGCCTTCGCCGCCGAGATCGGCACCATGAAGGTGAACGAAGAAGTCGATGCATTGGAGGCGCTCGGCCTCGATCGCACGCGCTTCCTCATCACGCCCAAGGTCATGGCGCTGGTGCTGATGCTGCCCTGCCTGACGCTCTTCGCCGATCTGGTGGGCATTCTCGGCGGCCTGTTCGTCGCCGTCTTCCAGCTCAATCTGCCGGCGGTCGTATATTTTCATCAGATGAAGCTCTACATGCGGCCGTGGGATATCGGGCAGGGCCTGCTGAAGGCGTTCGTCTTCGCCATCCTCATCGCCGGCATCGGCTGTTTGCGCGGCTTCGAGGCGCGCGAGAGCGCCGAGAGCGTCGGCCGCATCACCACCTCGGCAATCGTTGCCGGCATCTTCGCCATCATCTGCGCCGATGCGGTGTTCACGGTGTTGTTCAATGTCTGGTGAGGGCACCGCCGGGCGCGCGGTGATCCAGGTCGAGCAGCTGGAAGCCCGCTACGGTGACAAGACGATCCTGCACAACATCAACTGTGAGGTGCGGCGCGGCGAAGTGTTCGTCATCGTCGGCGGCTCGGGGTGCGGCAAGACGACGTTGCTGCGTCACATGATCGGCTTGCTGCGACCTGCCAACGGCCGCGTCTTGATCGAGGGCGACGACCTGACACACGCCGACGAGGAGCATCTGCAGCGCATCCAGCAGAAGCTCGGCGTCACGTTCCAGGGCGGCGCGCTGTTCGGCTCACTGACCTTGGGGCAGAACGTCGCCCTGCCGCTGGAGGAGTACACCTCGCTGCCGCCGGACATGATCGAGACGCTGGTGCGTATCAAGCTGGCGATGGTCAAGCTCGACGGCTTCGAAGACTTCATGATCTCCGAGCTGTCCGGCGGCATGAAGAAGCGCGCCGCGCTGGCGCGCGCGCTGGCGCTCGACCCCGGCATCTTGTTCTTCGACGAGCCGTCGGCCGGGCTCGACCCGATCACGTCGGCCGAGCTCGACGCGCTGATCGTGCAACTCAACCAATCGCTCGGCACCACCATCGTCGTGGTCTCCCACGAGTTGCCGAGCATTTTCACCATCGCCGACCGTTGCATCATGCTCGACCCCGGCACCAAGGGCATCATCGCCGAGGGGCCGCCGAAAGCGTTGCGCGATGCCAGCGGCGATGCGCGCGTGCACGCCTTCTTCAACCGCGAGCCCGGCTCGCACCAGACGCATCGGAGGACCGTCAGTGGCGACCGAGGCGCGTAAATTTCGGGTCGGGTTGTTCGTCATCGCTGCGGTGCTGATCGGCATCGCGGCGGCGATCTGGCTCGGCGCCAGTCGCTACCTGGCAGACGAATCGCTCGCCGTGACGTACTTCTCCGAATCGGTGCAAGGGCTCGACCCCGGCGCGGCGGTGAAATACCGCGGCGTGCCGGCCGGGCGGGTCGAAACCCTCAACGTCGCACCCGACGGCGAGCTCATCGCCGTGGTGATGAGCATCGATCGCAAGTTCGAAGACCTGCTCTTCAAGGATCCCAGCTTGCGCGCGCAGCTGCAGCTCTCCGGCATCACCGGCTTGCGCTACGTCGAGATCGACCGGCACAGCGGCGACGCGCTGGAGAAGGCGCCCAAGCTCGCCTTCACGCCGCCGTATCCGCTGATTCCGTCGACGCCGTCGCAATTCAAAGCGATCCAGGAAGCGCTGGAAGACATCTACCAGAAGGTCATGAGCGTCGATCTGGCCGGCATCTCGGCCGACACGCGCGCGACGCTGCAGGGGGCCGATCAGCTGCTGCGCGATGACCGCGTGCAGCGCATCCTGACCAACCTCTCGGCCGTCACCGATTCCGCCGGGCGGGTCACGGGCAACCTCGAACGGGCCACCGCGGGCGTGCAGCTCGGGCCGGTCGTCGCGGACTTGCGGCGCGCCACCGGTGAAGCCAACGCCGTGCTGCGCGACTTCCGCGACGGCGAGACCGGCCGCCAGCTGCGCAGCGCCCTGCAGGAGGTCAACGGCCTGGCGCGCACCTCGCAATCGTTCGTGCTCGACCTGCAGGTGTTGATGGAACGCCTCAGCCGCACCAGCGCCAATCTGGAACAGCTCACCGACACGTTGCGCCAGCAGCCGTCGACGCTGATCTTCTCCGAACCGCCGCCGCCGCGCGCGGCGCCGAAGGATTCACGATGATGCCCATGCGCCGTCGCGCCGCGTGTATCCTGCTGCCGCTCCTGCTCGCCGCCTGCGGCGCCCTGCGCTCGCGCCCGCCGGAGCAAACCTATCGCATGGCCTACGCGCCGCCGGCCCCCGCCGGCGGTGTGCCGGCGACGCTGCGCGTGCTGCCGTTCGGCATCGCCGCCGCCTACGATCGCATGGGCTTCGTCTATCGCGAGGGCCCATATGACGTCGGCGTGGACAACTACCATCGCTGGATCGCCGATCCGGCGGCGATGATCACCGATCTCGTCGCCCGCGACCTCGCCGCGGCGGACGCGTTCCAAGCGGTGTTGCAGTCGCCGTCCGCCCTCCCTGCCACTTATGAGCTGAGCGGCTGGATCGAGACGCTGGAAGAACGCGACGATGAGGGCTGTAAGGCGCACATCCGTCTGCGCGCCTTGTTCGTCCACATCACCGAGCGCGGCGCCCGCCAGGTGCTGTTCGAAGATTCGCTGACCTCCGACGAGCCGTGCACCGCCGGCGACGCCTCGACCTTCGCTGGATCGATGAGCCGCGCCGTGCAACAACTCTCCGACGACCTGCGCACCCGCCTCGTCACCGCCGCGCTGGCACCGCCACCGGCGCCCTAACGCACCTGCCTAAACAGCGCGCTCTGCGCACAGTCGATCCCACGCGCTGACTCGCGGATCGTCGGCTCCCATCATCTCGACGATCTGTGCCCGCACGTAGCCGGTGTCCACCGCGGCGCCCTGTACGGCTAGCAGGCGCTCCAAATCGACCAAATCCTTGCCGCGGAAGAACAACAGCTTGAAGACGCACAGGGCCTCGGCGGAGAGAAACCAGACGCGCACGTCGCCAATGCTGAAACAGACGCGGGTGCGCTCCGCCTCCCACGAGAAATCGATGCTGGGTGTGAATACGTCGATGCGATATTGGCCCCAACGCAAGACGATGAGCCCTTCGCGAGAAGCTGCCGCATGCGCAGCGGTTTCGTCGATCTCGATACCGAGCAGACGAAGCGCCGCGAACACATCGCCGAGCTGACCGGTCTGCACGAACACGTTGACGTCGACATCGTTGGTGGCGCGCGGGATCCCGTATTGCCCGTACGCCAACGCCCCGCCCAGCGCATACGATACGCCGCCCTGTGCCAGCGCGCGGGCGATGTGCACACCGGCTTCGAACGCATCGTCGGGAACGGTCATTTCGCCCGGTGTGCCGCCGACGCGCGCAGGCGCCGCAGCGCATCGATCGTGCTTTGCGGCAACGGGTCGCGATACGCCAGTAGTCGTTCTCGATCGGGCCGCAACGCAAGCTGCTTTGCCGCCGCCCGGCACGCCGCGGCCGTTGCCCGCCAGCGCTCCTCGGTGGTGAGGTTGCGATACGGCGCCGCCTCCTGCGCGACCGCCGTGCGATTGTCGACGACCCATTTCGGCAGCTCGGCCATGCTGCCTGCAGCATAGCGTACTTGGGCGATCCGAGGCGACAATCGATAGGGGCGACAACCGTCCCGCGCATCCCGCGCACTTGTGGACGCGACGCGCGCGGCCGCTAGACTAGCGCGCAGCCATGCATGCACGCGGTCTTACCGTCACCTGCGACAGCGAAGCTCAACGCGACGCCGTCGAGTCGTTTGCCTATCGCATCGTGCGCGTGACCGCCGGCGCCGACGCGGTGCTGCCGGCGGCCGACGCGAACCCCGAGGTGCCGCTGCTGCAGCTCTACGCTGCCGCGCTGCATCTCTTCGCGCTCACCGAGGACGGCGACGCCGCCGCCGACCGCTACCTCGCCGTGGCGACCGGGCTGGCGCCGCGCATGAACGCGCGCGAGGCGCACCTCGACGCCGCGCTGCGCGCTTGGCGGCGCCACGACTTTTCGAGCGCGGCCACCGCCCTCGAGGCGCTGACCGCCATCTGGCCGCACGATCTCCTGGCCGCCAAGCTGGCCGAGTTTCTCTACTACGTGCTGGGGCAACAACATGAAGGCGTGCGTTTTCTCCGGCACATGGAACGCCTCGTGCCGCATCACGCAGACGACCCGGACCTGCTCTCGATGCTGGCCTTCGCGCGCGAGTTGTGCGGCGACGTCGACGGCGCGCAGGCGGCGGCGCGGCGCGCGCTGAAGATCGCGCCGCACACGCCGTGGGCCGATCACGCCCTGTCGCACGTCTGGTTGCGGCGCGGTGCGGTCGAGCCGGCGATCGCTCATCTGTCGGCGGCGCTGCCCAGTTGGGCCGACAGCAATCGGCTCATCTGGTCGCACAACGCCTGGCATCTCGCCTTGCACCATCTGGAGCGCCTCGACCTGGCCGCGGCAAAGCGGCTGCTCGCGGACGTGATCTGGCGCGCCGACGAAGATCTCGGCGGCATCGCGCTCGATGCCATTGCGCTGCAATGGCGTGCCGAGCTGGCCGATTTGGACAGCGGAGCAGACTGGCGAAGGCTCGCCGACCGCGTCGCGCCGCGCGCCGCCGAATGCTTCATGCCGTTCGTCAGCGCGCAGGTCGCTTACGCCTTGGCGCGCGACGGGCGCGGTTTGCCGCTGGACACCCTGCGCGACGCGGTCCGCGCACAGGCACACCGCGACACGCCGGACGCGCGCCGTGCCTGGTCGCACATCGGCGCCGCCGTCGTGGAAGCTGCGATCGCCGCGGCGCAGGGCGATGGCGCGCGCTGCGCCGCGCTGCTCGAGCCGATCATCGCCGAGGTCTCGATCGTCGGCGGCAGCGACGCGCAATGCGACGTGTTCCGCCTCATGTACGCGCGCGCCCTGCGCGACGCCGGCCGGCGCAGCGACGCGCGCGCCTATCTCACGTCAATGTGGGGCGCCGTCGCGCGCACACCGCTCGAGGCGCGCTGGCGCGATCGCCTCGCCTAGTCTGAGCGACAAAGTGCCCGGATGAATGCGCATGGCTGCAGACCGATGCAGAGTAGCGCCGGCTGGCGAGGACAACGAACCGTGATGTGACAAAAGATTTTCGCCGCGGAAAGGCGCAAGCGCGAAGAATGCAGGCTTGGCGCGCGTCGCCGGGCAAGAGGGCCAATGCCATGCACAATGGGAATGGACTCCGATCCCCAAGCTTTCCGGCCACCCTGTTTTCTCCGCGTCGTCGCGTCTGCGCGGTGAGCTCTTCGTCACTTCAACGCGAATATTGAGCGACGCGAGGCAACGGAGATCTCAGCGGATCGCACCTTGCCGCAGCAGCGTCTCGGCGGCGCCGAACAGGCCGCGTTTGAGCGCGCTGTAGGTCGCCCGGTCTTTGGCCGCCAGCGGCTCGACGCGCGCGATGGCGCGCTCCAGCACCTGCTCGGCGGGCACGGCCTCGTCGACGATTCCCAACCTCACCGCCTCCTCGCCGCCGACGCGCCGGCCGGTGAGCAACAGGTCGGTCGCGACGCGCGTCGCCAGCTTGCCGGTGATGAGCGCGTTCATCCCCGGGGCCAACGGCATCCCGAGATCGATTTCCGGCAGGCAGAAAAACCCGCGGTCGGCGCGCATGACGCGGAAGTCATGCGTCAGCGCGAACATGCCGCCGCCTGCAAACGCATGGCCGTTGATCGCCGCGGCAGTCGGCACAGGCACGGCGAGAAAGCGGCCCAGCAAGGCGAGGAAGTCGGCGATGAACGCCGGCCCTTCGCTCGCTCCGGTCGTCATCAACCAGTCGAGGTCGAGGCCGTTCGAGAAGAACTTGTCCGTCCCCGTCGTCACCAGCGCCGCCGCTCCGCTGCTCTTCTCCACTTCGTCCAACGCGCCGCTCAATGCCGCGACGAACGGCCGATTGAAACGATTCTCGCCCGCCTGCATGGCGAGGATGAACACGGCTCCCCGGCGGCTCAGATCAATCATAGGTTGGGTTGTTACGTTGTTAGGTTGTCGGTTCCTAGGGCGTTCGCGCCGCACGATCTCGGTGATCTGCCCTAAGAGCCCAACACCAACCACCTGCCCCTCACTCGTCGCGCAGTCCGTACTCTTTCATCTTCTTCTGCAGCATGACGCGCGACAGGCCGAGGGCACGGGCGGTGCGCGAGACGTTGCGACTGTTGGCCTTGAGCATCTGGCGAATGTAGTCCGCTTCGAACGCGGCGCGCGCCTCGCGCAGCGGCGTGGCCAGCGAGCCGTTCAGCGGCGCGAGCGGCGCCGCGCTCGGCGCGGCCGGCAGCACGGCGTCTCCGCGCACGGCCGCCGGCAGATGCACCAAGCTGATCACTTCGCCGGGGCGCGACAGCGCGACCGCGCGCTCCAGGACGTTCTCCAGCTCGCGCACATTGCCCGGCCAGGCATAATGCTGCATCGCTTCGACCGCGCTGGGGTCGATCCCGCTCAGATCGCGCTGATGGCGCGTACTGGCGGCGCGCAGCAGCCGATCCACCAGCAACGGCACGTCGGCACGGCGCACGCGCAGCGGCGGCAGCTCGATCGGGAAGACCGCCAGCCGGTAGAAGAGGTCCTGGCGAAACGTCTGCTTCGCCACCTCGGCGCTGAGATCGCGATTGGTCGCCGAGATGACGCGCACGTCGACCTTGCGCGCGCGCGTGTCGCCGACGGGGATGATCTCGCCCTGCTGCAGTACGCGCAGCAACTTCGCCTGCATGGACAGCGGCATCTCGCCGACCTCGTCGAGCAGAATCGTCCCGCCCGTGGCCGCCTCGAACAAGCCCCGATGATCCGCCGTGGCGCCGGTGAAGGCGCCGCGCCGGTGCCCGAACAGCTCGCTCTCCAGCAGCGTCTCGGTGACCGCCGCGCAGTTCACCGCCAGAAACGGCGCTTCGCCGCGCGCCGAGGCGTGATGGATGCCGCGCGCTACCAGCTCCTTGCCGGTACCCGTCTCGCCTTGAATGAGCACCGCGATCGGCGAGGCCGCGGCGCTCTCCATGAGGCGGAACACCTCCTGCATCGCCGCGCTCGATCCGACGATCTCGTCGAAGCGGTTGCGCCGCGCCATGTCGCGGCGCAACGCGCCGACTTGCGCGCGCAAGAGATCCTCGGACGCCTTGACGCGCGCGAACAAGCGCGCGTTTTCGATCGCCACCGCAACGCTCCCGGCGAGCGCCTCGAGGAAAGCGAGGTCGTCGTCGGTGAAGGGCTGATCGCCCTTGCGATTCAGTACCTGCAGGACGCCGATGACGCCCTGATACGTGCGCAACGGCGCACACAGCACGGTGCGCGTCGTGAACCCGGTGGCGCGGTCGATGCCGGTGAAGAAGCGCGGGTCGTTTTGCACATCGTCGACGCGCACCGCTTCGCCGCGACTCAGCACCCAGCCGGCGATGCCGCGATCCGCCGGGAAGCGCAACTCCAACAGGCGCGCCATGATCGTCGGATCATCCTCAGCGACGAACGGGAAATAGAGCTCCCGCGTATCGGCGTCGAGCAGCAACACCGACGCGCCCATAGCGTCGAAGGTCTGCCGACACTGCGTGACGACGAACGGAAACAGTTCATCGAGGTCGATGCGCGCCGCAAATGCACACGCGAGATCGTAGAGCAGCCGAAAACGCGTCGTGCTTTCGCTGGGCGCAGGTCCGCCGTCGAAAGCCATGTCCCGCCCGTGGTGTACCCGACCGGAGGGGCGGGCGGCAATGCGGGGGACGTGCGCGAGTGCGCGAGTGCAGGCGTGAGAACGTCCCCACGCGCAGACCCGCGCACCCGCAACCGAACTAGGAGAAGCTCGTGGTGCGAGCGCCGATGCCGCGCTCAGCCCTGCCCGGCGTTCTCCAGCTCTTCGTCGATCACTTCCTTGAACTTCTCGATCGGCTGCGCGCCGTCGAGCAAGCGGCCGTTGATGAAGAAGGCCGGCGTGCCGTTGACGCCGGCGGCTTGCCCGGCGGCCAGATCCTTCTGGATGTCGGCTTCGAACTTGTCGCCATCCTTCACGCAGTCGTCGAACTTCTTGCGGTCGAGCCCGACAGCGGTGGCGATCTGCTGCATGTTGGCCGGCGTCAGATCGGTCGCCGCCATCAACTTGTCGTGCATCGGCCAGAACTTGCCCTGCTCGTTGGCGCACAGCGCCGCGATCGCCGCCGGCTTCGCCGACTTGTGGAACGGCAGCGGGTAGTTGCGATAGGCGAGGCGCACTTTGTCGCCGTACACCTTGATCACTTCCTCAATCGTCGGCTCCGCCTTCTTGCAGTACGGGCACTCGTAGTCGGAGAACTCGATGATCGTGATCGGCGCCTTGTCCTTGCCCTGGAACGGCGTACTGCCGACCGCCACCTCGACCGTCGGCGGCTTGAGTTCGATCTTGGTCGGATACTTCTTCTTCAGCTCGGCCAGGTAGGCCTGCTGGCGGTCAGCGGTTCCCTTCCGGCTCAAGTACTCGACGATCTGCGGCTTCACTTGGTCGAGCGGCGCACCCTGCAGCTGTTCCTTGTTGTCGTCATAGACCTTTTGGATCTCCGCGTCGGAGGGCTTCGCCACCTTGTCGGTGATCTCGACCTTGGTGAGCTCCTCGACCGAGACGCCGCGCGCCGCGGCTTCCTGTTCGATCAGCGCCATCGCCACCAGCTCATCGAGCCCGCCGCGCAGCGCCTTGTAGCGGGCCGCCTCGACCTCGGCGAGCTCGGACTTCACCGAGTCTTCGACGTCCGAGCGGCTGATGGTCTTCTTGCCCACGGTCGCCAGCGTCTCGGCGGTCGCCGCGCCCGGCAGCAAGCCGAGCATCAGCAGGGTTGCGATGATGCGCATGTGTCCTCCTTAGGGTCGATAGGGCGAATGTTGACCTCCCACCGTACGGGTCGGCGGGCGTCTCCGTCAACCTTCGCAAACGGCTTGGCGCCGCGCTTTGCGATGCCTCAGCAGCGGCTTCCCGCACCCCATCCAGAGCTGGCGAGAAGCGCGCGCCCGGTGGACGCGAGTGGTTCGCGGGCACGCACTGCCTGGGACCTTGCCTTGCCTCGCCGCGGTCATGGTGTATCACTCGCGGTGCCTCGACGGGGAAGTCATCCAGAGGCTGGTCGAGCAATCCGGGCTGCGGCCCGCTGCGTAGGACGACACGAGCCCGTTGGAGGGCACTGGATGAGCGAGAAGACAGCAGCACTGCGGCGATCGTTACCTCCGTATCCCCACGGCTGGTACGTCCTTGCCTTCGCCGCTGAGTTACGGCGTGGCCGCACCTTGAGCCGCACGCTCGCCGGCAACGAGCTGCTGTTGTTCCGCACCGAATCGGGCACCGCGACCGCGCTCGATGCCTACTGCCCGCACCTCGGCGCGCACCTGGGCCACGGCGGGCGCGTCTGCGGAGAAGTCGTGCGCTGCCCGTTCCACGGCTTTCAGTTCGACGTCGATGGGCACTGCGTCGCCACCGGCTACGGCAGCAAACCGCCGCCCACCGCCGTGCTGCGCCGCTGGCCGCTGCGCGAGCGCAACGGCATGCTGCTCGTCTACTACGGGGCCACGGGCGCCGCGCCGACCTGGGAGGTGCCCGAAATCGACGCCACGCAATGGAGCGCGCCGGTGTATCGGCGCTTCGTCATCGAGGCGCATCCACAGGAGACGACCGAGAACAGCGTCGACCTCGGACATTTCTCGTGGGTGCACGGCTATCGCGGCGTTACCATGCAGCGCGACGTGCAGATCGACGGTCCGTACCTGAGCACCTGCTTTGCCGCCCAACGCGCCATGCCGCTCGTCGGTCACCGGGTACAGTTCCACTTCCAGTTTGAGACCCGTATTTACGGCCTCGGCTACTCGATGGTCGAAGTGCACGTGCGCGGCTTCGATATCCGCGCCCGCTTGTGGGTGCTCCCCGCGCCAATCGACGGCGAGCGCATCGCCCTCTACCTGGCCGCCAGCGGCAGCGGCGCCGACGATGTGCATCCATGGCTGCGCATACTGCCGCGTGCGCTGCGCGCCTCGGCCATCGGGCGCGGACTGCTCATCGCGCTCGCCCAAGACGCCGGCCAGGATTTCGTGCTGTGGCAGAACAAGCGTTACGTGCACCCGCCCGCGCTCGCCCACGGCGACGGCCCGATCGGCAAATACCGCTCCTGGGCGTCGCAGTTCTACACCGACAGCGCCGCAGCGATCGCGCTCGACCCGATCGCCGTTCCGGTCGCCGTCCCGCTCGCCTACCAAGCCGGCCGCCACACATCCCGAGACGACCTGCCACCCTCTCCTCCGTCCCGGGCTCGCAGCTCGCACGACGCCTGAGCCGCGCCCACCCTTCCCTCGTCCAAGCCGTTTCGCTATACGAATCGGCGCTGCCCGCCTCGGCAGCAAGCCCACCCGCACAACGCTGGCGTAGCTCAGTTGGTAGAGCAGCTGATTCGTAATCAGCAGGTCCGCGGTTCAAATCCGCGCGCCAGCTTCTCTTTTCCCCCGCTAGTTCAATCACTTCCGA
>Ga0265339_10000303_pt1 | contig 40159 bp, 39 predicted proteins | sample 4CB219metaG_FD_202085 | JGI IMG/M metagenome (GOLD analysis project Ga0265339, IMG submission 202085) | Rhizosphere microbial communities from Carex aquatilis grown in University of Washington, Seatle, WA, United States - 4-CB2-19 metaG | ecosystem: Host-associated > Plants > Roots >... | reverse complement strand
AAAGTGGCAAAAAAAGTGACACCGGCTGAAGTCGTACTTGCGAAAGGTGCATGAATATTGACGATTCTCAATCGATAGACCTGACTCGAATTCACTGTGCTTCTTTAGACGAGCGAGGTTGAACGATCACTGAAACAAAAGTGGTTGGCGCATCTCTCACAAGAGCTTGGCGCAGTCTAAAAGACAAGGCCGTCTGGCTACTCTTCGTTCCATGCGGATCATTGACCACACTTGCAAGAAAATAGTGGTATGTTTTCTCGCAGAATGTTGTGGGACTTATATACGCTAAACAATTGAAAATATGGCTAGATAGAGAATTACTGGATGGAAGGAGGATGGGCATTTTCGACACGCGAATTCCTGGTCGATTTTATGCTCTGCCACCGACCCGGTTATTGAAAAGCGGAAGCAACAGGAAACAACAAGTAGCACCAAAAGTGACACCGGCTAAAGTTGAACTCGCGAAATGTGCATGAACATTGGGGATTTGTAGTACCTAGAACAGACTCGAAATCAGGCATACTCGTAAGGGTATCGGGGGTTCGAATCCCTCCCTCTCCGCCATTAAGTCTTCCAAGAGCATCCTAAGGAGTCCAATACAGAGCAATAATCTGTTGGAAATAAGTGCTTTCCGTTGAAAGACTTAGCGCATGACAGGATACGCCTGTGGATCTCTGTGGCTTTTGAGTGCTTTAACAGCTACGAATCCGCCACATCCGATTCCGTCGCAAAACCCAATATGGCTTGAAGCTGATCTCGCGAAGATCGTTCAGATGACCCACAGGCGCGTATCATACTCTGGATTTCCACGGAGAAACATTCCGAGAAATGCGTTCTTTAACTGCCTGATTCAGAGAAAGTTCAGAGTTTTGGCGAAGGACAGGGTACTGCGAAGTGCATCGCCGCCGGGCCGCGGGACTGTTTTCACCTCCCAGGCGGCAATTTGGCGAAAGGCACGGTAGATCCCTGCGACTGCGAATTGATGTATTGTTCCAGATTTTCATGCTAGTTTAGATTTCTAAGGATTCATGCAAACTCCCCTCGTGAGCCTGCCGCTTCTGTTGCTCGTCTGGCATTTGAACCCTATTTGCGCACAGGAAAAGCCTCTGCCAAAACTGTCCCTGACCTTGCCTGACGCTATCAAGCTGGCCTTATCGCCGCACGGGAATCTGGCGGTGGATGTGGCCGATCAGTCTGTGGCGGCAGCCCAGGCGAGATTACGCGGAGCGCAGGCCACGATCAAACCCAACGTCGATTATTCCTTCAATGCGGTGAATGAACGGCTCAACCTGGATGTGTTCGGCTTTCAGTCGGTACACGTGCCGGGCTTCACGTTTCCGCAGACGGCGGGCCCGTTCGAGTTGCTGGAGTCGCAGATTCATGTCCGGCAAAGTCTGTTCGACCGGGAAAGCATGCACCGCAGAGATGCCGCGCGCGCCGGAATCGTGGCGGCACAGAGCGAAACGGACGAAGTGCGCGATCAGATCGTCGCACAAGTGGCGCGGCTCTATCTTCAGGCCCAGCGCGATGGGTCGTCTGTCGAGACAGCGCAGGCTCTGATTGTGACGGCGGAATCGACTTTGAAGGAGATTGGCAATCGCAACGGCGAAGGTCAGGCGCTGGGTGTGGACGTTGCCCAGGCCCGGATCGATGTGGCCGCGGCCAAACAAGATCTGTTGAAGGCCCAGTTGGAAAAGGCCCGCACGGAGATCGAACTACTCAACGCGATGAACAGGGATCTGAACACGCCACTCGAGTTGACGGACCCGTTGACGTATGCGGCGCAGGATATGATTCCGGCCGACCAGGCCGTGGCAACGGCGCTCCAATCGCGCAGTGAGATTCTGACTCTGCAAAAGAAACTGCAAGCGACGCGTCTCAACGATGCTGCAATCCACGCGGAGCGGCTCCCCACTCTGGATGGGTATGTGGATGGTGGATCGACGGGAACCAGTATTCCCAATTCGACGGGCACGTACGACGCCGGAGTCACGCTGAGAATACCGATTCTTGACGGAGGCAGACGGGAGTCGCAGCGTGCAGAAGTGATAACCGTCGTTCGTCAACAGGAGTTGCAACTGGCCCAGTTGCGAAAGCGGGTGGAGATCGAAGTGCGGGAGGCATTGCTTCGGATGGATTTGGCACGGGGCTATGTGGAGTTGTCGGTAGCGCGTTATAAGGAGGCCAAGGACGAGTTGGAGCACCGCCAGCGCCGTTATGCGCAAGGCGTTGGCAGCCAGATGGAAGTCAACGGCGCGCAGGCCGGCCTGGCAAAAGCTGCAGACGCCCGCATGGCGGCGTTGCTTGACTGGAACGAAGCCCGCGTAGATCTACTGCAGGCGTTGGGGACAATTCGGACGCTCTCGGAATAGCCATGATCGACATCCGAATCGACAAGAAGCCGCGACAATCGTACCAGTGAACAGCCGGGAGGTCGGCATGATGAGCGGGAATTGGAGGGGGAACAAGACCCTGATGTGGTCCGGAGCGGCCGCCATATTGGTAGTGCTTTCCGCCCTTCCGGTCTGGTATGTACTGCAACACCGTAGCCAACAATCGGCTTCCGCGGCTTCATCTTCGGAATCACCCGCGGGAGAGACGGATAAGGTCTCTTGTCTGGGGCGAATTCAACCCGAAGACGGAGTGATCCATGTGGCTGGCCCGTACATTTGGGGCGATTCCCACCCGGCACGTGTTGAAAGTCTGAAGGTGCGGGAAGGCGACGATGTGCGCCGGGGACAGGCGCTGGCGGTGTTCGTCGGGAGGGACAATCTAAAGGCCGGTCTGGCACAGGCGCAGGCGCAGACTGCCAAAGCGCGCCTCCGGGTGGAGCAGGTGAAAGGGGGGGCCAGAAAGCCCGATCTGGCGGCGCAACAAGCCGAGATTGCGCGGCTGGATGCCGAGGAACAACACGCCCAATCCGAGCTTCGCCGATATGAAGCACTGCGCGCCACCGACGACGTTACCGTCGCCGAGTTAGAGGCGCGGCGCAATGCGGTCCAGGTTGGCGAATTCGCAGTCGAGGCGGCGCGGCATCGTCTGGAGAGCTTGCAGCAAGTCCCGGACACCGATATTCGTGTGGCCGAGGCGGATCTGGCGCAATCGGAGGCCAACGAGGAGCGGACGCGACGCGATTTCGAGGCCAGCACGATCTATGCGCCTGCGGATGGCAAGGTCCTCAAGATCAACGCCCGGGAGGGCGAAGAAGTGGGACTGCCCGGACTGCTGGATATCGCCAGGACCCGGCACATGTTCGTTGTCGCGGAAGTGTATGAAACGGATATCGGCCGGGTCCGTGTGGGGCAGCATGCCACGATTCGGGGCGATCTGCTGGGAACCACAGTATTGACGGGCGTGGTGGAGCGAATCGCGCATAACGTGAAAGATGCCGCGGTCATGCCCGGGGACACTGTTTCATTCTCTGACAAGCGGGTGGTGGAGACCCTGATCCGGCTGGACCAGAACGAACCGGCAGCCAATCTGATCGGAGGCAGGGTCATCGTGGTGATCCAGACATGATTGCGGCTCTTGCATGGCGTCAGTTGTTCCGCCAACGGGCGCGCCTTCTTGCCGCCACTGCCGGCATTGTTTTCGCCGTCGTCCTGATCATGGTTCAACTGGGTTTCCAGGCGGCTCTGTATGAAAGCGCCACTCTACATTACGACCTCATGACGGCGGACATCGTCCTGCTGAGCCCTCAATACGAAGCGATCATGTACAACAACAGCGGCTTCCCCTCGCAGCGTTTGAATCAGGCGTACGCGGTGGATGGCGTCTCTTCCACGCTGGCGGTGTACGGCAGCTTCGTGGCCTGGAAGAACCCCTGGACGCACATGGAACGAACCATGTACATGTTCGGATTCAAACCCGTTCCCGGCTTCTTCAATCTGGGCGATATCAAGGATCCCGGCCCATTACTACGGGCGGATGACAGCGTTCTATTCGACGTCCATTCCCGCAAGGAATACGGGGACGTGCAATCCGCGATCATGGCCGGGAAACGCGTGGTCACGGAGATGGTGGGTCATCGCGTGGAAGTGACTGGCCTGTTCAGTGCCGGCACTTCTTTCGGCATCGACGGGGCTGTTATTCTCAGCGACACGAATTTCTTCCGCCTGCTGCCTGGACGCAGTCCCGATGTGGTGAATTTCGGGCTGATCAAACTGAAGCCGGGCTTCGACCCTGATCGAGTCCGCGCGCAACTTGCCAGGGTGCTTCCGAACGACGTCAGGGTGTTGACCCACAGCCAACTCGATGCAGCCGAGCGAGACTTCTGGTCGAGCAACACGCCGATCGGCTTCATCTTCGCGCTGGGCGTGGGTCTGGGGCTGGTAGTCGGAATCATCGTGGTGTATCAGATCCTGTACACCGACGTTACGGATCATCTGCAGGAATATGCCACGTTGAAGGCGATTGGATACAAGGACAGCTTTCTGTTTGGCATCATCATTTACGAATCCGTGTTCCTTTCCGTCTTCGGGTTCGTCCCTGGGTTTTTCATCTCGCTGCTGGTCTACAGAATTGCCACGAACGCGACATTCTTGCCGCTCCGGATGACACTTGAGCGCGGCGTTGTGGTTTACCTCCTCACGGTTGGAATGTGTGTACTATCTGGCGCCCTGGCGCTGCGCCGACTCAAAAAGGCGGACCCCGCCGAAATCTTTTGAGGTACTCGGGAAGCCCCGGTCGCCGGACGCAACTGAACGGGTGGGTCTTATGGTGTGTGGCGCCGCTGCTCCGGCGGGGAAACGCCACTGCCTTCTTTCATGACGGAGATGGATCTGATGGAAATCGGACGGGCGCGGCAAATCCTGACGGCGGACGAGATCTTCGACCTCGTCCGCGATGATTTGCACGGCGTCGAAAAAGCGATCGGTATCGAATCGGTCCCGTCCGTCGACACCGTAGCGCCCATTTCGAAGTACCTGCAGCAGAACGGCGCGGAGCACCTGCGTGCGGCGCTGCTCCTCCTCAGTGCCCGGTGCGCGGGCGGCGGCGGAAACAGGATGGCCATCCAGCTGGGCGCGGTGGTGGAAATGCTGCACGCCGCCACCTTGGTTCACAATGGCGTGATCGATGTGGAGCAGGCGCGTCGCAGCTGGCCTTCGCCCAACGTTCTGTCTCCCAATTGCACCTGCGTGCTGGCGGGTGACTGGCTGTACCTGGTGGCTTTCAGGGTCGCGCTGCAGGAACGCGTTCTCGACCTGGCGATCGGCGCGGCCCAATTGATGGTTATGGGCGAAATCATTCAAATCAACCGCATCGGCTGCATCGGCGTCTCTGAGGCCGACTGTATCGAGCTGGCGGATCACAAAACGGCCAGCCTGTTCTCCATCTGCGGGAAACTTGGCGCGGTGGCTGCCGGGGCCGATACGCTGGACGGGGAGAAACTAAGCGAATTCGCATGGAATCTGGGGGTCGCGTTCCATTTGATTGACGACCTGCTGGATTTTCTCTCGCGCGAAACGACGCATGGCAAACCGGCCGGCGGCGACCTCAAGGACGGTAAAGTCACGCTGCCCCTGGTCTACGCGCTGGAACATGCAAGTGAATCTGAGCGGAATCTGGTGGCGAGCGTCCTCCGCGACCGCAGCTACAATGCCGTTCCATTCGCTAACGTGCTGGCGCTCGTGGACCGCTATGACGGCATTGGGCGCACGCGCGCTCGCGCCCGGCAGTTCACGGATCGCGCCCGTCAGATTGTGGCCGAGTTCCCCGACAGCCCCTGCCGGCGCGCTTTGTTCACATTGACCGACCTGGTCACGGAACGCGACTGACAGTCCTCGCGTACTGATTCGCTTCCTGCCTAGTCAAAGTGATTCGAGAAAGAACATCTCCACATCGCCCTTCCCTTTGACTGCAACCAGCCCGCGCGGGACGCACGCGGCTGTGGGTGGTAGATGGGCACGGAATTCCTGTGAGATATTGATACGCCCCGCAGCTCCCGCGGACTCCAGGCGCGAAGCCGTGTTTACAGTGTCTCCCCAAACGTCGTAAGCAAACTTGTGCAGACCCACAACACCAGCCACTAATGGGCCGCAGTGCATGCCTACGCGCACATCCCAGTACCGGCCTCCCCCCGCTGTCCTCTCTTTTCGGCGCGCAGCGATGAAATCCCGGATCTCGATTCCGACTCTTGCCAGCGAAAGCAGTGCGTCAGGTCTTGGCTCGGGTACTCCCGCGACACAGAGGTAGCCGTCGCCGATAGTCTTCAGCTTTTCCACGCCGTGTGCCCTGGCAATGCGGTCAAAGTTACTGAAGCATTCATTGAGTTCTGAGACCAGTTCTTCGGCCGTCATGGTTTGCGAGAGAGCGGTAAACTCACAAAAGTCCGCGAACAGCACGCCCGCGAGACTAAAGCGCATAGCCCGCACATTACCGCTCTCTTTAAGCTCTGAAGCCACTGCTTCCGGCAGAATGTTCAACAGCAGGTTTTCACTCTTCTGCTTCTCTTCGGAGACTCTTACCAGCAATTCCTCCAGTTCTTGCTGTTGGCGAACAAGAACCTCATAGGCTTCGTCCCGCTGCAGGCGAAGCACAAAAACATCGGAATGGTGTTGAATGCGGGCAAGCAACTCAATCTTGTCGGGCAACTTGACAACATAATCGTTGGCGCCGGCAGCAAACGAATCCGCTTTTGTGACTGCCTCTTCCTTTGAGGAGAGAACAATGATGGGAACTCTTCGCGTGGCCTCGTTTTCGCGGAAGGCTCGCACCAGGTCCAGGCCATCGACGCCCGGCATCATCAGGTCTTGCAGGATGAGTGTGGGCGAAAACTCGGTTGCCATTGCGACCGCGGCATGCGGATCCACGCAATGGCGAAACTCGATTTCGGGGGTGCGCCCAGCCAGCATACGGCGCACCGCCTCGCCAACTATTCGCTGGTCATCCACCAGCAGGACGCGGAGCGGGTGCTCCTTCAGCGCCAGTCGCGGATCCGTCGGGGAGGGGACGATCACTTCTCTCCTATGCACTGCTTCGCAGTTGATTCAAGTCTTGCCAATTCCAGTTTCGGTGGCCAAATGCCGGGTCCTAGGGTCGAGTAAGATCGTCGGTTCGGCCGTCGGTCGATATTGTCGTGCCTTCGCGCCCGGCGTCCGTTGACGCAAACAAATCGCGCGCAAGAGATACTATCCTGCTGAGGGAATCGTCGTCTCGCAGCGGATCGTGATGAAAGAGAATGAGGCGTTTTACTTTCGCCTGGGCAGCGATCTTTGCAGCCTCCAGCCATGTGCTGTGCCCCCAGCCGGCACGTTGAGAGTATTCTTCCGGAGTGTACTGGGCATCTGCGATAAACAGGTCCGCGCCGCTCGCATGCTCCTGCAGGATCGCATCGCTTTCGACGGCGCCATGTTCGAAATCTGTGGCATAGACTACGATCTGTCCGTGGCACTCAATCCTGAAACCGCTGCACCCTTGAGGATGCCGCAGCGGAAATGACCGGATGAGAAATGGGCCGATTTCAAAAGGGCTATACGCTGTGAATTGCCGGAGCTCCTTGGCCGCTGCGGCGGCGTCAAAGGCCAAAGGAAAGAATGGCGGCGACATCAACGCCGACAGTGTGGCATGCAAAGACCCGACAGGCGCGTGCGAATGAAATCGAAGGGTGCTGTCCATGAAGAGAGGCGCGAAAAAGGGGATACCCAGCAGGTGGTCCCAGTGAAAGTGGGAGAACAGGATATCTTCATTGAGCCGCTGCGTTCCCCGGCTGCGGAGCATACGATTGCCAAGCCGCCTCAGGCCGCTGCCCCCATCCAGCACGATGCGCCTTCCTTCTGCCTCAACTTCAACGCACGCAGTCTCCCCTCCGAAGTACAGATTCTCGCGTTGTGGAGTGGGGATGGCGCCTCGCACTCCCCAGAAGGTAACGTTCACTTTTTGGTCCGCCATTTCACTGCATGGAAAATGTGCAGCATCGCGATGGGTATGAGAGGTTCCTCACCTGTCTGTAGAATAGCCCTTCAAAGTAGTTTAGAATAGCGAGCAACCGATGGATTCCCCCCATACGCAACGGGCTTGGCTCTGCCCCATCCTTGAAGCTTCAACCTGGGTCTTCTCCGCAGCATTGGCGACGCTGCGGCTTCCGCGGGCCGTTCCAGCGGAGAACTTCTAGTGCTATGCAGAATGACTCCGTAATTTCGATCAGGAATGTCGATCACTTCTACGGCAGCGGAGCCTTGCGCAAGCAGGTGCTCTTTGATATTTCTACCGAGATTTCACCCGGTGAGATCGTGCTGCTCACAGGGCCATCGGGATCGGGCAAGACCACCCTGCTTACCCTTGCCGGGGCGTTGCGATCGGTACAGCACGGCAGTGTGACGATCCTTGGACGCGAGTTGAACGGCGCAACCAGTGGCCAGCTGGTCAAGATACGCGAGGATATTGGCTTCATTTTTCAACATCAAAACCTGCTCGCTTCGCATACCGCAATTCAGAATGTCGAGCTATCGCTCGGCGTGGTGCCGCAACCGTCGAAGGCTGATGTACTGAGCCGATGCGCCGAGGCGCTTGAAACCGTCGGCCTCAAACAGCGCATGCACTACTATCCGGAGCACCTCTCCGGTGGACAAAAACAGCGCGTCGCCATTGCCCGCGCCCTGGTGCGCAAGCCGCGCATTGTGCTTGCCGACGAGCCTACTGCCTCTCTCGATCATAAGTCGGGTCGCGAAGTGGTAGACCTGATGCGTGCGCTGGCCAAGCAGCAGGGCTGCGCCATTCTTATGGTTACCCACGACAATCGCATCCTCGACATCGCTGACCGCATCCTCACCCTGGAAGACGGACACATAACTACATTTGCTGCCGGTTTGGCTGCTAACACCGGACACCTGCTCACCGCCTTTGCGCAGTTACAACGCAAAGGCAACTTGGTGAAACACGTTCACGATTTGTCGGATAAGCAGTTTCACGAAATTGTGCAGCAAATGACCGTCGAGTTCGAACAATTCCTTGCGACCCTTGAATTAGGGAATCGGGATGCAATCGAGGCATTGATCGACCAGATTCTCGACGCCGTCACCAGCAAGGTCAAGCTCATCATCGGCGCCGACCGGGCCTCTATCTTCATTGTCGATTCCGCTCGTGGCATTCTGCATTCCCGCATCGCGCAGGGCGCCGATGGCACCCGCATCGAAATCAAGTTTCCCCTTGGAAAAGGCATCGCGGGACGTGTGGCGAACACCGGAGAGGTCTTGAACATTGCGGACGCTTATGCCTCGCCCGACTTCAACCCGGCCATCGATCGCGAAACCGGTTATCGCACGCGCACCATCCTTTGCATGCCCGTCTTTGATCGCAAGAGAAACGTGCTGGCAGTAGTACAGATGTTGAACAAAACCGGCGACGGAGCATTTACCGAGGCCGACGAAACAACCTTTCGTGAATTCATTGAGCCCTTGGGCGTGATTCTGGAAAGTTCGCTCCGTCTTGGACGCTAGTTGAGTTTTGGGCCGTGCATCGCATTGACACAGAGGCGTAATCGGCCTCGATTCGCCGCTTCGGATCGGATCTTTTGGGTTCTCCTGCGGAGGTCAAGCGGAAACGAACTCCAGACAAGATTGCGAAATCATTTCTGTCCCGAGGCTCGGCGGTCTGCGTTATTGAAATCGACTGGCCGCGTAACCTCCTGGAGCACTGATCCAGCTGAATGGCCGCCGCAGTCGTGTGCCTCGGTGGCCCATCGCTGCCTTCATTTTTTGCGCTCTGACCTCGCAACTCCGCTTCAACCCGTGCTGATGTCCCGCTTCCGCGACGATGGTCGCCAGGAGATCATTCGACGCGAGATCCGAGTCCAGGGGGTTGCTCATTCCGGAGCTCGAAGGCAAAACCAGTAGAATCGCCGCCAGCAAAACTTGCAACGAACCGGGTGAAGAAAGAACATGGCAAGAAGGCCATCGAATGAATGGAACTCGCCTGCCTTGAATTTGACCGAGTTGCAGCGGGGGCAGGCATGGCGAAACCACAATACCCGCGGCAGCCAATTCGGCCAGGTGGTCGATGCTGTGTTCATCTAAAGCTTCCTTTCAGCGGAGACACGGAATTCGTTACCGATCGATTCCGACTCCCCCACTGGAATTTGCGTCCAGCCATGAGAGCAGGCAACGGACACTGCCCGTGGCGAGTGCCATGCAGGAATCAGCAGCCCCGTAATAGAGGTGAATCGTATCCTCATCCGCGCCGATGGTCTGGCCGCAAGGAAACACTACATCGCTTACATCTCCGCCACGTTCGTATGGCGCCTCAGGGCCGAACATCCAGGAGTTTCCTCGTTGCAGGCAGACTTCCGGTCTCTCAAGGTCAAAAAGTGCGAGGCCCAGGCGGTAAATGCTTCCCGCGGCTGTCTGGCGCACTCCGTGGTAGATAGTCAGCCAGCCTCTCGGCGTTTCGATTGGCGGAGAGCAAAGACCAATCTTGTTCGCGTCCCACCATCCTCCGCGGCGCGCTTCCAGAATGACTTTATGTCTGCCCCAGTAGCGCAAGTCAGGAGAGTACGAGATCCACATGTGAGCGCCGGTCGGAGTGACCGGTCGGTGGATCATGGCCCAGTAGCCGTTGATCCTTCGCGGCAACAGAGCAGCATCCTTATCCTCAGGCGGCATGATCACGCCGAATCGCTCGAAGCTGCGGAAGTCTCTGGTGAGCGCCAGTGAAACCCCGGGCCCGCCGCGCGCAAAGGAAGTGTACGCTACCGCATATTGCTCGAGTTCCGGAACATAGGTGATGCGGGGATCCTCGATGCCCCAGATCTCTTCCGGGTAATCGCGCGGATTGGCCAACAACGTGGGCTCGGGATCGATGCGCCAATGGTCGATTCCATTCTCAGAACGTGCGGCGCAAAGGTGCGACAGGCCACTCCTGTCTTCCACGCGGCAAAGCAACAAGGTGTCTCCGCCGGATAATCGGACTGCCCCCGCGTTGAAGACGCTGTTGATCGGATAAGGCCAATGCTCGCGACTGAGGATCGGATTGCCGGAATAGCGAGTAAACAAAGGAGTGTCTTGGCATGCTTCCGGATTCTGTTGACTTGGAGAAGATTCCTCAGGCAAAGCCACTGCATGACTAGATGGGTTCAAAGCGAGATACTCATTTCCTGTTGCATTTCATTTTCGTGGGTTACTGTCGCACCTTGCATTTCGAGGAGCGCCAACAGGAACGAAAGCGTTGATTCCGCTCCCTGATTTTCATTCACGCGATCGGGATGGAGCCCGTCTCGGCAGCCGCCTGTAGATGGATCGTAGAGAGATGCTTGCAGGTCGTTATTGCCGAGGAACCACTTGAAGACACATTCGGCTTCTTCGCGCCAGCGTTCATCATGCGTCAGCCCGTATGCCTCAAAACAAGCAGAGATCGTGGCACAGGCTTCGACCGGCTGCTGATCGAAGCGGGCCCTTTGCGTACCCTCGGCGAAGTTTCCGCTTGAGCCAATGGGCACAAAAACATCGCTGTCACCGCAGTGCTGGATAGCTACTAGCCATTCGAGGGACTCGATTCCCGCTGTGATCATTCTCTTGTTGTTGCTGCGCCGGCCGGCCAGGATAAGCGCTTGAGACAGCCTTGCATTTGAATACGAAAGACTCTTCTCAAACCAATGCCAGGCCGGGGAATAACTGCGTTCGTAAATGTCCAGAAGGCGATTGGCCAGCGTGTTACGAACCCCTTGCATCGCCCTGTCGCCGGGGAACCAGTCGAGATAGGCTTGCAACCCCAGCACGGTGAATGCCCAGGCGCGCGGACTGCTGAAAGTCAGAGTCGCAGGAACGGCGGCTTGAAAGAGCCTCCCTGCCGCTCCCCGCAACCCGGCATTCTGCGCGCGGCCAAGCACATCGCCCAAAGCCCAAATCGCCCTGCCATGGCTGTCTTCCGATCCAACATCCTCCAACCATTTCCGGTCATATCCCAGGAAGTTCCTGAACCGTCCAGTGTCTGAATGGAATGCAAGCCAGAGAAAGCTGAGATACCGGCGGGAAAGATCGAGTTGCTCTGCCTTGCGTTCAGGCGAAGCTGACTCACTTAGGCGAGTGGCAACGATGAGCGCCCGCGCGTTGTCATCGGTAGTGTAGCCCTCGCTCGTATTGGGCACCGAGAAGATGGCATGCTGCAACATGCCCGTATCGTCGGTCATGGTTGACAAATGAGTAGTGTTCAAAAGAGGCAAGGCATCGTTTGCAGCCATCGGATTCGCCGCCCCATCGCCCGGTTGGGCGACTCTTGGCAGCAGTGATCGTTCAAAGCGGGCTCGTTGGAAGCTCGCCATGTAAGCCCGCGCTGTTTTCGGCCATGTGGTTCCTCGGGAATAAAGGTAAGCGCGTTTCCGCATGGCGTGGCGTTCCGCATCGTTTTCAAGAAGGGCGACAACAGCTTGCGCTATAGCATTCGGACTTTCAAAGGGAACAATCACGCCTCTATTGTCCGCGAGTAACTCCTTAGCATGCCAATACGGCGTGGAGACGATTGCCTTGCCTGCGCCCAGCGCAATTGCCAGCGTGCCGGAGACAACCTGCGCTTCCTGCCGGTAGGGCGTGATATAGATGTCGGCGGCGCCTACGTGCTCCACAAGCTCTTCCGCACTCACAAATCGGTTGTTCAGGATCAAATGCGAAGAAACACCAAGCTGCTTCGCCAGAGCCTGCAATTCTTCGCGGTAGCGCTCGCCTTCGCGCCGTCGAATATGAGGATGTGTTACGCCGGAGACGATGTAGACCACATCCGGATAACTGCCGAGAATCGCAGGCAGCGCCCGGATGACGTTTTCAATTCCTTTGTTTGGAGACAACAAACCGAAGGTGAGCAGAACAGACTTGCCTTCAGTACCAAAGCGGTCTTTGAAGTAATTCGGGTCCATGAAAGGGAGATCTGGAACCCCGTGTGGAATCACGTCAATCTTCGCGCCCGGAACCGCGTACACTTCGCGCAGCAATTGGGCAGCTAGCTCGCTCATGACCACCAGACGGTCTGAAAGCTGTCCAATCTCTTCAAGGATGATGCGTTGATTTGCGTCCGGTTCACGGAGAACCGTATGCAGAGTGGTGACCAGGGGCATCTTCAATCTGCGTAGCAACGCTAGAATGTATCGGCCCGCGACGCCACCGAAGATGCCATATTCATGTTGCAGACAGACAAGATCGTTGCCATTGAAATTGAGGAACTCGGCGGCCCGTTCGTAGGAGGAAAGATCCTCCTGGATAAGTTCCAAGCGCACCTGCTCCGGATAGTCGTAGCTCGAATCAGGATCGTTGACGGGAATGGCAAACAGCCGTCCCTCTCCGAATTCGGCAGTGACAGCATTACATAGGTCGGTAGTGAAAGTCGCGATTCCGCACTCACGCGGCAAGTAATTTCCAACAAATGCAATGCGCGTGGGCAGAGGCGGGGTGCAGGCTTTGAGTACGATAGGCGATGAAGCCAAGGGCGCGGGTACTTCAATTGGCCCTAGCGAACCTATAATTCCATGAAGAGACATCATAGCCTCCTTTCAAATTGGGAACCCAGCCGCGCCTGGGTTTATTGCGTATAGCTTGCGAGTGAGCGGTGGACGCTATTCCGAACCCGCTTCTTCTTTGCCGCTGCAATCGACTTATCTCGCCACAACAGGCAGGGGATGCTGTCCCGCAGCTATGTCCAGCGAGGCGTGCCGCTGAATCTGAAGCGTCTGTACCCTGACATTTGCGATCTGAAATCCCGGGTACTTTGTTATCTGAACAGAATCAAGCTCGGCAGCGTTGAATCGCATTGATACTCCCTTGAGCGCACGGGACAAGGCGTGGTGGAATGCCGCTTCTCCCGTTAACCCAAAGCCTCTTCGGGAACATGCCTCCTGCAGCCACATGAAATGCCAGCCAGCTTGGCGAACCATGGCGTCGAAAACGAGCGCAGGGATCTCTTCAACAACGGACCACTCCTTGCCGATGGGCTGCCGGCTGAGGTCAAACCGATCCGGCAAGATGCATCCGTTGCGCAGAAAAACAGAATGCAACTTCACGGTTGCACGCTTTTGGATGCTGCACGCGCCTGCTTGCCGATGGAGCGAATCAAAGGACTGTCCTGCGCGAGTGGAGTGCCGGAGCGCGAATGTTCTGCAACAAAATCCTCAGCAAAACTCAATGGATTTGCCTCAATCGCATCCGGTTCCGCATTGGAGAAGCCGGTTGCATCGGGCTGGCTCTCGAGCGGACAAAGATGGGGTTGTGTGTGGTCGCGGGAAGACAGGTGGTTCTTTTCGTGGCTTCGTTTGATCAGGCCCACGGCGACTCCAGTGGTTCGGTTGCGTACCTGAATGTTGCTCGTCTGGAGCGAAGCCTGGAATGCCAGAGGCGAGAAGGGGGAACTTGTTCCTGTCTCAAGCATACCCCGAATGGCTTTGGCGTGCCGACGGTTTCATTCTTCAAAGTGAGCAAGAGTTTACATACAAAACATGCGCATAAGGCGCATCCTCTCTGACGTGCGCAAAGATAGACGCCAGGTTCAATAGCAGCGCGACTAAGACGCGTCGCGGCTCGGTTTGCGCGATTCAGCAGCGACGCCTACCGGGACGGATTGGGGCCAGGTTGAAGTCTCCACAGCCTTTGATAGGTTTTGCGTCATCACCTGAAAGTGATAACCCATAACGGCGAGGGTCATAGCCGTGCCAACGCAATGCCTGTAACGCGTGGCCACAGTCAGCAAGAACTTCCAGTAACTCCAGCGTTGCCTGCCGAAGACTCCCTGGCGGACAATCGATGTAACGAACGCGCGCGCATTGCCCCGTGTAAGCCAACGCTGCATATATCGTTGCTCACCGGGCTGCGGCTGGGTACGGCTAAGGTAGAGCCTGACGCGATCATAATAGGCATCGCAGGAATAGATCCTCTTCAGCACCGAGCGATAGCCTTCCACCAGCGTCGCCGCGTTCATGCGGGGAAGGAAGTTGAGCTTGTCGCCTGTGTTGTCGCCGTAACCGGCGTCCAGTATGCGGCCCTCACGACGCAGACGTCGAAAGAGTTGGGTTCCGGGCATGGCTTGTAGCAGGCCCACCATGGCAACCGGAATTCCGCTGTTCTGGATAAACTCGACCATACGGTCGAAGATGTCGTCCCGGTCCGTGTCGAAGCCCAGGATGAAGCCGCCCATGACCTGCATTCCGTAGCCCTGGATGGTTGCCACGCTTTCCAGCAGGCTGCGACGGGTGTTCTGCAGCTTGTTGCTGGCGATCAACCCCGATTCATCGGGCGTCTCAATCCCCAGAAAGACCGAGACGAAGCCGGCGTCTTTCATCAGTTGCATCAGCTCCGGATCGTCGGCAAGGTTGAGCGAAGCCTCGGTAGTGAAGTCGAAGCTGGTCTTGAACTGGCGCCGCCACTCCGACAGCGCTACGCATAACTCCTTGGCGCGAGCCTTGTTGCCGATGAAGTTGTCGTCGACGATGAAAACGGCTTCACGCCAGCCGGCCGCTCGCAACTGGTCCAGTTCAGCCAACACTTGTGTCACCGCCTTGGTGCGCGGGCGTCGACCGTAGATCTCGATGATGTCACAAAACTCACAGTTGAAGGGGCAACCGCGCGAGTATTGCACAGCCATGGTTGAGTAGCGGCGCATCTCGATGAGGCTCAGGTCGGGAAGAGGGCTGGTGTCCATCTCCGGCCGTTCAGCGGCCTGATACACAGGCCCGGCGGTACCTTGTTCCAAATCCCTCGCGAGAACGGGAATCACGGTCTCGGCCTCGCCGATCACGACGTGGTCTGCCTTGAGTTCGGCGGCGGGTACGCTGCTGGCAATCGGACCGCCAACAATCGTACGCAGGCCGCGGGCGCGGCATCTCTCGACGATGGCTACCAGCGACTCACGCTGGATGTGCATGCCACTCAACAGCACAACGTCAGCCCAGTCCAGATCGCGGTCGCGCAGACGGTCCACGTTGGCATCCACCAGCCGCTTCTTCCAGGAGGTCGGCAGCAGAGCCGCCACCGTCATCAGACCGAGCGGAGGTTGCGCCGCACGTTTGCCCAGGAACTTGAGCGCGTGTTTAAAGCTCCAGTAGGTGTCGGGGAATTCCGGGTAGATCAATAAGGCATTCATTGGCCCCTCTCCGGGAAGAAGAGCGGTTCGCGAGCACGTTGCTCCAGATGGAGAACGGCCCCTGGATCAGCGCATGCGAACAAACGCCGCCGCGGCGAAGCAGCATCACTTCCTCGGAACCAGATTGACCTGCCCGGAATCCGGAAAACTGTACAAAATGGATCATCATGCAGGAAGGAATCGGTTTTCAAGCTCGTAAACTCTGGCCGTGCCGGGGTCCGATAAGACCCCGGAGATCGGGCCGCGTTATCAAACGTTGCGTCGTCCCGAGATCAGGTTGATGACAAGGATGATCAGCCCCACCACCAGCAGAATGTGAATCAAGCTGCCTCCGACGTGGAAGCTGAATCCCAGGAGCCACAAGACCAACACGATGACAAGGATTGTCCAAAGCATATCTACACCTTCCTCGCATTGTTGGCGCCCGAGGCCTGAAACCCGCCCGGGGAGCCCGCAATGCTTTTACAATCAGCTAACATCCGCTGCTAATTCGCATCGGCAACGTGGGCAACTTCCTTTGCGCCCCTGACCGCTCTTAGGAATCGTTCTGCCGAAGCAGGTACAGCGATTTCGCCCGACAGAGCGCTTTGTGTGGAGACGTCATGCCCGTAAAAGGCGTCCATGGAATCGTTGTCACGGCGAACATCAGCGCCGGTCAGAGTGAGTCCTGCAAAGGCCCCTCTTGCGCGCGAGTAGGTCAATATCTCAGTGTTCAGCTTCCAGTCGGTATCGGCAGTGGCATGGCGCCCTACCGGCCCGGCTGCCGCAGAGGCATCGGCGCCAAGCTGGAACTTGGCGGAGATCAACCGCTGCATTCCTGATTCAGTCTGGATAACCATGACAAGGTCCACGCCTTCAACGCCGATCTGCAGCCCCCAGCTGCCGCCGGTAATGGCGAAGAACGCCGGCGCACTCCAGCCGTCTTTGGTCCGGCAGGTAGCCAGGCCCTTCCCATTCTCCGCGCCAAACACAAATCCGCCCTTGATCATATGGGGAACGATGGCAATGCACTTCGCATGTTCCAGGACCTCTGCCGGAATGCCCTTATCCGGCGCGGCCATGATCTCGTGCAGCACCGCAGTTGCATTATCCACGCGGTTCTGCACTTCTTCACGAGTCTCAGCAAAAGCTGCGCTTGCCGCACCTAAGCCGAGTATTGCAACTAACGTTACAAACTTCTTCATGCATCCCACCTTTTTCTACCTATGCGCACCATCTCATGCTGGATGCACAACCGAGGCGCGCAAGGTACTTACCACACTAGTGGCGCCGCTCGGCACTGTCTGAGCAATAGCGCTCTAAGGAGGGATCCGGCTCATTCTTTGTTATGGACCGATGTTTTCGGGTGACCCGCTCGCCTCCGCCGCCCGACAGACGATGCTGAACCGGGCTGTTTCATTTCCTGGGTTTGGCGCAGCGGGAGGTCCGCGCCACGCTGTCTCCGGATGGTCTTCGCTCCAGGGAAGAGTGATTGCCAGCCAAAATGGGGATGACGAAATCCGTCGAAAGTGTGCAGAATTGAACAGATTTCCCCGTCGACCGGTACAAAACTGGAAAAATGCCGGCGTGTGGTTCCAGCGTGCACAGAACTTCTTCCGCAAGCCCGGCTTTATCGATTACAGCAGCCTCATTCGAGTCCACAAATTGTTACCGAAAGTAATTCTGCTGGATCATTTGCCGGACGAGGACGCCATAACGGGCGATTTACCGACGTCGCCCGCCTGAAGGCCTCGGGGGCTGACGGCAGTCCACGATATCTGTGCAAATTTGAACAGTCTTTGGACATCTCTTAATAGGACACTCGCTAGAGTTTCAATGTTTTCGTTTGGTGGTTGGCACATGCCCGAGTCGAGATCGAGAATTCTCATCGTAGACGACAAACCGAGCGTTCGAACGTCGGTGTCGGATGTGCTTCGTGAAATTGGATATCACGTGAGCACAGCCGAGAACAGCTACACCGCATTGCACGAGATCCGCAGGGAAATTCCCGATATCCTTCTTTCCGATCTGCACATGCCTGGCATGTCTGGCTTCGAGTTGCTCTCGGTGGTTCGGCGGCGTTTCCCGTCCATCCTGGTGATCGCCATGAGTGGCGCATTCGCCGGCGACGAGGTGCCTTCCGGCGTTCCCGCTGACGGCTTCTTTCAAAAAGGCAGCAGCACGGGGGCCCTCCTGCAGATACTCACAACGGTGTCTCGAATAAGGCGGCAAAATCCCCGGCTCTCCTGCGGCGCTCCGCCTGTCCCGATTCAGCGGATCGAAACCACCTCTTCGAGCGATGAATGGTACACCATCGCGTGCCCGGATTGCCGCAGAACCGTTACGAAGGTTCTCCAAGGCGTTGGAAGCATTATGTGCGTCCATTGCGGCAACTCGATTGAATACGAACTTGATGAGGTATCGGGTCAATCCCAGTCATCTCAGCATAGGGCCAGTGCGGCGAACTATGAGCAGAACACGCTCAGCATCGGCGGTTAGGCTTAAAGGCGCCTCATGACCCGAGAGCGGCACCCGTTTCATTCCCGTGTGACATTCGCAATTCTCCTCCTGCTGGCATCCAGCGGAGCTCTGTATGCCTACTCCGTTCTTACGCACGAGGAAATTGTCGACCTTGCGTGGACGTCAGAACTTCGCCCGCTTCTGTTGCATCGCTTTCCCAACCTGACTGAAGGCCAGATCACGGAAGCGCACGCTTACGCTTACGGCGGTTCGGTCATCCAGGACCTGGGGTACTATCCGTTCGGGAGCCGGGACTTCAGCGATTTGGTTCACTATGTTCGCACCGGAGACTTTGTTGTCGAATTGCTTCGTCAAAGTCAGGATGCGAACGAGTACGCTTTTGCCCTGGGTGCGCTTTCGCATTATGTGGCGGACATCGACGGACATCCGGCAGTCAATGAGGCTGTAGCGCTCCGCTATCCAAAGCTGCGAGCCAGGTTCGGCAACTCCGTTCGCTATGCGCAGGATCGGACTGCGCATCTTAAGACTGAATTCGGGTTTGACACGCTACAGGTGGCAAAAAATCGCTACGCATCGGAGCAGTACCATGCATTTATCGGGTTCAAAGTGGCACAGCCATTGCTGGAGCGGACATTTCCGGTTGTATACGGGTTGCAGCTGAAGGACGTGCTCGCACACGAAGACCTGGCGATTGGTTCGTATCGCTTTTCGGTCAGTCGCCTGATTCCGCAAATGACCGACGTTGCGCTGCGGACACACAAGAAAGACCTGATCCGGGAAACGCCCGACTTTGCGAAGAGGAAGTTCCTGTATCGCCTATCCCGTTCCGACTACGAACGGGAGTGGGGAAAAACGTATACAAAGCCCGACTTCGGCACGCGGGTGCTCTCGGTGCTCTTGCGATACATTCCCAAAATCGGTCCTTTCAAGGGCATGGGTTTCGATAACCCCTCCGCGACAACGGAAGGTCTGTATATCAAGAGCATTAATGCAACTGTCGATCGCTACCAGGCCTTGCTCGAAGAAGTGCGCGCCGGTACGCTGGTGCTGCCCAATTGCGATCTGGATGATGGCAAGGCAACCGAAGCGGCGGAATACACGCTGGCTGACCAGACCTATGCATCCCTGTTGGCGAGATTAACGGCGCAGAAGTTCGACGGGACCACGCCGCAATTGCGCGCAAATATTCTCGCATTCTATTCCGATCTTTCGCTGCCCATTGAGACCATGAAAGACGCGGCGCACTGGCAAGCTGTTCTGGCCGATCTTAACCAATTGAAGGATGCGCCACTTATGCCGCTCAGTGGCAATCCTGTCCCGCTTGCCCATTGAGTATTTCCATTCCGGCTCAAGGAACGGGGGCGCAAGCAGCGGATCCAATTTAGTTAAGCCGTCAACGATTGGTTATCTCAATGGCATGGTCCTTATAGCTCAGACATGGGCAACAAGGAGCAAATAGAGTAGAGAGCGTAAGGATAGATAGACAAGCGTCCCGGACAATGTGAGGGCGCATGATCGACGGTTTCGACGTCCTTATTGTGGCTGACGTTGCCGGAATGTTCTTAACGGCAACAGAGCATCCCACGCAACAAGGGAACCGCAGACACCTCAAGGGGTCAAACCATGCATGGAATCAAGATTCTTGTTTCAACCGCAGCTTTGCTTGCCGGCGTGGCTCTGGCGCCGGCCGCGCGAGCGCAAGTCGTCGTTGAGGTCGGGGTTCAACCCGTCTGCCAGTACGGTTACTACGGATATGCGCCATACCAGTGCGCGCCGATGGGGTATTACGGGTCGGGCTATTTCTACAACGGCATATTCCTGGGCATGGGCCCATGGGCCGGTTGGGGTTATGGCCACGGCTGGGGAGGCCATCGCTTCAGTGGAGATGGCGGTGGAAGCTATCACGGCGGAGCCGGGCGCGTTGCCTATAACGGACGTTCAGGCGGCGAGCGAACGGTACGTGGGGGAGGCGGAGCCCCGATGAACCGTGGGAATTCACATCCAGCTGGAGGGAATGCGCACCCTGTCGCGCGTCCGAGTGCAGCTCATCGCGCACCACACGCCTCGGCACCGCGCAGTGGCAGCCCACGCGGCGGAGCCCGACCTCACGGCGGCAATGCAGCACACGGCGGCGGCGACTCTCACAAGTAAGTGGGTGAGTCAGCAGCTTGCGGCTGAGCCAACCAGCTCAGCCGTTTGCGTTTTTTCCAGAAAATACACTTTCGATCTGTCTGGGCACTGGAGTTGAGTTCCAGTGCATCAATCGAAGCCAAAACAGTTGAAACCATGGAGGTGGGCAGATGAACAAAGAGCGACTGAACGGTACCCTCGATCAATTGGTGGGAAGTGCGAAGCGATCCGCGGGCAAGTGGACAGGCGATACTCGCCTCAAGGTTGCAGGCGTTGCCCAGCAGACTAAGGGCAAACTCGAAGGTGCCTTCGGCACGATCAAAGATCGGGCTGTTCAAGCCAATCCGGACTCGAAGGCGCAACGTTCACGGCCTTAGGCGCAGAGTTCCAGACGACCGGCGAAGCAGGTGGACGCATCCAACTATCATCAACAGGGCAGGCTGGACGCATCTGGGGCTGGTGAATCCCTCATAACACGGGGACATCACATCCAGAAGCAGCAACCAACCACGCTGCACAGATCGATCATTTAATTCGAAGGGGCTGCACCTCGACTGTTTCGTGGCGACATCAACCCCATCTCGTTGGATCCGGTCGCTACTGAAGTCTCTCGGGCCGGGGATCATCACCGGGGCCGCGGACGACGACCCGTCGGGAATCGCTACATACTCCGTTGCCGGCGCCCAACTGGGGACCAGACTCTTGTGGACTGCACTGCTGACGTGGCCATTGATGGCTGCGGTGCAAACCATGTGCGCCCGGATCGGGATGGTGACGGGGCAAGGCCTGGCCGGAAACTTCAAACAGCGATTTCCGAAATGGGTGTTGCTGGTTTTTGTCATCGCCCTGCTGACAGCAAACACGATCAACATTGCAGCTGACCTGGCGGGCATGGCGGATGCGGCGGCGATGCTGTCGGGAATCAACTCGCACTGGTTCGTGGTGACCTTCGCTCTGCTGATTTCATGGGCCACAGTGCGGCTCCAATATCGCCAGATTGCAAGTGTGCTCAAGTGGCTGGTCCTGGTGCTTTTCGCATATCCCATCACCTCGTTTGTGGTTGGAGCCGATTGGAGCGCGGTGTTGCGCGACACGCTGGTCCCGTCGATACCGCATAACAGGAGCGAATGGGCAACACTGGTCGCAATCCTTGGCACCACGATAAGTCCCTACCTGTTCTTCTGGCAGGCGAGCGAGGAAGTTGAGGAGGAAAAGGCGGCAGGCCAGAGTACGCTTGCGTTGCGCAGAGGGGCGACCTCTGAGGAGCTTTCACTAAGGACAATCGACGTTGGCGTGGGCGCGTTCTTCTCCAATGTGGTCATGTTCTTCATCATCCTTACGACCGCGATCACTCTCAACCGGCATGGAATAGTCAACATCCAGACCTCTCGCGAGGCTGCCCAGGCGCTTCGGCCTTTTGCCGGCAATTTTGCCGCTACTTTATTCACGGTGGGGATAGTTGGCGTGGGTTTCCTTGCCATTCCCACTCTGGCAGGATCCACGGCGTATGCATTCGCTGAGACATTGGGGTGGCGCCAGGGACTGAACAAGAAACTCCGACAGGCGCGCTGGTTCTACGCACTCATCCTGGTTTCGACCGCAGCCGGGGTGGTGCTGGACTTTATCGGAATCAATCCTGTAAGGGCGCTTTACTGGACGGCAGTCATCAACGGACTGTTAGCTCCATTTCTCCTGGTAGCCATCCTGATTGTCGCAGCGGACAAGAAGTTGATGCAGAACCAGCCGAGTTCGAAGCTTGGATGGGTCGTAGTGGCAATCGCCACACTGGCCATGTTCGCCGCTGGCGTTGCGATGTTTGTTGTGTAGGCCACTGGCGGCACGGGTGAGCGATTGTATACAGACGGGTCAAGACGTGAATGAAAGGCTTGGGAAGGCGCGTCAGCGCCGCCGCCGTTCAGTCCTCGCAGCCCGGTCCAACTCTCAAATACAGGCAATCGAAGGACTATTGGCAAGAGGCTTCAGCATGCGCACTATTCGAACATTGATGGCGTTTTTGATCCTGGCTATACCAGCCACATTATTTGGACAGATTGGCATCAGGGTGTCGATCGGTCCGCCGGCACTACCGGTGTACGAGCAGCCGATCTGCCCCGGGGATGGCTACATATGGACTCCCGGCTACTGGGCCTATGACGACAGCGTCTCCGATTACTACTGGGTTCCCGGCACCTGGGTAGAGGCACCGGAAGTAGGCTTGCTCTGGACTCCGGGATACTGGGGCTGGGGCGAAGGCGGCTATTCCTTCAATGAAGGTTATTGGGGAGAATCCGTTGGCTTCTATGGCGGCGTCAACTACGGCTTTGGCTATTACGGCGACGGCTATGGGGGAGGCCGTTGGGACCACGGACACTTCTTTTACAACCGTTCCGAGAGCCACGTGGACGAAACGGTCATCCACAACGTCTACAACGAACGGGTTGGGCACGGCAATGACAACCGCGTCAGCTACAACGGTGGAAAAGGCGGCCTCGAGGCGCGTCCAACCCAGCAACAAGAGGCTTCGGGAAGGGAAAAACACGTCGCGCCTGTGGCTGCTCAAACCGAGCATGCGCAAACTGCGCGGGCCAACCCTGAGTTTCGCGCCTCGGTGAATCACGGGAATCCAGCAGTCAAAACCACTTCAAAACCAGGAGAACTCGAAGCGGCGCCTGTCAGACAACCGGGCGAGACACCCAGGCCCGGAGCCGTTGGGGATGCCAATGCAGGTCGCGCTCCAGTCCATCCCAAGGAACTTCCCCCGATCGCTCGCCCCGCGCCGGTCAACTCCGGGAATCCGTCGGCAGACAAGCGTTACGAGCAGCAGCAGGACAAGTTGATCGCCCAACAAACTCAGGATCGGCAAAACCTCCAGCGGAAGCAAGAGGCCGAACATCAGCAGAAGCCGAATGCCTCACCGGCGCTGGAGCAGAGGCACCAACAGCAGACACAGCAGTTGTCGCAAAAGCACGCCACGCAGCAGCAGAAACTCCAGTCTCGCCAACCTCAGGCGAAACCGGAGAGCCACCCGAAATAGAACACTGATTGTGAGTGAACTCAGTTTCCGGCCGGGCATATTCTGCCCGGCCATCACTTTTGATTAAAAGTCATCGCGCTGCGTATTCTCTAACTGCCGCCATGCACAAGGCAGAATGCGCAGACTGCAGCGGCCCCGGTGCCTGGCTAGCCGTTCGGAACTGCCTCGTTATGCGCTATGAGCCGCTTTGCGGCATCTATCTTGCGAAGACCCCGAATCTTCCATATTCCGTAACAGACGCCGGCGACCATGATGCATACGATCACGCAGAGCAGCGGAGTCGACCATTTCTGAACGCTTGCTCCAGACCACACGCGGACGATCCTGCGTCCGTAGGTCACGCCAAGCCACGCGATGAGAGAGTAACGCAGGGTGCGCGCCGCACCATACACGACGAGGAAGCGTCTGCGCGAGACTCCCAGCGCGCCGGCGGCGAGGATAAAGGGTAACAACGGAATAGGCGGTGGGAGAAGCGCGGGAAGAAAGACCGCGAGGATCCGATGGCGCTCCACCCAGCTGACGATTCGACTCAGGAGACGCGCTGGAACGTAGTGGCGCAGTGCCGCTTCTCCTCCTCTTCTGCCGACATTCCAGGTTGTGTATCCGCCAACGATGCTGCCAGCGATGGCTGATGTGGCGAACAACCACGGATTCCCGCTGTAAGCCACCAGCCACACTAATAACAGGTCAGTGCTGCCGGGTAGCGGCAGGGGGATCACCGACGAATCGACGATCGCAACGGAAAAGAGGCCCAGAAACCCAAGACGTGTAAGCCAATGCGGCATCAGCGGCTGACGTGTTCCGGTCACGGAGCGTGGATCCGAACGTAGTGCAAGCGATCTCACAGACGCCTGGCTCTCCGATGACACGCTACCCACATGGCAGCTCCAGTCATCAGTTGCGGCCCGGAATCAGCAGTACGACATCTGTTGAAGGCAGACGACTGCAACGGCGCGTTGCTGGCACTCGAAGTTGGCGCCGCTCTTGCTGCGACAGGGTAATGTGTCAGCGCCCGACGTGGAATTGCCGGAGGTGATCAAACAGACCATAGAGATTCGCGATCCACAAGACCAGGACGATGACGACCAGGCCATTCAGAAGCGACTTGATCTGTCCCTGCATGGGGATGAACCTGTTCACGAGCCACAACAAAACCCCCGCTGCGACAATTGTTATGATCACGGTGGTAAGCGGCATATCTTGTTCTCCAATCATTATCTTGAAATCCATACGCACCAAGGGCGTTTGGTCTTGAGGTTGCGAGCCCTCCACGCGACGATCAGGGCGAAAACCTGCCCACCCCGAACGGTGTAGGAACTGTGCTGGGTGTCCCGAAAATATCCTTCGCTTTAGCGACGGCGTCTGTTGGTGGATGAACCTTGACAGGGGCCGTGTGGCGACATCTAACTTAGTTTTCCGTTTTCCGGGTGGGGAATCTGAGCAATTCGGCACTAAATCCGATGAGCGGCCGCAATTCGCTTATGCCTTCCCTCCGTTGCCGCATCGGGCCCTATGGTTTATGCACTGGCGGGGTACTGACGTGGGGCGGCCGGCCGGCGTCCGTAGTTGATGCAACACCCGTCGGCGCCGGCGTGTCTGCCGGTATCTCCGTCCCTTGCGGGAAAATGAGGATCCGGATTGATCCTCCATCCGCATCGAGACCTGCGTCCGCCTGCTTGCCCATACCAAGCGTCTTAAGTTGGCTGTCATCAAAGCCAAAGTTCTCGACCAGATACTCGCGTATCACCATCGCCCGGGCCTGAGAGAGAACAAGATCCTTCTGCGTGTCGCCCTCCATGCCTGTGGAAACGACAACCACTGCGACTCCAAACTGAGATTGGGCCAGGAAGTCGCCGGCCGCTCTCAGCAACTTCTGATCCTTCATTCTGGCTGACTCGTGGCCGCTGAAAAGCTGCTTGGCTGGGTAGGTGAACGTCTTTTCAGCAGTAACTTCAGGAAGCGAACCGATCCTGTTTGCAGCCAGAGCGGCGGAGTCTTCATATCCACGTTTTTTGTAATAGCCATTCAGGAAGAAGTTGTGTTTCAGCGCCTCCATGTTCTCCTGAAAGTCCGTTACGCCGGCCTGCGCCTCAAGCATGGTTGCATTCAGCGCAGTCGTGGTCTGGTCCAGGTTGTTGTACAGTTTTCTATCGTTCACCAGCGCACCTACTGTTCCCTGGCCGGAGTCAATTTTTGCGCTAACTGAGTTCAGATGGCCGGTCGCCAAAGCAGCACTCTGGATGGCTTGCTGGCTGCTATCCAAAATGTCGTTCGTCTTCTTGAAAAGATCGGCCATCAGGAGCGGCGGCTCACTCCGGATAGTCGCCCCGTCTTTCACATCTGATTGTCCCGCAGATCCAAAGGACAGCGCGAGGAACTGATTGCCCAGCAACCCTTCTGTTTGAATTGATGCCACGGAGTCCTGCTTGATGATCTGATGTGTGGACCTGGCGAGTTCCATGACAACGGTGACTTTATCTCCAGGCTTCGTTGGCAGAACAATGTCTGTTACGGTCCCGCTGTGCACTCCGCCCACTTGCACGTCAGCGCCCTCAGCCAGGCCGGCGACATTGGCGAATTGCGCCTTCAGCTGGTATGTAGACCCAAACAGATACTCCTTGCTCCCGATTATGAAGACCCCCGCCGCCAGAACTGTCAACGTCCCAACGATGAATACTCCCAGCCTCGCCAATCTCGACATAAATCCCCCTACGATTGCTTTAGAAAGTCCCTTACGAATTCGATCTCGCTCTGTTGCAGGTCATCGAACGTACCCTCGATTACCACTTTGCCCTCATGCAACAAAGCCAGGCGCCCGGCAATTGTCTTGGCGCTGTGCAGATCGTGCGTCACCACAATGGACGCCATCTGACGCTCCTTTTGCAGCTTTAGAACCAGGTCGTCAATCTCCCCGGAACTGATTGGATCGAGTCCTGCTGTCGGCTCATCCAGCAGAAGAATCTCCGGCTCAAGAGCCAGGGCTCTGGCCAGGCCAACGCGCTTCTGCATCCCGCCCGAGATATCGCTTGGCATCTTGTCGAGATTTCCCTCCAGGCCCACCTCAGCCAGCATCTGCCTGACCAGATCCGCGCGCTCCGGCTTCGACATGTCTCTCCGATGGTGTTCGAGGGGGAAGGCTACATTTTCAGATACCGTGAGCGAATCGTAGAGAGCGGCGTGCTGAAAAAGGAAGCCCATGCTCTTCCTGATTTCGCTCATTCGATCGAGCGCCAGACCGGCGATATCCTGGCCATGGATTCGAACAGTCCCGGAGTCGGGTCTTTCCAGGCCAATAATGAGCCGCAGCAGTACGCTCTTTCCGGTTCCACTGCGCCCCAGCACGGCCAGCGTTTCTCCGCGATTCACCCTCAAGGTGATCCCATTCAGAACCTGGTGACCATCGAAACTCTTGCTCAGATTCTGGACCTCGACGACCGGCACACCGCTGTCCCGCTTGGCGCCTTCTTGCTTCATCGCATTGTCATAAGCAGTGACCATATTTGTCTCACGCGCATTTCAAGCAGTACTTACGGAAAGAAGACCAGGATGAACTTCACCAGCACGACATCGGCGAGGATAAGAAAGAGCGAGGCCAGCACGACCGAATTGGTGGCCGCTCGGCCCACGCCCGCGGCGCCTCCGCGCGTTCGCATTCCCTGAAAACACGCGATCAGTCCGATGATGAAGCCGTATACCGTTGTCTTGAACGTGGGCGGCAGGAACGAGTTGAAAGTGGCCCCGCTGAATCCGCTCTGGATGAATTGATGAAATGAAAGAGGTTCAACCAGTGCCTGTGCAAACCATCCTGTCAACAAGCCGCAGGCGTCGGCGGCAAGCGTCAACAGTGGCAACATCAGGATGCAAGCTAGAATCCGTGTCGCGGCCAGAAGCCTGTAAGGATTGATGGCAGAGGCCTCGATGGCATCAATCTGCTCAGTCACCTTCATCGAAGCAAGCTCCGCTCCGATGCCCGCGCCCACCCGGCCGCTCACCACAAGGCCGGTAATAACTGGACCCATCACCTGAACCACGGAGTACACCAGCGTCGCAGGAAACAGTGACTTGGCGCCGAATCGACTTAGGCTGTACCGAGCTTCCAGCGAGATCACAACTCCAACTGCCGCGCCGGCCAAAGCAACGAGCGGGAGAGACTTCGATCCGACCTCGTCGAGCTGCCGGATCAGTTCGCGCCACTCGTACGGAGGTGTTATCGCCGCCTTCAGCACTTGCCATGAAAAGACACCCAGACTGCCAAACCACTCGAAAAACCCGCCGAACTGCCGGCTTGCGACTCCCACTACTGACAAGAGAATGCCCGTCTTCCGCAGAGGACGCGAAGGGTGCATGCCGGCAAATGCCGTAGTCCCTCGGTCGCTCACTGTTTCGGCTCCTGAACTGGCGATCCGTGCGCGCTATTCAGATGCATCCGTGACCGCAGAGAGTGGGGTCCGCCATACAGGAATTCAAGCGCAATGTTGCCGCCCATGTATTCCAGCAGGCTGTAGTTGCCCATCCGAAATGCGTCCTTTGCCCCAAAGCGGTTCGGATACCAACCGTAAACAGCAGTCACTGAACCGGCATAGGGCGCGGCAAGCGCAGAGAATGAAAAGACGCGATGGCCGTCCCGACGCCGGTGCCCGGTCAAGGTTGACGTCACAGCGTGGCGCAGCCGTGGAAACGGGCCGCGGCAATTACATCGGTAGTACAACGTATCTTCCTTGAACGCTTCCGCCAATCCGTATCGCGTCGTGGTCCCAACCGCCGCGATGGCAAAGTCCGAACCAAATCTCCTGCTGAACCCCTTAAGGCCCTGGTTCCACTCCGGTGGGGTGTTGGTCCATTGATCGATTCCCGCCGTGAACGCGGCGCCGGCAATGGGATACGGGCCGAATGCATCGAAAACGTAGTTGCCCAACTTAGTTCTCGGCGTCGGCCCTACATACGCCAGGTCTGGATTCGTTGGACTTGTGATATCCGCGGTTACGGCGGAATCTCCCAAAGAGGGCAATGATTGCGCTCTTGCCTGGACGGACATTACTGCAACGATCGCAGCGACCAACAGCAGAAGTACTGCAGGGCGCATTCTCGCTTCGATCGGCCTGGCGATTGGCTGCTCGCCTCTCCAGTTCGCCAGATCCGCGGAGCACGCATATAAATATCTCAGTTCTGTAACTCTCCGGACTGACGTCATCAACGCACCTCAGATGGGACATTGCCTGCACCGGGACAACATGTCTGCCCGTGGCTATGCCCTTAGAAAGTCTTTCAGAGTCGGTACCTCAAAGAATGGTCATATTTGCACGCGTGGTACAACGCCAGTCGCTGGTTGACTATCTGGATTCGCAAGGCGTGTAGCGTCCTGCAAGCACGCGAAGGCACATTCGCGGAGAATCTCCATCAGGCAGAGCAGAATTGATCAGCTTTGCCCTTGAACTCCGCCGATGATGAAAAGAGGCCGGTGCGAATTGCGGCTATCCCTCGGAATGGGCGCGGCATCACGCCATGTTGCGCCCGCCTCTGCAAATGGGATGCAACGGACCACAAGGAACACTGAACTTCACTATCGCCGGTTCGCTCCGGCTGGGGTTCAGGGCGATAAGTCCAGGTCCAGTAACGGACTGGGATGAGGTAATGTTTTGATAAGCAACAACGCCATATTCGACTCCACAGCCTTTCTTGCAAATGCGGGCTTGGGTCGGTCAATCGTAGATTTGAAGTCAAAGCAGACGTTCTTTTGCCAGGGAGATACAGCGGACTCTGTGTTCTATCTGCAAAAAGGCCGCGCGAGAGTTACGGTGGTTTCGCAACACGGCAAACAAGCTACAATCACGCTTTTATCTCCCTCCGATTTTGTCGGAGAGGAGTCTCTCGCATCGATCGCCGGCCAGCGCCTGGCCACAGCAACCGCCGTGGGCGCCTGCACGGCACTCAGGATCGAAAGGAGCGAGATGATTCGGGTAATGCACGACGAACCTGCATTCGCCGACATCTTCCTTAAATTCCTGCTTACTCGCAGTATGCGAACCCAGGCCGATCTTGTCGATCAACTTTTCAACTCCAGCGAGAAACGCTTGGCGCGGATTCTTCTTCTGATGGCGGAATTCGGCCGACCGGGTGAGCCGGAAACCCTCATTCCTCCCATCACTCAAGAGACTCTGGCGGACATGATCGGCACTACCCGCTCCCGCGTCAGCTTCTTCATGAACCGATTTCGCAAGCTCGGATTCATTAGCTATAACGGGCGCATTCAGGTGCATAAGTCGCTGTTGAATGTGGTTTTGCTCGATCAATTGCCTGACCATAACGCGCAGAAGCCAGCCATTCTTCCGATTCCCTAAGCTACTTCAGTCCGATTTGTCGCGCATGCACGACAAATCGCTTCGGAGCTGCGCCAACAAAGTAAAAGGGATAGCAGGTTACAAGAGTAATAGCGGATTGCGGCGAGGGCGCCAGGACCTCTATGTCGCCAGGAGCGACAACTTGCACCCAATCCACCTCATAGCGTGAGAGACTTTTCAAGGTCTGAATCTGGATTTGGTCGCTGACACGGATGTCCTTCAGGCTCCGGAAGTAAGTATCTCGATGGCCTGCAATTCCGATATTCCCCGGCTCTCCGGGAAGAGCAGTACCTTGAATGTGCCCAACGCCGAGTTGCAAGGTTTTCGAGCTAGTGCCCTGCAGAATCGGCACCATTATCCCCAGCCTCGGAATTTCAATGCGGCCCAGAACGTCGCCCTCTTTGGCCGAGGCCGTGGGGAGGTTCGCGTTGTGCTGATCTTCCGCTTGCATCTGTCTGTCTAAAGCGGCGCCCGCTGACTCCTGGTAAAGCTTCGCTTGAAGCAGTGTCAGCGCAACATAGGAGAGCGCAAGGGCGCCGGTAATAAATAGAAAACCCCGCGTCCAGCGAAGAAAGGCGCTGCGCCGCATTGTAGATTCCCGCCCCTCCGACACAGTGATCATGGCTGAGCGCCTTTGCTTCCGCTCTCGTGAGCGCCCGGAGGCACTAAGTACCCTGCCCGCGTGCGCACTGACAGGCGCCCACGGTTTCCCCCGCGCGCCTTCACTACAATGGCGCGGTATCTCCCATCCTGCGACGCAACCGTGGGAGTATAGGTCAGGGTGTACTGATTGCGAATGTCGCGAGCAATTCCCTCGCAAATTGCGGGGATGTCCTTGGATGACTCCGGAAAGAAAGCTTCCCCGCCTGTCTCCTTCGCAAACTGCTTCAGCACGCCCGGGTTTGTATCGCCATCCTGTTCGTCGAAGATGCCGATCGCGTAGACGATTGCGGACGACTGCCTGGCCATAGCAAGCACCTGTGCCAGGGTGCGTTTGCTGGCATTGTCGCCCCCGTCGCTGATCAGAATCAGCACTCTCTTGTCGCGGTTGGCCTGCTTGAGGTGATCGAGGCCCGCGGAGATTCCGTCGTACAGCGATGTCTGTCCGGTCGTGTTGATCGCAGAAAGAGCCTGTTCCAGTTGCTCCTGCCGATCCGTAAAGGGCTTGTCACGCGGAAGGCCAAAAGATACGCGGTCATTGAAGTTCACGACAAACATCTGGTCATGGGGATTGCTTGAGCGAGCGAATGCCAGTGCGGCGATAATCACATCATTTCGCTTCGGCGCCATGCTCGCGCTGTTATCCAACAGGATGCCTGCTGCAACCGGAATGTCTTCGCGGCTGAAGTCCTTTACCTGTTGAAGCACTCCGTCCTCATAGATCTGAAAATCGTTCTTGCCAAGGCCGGAAACAAGCGCATTGTGGCGATCCAGGACTGTTGCACTGAGGATCACAAGATTCGCATTGAGCTTGAGAGTGTACCCGTTGTCCCGGCCGCCCGGCGATGGCTGGGTCACTTGTGCTCCGCAAGCAGCGGGCGTGGCAACCAGCGCAATCAGTGCACTCAGCCACCACCACACAGCTCTAATGTTCCTGGAGATGCGCATGCTGTCAATGAGGGCGCAAGAACAACTAACGTAAGCTTGTCTTTGACTGTGCCACGCGTTTGCGATCGCCTCGCTCATCGCTCCCAGTCCTTTTGCACGGGGTGAAGCAGTTGCTCGGTCACCCGGGCCGAGCACGTATGGGAGGCGACACTGGCGTATCACCTCCCTTCGACTTCTCGGTGCAGGCCCGGCTTGAGGAGTCGGGTGATCCTCTGCAAGTCGCTAGACGTTGTGCTTTAGAAAGCCTGAAAGAACAAAGCCGCCGCCCAGGGTCAGCAGGCCAACCAACCCAATCAGGGGCAGATAGCTGGCTGTTTTAGGCAGGGTGGCGACAGTCGCGGCTACTTCCGGCTGAGGCTCCACAGCAGGTGCGGGCGCAGGCGCGGGTGCTGGAGGAGTCTCCACAACAGCTGCAGTTTCTACCGTTTCGCCGGCCGGAGTGATCGCCTCCACAGGCGCCGCAGTCATTTCTTCAACGGTCGATGATGCGAGCGCCACCGGCGTGGAAAGAATCACCTCATTGTTTACCTTTGCCAGCTCGATGGCTCTGGTCCTTTCGTAAACGAACTGCTCTCCCCATTCATGGCCTGGGTAGAACCACGCCTTGAGGGCCTCAGGATCTCCAGCGGGCCGCTCGTGAAATGTGATAACCGTCTTTTCCGTGGTTTTCAACCGAAGGTTGGGGATTGCGAGGATCGTGGTGAACACGTGGGTTCCGTCCTCGCTGAGGATCTGAACGATATGGCGATCTGAAGGTGAATCCATGAGCTGGAAAATATAGGTTCCGGCCGGCAGGACGTGCTGGCCGACTCCAGGGACTTCGACGGGGCCGCTGAATGTGATGATCGTTTTGTGGTCGCGCGCGTCTGCTTTGGCTTTTGGCGCAGCGATTAAACAGAGCCCGGCAACGCACAGTCCTGTTGCAAATCCTTTGTACAAAGTCATGTTTCTCCGCAGTTCTCTCCGATTCACTTCCACGGCTGTTATTATGCGGCCTCTTATGCTATCGGGATCACTAGAGCTCGCACGCCGGAGAATCCGGCCTCCTGGTCCCGCGGAGTGCTTTTCCATCAGTAGTCTGGCGGAAGCTTTTCATGATTGCTGGTCAATAATGACCGCAGCGTGTACCAAGCTAAGGTTCGATCAAGGGCTCGCGAACACACAAGAGAATCAGCTGCTTCCTCGGCAATCCTGAGCAAAACTGAGCATCATCCGTGATCGCCGTTCTAATATGTGGGGGTTCGGCGCAGCCCACGCTTGAAGAAGTCCCAAACGCCACCACACTCGTTGGCAAGGGACAATCGCAGCCTGGACCCAGGGAAGTTATTCGCCTTCGTTGGCTAGGGGTCACTGGTTTGGCGGATCACCCGGCGGGCCTGATTTAGTGTTGCTCCGTATTCATATAGAGAACGTCGTTCTAAATCTCTAACTTATGTACACAATTGACCATACCAGCAGCAGCGCACATGGCACACTAAGTCATCCAGGTAACACTGTGGATGATTTCCAAATGTCAGAAAGAATGTCGCGAATACAACAACCCTAGCAGGCTCTCTCTTTATTGAGCCCCGCGACAAACATCAGCCAGAGCCAATGCGACCTTGTATTGGACTATGGCGCAGCTCTTTGCCTCGAAAGCGTTTCCAACCAGGCCGCTCGTCCGAATGAATTGGCGAAGCAGACCGGTTCAACAATAGGGGGAACTAAGGAAACGACCCCCGTCCATAAAGGTGATGTATGCACGACGCCACGATCCCTGTTTCCCTTCTCCATTCTGCTTCAATGTCTGCCTCGGTGCACATAGGGCCGAAAGTTGTACGGAAGTCTACCGACGCAAGCGTCGTGGCTCGTGCCCAGACTGGCGACCATGAAGCTTTCACCGAACTGTACTCACGGCACAAGAGCCGCGTCTACCGGCTATGCCTGCGCATGGTCGGAAGCGTTCCTCTGGCCGAAGACCTGACCCAGGAAGCCTTTCTCCAGCTTTACCGCAAGATCGCAACGTTCCAGGGCCACGCGGCTTTTTCCACCTGGCTACACAGACTGACTGTCAATGTAGTGTTGATGCACATGCGCAAGAAGGGCCTGAACCTGACTTCGCTGGATTGTGCGATGGAAGATTTCCCTGAGGGGCGCTATGCCCGGAGCTTCGGAACCCTTGACATGAGCCTCGCAGGTTCCATTGACCGTCTGGCCATACAGCGCGCCCTCGAGACTTTGCCTCCCGGCTATCGGGTGATCTTTCTCCTCCACGACGTTGAGGGATTTGAGCACAATGAAATCGCCTCCAGTCTGCGGTGCTCGATTGGGAACTCCAAGTCCCAGTTGCACAAGGCGCGCCGGAGGCTGCGCAGTGTTCTCTCCCCCGAGTTCCTAGTTGAGGGCGCGGCGATCGCCATGTAATGGCAATTATCCGAAGCTCAGGTTTCTCGCTAACTCATTCACTCGTTCGGTTGCGGAGCATATCTTGCGCCCGCGCTGCATAAGGACAACCGAGGTCGCGTCCTGTGGCACGATATGCGGTCGGTGTTATGCGGCTGGCATTTTCTCGTGAGTTCCCTGCTTCTGGATGAGTTCATCGAAGATATCGCGATATCTGATCATCGCGGTTCGAAGTTCTTCCGTGCTCGCTTCGCCTCGGCAGTGCCGCTCCGCGATGGCGTGCGCTACGCGGTAGTCTCCCATCACCTGCGGGTAGGTTACGGAGAAGCCGGCGGTACGCCGTTCAAACCTGCCTCCGGGATATCCGCGGGCCTCAAGGAGCGAGGTGATCAGGTCGTCGGCCTCCATAACCGCGGCTGTGGGGTGGTCGACGAAACGGGATTGCACTGTTTCCCATTCGGCGACAAAGCGCTCCCGCCTGACCGCGCCAAACTCCCCGATCTCCACTTTGTCATTACCGTCAATACGCACAACGTCCTCCCGCGCAGAGCCATCATCGTAGCCAGGGAGATCGTCCTGTGCCCGAAGGCGACTGCGCGACACGACATGTCCGGCTTTGCGCCGCGCCGGAGTTGAAAAGCCGAGGAAAAGGAAGATAAGCACAATCGCCGCGATGAAGATCTCGATACTCGTGATGTGAAAGGACATTGCGTTCTCCTCTCCGAGGATTCTGCGTCAGAGTGAAAAAGAATTTCCCGGCGAAGGGCTCTGATTTACTTTCGCTTCATCATCCATCCGGCGACCGCACCTACGGCTGCGCCTGCCGCAAATGTAACCGCGATAGTTAGTCCGACGTGGCGTTGGAGGCGGTGAGTTGTCTCATCCAGGAACTGCTCGGCAGCATCGCACCCTTGTTTTGCGGCGTGTCGCACTACTCCCACGCCCTCGTCTATCGCATCCACAATTGCCCCGGTTACGCGAGAAGCCTGGCGGGTTGCTTCGGCAATGCTCTCAGTCGTTCTATCTACGACGGTTTGTGACATTGAATCCTCCTATGCCTTTTTCAGGCTGTGGTTGAGACGTTTCCTATTCGTTGACGGCCTTTTGACATCCCGTGTTCGCCGGCAATCGCGGAAGCGGGATCATTCGCGTCCGTCACCGCCACGCGAGTGGGTTCTCCAGCAAGAAACGGATCTTTGACTTCGAGACGGTTGATCTTCACGTCCCACACAAGACCAAGGGTTCGCAGAGCTAATATCGCATACCAATTCAGATCGACTTCGTACCATACGATGCCGTGGCGGGCGGATTGAGGATAGGCGTGATGGTTGTTATGCCATCCCTCCCCAAACGTCAACAGCGCCACCCAGAAGCTGTTCCTGGAATCATCGTGCGTGGTAAAGCGCTGTCGTCCCCACATGTGGGTCGCGGAATTAACCAGCCAGGTAGAGTGGAGTCCGATGACAGTACGGAAGAAAATGCCCCATAGAAGGTACCGCCATCCACCAATAAGGAAGATGAGAACACCCAATACCGTAATCGGCACCCAATGCCATCGGCTGATCCATGAATGGAACCTGTCTCTGCGAAGTTCTGAGACGTAGGGAAGCAAATCTGTTGCGTTGTTGTGCATGGTCTGACCTGTGAGGATCCAGCCCATGTGAGCCCATAAGCCGCCGTCATGTGGGGAATGCGGATCACCGGCCCGATCCGTGTTCTGGTGATGCAAACGATGGGTGGCAACCCAGAATATGGGGCCGCCTTCAAGGGCGAGCGTACCGCAAACGGTCAGACAATACTCAATCCACTTGGGGGTTTTGTAGCCGCGATGCGTAAGCAGGCGGTGGTATCCCATTCCGATTCCCAGGCTCCCGGCAACCCACCATAACAACATGGCGAACAGAAACGCCTTCCAACTGAAAAAGAACAACGCCGCAAATGCGCCAACGTGAAATGCACCTATGAAAAATGTCGTTATCCACACGATGGGCTGTGTAAACGTCTTATCACTCGCCAAACGTCTCATTAAGCGCATATTTCTCCGGTCTGGAGCACTTACCTAACAGACGCCGCTCGGCCCGGCGTCTACACGGCCCACTGTTAGATGATCTCCGCGACTTTGTCCGCCTGTATCGATTCGAGAGTGCGGAGTCTCCATCACCCGCAAAAGGTCTTCCACACTACTGCTCTTTGCATAAAAGGCATCGGCGATCACACCGCTGGGGACGCTGTCTCCGAAAAAGGAGCCGCTCATGGCGATGGCCCGGACGCTGGGAAACCGGCGGCTCACCACGGCCAGCAAGTCGGAGCCTGACATGCCGGGCATGTTGAGATCGGAGAGCAGGATGTCGGGGACCTCTTCGTGCATCTCGGCCAGTGCCGCAAAGCCGCTGTCCGCTGTCCTCACACGATAGCCGAGAGCAGCGAAGACCACCGCGAGGGACATCCGAACCCTCGAGTCATCTTCAGCGATCAGCAACTTTGCTTGCGATAGGGACATGGCTTGCTCCAATCACCCCAGGGGGAGCTAAAAACCAGTCTCCCATGGCCTGAAACTACCGCGCTGATCACTTTTGAACAGGCCGACCGGGATCGCGTGTGTGTCGCGCGACACCACGGACTGGTGTGCCTGCCCACAGAAAGCGATTGGAGCGGAATGATCGTTTCCGCGGTCTGGCATTTGCAGGTTCGCTAAGTTGGAACCTTTCTCTGCGCGGCCCCGTCCTGGTTTACACTTGCCTTGGCGCGCAGGGCGCCACCCGTCCGCGGACAGGACCGAGTCCACCTGTGAAGCGCACTAGCCAGGGTTCGTTATGAACCTCCTTTCTGCCCGGCATAGCGGATTGCGGGCGCGACCACGAAGGAGGTCCGTCATGCCCAATCGTCACTTCCCTGTCCGTCCCAATCTCGAGCAGCTCAGGCGCCAGGCAAAGGACCTGCTGCGCGCCATCCACCAGGAAGATCCAGCTGCTCTTGCCGACCTGCGCGAGTTTTACTCCAGGCCCATTGATCCCGCCTCAGCGCGCCTCGCCAACGCGCAGTTTGTGCTCGCCCGCAGCTATGGCCTCCCCAGTTGGCCGCGTCTCGTCACCGCCTGCCGGATGACAGACGCAATCTGGAGCGGCGACCTTGAAACAGTGCGGGCTCTCGTTACCCGCGATCCGCGCCTCCTTGATGAAGATGCGCGCGGCGTCAAGGGCAACTGGGGACCGCCGCTCTCTTACGCAGCAAACCTGGGGCAGGATGCAATCATCGAGATGCTGCGCTGCCTCGGCGCCACCGATATTGACCGCGCTTTTAATCGCGCCTGTCTTCAAGGCAAAGTCGGCACGGCGCGCAAGCTGCACGCCATCATGGGCAGTCCGCGCCCGGCTGACGATGCGCTCGTCGATCCGGCCTACACGCTCAACGTTGCGGGAACGGCCCTCCTGCTTGAATTGGGCGCGCGCGTCTATGACGAAAACGGACGGCGTCTCGCCCCCGTTGATGTCGTCCTCGAAACCGACAGCCGCAATCTGGAAGCAAAACGTCGCATTCTGGAACTCTATGAGGAGCGCGGCTTCAAGTTCCCGGACACGCCCGTGATGGCGCTGCACCGCGGCCGCATCGATCTGCTGGAGCAACATCTGCGGCGCGATCCGGATCTTCTCATTCGCAAATTCGCGCACGAGGAGTTCTTTCCCCCCGAACTGGGCTGCCACGACGAAGTTCTGGCTACGCATGGCACTCCCCTTGCCGGAGCAACCCTGCTGCATCTTTGCGCTGACTACAATGAAATCGAATCCGCCCGCTGGCTGCTCGCTCAGGGAATGAACGTCGATGAGCCGGCCGGGATCGACTCCGATGGTTTTGGCGGACACACTGCCCTGTTTGCAACTGTTGTCTCGCAGCCGAATTTCTGGATCAATCATTACGGCCAGGCCTCCGATGCGGCCTTCACGCGCCTCCTGCTCGATCATGGCGCCAATCCCAACGCGCGCGCGTCATTGCGCAAGCAACTCCATCCCGGTTACGGGATCGACGGCCTTCACGAATATCGCAACGTGACGCCCATCGGATGGGGACAGCAGTTCATCTTCAGGAAGCTCGTCGATCCCGAGGCCATGCGCCTGATCGCCGAACGCGGCGGTCAACCGTAGACCAGTTCGATCGGATCGTCGTCTATTTCCTTCTGCAGCGCCCGCCCACTTGTTTTAAGTCGGTGTGAGGCGCGGAACGATGCGTCGCTCCCGAGGGTCCCTCAAGGTCGCAGGCGGCATTCACCAGCGCAATATGCGAGAAGGCCTGCGGAAAGTTGCCCACCAGGCGCTTACGGCCGGTATCGTATTCCTCTGAGAGCAGGCCAACGTCGTTGCACAGTCCGGTCAGTCTCTCGAAGAGAACCCGCGCGTCGTCCGTGCGACCCAGGGCATGGAGGCTGCTGACCATCCAGAAACTGCAAGCGAGGAACGCGCCCTCACCCGGCGGCAGGCCGTCCTCCGCTTGCGCAGTATCGTAGCGTTGCACAAATCCGTCCCGCATCAGCTCGCGCTCCACGGCTTCAATGGTGCCCCGGATGCGCGGATCGTCCGGAGGAAGAAAGCCCACCTGTGGCATCAGCAGCAATGCGGCATCCAGCTGGTCCGATCCGTAAGCCCGCACAAAGCTGTTCTTCTTCGCATTGAACGCGTGCGCGCAGACCTCGGCATGAATGGTTTCGCGGAGTTGCTTCCATTTTTCCACGGGCGCGCAGTAGTTGAGATTCTCGGCCAGCTTGACGGCGCGATCGAAGGCCACCCACGCCATCACCTTCGAGTAGGTAAACTGCTCCCGCCCGCCCCGCGTCTCCCAGATACCCTCGTCGGGCTCTTGCCAGATTGTCTCCAGATGATCGAGGAGCAGCGCCAGAACACGAAAATCGTCCTCCCCGTGAACCGCAATCTTCTTCTGCGCATGGAAGAACGAGTCAAGCATCTCACCGTAAATGTCGATCTGCGTCTGGGCCGCCGCGGCGTTGCCGATGCGCACCGGTCGCGAGCCCTCATAACCGGTAAGCCAGTCCGCTTCCCACTCCACCAGTTGCCGCTCGCCCTTGATCCCGTACATGATCTGAACCTGATCCGGGCTGCCCGCCACTGCGCGCAGCAGCCAGTCCTGCCAGGCAGCGGCCTCGTCGTAGTAGCCGCTGCTGGTCAGCGCCATCAGCGTGAAAGTGGTGTCGCGCAGCCAGCAGTAACGGTAATCCCAGTTGCGCACGCCTCCAATACACTCCGGCAGTGAAGTTGTTGCCGCAGCCACAATGCCGCCGGTTGGCCGGAACGTCAGCGCCTTCAGCGTGATCAGCGAGCGCTCTACGAGTGCGCGGTATTTCCCGCTGTAGCACAGTTTGGCGGCCCATTCCACCCAGAATTCCTCTGCATCCTTTAGCGCTTGCTCCGCGTCGATACATGCCGGATCCGGCTCGAACGACTCGCCGTAGGTCAGCGTGAACCAGATGCGCTCGCCCTTGCCCACGGTGAAGTCCGCAACCGTGGCCAGGTTCTCGCCGCGTACCGGCACAGACGCACGCAGCATGGTCAAATTGGGACCGGCCACCGCGCGTATCCCATCCTCGATCCGCGTAACCCAGGGCACGGTGCGCCCGTAATCGAAGCGCAGCTTGAGCTCCATGCGCATGGGCACGCTTCCCTCCATCCCCTCGACAATGCGCACCACGTCCGAGTGGCGCTCGCGGATGGGCATGAAATCGATAAGCCGCACCACTCCATCGGCATGGTGAAACGTAGTCTCCAGGATCAGCGTGTGATCGCGATACTGTCGCGTGGTCTTCCACTCGCCTTCGCAGGGGCAGAGGCGCCAGAACCCGTTCTCCTCGCTGCCCAGCAGCGCGGCAAAGCACGACTCTGAAGCGAAATCGGGCCAGCAGAGCCAGTCAATGGACCCGCGGTTATCCACCAGGGCAGCGGTTTCACAGTCGCCTATAAGTGCGTAGTCCTCGATGCGCGCCGCCATGGTTATTGCTCGCGGTAGTTGCGCATCAAACCGCCGTCAACCACAAACGTCGAGCCGGTGATGTAGGTTGCGTCGTCTGAAACCAGAAATGCCGCCAGCCCCGCCACATCGTCCGGCGTGCCCATCCGGCCCAGCGGAATATTAGCAAGCAATGCGTTCAGCTTGG